>Ga0206831_1021_pt1 | contig 64976 bp, 60 predicted proteins | sample Alteio_BWOrgCont_73_FD_152876 | JGI IMG/M metagenome (GOLD analysis project Ga0206831, IMG submission 152876) | Enriched cells from forest soil in Barre Woods Harvard Forest LTER site, Petersham, Massachusetts, United States -... | ecosystem: Environmental > Terrestrial > Soil > Temperate forest >...
CGGAACCCCTGCGTTGCCTACAATCTGATTCTACAGTGGTACGCGCGGTTGCACTCGGATGTTTCCGCTTCCAGCATTCGCAAGCGCAACGGTTGCGTCCGTCGAGGCCAAAAATAATCTGGATTTAATGCGTTTCGCGCCTTACATCGTGTAAAAGTAATCTTGGATGGTGACAGGTCACATGCCGACAGCGCGGATTTGTTTCCGATTCAAATTAGTCTTTGCGATGCTGCTTTTTCTGGCCGCCGCCAGCGCCAGAAGCCAGGCACTTACGCCGGCCTGGGTGGAATTGGGAGAAAACGGGCGGGCGCTGGCGCGAATTGTCGTGAGCAATCCGCAGGATTGCCCCGCAATCCGGATCGACGGAGAAAACCGGCCAATGTTGCTTCGAGAGCCGATGCCCGCAGGGCTCCGGCCAGTTTGCGAATTCAGTATTCCTCCCGGCGCGAAAACCGCATCCGTGAATTCTCGTTCGCTGGTCCTGCCAAAACCCAATCCCGCGCGCGTGATCGTCATCGGAGACACGGGATGCAGGGTGCTGCGCGGGCAAGTTCAAAATTGCAACGATCCCTCTCACTGGCCCTTCCGCCAGGTTGCCGCCGCCGGGGCTGCCGAGAAATCGAATCTGGTACTTCATGTCGGCGATTATCTCTACCGCGAAAGCCCCTGCCCGGAAGCCTCGCAGGCCCAGTGTGGCGGCAGCCCCGCGGGCGATAATTGGGATGCCTGGAACGCCGATTTTTTTGCGCCCGCTGCCGATCTTTTGAGCGCCGCTCCCTGGGTCTTCACCAGAGGCAATCATGAAGACTGCAATCGCGCCTGGCGCGGCTGGTTCTATTATCTGGACCTGCGCCCGTGGGACGGAAAATGTGAAGAGTATCCCGCGCCATACGTCGTGCAGCTTGGCGAATTTCAGCTGGCTGTCGTCGACTCGTCCGCCAACAAGGACGCAATGGTGGATGAGGGCCAAGTCACGGCGTATGCAGCGCAACTGGCATCCCTTCACGTGAAGAACGCCTGGCTGACCACACACCATCCATTTTGGGGATTCTTCACAGCCCCTATCATCGGCTTGCCAATGCCCACATCAGCCACGCTGGAAGCAGCCTGGGAAAAAGCCGCACCCACGGATTTCAGCCTGATTATTTCCGGCCACGTTCATCTCTTCGAGTATGTGAGCGTGGACAGCGGCCGCCCGCCACAGGTGGTTGCAGGCATCGGCGGCACGCAAATGGACGTCCCAATCGAAACATCCGTGAAAGACACGACCGTCCGAGGCGCACGAGTAAGCGGCAGCCGAATCCGGGAGAAATTCGGCTATATCTTGCTAAGCAAGGAAGGAAAGCATTGGCGGCTGGAAATGAAAGACCAGCAACAAAAAGTGCTGATCACCTGCACCGTGCCGGGCAGCAGCGAAAGCTGCCAGAGCGCCGGGAGCGACTAGGAGCCATCTAGCTCTGTTGACATCCTCCAGGAAGCTGATGCCTTTCTTATCATCCGATTGCTATGGCTGAGTAGGGGCACGGCATTGCCGTGCCCCTACAGCGAGAATCTCAACGCAGCCAGATGGCTGCTAGACGCAATTCTTCTGAGAATGCGGGAGTTTCTGAAATTCCAGTTTCTGGAAACGCCGCTCATCTGGTATTTGCGCCCGAATCCTGGCCCAATTTCTGCCGAAGAGGGCCGACTGACTTTGTCGCTGCACAAGTGTCGTGGAAAGGAAACCAAAATCGTGCTAGCATCCGCGCCATTATGAGAAACCCGACGCTTACCACTTCACAAGCACGTCGCCAATTCCTCAAATTCCTGGCTGCCAGCCCGTACGTTGCGGCGCTGGGCGGAGTCGGCGCCTATATGCGGCAGAGCGCGTTCGCGCAGAGCAGCCCGGCGGCGACGGACGATGTGATCACCGATCCAGCGCAGGCGCTCGACGTCTTCGATTTCGAGGAGGCCGCTCACCGCAAAGTGATGCGCGGCCACTGGGCCTACATGACCAGCGGCGTCGATGACGACTCCACGGTGAAGGCCAACCATGAGGGTTACCAGCATGTCGAACTGCGCCCGCGGCGGCTGCGAGACGCGACAAAGGTGGACATGCACGTCGATTTGTTCGGCACCACGTACAACAGCCCGATCTACCTGTGCCCCACGGGCGGCGACCGCTCGTTTCATCCCGATGGTGAAGTGGCCGTGGCGCGCGCGGCTAAAGCGCGCGGCACGATGCAGGTGTTGTCCACGGATACCTCGATGCCTGTCGAGGACGTGATCCAGGCTCTGGGGCGGCCGGTGTGGCAGCAGTTCTATTCACCCAGTCAGTGGGAGGCCGCCTCCAAGATCATGGAGCGCGTACAAGCGGCTGGGGTCACAGTGCTGGCGTTGACCGTGGACCGAACGGCCGGACGGAACAGCGAAACGTTTATTCGCCTGCGCGGCAGAGATTTGAGTTCCTGCGGCGGATGCCACAACGGCGGAGCTGGACCAAGCAACGCCGATCGCCCCATGTACAAGGGCATCGACATGAAAGGCGTGCAGGGACAAAACGCGGCCATGGATTGGGCCTGGGTCGATCGAATCCGGCAGGCGTGGAAGGGCAAGTTCCTCATCAAGGGCATCGACACGCGCGAGGACGCCGCGCTGTGCGTGCAGCACGGACTCGACGGAATTATGGTGTCGAATCACGGTGGGCGCTCGATCGAGACGCTGCGTCCAACGATCGAGGCGCTGCCCGAAGTGGTTGCCGAAGTGAACGGCCGCATTCCGGTGTTCGTCGATGGCGGCGTGCGGCGCGGCACGGATGTATTTAAGGCCTTGGCGTTGGGTGCCAAGGCCGTGGGCATCGGCCGCCCGATGCTCTGGGGATTGGGGGCCTTCGGCCAGCCCGGCGTGGACCGCGTGATCGAGATTTTGCAGGGCGAGTTGAAACTAGCGATGGGCAATTGCGGTACGCGCACGGTCGCGGACATCACACGCGAGTACGTGGCTACGCCCAACGGGAAAACGTAAACAACATCTGCATTGGCAACAGCGAAAACTGCCAGAGGGCAGGAAGAGACGAATTGCAATTCAGTTACGCAGACTTATCCCGGTCTCACGACTGGATCTGGTGTAGCCACCTCTCTTGCCCTGAGAGAACGCGAAGGGTTAGGGGCGAGAATTTCCCGCGCAACTATGCAATTCCTGACGTCCAGCTACCGATCACCCCGTTTCTCGGGACTTGACACTCAGACAACGGTAATGTTTTTATGCTGAACAGGGGAATTGGCTGTGCTCTCATAGGCGAAGAGTTGCAAAGAGTTCGGAGGTTAGTATGCCGGCTATGATTGAACGACACTTGAGGGATGAAAAGCCCGCTCTTAGCAACATCCCGGCAAAGGGGATTATCTTCTGTCCAGTCAAAGGGTGCGAATTTTCCTACACAATTTCCTACACGGAAGACGAGAACTTCCAAAACGATTCCGAACTTAACATCCTCAATATGAGGCTGCTGGCCGTAGCGCTCATTGACAAAGCTCACCCTGTTCACCGCACGAAGAAACATATTTGGAAAGGCCGAGAGGGTGGCTGGGTTGAAGCAGATTCAATGGCTGCAGGGAACGGTGTGTAGCTCTCTGTTCCTACCGATCACTGCCCTTTTTTCCGAGCCGCCAGGAAGGAAGGTTTCCAAATTTCCGTAAGCCCGTTCTATAAAAGGGGATGTTTCACGGGCCCTATCCTGTCCGGGTTGGGATTACTTGCGGTTTCCCTGTGACTCGGGAACAATTGCCAAAGGATAGCGTGTAGGTAATGGAGCGAGAGTCGCCCTGCGAACAATCTTCAACGAACCCATCCGTGGATCTAAACCGAGTCGGGTGTCATCTCCACGACTTCCGTGATGTGGGTAAACGGAATCCTAGCTCGATTGTTAGCTTCTTCCACAGTATCTCGGCTCGCCGCCTCAAAATAACAGTGCGTCTGGGCCGTCTCCGGAAGGAAGAAGCTCCGAATCCAACGGACCGACTGTCCTTCGTCTGTCATCTCGGAGCAACAAGTTTTGGCGCGCATCCCCGCACTTTTAAGAATTTCGGGGGTGACACCCGGTAGGTCGCGTTGAACGACGAAGTATGCCATGTAAGCCTCCTTTTCGAATCTGATGTCGTCAAAATCGATCCCCTTATGTCTGTGGGACTAGCGGTTCCAAAACTGTATCCAAGTCCGTCCGGCGAATTCGAATCGCCCTTTCACCCGCCAGGCGAAGCGCTGGTAGTTTTCCAGACCGAACGTAAGCGCGCACCGTCTGCACGTGAATACTCAATGCTTTGGCTGCTTCTTCCGGAGTCAAGTAGTCGCCAAGATCACCCGCTTCGGAGCCATCCTCTTGGGGGTCACTCATATCCTTGCCGAATCGAGCGGACCAAGCCCTGGCGACCGCGGCTCGCCAACTTGCGCTTGTTATTCCGTGGGATCGTTTCAATTCGCCCATCAATCCCTCATCTTCGTTAGCAAAACCAGCCAGCAAGTGAGAGACGCGAATCCTGCTGGACCCATCTGCAGTTGCAATTCGCGCTGCGCGGTCGAAGAGGTCTACGGCCAACGGTGAATAGGCCACCTTCGCTTCACTTCTTTCCGGATTGTCGAGCCAATCGACGCCGAGTTCTTCCAAATCAAAGGTCCAAGATCCCATTTGAACGACGCCGAATCGCGAAATAACCTGCAAGCATCCCAAGAGCAACTCATCGGCGCCAATTTCGCTTCGATTTCGTTTCTTTGCCAGGGCAATCGCAATAGCGGCCGCTAGTTCAGTGTCTTTCATTGTGGATCACCCATCGGATGACAACTCTAAACTACGTTAACATATCTTGTCAACTCTAATATGCGCAACTAATTCTTCCTGCAGATCATTTTTGAACGAAGGTTGAATTGACGATTGCGAGCGGGTCGTCGGCAAACCGCATGTAAACCACCGCCCCCAGACCACGTCAAGACTCGCGCCGAGTCCCGTGAAGTCGTGCCAGCTCAACTGGTCGATGCAACACCCTAAGTCCAATTGCTACTGGAATATTTCCCGTCGAGATTTAATTTGTCTAATAATCATGGATATATGCGGACGAAATCAGCGACGCACAGACCCATGAGAAGGATCAATGTGAGTGTCGCGTCGACCGTCTGAGACCGCCCCGTTTTTCAGGCCCCCTCCGATCAAGGTGGAGGATCACTTGCGGATTGCCTGTATTTCGGGGGTTGGGAGATTTAGGCCGAGCGGGATTGCAAGTTGGGAGTGGCCAAGAGGAGCTACAAAGACCCGAAACACTCCGGTCGCAAAGTGTATGGGGCAGCGTGTGAATGTCAGTTAATAGCGAAGCAGTATGTAAGGCCTGCGCCGCCGGCGCTTTCCAGGGCTGCCTGGCTGCATCCTTTTGTGGCGTTCGATGAATTCCAGGAGGAGCCATTGCCGATTCGGTCGGAGTGGCCCACCTGCGCAGAACCGGTCGTGCTGCTGGTCCAGTTGTTGCAGGTGTGGTCGGCGTCATCGGTGTATGCGCGGCCGTCCCACTTGGATCCTGTGAGAATCTCGTGCTGAGTCGGTGGCGGATCGCCCATGCCGTGAATGAGCTCTCCATGCTCGTTGCGTGCGGACTGCTTGAACAGATTGCTGCCGCGTTGCGCCTGAACCAGAGTATCGCCGTGAAGCTCGCCCAGATCCGCTGAGATGATTGCGTTTTGCGGTTGCCCCAGCTGCGCGAACGACCAGTTGAACCAAGGCCCAGTGCCAATACGGTCACGCGCGTTGACGGCAGGCTTTCCGGGACGAGCCTGGGTGCTGAGGTAGGCGTGCCAGGTGCGTGCGCCCGCGCCCACAGCCGCCGCAAGCGCCTGGCAGTGCGCATCGGCGCCCGCAAGTCCGCCAAGGTCTCCGCCCTTTCCCTGACCAACGCTGGTGATGAAAAAGGTCATCCGAGCGGGAGTCGGCGTGGGGCTGCCGGGGGGGGGCGCGACGCCCTGAGTATTCGGCCCGTTCTGTGCAGCAAGCATCAGGCAAGAGGCCAGCATCAAAGTACACAAGACGACAACGTAGGCGTGCGGCTTGATCATCCTTCTTGTAATGCTGGTCTTGCTCGTCTTACTCGTCTTACTCCACATGGGCTTCTCCGCGGCTTCCCCGCCATTCTAGTTAATCGCGAAACAATAAAACAGGCCTTGGCCATGGGTTTTCGGCAAATCCGCCTGGGCGCAGCCGCGCGTTCCGTGTGCGGAGTTCCAGGAACCGCTGCCGCCGCCATTGCGGTCTGGAAAACCGATCTGGGCGTTGGGTCTGCCGTCGGCAGCATTCAGGTTTCCGTTGGAGGCTCCGGGAGCCGGGCTCTTGTTGCTGGTCCAGTTATCGCAGGTGTGATCTTGCGCATCGGTAAACGCGGTGCCATCGGTCTGCGTGCCGGTGAGCATTTCGTGGCGCGTTGAAAAGCGGGTGGTCTTGGCGTAATCCCAGTCGTTGTCGCGTGGGTCGGAATAGTCGTACAAGCCCGGCACGATCTGGCCCTTTTCCGTCAACCCGGTGAGCTTATTCAGATTATTTCCCTGATGCGCCAGTTCCATGGTGTCGCCGTGCAGGTGCGCCAGATCCTGGGCGATCATTTCGCCCTTGAAGTTGTACCAGGGGCCTTTGCCGATGCGGTCGCGCGCGTTCACGGCCGGCTGGCCGGGCCGCGCCTGCGTGCTCAAGTAGGCGTGCCAGGTGCGATTTCCAGCGCCCACAGCCATTGCAAGCGTTTGGCAATGTGCGTCCGCGCCGGCCAATCCGCCGAGATTGCCGCCGTCGCCCATGGTTTCGCTGGTCACGAAAAAATTCATCATCGGCGAGGGCTTCTCGCCCCGCGGATATTCGCCGGGCTTAGGGACCTGCGCCAGCAACAGGCAGGAAGCCAGCAAAGGCGCGCAAGATAACATCACAGCGGAAGATTTAATTTTGGTCATAGGTTCGCTCCAAATGTGGACGCAGGGTAACACAGAGAGCGTCGCGCAGCCAACCGTTGTCTGCTTGTTTTATGACCAGCGGGAAAATTCCGAGTGATGTTCCTTCCCAACTCGTCTATTCGGAATTTACTTCGTCCATGAACCGCGTCAAGTCGTCTACGGTTCTAAGTTTCACGCCGTCCTCTTCTAACGCCATTAGAACTTCGACGAAAGCGACGGAGAGCTTGACGCCAAACAGTTTCACCGCAACGTCGTCCAAAAGATCAGTTCTTGCCAATGCTCCTCACGAAATGGCTATTCGCAGTTTCTCGCGAGCGTCAGAGAAAGATTGACTCATGCAGGGATTGTAATCTTAAGCTCGATAGTCACTCATGTGAAAATTCGTTGATCGGAGAGTATTAGTGATATTCCGATAACCCGTTTCTCAGGCCGTATCTGCCGTATGCTCAGAAGACATACCCTCCGTCCAGCAAAGGCTGGACTTTTTGTTTTGCTTCAATCTGGCCCGGATTGTCTTATGTTGCGCACAATGTTGCATTCTTCCGACACCGGATTGCATGTAAGTTATGAGCTTGCATCAGGTTTATGACTAGTCGGTAATGGAATCCGGTATGCATTCATCTATGAACGTAAAGAGGAAAAATGAGAAGGACGAACCTCCGACGGTGTCCACATAGAGCCGATTCCTTGCACGGTGAGGTGCCGCGATGAATCCCTCCAACAACCCCTTCCCTTACCCCATTGGAGTAGCGGGCATCGCAGGATTGCTGATCTACAACGGCGTGATGCGACTCTTCTCGGGCGTGCTGCAGCTCTACTGGCCGCCGGTCCGGTCGCCCTGGGGGTTGGGTATCTCCTGCATATACATCGCTCTAGCAATCGGATTGCTGAAAATGCAGGACTGGGCACGCCTAGCCACCATCATGATTGAGATTCTGAGCATTGGTTACGTGGGAGTGGACTTGCTGAGAAATGTTCGTTACTGGCATCTGGTATTTCTTTTGCCCGTCTTCTTGGTTTCTTTGTTTCGTGTCTTAGTTGCAGGTTATCTAATGTCGCCTAACATTAGGCTGGCCTACACTCGGCCAGTGCAAGACGTATCAGTACTCGCCGAGAAGACGTGAGTATCAGAATTACTAAAATTGCTGGTCTATGCAGCAGCACAGGATTGCGCTTGATAAGTCGCCTTCTCGGAATGCGGCTTTTCCCGCCAGGAAACTCATCCGCTAGGCCAGAGCGATACGACGATACCCGCTTTTTTCAAGCGGCTCAGCAAGGCTTCTCGATTTGCGTGAAACCTCGCTTCGCCATCCGAGTAGCGGCAGCAAACGCTTTGGCCTTCCACACCAACCACTAAGCCATAGGGCCACGCAGATTTTGGAAGGCGCTCCAAAAACCGAATAGCTTCTTCAATTGAAACAACTGGGGCAGCGTAATCATCACCCTGCTTCCTGATTTCAACGCCGTCTTCTTTCGCGATTAGAAAGGGGTTATTCCAGTCTGTGGCGCTGCGTAGCGCACTGTAGACGCTACGCTTGGGCGCGGGAATCCGGTCTTTCAGGGTAGGAGCAGATGGAGTGCTCTGTTCCGTGTTCGACTGAGCACTCGCGCCAGAAACAGCAGTGCAGATCAGGAAGGCGACGATAATGACGCGATGCATACCGTCATTGTAGCTCGATAATTAAGTGAGCCAAGTCTTGATAATTTATCTTTTCGCTAAGTTGCCTTTTAACTTGGGATAGCACGGGCGGCTATAAGGGGTGGTTCGCCTCAAGACCACTCATATCGCTTAGATCGAGGGCAAGAATTCAGCTGATGAAACTACGCGTCGCCGTGCGTGGTATAGGCGAGAGTGAGGTTTAGTGTGAGCCGCAATTGGCGCGAAAACGGCCAGTCGCCGTTGATAACCGTTGCAGAATCAGCGAGATCTAGGATTGGCCCTTCACGCTACGGAATCGGCGGCGCTTTCTGCGCCGGAGGCTAGTTTGGGGAGATCAACTCGGGGGGAGTAAGAAGGGAGCGATCCAGGTCGATTCGCCCCCTCCATTGATGTCCCGGCCTGTCGGAGGAAAGCCGGGCATTCAGCCTTGCAGTACTCGCTTTAACACCCGCTTTGCAAAAAAGTTGCGGCCAAATTCGATTATTTTCGGCCGCCTCTGCCGCTGCTCGTGGCTGAGTTTGACAGTGAAGATGCCCGCTCCGCTCCGAAGAACACAGGACGGAACGGGCGCTACAAAAGCTTCGTGCTTTGTTGGTTTTGGGTTTCGTAGAGGCAGCCCGCTTTTGGGACGGGCATCCGTTTGCTCCATCCAGAACCATTTGCTCCATCCGGAACCACACTGAGTCACTGTGCTGCGGCTCAAATCTTCGCGTTTTTTGTGATCTGCGATTACAATGGCCCATTCCATGCCACGCCCATCCGATCCCCGCGTAGCCGTTACTGAAGCCGAAGTTCTGGCGCATCTGGCCAAATCCCGCAAGCCGCTGAGCCTGCGCGAAATCGCGGCGGCGCTGGACTTGCGCCACTCGGCGCGACGCGCGCTTGTGAAACTGGCGCGAAAAATGAAGCAGCGCGGAGAAATTCACGAGTATCCCAATGGGCGAGTGGGCCTGCCCAAGGAAAAGCAGGGCGCGCAATTTGCGCAGCCGCCGCAAAAGGGTGCGCCGCAGCGGCAAGGTTCCGAGCAGCGCCGGGACACTTCATCGCACACTTCATCACACACCCCGGCGGAATCCCGCGCGCCGGTTCGGGCGGAAGCCAATCAACTGACCGGGCGCCTCGTTGCGCATCGCGATGGCTACGGCTTCGTGGTGCCCGATACGCCGCGAAAAGATTTGGAGGGCGATCTCTTCGTGGGGCGCGACGCCATGGGCGATGCCATGCACGGCGATCATGTGCTGGCCAGCATCGAGCGCCGCAAACGCTTTGGCGAAGGGCCGGGGCGCGCCGAAGGGCGCATCTTGCGCGTGATTGGCCGCGCGCACACCACCGTCGTGGGGCTTTTCCGCTACGGCTCGCATGGAAATACGGTGGCGCCATACGAATCGCGTCTGCTGCAGGAAATTATTATTCCGCCGGGCGATGAATTGACGCCCGAGCTGCAAGGAAAACTGGGCGCGCATCCACCGCGCCGCGGCCTGCGGCTGCCGGAACTCGATGGCGCCGTGGTCAACGTGGAGATGACGCGATTTCCGCGCGGCGGCGTGGCCCCGGCGGGACGCGTGATCGAAATTCTGGGGCGGCCCGGCGATTTCGGCGTGGACGTGGAGATACTGATTCGTAAACATCATCTGCCGCACGAATTTTCGGCGGAAGTGCTGGCGGAAGCCGCGGCCATGGCGCATCCCGTGAACGATGCTGAGCGCCAAGGGCGGCGCGATTTCCGCGATTTGCCGATTGTCACCATCGACGGCGAAACGGCGCGCGATTTCGACGACGCCGTGTACGTGAAGCGCCTGGAGAACGGCAACTGGCAATTGCAGGTGCACATTGCCGACGTCTCGCATTACGTGCGGCGCGGCTCGGCGCTGGATCGCGAGGCGCGACTGCGCGGCACTTCCGTTTATTTTCCCAATCGCGCCGTGCCCATGCTGCCCGAGGAACTCTCCAACGGCATCTGCTCGCTCAATCCCAGGGAAGACCGTTTGGTAATGAGCGCCATCATGGAGCTGGACGCATTCGGCGAAATCGTGACCTCGGAATTCGCGCGCGGTGTGATTCGCTCGGCCGAGCGCATGACCTACACCGCGGTGAATGCCGTGATTCAGAACGATGCGGCCGCAACGGCGAAATACGCGCACCTCGCCGATGAATTCCGCTCCATGCGCGACCTGGCCATGATTCTTAACGCGCGGCGCGCGCGCCTGGGCTCCATCGATTTCGATTTGCCCGAGCCGGTCATTGAATTTGACGCCAATGGGCAGATGACCGGCATCGTGCGCAGCGAACGCAACATCGCGCACCGCCTGATCGAGGAATTCATGCTTACCGCCAATCAGGCTGTGGCGCGCTACCTCGAATCGCGCGGCATCGGATCGCTGCACCGCGTGCACGAAAAACCGGACCCCAAGAAAATTCTGGAATTCGAGGCCATGGCGCAGACGTTTGGATATTCGCTGGGCGTGGAAAATCTTTCCGAGCGGCGCATCGAAGTGAAACACGGCAGCACGCGCCCGCAGCAGCGATTCGATCGCGGCGCGCGGCACGGACGTCGCGGTGGCGGGCGCGAAAAGCCCATGACCGTTTCGCTGCCGGGCGTGATGGACATTGACATTCGCCCCTCGCATTACCAGCGCCTGGCCGAAAAAATTGCAGGAAAACCCGAGGAGCGCATCGTTTCCTTCCTGATGCTGCGCTCGCTGAAGCAGGCGCGCTACGCCGCCGACGCGCTTGGCCACTTCGCGCTGGCCTTCGACCAGTACACGCATTTCACTTCGCCCATTCGCCGCTATCCAGACCTGATCGTGCATCGCGTGTTGAAGTGGGCGCTCGATCATCCGGAAGCCAAGCCCGCGCCCGTCGCGGGCCACGGAAAGGACGAATCCACATTCGGCCCCTACCGCCGTGGCGAACTCGAAGCCATTGCTGTGGAAACTTCCGAGACGGAGCGCCGCGCGGAAACCGCCGAGCGCGAATTGATGGCCTGGAAAACCGCGCAGTTCATGGAGCAGCACCTGGGCGAGGAGTATGACGCGCTGATTATTTCAGTGCAGAAATTCGGCTTCTTCGTGGAGCTGACGGAACTTTTCGTCGAGGGCATGGTGCCCATCGACCGCATCCAGGAACTTACCGGCGAGCACGTTTTCTATCGCGAGCAGGACCACGCCATCGTGAGCGGCAGCGGCCACGGCTCGCGCAGCGCCCCGCGCGGCGCGCAGGAAACAGGCCGCGACAAAAACCCCAAGAAAAAATCCGGCCGCGGCGCGCCGCGACCCCTTGGAGGCGGCCACGTCTGGAAACTTGGCGACCGCATCCGCGTGCGCGCCGAACGCATCGACCCCATCCGCCGCCGCGTGGAATTTTCGCCGCTGCCTTAGCAGGCCGCAAAAAAGGCCCCAAAAACTTTTGTCATTCCGAGCGGAGCGAGGAATCTCTCTTCGATTTTACTCAGTGAAAAAGAAGGAGAGATTCCTCGCTCCGCTCGGAATGACAAAAGAGATTACATTTTCCCGCAGCTTGTTACGGCATCTGTGGCACAGCCACTCTTGGCTGTGCGATTTTGCGATCGTCAAATAAGCAGAAATGCATGAAATTGCCGAAAACAGCACAGCCAAGAGTGGCTGTGCCACTGGAGCGCATCAATTTTTATGCTTTGGCGGTGAATTCAAGCACGGCTGAAATAATCTATCCGGAAGCGTTGTAGAATTATTGTGTAAGTGAGGGTGCGATGGCCACAATTAATGCTCGCGAAGCCAAGATCCATCTTTCAAAACTCCTCAGCCGCGTTGCACGCGGTGAAAAAATCATTATAACCAGGTACGGCGAACCGGTCGCACAGTTGGTCCCTTTGGAGGAGAAGCAACCCAAGTTATCTCACGCGGAAATTGTGCAGGGAATGCGCGAGCTACGCAAACGTGTCAAGCCTGGAAAGATGAGCGTTCGAGAAATGGTCGTCTCTGGACGAGGGAATTTCTTGTGACACGGTCACAAAGACTGTTCATTGTTTTGATGATTCTTGGTTTCGCATTTGCGCGCGCGAGTTGGGCGCAAGAGGCCGCCAAACTGGCTCGCGCGGACGGGGCGGAAACTCCGCTGCGCGTGTTTCGCCCGGCGAGCGGCGGGACGCAGAGTTGCGCGCCGCTAGCGCTGATTTCGCCGGGGGCGGGCGGGACCGAGAATGGATACGCGTATCTCGCGGAGGGGTTGCGGGACCGTGGCTGGCTGGCGATTGTGATTGGGCACAAGGAAAGCGGGCCGGGAGTGTTGCTCAGCAAGGCAGCGCGCTCGGGACTCCACGGCGGATTGACCGAGATGGTCACCGACCCCGCGTTGCACCGCGACCGGTTAATGGATGTAGCAGCGGCTCTCGGATGGGCGGAAAAGCAATGCCAGCGGCCTTACAAAGTTTTGCTTGGACATTCGATGGGCTCGCAAACTGTCATGATGGAAGCGGGCGCGGACAACAAGCTGGGAGTGCATGGCCAAGACCGCTTTGACGCCTATGTGGCCATTTCACCTTCCGGGCCGGGCTCAATTTTTCCGGAACATGCGTGGAGCAAAATCCATAAGCCGCTTTATGTGCTGACGGGCACGCAGGACAAAGGTCTGGAAGGTGACTGGCAATGGCGCGCTCGTCCGTACGACGATCTTGCTCCAGGCTGCAAGTGGCTGGGCGTGATCGACGGCGCGACCCATTTGAACTTCGCGGGAATCGGCTTCGCCGCAAAAACGAAAAAGCTCACACTCGATAGCGTTGGCTTATTCCTGGATGGCGCCAAGCGCGGGACATGCAATGCGCCGAAAGCGGAAACCGGCATGGAGTTGAAATCGATGTAGAAATAAAAATGTTTGCGCGAAGGTGTGGCGCTGGTCTATCTCTCTCTCGCACTTTGATGCGTTGCCCCCCAGCACTGATTGCAACCAATTCAGATCCAAAAAAATTCTCCCGTCCATCGCGGCCTCGCGATAAACGGGAGAACGGTATCGACCCTCCGCGAACGAGGAACCCTCAACTTGCGTCGGGGCTCGCCGCGCGCGCAATTTACTTGTCGAATTTCAGGCAATCATTGAGCTGGCGAAGCGATTCATCGATGGCCTTGATGGCTTCCACGCGGTGCCCGCCAAAATCGTGGGCGGCGTGTTCCAGGTGATCCTTGGCGCGTCGCAGGGATTCAATGGCTTCCCGGATTTCGGGATGCGCGTCACGCTGGGCTGCTGGCGCGGCCGCCGGTTGCGGAACTGCCGCGGGCACCGCGGCTGACGCAGCAGGCGATTTGGGTGATGCCGTGGTGGTCGTGACTGACGCGCACAGCGCCAGCGCAAGAATCACCAAGCCGGAAAGACTCAGGATTTTAAATTTCATTTTTCGCTCCATGACGTTCAAGATTTTCTCGGCGGCTCCCGAAACAGCCGGAGACGGCCACATTCTAATCCCGAATAGGCGATTTGAATATGGGGGACGGACATTTTGTCTCAATCGCCAACACGGCGCTGCCGATTCCCAACTTCTGTTTTCATTGGCGCCCGATTTCGATTATTGTAGGTGCTCCTTTATGGAGGTGAACCGTGGCCGTTCGCATTTGTCCGCATTGCAAGACGGAAATTTCCGCGCCCATTTCGGTGGCGCGCTCGAATGACATGGAGTGTCCGAAGTGCGGCGCGCGGCTTGAAGTAGCCTCCGGCTCGCGCACCATATCCACGATCTGCGGGCTTGCCGCTGGAACGATCGCATGGCGGCTTTCCTCCGGATCGCCCACGGATTTGGGCGGTGTGTTGCCGACGCTGTACGCGTTTCTGGCCTTCGGCATCGTTTCGCCTCTGGTGCTGATGTTTACCGCCAATCTCAGAAATGCTCCCTTGCTTCCTGTTCCATTGCCCGTTCAGGAATCAGGGCCCGCGGGACATGGCGGGGGGCATCACTAGAAGCGGCCTTTCCGATCAAAATGCAGACCTGTACCACGGCGCGGCTATCCCTTGTATTTACAGCAGATACGAACCATTAGTACTAATTCAGTTGACACCATCGTACTATTGTCCGCTCACACGACTGCCGCCATACTGCGTCTCATGGCTCGGTATTCAGACATGTTAGGACGTCGCATCGTGGTGACCTACCGCGCTGGAGACATCATCATGCCGGCCACCGGAAACATGGCCGCCGATTCGGGCAAGTCCATCTTTCTGGAAGAGAGCTACAAGCAACAGGGCAAAATTAAAACCTTTCGCTGGGAAATTCCCTACGCCTGCATCGTGGAGTTGACTGAGGTTCCCGAAATGCCACGGCCGTCGGCGTCCATCAGCGAGCCGCGTGAAGTTTCCGCGGAGGCCGCACGACAACCTGCCGCTCTGGAATTCAATAAACGTCCTGCATAGCTTTTTCCGCCCTGCCACAAATTTCATCCGGTTTTCGCGCCAACTCCTGTAGACTTTTCCTTCTCACAGTTTTCCGGAAATTTATTCGTTCAGGAGGATTTGCGCAATGAAGCCGCCGGTTGGATTGATTGGATTGGGATTGATGGGCCACCCGATGGGTGCAAATTTATTGAAAGCCGGTCATGAATTGACCGTGTGGAACCGCACCGCTTCTCGCGGGGACGATCTGGTGGCGCTGGGCGCGAAGCGGGCCGCTTCACCGGGCGCGGTGGCGGCGGCATCCGAAGTAGTCCTCACCATTGTCAGCGATCCTCCGGCGCTGGAATCGGTGCTGTGGGGAGAAAGCGGCGTGTTTTCGGGATTGCGCCGCGGCAGTGTGTTGATCGAATCGAGCACCGTGAGTCCGGGCCTGGAAAAACGCGCCGCCACGGCCGCCGCGGCACTGGCAGCGGAATTTTTGGAAGCGCCGGTTACCGGTGGCACATGGGGAGCGGAGAAAGGCGAGCTGGTTTTTATGGTGGGCGGCGAAGCAAGCACGCTGAAGCGCGTCGAGCCGGTGCTGGGCGTGATGGGCAAGAAGTGGTTTCACCTGGGGCCGATTGGCGCGGGGCAAACGGTGAAGCTGGCCATGAATCTTCTCCTCGAGCTGGAAGTGGAAGCGTTCGCCGAGGCCTTGGCGCTGGTCACGCGCGGGGGCGTGCCGGGTCAAAGCCTGCTGGAGGTGATGCAGTCCAGCATGGGCCGCTCCCCAGTAATCGATTTGAAGGGCGCCAACATGCTGAAGAACGAATATAAGCCGAGTTTCCCGCTGCGGCTCATGCACAAGGACATTGGCCTGGCGCTGGATCTCGCCAATCAGCTGGGAGTGCCGCTGCCCGCCGCCGCGGCCGCGCGCGAAGTGCTGAGCGCCGTGAAGGGCGCCATGACCGAAGATGTGGATTTTTCGGCGCTGGCTACGTTTTGGAAGAAAGCGTAGGGCGTATTGATCTACGGTTTCGCGTTGGGCGGAAGGAAGCACATCGGGAGATCGCGCGAGGTGCGCAAGCCCGCGGGAGCGCTGAGGATTTCGGGGATGCAGTTTACGACCACTGAAGCAGTGGCGATGTCGCCATGCGTGCCGCCGGGAATGGTGAGCGTTAAGTTGGGATTGCCGGCGATTTCGACCGTGTCGCCGGGGTTTGTCGCGCCCACGTACATTTGCAATTCCATGAAGATTTTTTCCTTGCTGCCGGCGTAACCGCGGGCGATCTGGTGCACTCCGGCAACCTGGCCCGCCTCCACTTGCAGGAACGGAGTCTTCACAAGTTCGCGCGCGACAACTGGTTCGATGGTTTCCGAAATATCATCCACGCCCAGCCCCAGCGCGTCTGAAACCATGGCCACCGATTCGGGCAGTCCGTGATGTTTTATTATTCCCGCGGCAACCTGCGCGCGGAATTCCTCGACGCTCATTCCCGCGCCCACTTTTTTCTGCAGCGGCAGGCGGCGCTTGGAGGCATCCACGATGCGCACGGCGCGCGCGGTTTCGATTTGCTGCGACGCGGCGCTCAGCGTGATCAGCAATTTATCCATCACGTAGCCGGGGTTGATGCCCGTGCCGACGAGCGCGACGCCCCAGGTCTTGGCCTCCGCGTCGAGCTTGGCCGAAAGCTGCGGATGTTTGCGGAAGGGGTAGGACAGCTCCTCGCACGTGGAGACCACGCACGCTTCCGCGGCCAGGCACTCCATCAACTGATCCATCACGCTGGGCAGGTAGGAAGATGTCGAATGAATGACCACATCGGGGGATTTGGCGAGCATGGCGTCGGCGTCATTGCTGATGGGCACGCCCCAGGGCGCATCGGCCCCGCCCACCACATCGCCCAGATCTTGTCCCGCCTTGGCCGGATCGGAATCGATCGCGCCGATAATTTCGATGGAGTTTTTTTCCCGCATCAGGCGCACGATGGCCGCACCGATGGGACCGACGCCGTATTGCACCGCGCGAATTTTCTTTTTCATGGCTGGCTCCGTTGCGCTGATTCGCGGAATCGATGTCGCCGGCGTCCGGGGCGGCGATTCATTTCCGCAAAAAAATTGGAGCGCTTACCATAAAGGAAACGCGCGGCGCGTTCAACGGAATTTGTTTGCGATTTTAGTAGCACAGGCACTTTGCCTGTGCGGTTTTCGCTCATTTTCACCAGCGTCCGTGTGATCTGCAATCGCGAAGCCCGCACAGGCAGGAGTGCCTGTGCTACTTTTTCGCGAACGGTTCAGCTTGCCCTTCTTGTTTCCAGGGGCGGATAATGCGCAAGATATGGATTAAATGTGGGAGGTTTGCATGGCGGCGACAAAACTTTCAGAAAAAGAAATTGCGGTGGAACTGCGAAAACTCAGCGGGTGGAAAGTCATCAACGGGAACCTGCATCGTGTGTTCGAGTTTAAGGATTTTTCGGCGGCCTTCGGATTCATGACCCGCGTGGCCATCGCCGCGGAAAAAATGGATCATCACCCCGACTGGTCCAACTCCTGGAACAAAGTCACGGTAAATTTGTGCACGCACAGCGCCGGCGGGCTGACCAAGAACGATTTTGATCTGGCGGTAAAGATGCAGCAGATTTCTGGAACGTAGCAAAGGCGCTCTCATCAAGTTATGTCACAAATGGCCGCCCGTCAGGGGCTAAAGCCCTTGATTTTTCGGGCGCTGAACGTCACGGCTGAACAGGCTGCGGAAAACTAGATTATTTTGTCATTCTGAGCGGAGCGAAGAATCTCTCCTTGTTTTACACCTATGAAAAGAAAGAGAGATTCTTCGTTCCACTCAGAATGACAAAAGGTGTGGTGTGTTTTTCCGTAGCCTGTGAAGCCGTGACCTACAAAGACTATTTGTGAGATGACCCCATCTCAAATTTCAGATGGCTCCATTTCAAATCAAAGCTAATTCAAAGAACAGCGCGCCCGGGACGGGATTTTTCTGATAGGAAGGAATTTCGCGGAACTCCAGAGATCGATACAGTTTGTGAGCCTTGTCCATGATTGGAAGGGTGTCCAGAAGCAGCCTCTTATAACCCATCGATCGAGCTTCCTTGATCAGCTCTTCCACCATCGTTCGTCCAGCACCATGGCCGCGAAACGCGGGGCGCACATAGACGCGCTTCATTTCGCACACCTGCTCGTGCAATTTGCGGAGCGCGGCGCAACCGATAGCTCCTTCGGCACTGTCCGCACCTTCGTTGAATGCCAGCAAGAGCCTGCCGTCGGGCGGAGCGTAGCTGCCGGGCAAGGCGCTCACTTCGCGCTCAAAGTCCTCGACGCATGGCGCGACTCCGGGCATGCAAGCGTATTCGCGGAACAAATTTCGCGCCTGCGCGATATTCTCTTCGGAGTAAGCCGGTACGATGCGCAGCATAAAACCCTCGTCTTGCGATTGTGCATTTATCCATGTGCCTAAGCAACGCTCGCAAATTGTTCTCGCGAAGCGTGCAATCCAAATTGTCTCCCGGGCGCTCAGCCTGCGGCATGTTTGATAGAATGGCTCACTGCTGAAGATGCGTCAGGAAGATCGGGGAGTCCACCAAAATGCCGGAAGCTGCGGGACAAAAAAGCGTCGAGACCGAGCGCGTGTTCGAGGGCTATCGCCGCTGGGGATATCTCGGGGCCAATCTCGATCCGCTGGGATTCCTCGCGCCTGTCGTCCATCCCGAATTGATCGTCGAAGGTGAGGCTGCGGCCGCGGCGCGCAAATTTTACTGCGGGACGATCGGCGCGGAATTCGCGCACATTGACGATACGGAACGCCGCCGCTGGATTGCCGAGCGGCTGGAGAGCGATGCGCCGCAGCCGGATCGCGCATTTATTCTCGAACGGCTGATTCGCGCGGAACTATTTGAGCAGGTGCTTCAAGCCCGCTATCTGGGAAGCAAGAGATTTTCCCTGGAGGGCGTTACGGCAGTGATTCCTTTGCTGGACCGCGTACTTTCGGCGGCTGCGGAAGCAGGTGTGGAGGAAGTGGTGCTGGGCATGAGCCATCGCGGCCGGCTGAACGTGATGGCTCACATTGCGGGGCAGCGCGCGGCGGATATTTTCGCGGGCTTCGAGGATGTCGATCCGCGCAGCGTGCTGGGCAGCGGCGACGTGAAATATCACGTTGGCGCAACAGGGGAATATCGCACGCGCGAAGGGCGCAAACTGAGCGTGCACCTGGCATCCAATCCGAGCCACCTCGAGGCCGTCGATCCCGTGGTGGTGGGCCGCGCCCGCGCCAAACAAACTCGCGCCGGAAATCCCGGCGGCATCAAAAAAATACTTCCCATTATTTTGCATGGGGACGCGGCCTTCGCCGGGCAGGGCGTGTGGGCGGAGACGCTGAATCTTGCCGACGTCGAAGCGTATACGGTGAGCGGCACAATCCACGTGATCGTAAACAATTTGCTGGGCTTCACCACCGAGCCGCGCGATTTGCAATCCGCGCGCTTCGCTTCCTCGCTGGCCAAGCGCCAGGCCGTGCCCATTTTTCATGTCAACGGGGAAGATCCCGAAGCGGTGGTGCGTGTGGGTCAGATCGCGCTGGAATATCGTTCCAAGTTCGGCGGCGACGTCGTCATCGACATGATTGGCTACCGCCGCCACGGCCACAGCGAGGTGGACGACCCCACCATCACGCAGCCGCTCCTATACGCAAAAATCAAGGATCACCCGGTGCTCTGGCAGATCTACGCCAAACAAATCGCAACGGATCCGGCGGCGACGGTGGCCGCGGTGCGCGACGAACTGGAGAACGCGCACAAAGTTGCCGGCGAAATGCAGAAAAAGCCGCGCCTGCGCAAGCTGCCTGCGTACTGGTCGCCCTACAAGCGCGGCCGCTACGACAGCGCCTATGAAGTGGACACGGGAGTGGCGCCCGAGGAGCTTGCGCGGATTACTGATTTACTGACAAGTTATCCGGAAGGTTTCGCGATTCACCCCAAATTGAAAAAGCTGCTGGAGCAGCGCGCCGAAATGGGCCATGGCAGGCACCCCGTGGATTACGGAATGGCCGAAGCGCTGGCGTTTGGAACGCTGCTGGTGGCCGGGACGCCGCTGCGCTTCACGGGACAGGATACGCGGCGCGGCACATTCAATCAGCGGCACGCCGCTCTGGTCGACACGCGCAATGAGGCGCAGTACATGGCGCTCGAGCATCTGTCCAAGGAGCAGGCGCGCTGCGAAATTTATAATTCCACGCTGTCCGAGGCTGCCGTGCTTGGTTTTGAATACGGCTACAGCCGCGACTATCCGGAAGCGCTTGTGCTCTGGGAAGCGCAATTCGGCGATTTTGCAAATAGCGCGCAAATTATCATCGACCAGTTCATCAGCGCCGCGGAAGACAAGTGGGACTTGCCTTCGGGCGTGGGGCTGCTTCTGCCGCATGGTTATGAGGGGCAGGGGCCCGAGCATTCCAGCGCCAGAATCGAGCGCTACCTTCAGCTGGCGGCCGAGGACAACATCCAGGTCTGCCAGCCGTCGACGGCCGCGCAATATTTTCAGTTGTTGCGGCGGCAGGCGCTGCGGCGCTGGCGAAAACCGATGGTTGTGTTCACGCCCAAGAGCATGTTGCGGCATCCCGACGCCTCTTCGCCGATCGAGGACTTTCAGCGGCAGCGATTTGAATGGGTAGTGCCCGACCGCGAAGTCACGTCTGCCGAGCGGGTCTTGATTTGCAGCGGAAAAATCGGCCACGAATTGCGCGCGGAGCGCAAACGCCGCGGCGATAGCAATACGGCCATTCTTTTTCTTGACCAGCTCTATCCCTTTCCGAAAAACGAGCTGCGCGCGGAAATGGCCCGCCACGCCAACGCGCGCGAAATGGTGTGGGTGCAGGAAGAGCCGGCCAACATGGGCGCGCTGTCGTATGTGTTGCCGCGCATTCGCACCTATTTTCCGGATATTCCTGTGCGTTCGGTGAAACGCTCGGCAAGCGCGAGCCCCGCAACGGGCTCGGCCAAAGCGCATGGGCTCGAACAGAAAACATTACTGACATTGGCGTTCACCACTGGGCCGACGTGACGTGGCGCGGGCTTCAGCCTGCGGGGGTTGGACCTTGCATGGACTAAACCCCGCAGGCTGAAGCCCGCGCCACGGAAAATTTGTGAGGAGAGTATGAAAATGCGATCGGGAATCTGCAAGGCGATCGTGTGGGCGGCGATCATGTGTTCCGCGGCGGCTTGCGTCTCCGCGCAGCAAAGTGCGCCGCTCACGGCAGTGCCGCCAGTAGAAGGCGATTTCATCGCGCACGATTTCAAATTTTCGGACGGCCAAACGCTTCCGGAAGTGCGCCTGCACTATACGACGCTGGGCACGCCTAAGCGTGATCTCAGCGGCCAGGTCACCAACGCCGTCCTGATTCTGCACGGCACCAATCGCGCCGGAAAAGTGTGGCTGGTCCCTACGTTTGCGGGAGTGCTCTTTGGCCCCGGCCAACTGCTCGATGCTTCCAAATATTATCTGATTCTTCCCGACCAGCTCGGCGCGGGCCTCGGGAAATCCACGAAGCCGAGCGATGGTTTGCGCGCGAAATTTCCGCACTACGATTATTCGGATATGGTCCGCGCGTCGCAAATCTTGTTGGCGCAAGGGTTGCAAGTGAATCACCTGCATCTGCTGGTGGGCGCGTCCATGGGCTGCATGGAAGGATTTATGTGGGGCGAGTCGAATCCCGATGACATGGACGCCATGCTGTTGCTTTCCTGCCTGCCCGTGGAGGTTGCCAGCCGCAATCGCATGGTGCGAAAAATTATGGTGGATGACATTCGCCTCGATCCCGGATGGAACAATGGGAATTACACGGAGCAGCCCTATGGTTTGCGCGCCGCGCTGGGGCATCTGCTGGTAGTGGGAAGCGTTCCGACACGATGGCAGAAGGATTATCCGACTGCCGCCGCGGCCGATAAGTACGTGAACGATTACATCGAGCAAAACATGAAGACAACGGACGCCAACGATTTCATGTACCAATATGACGCCTCGCGAAATTTCGATACATCGAAGGGCCTGGATAAAATTCGCGCCAAAGTTCTGCTCATCAATCCCCAGGAAGATTTCTGGAATCCCGCGGAACTTGGAATTGCGGAAGAAGAAATCAAGAAAGTGAGGAACGGGAAATTTGTGTTGTTGTCGTTTCCCGAATCGTACGGGCACTACACATTTTTCCAGGCGGCCGCCTGGCAGAAATATTTTGCTGCATTTATGAAGGATGTGGAGAAGTAAAGTAGCACAGGCACTCTTGCCTGTGCGCTTTTTGCGATAGCTTAACGTTGGTGGATGCGCTGAGTATATAGAAAAGCACACAGGCAAGAGTGCCTGTGCTACTTAAACCGAACTACTCGAATTGTTTGCGAAACGCGGCGAACTGCTGTTTCAGATTCGCAATTTCCGATTCAAGATTCTCGACCTGATTTTCGAGGCGCGCCATGCGATCGCCGCCGGCCGTGCTGCTGGTTGACGCAACTCCCGGTGCTGACTCCGTGTCCGTCTCCGCCGCTTGCACGCCCCCGCTAAGCAGGTGCGCGTAACGCGCTTCCTTCATCCCCGGCTGCCGCGCAAGCAGCTTCACCAGCGGCGGCTCGCGTTTCATCAAACGCTGCAGCGTGGATTGCACGATACCCAGGTCGTCGAATTTGTGCATGCGCTCGGCGCGGCTGCGCAATTCGCCGGGCGTTTGCGGGCCGCGCAGCAGCAACTCCGCAAGGATGGCGGTTTCGTGCCGCGTGAAATTGTAGGCCTCCTGCAGGCGATGCTCGTATTTGGTCACCCGGCTGACCATGTTATCGGCGGCGCCTGCGAGGCCCTTTTTGTCAAGGCTGCGCATGGCCTCGCGAACTGCATCCTCATCCAAATTCATGACCGGATCGCGGTTCGATTTCTGGTTGCAAGCGTTGACCAGCGCGTTCAGCGAAAGCGGATAGTATTCGGGAGTGGTCAGCTCCTTTTCAACGAGCGCGCCCAGCACACGGGTTTCTATTTGATCGAGAAGGAGTATATTCACAGGAGGAATGATACAGCATGTGGAAGACCTCCCCAACCTCATGCCGCAACAGAAACACATTACGCATGGAAGGTAAGCCATGACAAAAGTGACGAAAATCAAGCCAGCACCGGGCGACTACGCGCCCTACGCTGTGCAATATATTTCGCTGGTACCCGGCGATGACATACTGGAGACCCTTCATTCTCTGCGGAAACAAACGGTGACACTGTTTTCGGGCCGAAGCGAGCGCGATGGGAATTTCCGTTATGCGCCGGACAAATGGACGGTGAAGGAAGTGCTCGGGCACGTTGCGGACACGGAGAGAATTTTTGCCTACCGCGCGCTGCGCATTGCCCGCGGAGACCAGACGCCGCTTTCGGGCTTTGAGCAGGACGATTACGTTCGGAGCGCCGGTTCCAGCGCGCGTAAACTTAGCGACCTTGTGGAGGAGTACGAAGACGTGCGCCAGGCAAGCCTGGCTCTATTTTGCTCTTTGGATGAGGAAGCCTGGCTGCGCCACGGCGTCGCCAGCAATAACCGCGTGACGGTCCTGGCGCTGGCCTACCTTATCGCGGGTCACGAGCTTCATCATCGCAAGATTCTCGAAGAGCGCTATTTTCCGGCAATACCGCGGGCGTGAAATTTTCCGCGCCGTTTGCTGAAGCCCGCTTCTTCAGAGGCGGGGATTTTCTGCATGCCCGACGCTAACTTCCGGTCCTGAACCCTTACCCGCCGCACACATTTTGCCACCATTGACGAAAACCCCCGCCTCTGAAGAGGCGGGCTACAGCGCTGTGGATATGCACGGGCGCCCGCGCTACGGTATTATCTTTCGACTATGCCACTGCAAATTATTAAACGCCGCTCGCGCGGTTTCATTTGTGTGAATGCCCATCCCGAGGGATGCCGCCGCAATGTGGAACGCTGGGTTTCCGGGGTGAAAGGAACAATGCCCGCCGGACAAAACGCGCCGAAAAACGTGCTGGTCATTGGCGCGTCCACGGGATACGGGCTGGCATCGCGCATCGCGGCCGCCTGGGGCTATGGAGCAAAAACGCTAGGCGTGTTTTTCGAGAGGCCGCCAGAGGGCGATAAGACCGCGTCGGCGGGCCACTACAACACGGTCGCCTTTCATTCGCTGGCCAAGAAGGACGGGCTTTTTGCAGCCAGCATCAATGGCGATGCGTTTTCCGACGAAATTAAACGCGCCACCGCGGAAACCATCCGCAAGCAAATGTCTCCAATTGATTTGGTGATTTACTCGCTGGCATCTCCAAAGCGCACAGATCCGCGCACGGGCAAGACGCACAGTTCGGTGTTGAAGCCGGTCGGGCAGGCCTTCACCAATCGCACCATCGAACTCGATTCGGAAAAAGTGGTGAGCGTCACTCTGCAGCCTGCAAACGATGAGGAGATTGCGGATACCGTGGCGGTCATGGGCGGCGATGATTGGCGGCTGTGGATGGAAATGCTGCTGGAGGAAAAATTGCTGGGTCCGGGCGCGCGCACTCTGGCTTATTCCTACATCGGCCCGGAAATTACCTGGCCGATTTATCGCGACGGCACCATTGGACAGGCCAAGAAAGATCTGCAACGCGCAGCAAAAGATTTGGAGGGAATACTTTCGGATCAATTGGGCGGCCACGCCTGGGTGTCTGTCAACAAGGCGGTGGTGACGCAGGCATCGGCCGCGATTCCCGTCGTGCCTCTCTATTTGAGCTTGCTGCCCATCGCCATGAAGAAAAGAAATCTGGAAGAAGGGCCTCTTGAACAAATGCGGCGGCTGTTCGCGGATTTTCTTTGCACGGGGCAAGCGCCCAAGCTGGATGAGGCGCGGCGATTGCGCCTGGACGACCGCGAGATGCGTCCCGACGTGCAAGCCGAAGTTGCCGCGCTGTGGCCGCAAGTCACCACGGAAAATCTTCGCCAAGTCAGCGAATTCGGCGGGTTCCAGCGCGAGTTTCGCGGTTTGTTTGGTTTTGAGGTGGAAGGAGTGGATTACGAACAGCCCACGGAAACGGATCTGCGGTGGTAGGAGTTATGTAGCACAGGCACTCTTGCCTGTGCGCTTTTCTCAAGTTTCGCGTACCTATATCGCCCTACATCGCGAAAACCGCACAGGCAAGAGTGCCTGTGCTACATGCGATCTCTAAATCTGTTTGCGAAGATATTCCACGACCACATACCCAATAAGCCCGGAAACCACAGCAATCGCAAAATTAGAAAACGTGAAAATATCTTGAATGGCAAAAGCCAGCGTCTTGCCCCGGCCGTTGCCGCGCGTAAACTCACCCATCAATAGATTTGAATAAAACAGAAAAATAATAAACCCGACCTCGACCACGGCCCTTAACTTGCCGGATTTTTTTTCGCTCGTAGGCACGGCCCAACTATAGCAAGAAACGATTTGCACGGCAGACATTCAAAAAAGGAATGCAAATCTTCCAATCTTCCTAGATGCCGCCACTGACCAGCTGCAGCCACGGTTGCGGCACCGGTTCGCCTTTGCCTCTTTTCATCGTTTGGCGATGCGTCGCGGCGGGAGGGCGCGACACGTTTCGCAAAGGCACCCTGCTCTTGCGCTGCTTGCGGTTTTTCTTTTTCATCGGCGCTCCAAAACGGCTGCTTTGATATTAAGGGATCTCATAATCGGTCTGCCGACAAAGTCGAAAAGCCGTCAGGGGCTAAAGCCCGCATTTCTCAGGGTGTTAAACGTCACGGCTGAAGCCGTGACCTACAAAAATTATTTGTGAGAAGGCTTCACCACACTTTGCCCTACCGCAAAAATAATCACGATACGCAGCAAACGGTCAAAATGCCGCGGCGTCCGCAAAAGACCGGCGGGCTTTTGCAAGTACGCCGCGGCCAGATGACCCACGCGGGCCTCGCCATGATGGCGGTCATAGCGAGTCTCGACCCCGCGTGAAACTCAATTACAAAGCGACGGCTCCGCGCTCCTGATTGCGGATTCGGATGGCCTCCTCCACTTTGTACAGAAAGATTTTCCCGTCGCCGATCTTGCCCGTGGAGGCGTTTTGTAGAATCGCCTTGACGGCAGAATCAACAAGGTCATCGGACATCACAATCTCCAATTTGACTTTTGGGACAAGATCGACCGTGTATTCCCGGCCCTTGTACACTTCCGTGTGGCCCTTTTGCCGTCCGTGCCCGCGGACATCGCTGATAGTCATCCCGCCGATGCCGAGTTCGGTCAGGACGTCTTTCACAGCTTCAAACTTAGAGGGCTGTAGAATCACTTCCAATTTTGTCATCATGTTTTCTTATCCTCAGTTTGCGATAGCGGATTCAAAACTTAATCTCTCTCACCGAGCGTCCATGCCTTCTTCATACTTGACCCAATTCATGCCCGCATTTCCCGCCTTGTAAGCCTCCCTCCACCATGTCTTTCTCGACTTTCTTTGTGCTAATTCGCGAAAGACACGGTGCAGGGAAAAAATTCCGTGGGCGTCTGCGAAGGAAACATCCCATTCGAGACGCCCAGTTGTTTAGTCGCCGTGCGCAGGCACCGGTGCTTTCACCGGCGACCCAGACGGCTGTTGGTGTGCAACCAATCCCTTGGGCGAGCCCAGGGCTGTAATTACATATTCGGGGTAAGCCGAAATGCCATGCTCGTGCAAATCCATGCCGTAGAGCTCGGCCTCCGCCGGCAGGCGTAGGGTCCCCGTTGCATTGACGGCGAGCATCACCACCATCGCCACCGCAAACGTTGCCAGCGTGATGCAGGCGCTACCGATGGCTTGGGCGGCCAAGAGTTGCGTTCCACCCCCATAGAAGAGGCCTTTTAACGGGGCGCTGTTGTCAGGCGAAATTGGACCTGTTGCTCCGAATTGTCCGGACGCAAACAGTCCGAGGGAGAGAGTTCCCCAAATGCCGCAAAAGCCGTGCACGGGAACCGCGCCGATGGGATCGTCGATCCTCAGATACTCCAACAAGTCCACTCCAAGGATGACTAAGACTCCCGCGATGCCGCCAAGCAGAATTGCGCCTGTCGGCGTGACCCAATAACAGGGGCAAGTGATTGCCACGAGCCCGGCAAGAAATCCGTTGGTGGTGTAGCCCGCGTCCCATTTTTTGGTCATCATGTACCCGTAAATGATGGACGTGAGCCCCGCTGCGCACGCTGCCAGGGTGGTGTTGGTGGCCACGCGACCGATCCCGATGAAGTCCATAGCCGAAAGGGTGCTGCCCGGATTGAAGCCGTACCAGCCGAACCAAAGAATGAGTCCGCCGCTGACGGCAATGGTCAAGTCATGCGGCAACATGGGCGTGCCGCCGTCGCGCTTGAATGTACGCCCGAGACGCGGCCCCAAGACAATTGCGCCAGCCAGGGCGATGAATCCACCGATGGTATGGACAACTGTGGAGCCCGCAAAGTCATGGAAGCCCATGCCGAGGCCAGGCCAGACATTGCCCGTACTTCCCATGTTCGCCAGCCATCCATCCGGACCCCAGGCCCAGTGGCCGATGACCGGATAGATGAAGCCCGTGACGCAGATGCTGTACAGAAGGTCGCCGACGAAGCCCGTGCGTCCGATCATGGCGCCGGAAGTGATGGTCGAGCAGGTATCGGCGAAGGCGAATTGAAAAATCCACACCGCCAGGAAAGCCACGCCGGTGGTTTCGTAGGTTGCGGGGGCGTTTTGCAGGAAGAACCAGTGATAGCCGATAAATCCGTTGCCGTGCGAGAACATGAAAGCGAAGCCTACGGCGTAAAACAAAATGCCGCACAGGCAGGTGTCCACGACGCATTCCACCAAGACGTTCACGGTTTCGCGGGAACGGCAGAAGCCGGCTTCCAGCATGGTGAACCCGACTTGCATGCCGAACACCAGGAACGCCGCGATCAGCGTCCATGCCGTGTTTACTGGATTAACAATATCATTCCCTTTAAGATCGGGATCGGCGGCGTACACATGGCTGAAGAAAACCGCGGTAACCGCGGCCATGATTGCCAGTACCAATCCCACTCCCACGATTTTCCCGGCGAAGAGGGTTCCTCCGTAACGGCGCCATTCTGGTTTTTGGAGCCGCAATCCAAGGCGGGCGATTTTTTCCTTCAGTGACATCCTGCTTGCAGCGATCGGAATATCAGACATTTGTACTCTCCTTTGAAGTATGAGAACCCAGGCATTTTTCAAACCTGCTTCCACGTCGAATGCCAGGCCGGTCAATCTAAAAAGCCGGGAAATGGCGCTGTGGCGCTGAAAAATAATTTCCCTGAAGGAGACCTATTCTGCTCATGAGGACACCAGTCCCCCGCGGAACGGTTATTGGGCAAGACCAAGACGCACCTGTTTGGTCAAGCGCCGTTCAGGGCTTATTCATCGGCTCGTCGTCGAGCGTTATGTTTCGATTGGTTGGACACGGCATCGTGTCCGGGGAAAACAAAGCAGCGGGAGTTTCGCGGCGCTGGCGTTTCATTTCATCGGCGAAATAAAACGATCCAAACCGCGATACAGCTTCTCCAAGTTCACCGGCAGTGTGCACCTATTCTCGTGAGACTGTCCAATTCAAACTTTTAATTGCAGGGATTTGCAACGCGTGGGATTTCTCGCGCGTTATTGGGCGCCTCTCTTCAGCTCATCGTTCAGGATGATGGACTCCGCGATTTCTTTCATCGACTTGCGCATTTGCTGGCTCTGCCGCTGCATGGCGCGGTAGGCTTCTTCCTCGTTAATTTTCATCTCACGCTGCAGAATACCCTTGGCTCGCTCCACCAGCTTTCGCGCCTCCAGCTGGCCGGACAGAACGGATTTTTCGCTCTCCAATTGCTCCCGCTGCTGCTTGTTCTCGCGTAACTCGGCAATTGTTTTCTGGAGTTCCGAGGTGCGCTCCGCCACTCTCCCCTCCAGGTGATCGCGGGCCTCGCGAAGCGCCTCTTCACTATTCCTTTTCGAGGAACTCACCCAGCTTGCGGCCAGTGCGCAGACAACGAAGGACGCGAAATACGCGGTGTCCGTGGCGTTCACGGCGAAGGAACGAAACGGCGGAACAAAATAGTAGTCCACCGCCAGCGTGCTTAGGAAGACCGCAAACAGACCGGGTGCGGTGCCGCCAAACCAAGCGCTAGCCATAACGGCGGCAAAGAAGAGGAACAAGAAAGGATAAGGAAATAAGCGTTGAAGGAGAAGGCTCGCCGAAAGCGCCCCTGCCACAAACAGAGCGGCAATCCCATAGCGAAAGCCTATGGCGATTGCCCGGGTCGATGTCGACCGGCCACGCCCAGAAGTTGAAGTCAGCGTAAAATTTCGTGAGGCCACCGATGATCCCTTCTTTATAAATCTTTATAAATTATTTATGCCTTCTCCTAGCTTGCCCGGCCCCCCTCGCAAAGACAAACTCAAAGAGCGGATGGCTTAGATTGAAAAGACTTTTACATTGCTTGGGAATGTCAACCTTGCGGCTGTCGTCCACGGACTTCATTCGAAAGGGGGCGTCCGGAATGCGCTGCAATCTTTTGCGGAGAATGGTGGGGAATGATTTATCGAGGAAGGAATTCATCCCCGTGAGTCACGAACTCCGGATATGCGCCCGCGCCCAGTTCGTGCAGGTCCAAACCCTGGCGCTCGCCCTCGACGGACACACGGTATGGATAGAAGCGGTTGATGAGCAAGTTCGCGCCATAGGTCAGCGGCAGAACGAAACCGACCAGCGTGGCCACCCCAATCAATTGTGCTAGCCATTGGCCCGAAGCAATCCCGTTCATCGGCCCCGCAAGAGAGCCGCCCAGCACGTTCAAGACCGGCCGCTGGAATTGGCCGAAGACGCCCAGCGCCAGGAGGCCCCAAATTCCCCCGACGGCGTGCACGGAAATAGATCCTCCAGGGTCGTCAACCTCCATGCGCAGCTCCAGCCACTCAATTGAAAATGTGACAGCAGTGCCGGCGATCGAGCCGATGACCACCGCCTCCGCGGGGCTCACGAATGCGCAGGACGCGCTGCTGGCCACAAGGCCGCCCACCCAACCGTTGGCGGTGAGTGAGGCGTCCGGCTTGCCAAACCGAACCTTGGTAATAAACGCAGCTGTGATTGCAGAGGACGATGCGGCCAAAAAAGAATTGATAGCGATTAGCGCGGCTCCCGAAGCGTTGCTTCCGGTAAAAAGAATCGCGCCCGCCGAGTTCAGTCCGATCCAGCCGATAAGCGCCAGGAGACAACCGAATAACACGAAAACGGAGTTGTGTCCGGGGATTGCCGGCGCCATGCCATCCGCCGAATACTTGCCTCGCCGCGGCCCTAATATCCAGGTGACCGCAAGCGCTGTCAGGCCGCCCACAACCTGAATCGTTCCGGCTCCTCCCACGTCTAGAAATCCGCGGCCAATTCCATAGTTGACGCCGAGTTGCGCAAGCCACCCGCCTGCCCACACCCAATGCGCGAAAAGCGGATAGATCAAGACGGCCAGCACTGCGGTCGAAAAGCAAATGGCCCGTAGGCGCCAGCGATCCGCACCGCTACCCATCGGGATCAAAGCTGCCAGGCCTACGCAGAACATCTGAAATAGCGCGGTGAGAGACGACACCGAACCATCAAAGGACAGCTTGCGAAAGAAGAACGGCTCGGCGGCGATCCAATTCCAATTTTTTGCGGACAACAGCAGGCCATGCCCCGGTCCGTCGATGGTTCCCTGCCAGGCAAATCCGCAAACGAAGTAGGCAAGGCCTGCGACCGCTAGAGCGCAAAGCGAGGCCATCATCATATGGCCGGCGCTGCGCGAACGGCCCAGGCCTACATTCATGATGGCGAGTCCAGCGGCTGCCAAGGGAACAAGAAAGATAAAGGCGAGGCAGGCGACCGTGTTGATCTCCGTGAGTGTCGGGGATGCTGGCATTGGTATTAGCGCTTTTCCTCCCGGGGGATCAAATGCGAGCGGAATGCAAAAACCAAGCCCACCGCCTCCACCGCTAAACCGGCAAGGGCAAATGCAGCTCGCAAAGGCGGCGACGGAAATAAGACTACCGCGGCCAGTACAAGGAACCATCCCGCCGGCAACATTAGGAAACCCACAGCTTTCATTGCGAAATCCCTCGTATCAAAACAAATCGACTTGAAATGAAATTATGAACGCACGTTAAAATATCATAACCGCACTGCAACCTAACGTACGACCCTAACAAAAGTGAAGTTCGCGCAGCACAGTCATGCCAGTGTGGCCGCGCATCGAACGCATAAACGTTGCTCGCGGCTGGACCCGGGCCCTCGCAATTCCTATTCATTGGATAAAAAAAATGGATGTGTCATGTGGCCTCCCGTGAGCCATACGAATTGATCGATTGTTGCTCAGTTTTTGGGAACGCAATCCCGGGCTGCAATAAGTTCATAAATTATATTAAATGAGTAACTTACAGGAAGTGCGCCCGCACCGCAGATTTGAGTGAAGCTGCCTCGTCTCGGTCGAGCGCTTCCTGCCGACTGCTCGCAAGCGTTGCACCCTGCCATATGAATCCATAATTCGGGACATCGAAAGGTTGCATTTTACTGCCCGCCCAAACGCGCCTAGGATGTCTTTCCTCGACACACTTTGAGGCAGGCAACTGATTTGGTCTCGAGGACTCGGCAGCAACATAAAGATTATATAAAGGAGAATACATGGCGGAGAATACCGGCGAAGTCAAAATGACACCAACCTTAGGTCTAACTGGGTTGACGATGAACGCCATGGCGCTCATCGCTCCTGGCGCATTCCTATGGTTGACGTTTGCACCCCAGGCCACGGAAGGTTCCACGGCTCCTTCGATGTGGGCTGGAATCGTCTTCGCACTTTTGTTGTGTTTGGCGACGGCGGTGTGTTACGCGGAAATGGCCAAGCTTTACCCAGGGACAGGCAGTTCGTACTATTTCGCGGAGCAGTCCTTCCTCAATCACGACAAAGCATGGAAGTACGCCCGCCTGATGAAATTCATCGTCGGCTGGGGTTCACATCTTTACTACTGGATCTACCCCGGTGTGATGGTCGCGGTCACCGGTGTTTTCTGCGGTTACATCACGGGTACGTTGTGGCCAAATTTCATGAGTGCGTCAAACCCTGGTCCGATGTTCATGATGCTTATCGCCATCGTTTTCTCCTTCGCGGTCGCGTACATTGCGCACCGAGGTGTGAATGGGTCCACGGCAGTCAGCGTGGCTATCAACGTGATTCAAATTTCGGCGCTGATCGTTTTCTCAGTCATGGCTATTAGCTACCGCATGAGCCATCCTCCGGGGAGCGAAGCATGGCAGTTTGATTCGGTTTCTGGCGAAGGATACAGCTATGAATTCGCAACCACCAGCCAGACCGTAGACGGGAAAGCCACAGACGTAATCACGCGCGACGCCAACATGGTGCCGCAACCCAAGCTTGACGCGGCAGGCAAACCGGTTCCTTTTCACGTCAGCTACGATATGTATGACACCAGCAATCCGCCGGTTTTTCAGGCCCATCCAAACGCCGGATCGGTCATCAGTATTCACAACTTCAATTGGGTGTTCGTCCAGGCCACTGTGGCCATCCTGATTCTGGTCGGATTTGAATCTGTCACGGCCATGGGCGGCGAGGCCAAAAACGCTAAACGGGACGTCCCAATCGCTGTTATCACCTCACTGCTGGTTCAGGGGGCGTTCTGTTATCTGTTCGAGTATTTCGCCGCAAACTACTTTTTAAGTAGCGGCTATCCGATGTCCACTGCGACCGGCTCCTCCGCGCCCATCGGCGACATGATGATCATGGTCGGCGACGCCCTGTTCCACGGGCATGGCCGGGCCTTCATGCTGATTGAAGCCGTAACTGTTTTCCTGGCTTTGATCGGCACCACGCTCTCCTGCATCAACACAGGCGCCCGCGTTACTTACGCCATGGGCAAAGACGCGGAAGTCCCGGAACACTTCGGCATGTTGCATGAGAAGAACCTCAGCCCGCACCGCGCCATTTGGGCTTTGGCTATCATCTCTGCAATCTTCGGTTGCCTGGCACTGACGTTCCTGTTCGGTGACGGCGGAGCAATCCCCGACGCCACGATCAAGGCGCTGCCTCAAGGCTTCTGGTCCAGCTTCGGGTACACCGGTCATGACACCATGGCCAAAATGCCCAACAGCCTGCTCACCATTACATTGGCATCCAACTTCGGGACCTTCGTGCTCTATATGCTAAGCTGCGTTACCTGCATCTTCTGCTATAAGGGACACCCGAATTACAGCTTCATAAGGCACACTGTCATCCCATATTTCGGTATCGCAGCAAACCTGGTCTGCATGGGAGCCTACATCGTGCTGCCCTTTATGGGGTACGGCACCAAGATGGAACCGTTCCTGGCGCTTGGCATCGCGGCTGTCTGGGCCATTTATGGAGGGATTTACTTCCTGATGTCCAGCAAAGCCACGGGTCGCACAACGCTGGTCACCAGTCGTACGTAATGGTGTAGGATGAATATAGCTCAATTAGCTAGAAAGCTCGGACAGGTCCGCCTCGGCGGACCTGTCCGAATTTCTGTTTCAGATATAAACGAAATTCTTGGAGAACCTGGGAGAAACGCTCCCCCCAACAGCTCCACTTGGGTTGCCTCCACTGGAAGCACGGCCCGCGGCCATATGCTTGACCTCGAATTCGTGGCTCGCACCGATGTAGGGCGAGTTCGCGACCACAACGAAGATTACTTGGGCTATTCGTCTCCGGCGACTCCCGCGCAGGTGCGTTCGCACGGCTGGATGTTCGTGCTTGCGGATGGAGTAGGCGGGCAAGAAAAAGGCGAAGTTGCATCGCAAACCGCCGTGGAAAGCATGATTGCGGGATTCCCCAAAGCAAAGGAAGGGGAATCGCATTCCGCGCTGCTGCAGCGCCTGGTTCAACAGGCAAACACATCCGTTTTTGAAGCTGCCATCAGCGGAGGGCGGCACTCTGCCGGAATGGCCACAACCGTCGTGGCATGCGCCCTTCGCTATGACCGAGTGTGCGTGGCCCATGTGGGCGATTCACGCTGCTATCTGATCCGCAACGGCAAGGCCGCGCAAATCACGCGCGATCACACGGTTGCCGGCGAGCAGGTACGCCTCGGCCTCATTACCGCACAGGAAGCGGCCGACGGAGATACCAACCATATTCTCAGCCGCTCCCTGGGCACGGAATTAATCGCCAACGTGGATACCAACGATCATCAGATTTTCGCGGGAGATGTTCTTCTGCTCTGTTCGGATGGTTTGCATGGGCCTGTGGACGCGTCGGAAATGGCCGCGATTTGCGGCCACGGCTCGGACCTTCATCAAGCGGCGGATAGACTGGTCGCTATTGCCAACGACCGGGGCGGCGGCGATAATATCAGCGTTCATCTGATCCGAATCAAGGGCGTTGAGCGAATGGGTATGTATCGCGGGCGGCCTTACAAGCTGTACTGATAGCGGTTTGCCGCGGTCTTCTTGTCGCCTGCCGCTGACCTGCCTTCCCAATGAGCGAATTTCATCCCGGCGATCAACTCGACCACTACCGCATCGATGGCCTGGTCGCCAGAAGCGGCATGGCATCTATTTTTCGTGGGACCGATGTTCGAGACGGGCGCGCGGTTGCCATCAAGGTTCCCCACCCGGAAATGGAAGCTGACCCCGTTTTATTCGATCGCTTCCAACGGGAAGAAGACATCGGCAGGAAGCTGGTCCACCCGGGCGTCGTTCGTGTTTTCCAGGACGAGGACCGCAGCCGCCGTTACATGGTTCTGGAATGGGTTGACGGCCGCCTATTGCGCCAAATCCTCAACGAGAAAAAAAAACTTCCCGCGGAACGCGCCATCCGCATCACCTTGGCAATTGGCAAAGCGCTGGATTACGTGCACAGCCAGGGCGTGGTGCATCGCGACTTGAAACCAGAAAACATCATGATCGGCCCCAACGATGAGGTGAAGCTCATCGATTTCGGCATCGCCGCAAACGCAGGATCGCGCCGCCTGACCTTTGCCAAGTTGACCGAAGCCATGGGAACTCCGGACTACATTTCTCCCGAGCAGGTAAAAGGCAAACGGGGCGACCAGCGCAGCGACGTATATTCCCTGGGCATCATGTTTTACGAAATGCTGACTGGAACGGTGCCATTCACCGGGCCCAACCCGTTCGTCATCATGAACGAGCGATTGTTGAACAACCCAATTCCTCCGCGCGAGGTTAATCCCGAAGTTACCCCAGAGCTGCAGGAAATTATTTACCGGGCCCTGGAACGCGATCCCAACAAGCGCTACCCCAACATGCACGAATTCGCGCTCGATTTGGAGCATCCTGAAAAAGTTGGCGTGGCCGAACGGGACGAACTCAAAAATTGGAAACAGAGACGCTCGCCCACTTCGCGGCGAATCCTGTTCTATGTCATGCTATTCATGATTCCAGTGATTATCTTCGGACTGATGCTATTTTTGGCACGCCACATGTAACCGTATTTCCCGCCTGGCTCGAAATCGATGCCCCGAACCAAAGTGCCCAAGGAATCCTGGTCCTATCCCAGGGAGGGCATGGCAAACCGGACAACACCCTCGCGGCAGGACGTATGCCTTCTTCGATTGTGAACTTAAAATAACAAGAGATTGATTACAGCGAAATTTGCGGGAGATTTTTCCAAGCCATGCGAATCGATGAATTTCTAGAAAGGCTGCGCGACTCCGTACTGATTGCCGACGGGGCCATGGGCTCCTTGCTTTACGAATCCCTGGGTGCGCAGCGCTGCGTGGATGAACTCAACGCCACGCGCGCCGAAGAAGTTTTTCGCGTTCACATGGCTTATCTGGAAGCCGGCGCGCACATCATCGAGACCAACACCTTTGGCGCCAATCGCAATAAGTTAAGCGCGTTTGGGCTGGAGGAGCGCGTCACCGAATTCAATCACCGCGGCGTCAAAATCGCCCGCGAAGCGCGCGAAGCGGCCCGGCACGAAGTCCTGATCGCCGGATCGATGGGGCCGCTAGGCGCCTTCCGGGATGCCCGCGAGGCGACCCTGGAAAATTCCCGAAAACTTTTTCGCGAGCAGGCCGAGGCGCTGGAAGAACGAGGCGTCGATTTTTTTGTTCTGGAAACGTTCGGAAACCTTACCGAACTTGTAGCCGCGATCGAAGCCATTCGTTCCTTCTCGCAGCTTCCCATCGTTGCCCAGATGACCTATTCCGAGGAGGGCAGCAGCTACAGCGGCGCGCGGCCGAAGGACACCTGGTCCGTTTTGCACCAGCGGGGCGTGCAGGTCATTGGCGCGAATTGCTCCGTGGGGCCGCAGGACCATTTGCGCCTGTTGCAAAATCTCGCCGCGGTGGCGGGTTCGTTTCCCTTGAGCGCCCTGCCCAACGTGGGATTTCCTCAGCGCGCCGGTGATCGCATCATCTATCCGAAATCCTCGCCGGAATATTTCGATTTATTCGCGCGCGAGGCCGTCAAAATGGGCGCGCGGATTCTCGGCGGATGCTGCGGCACTACGCCGGAACACATTCGCGCCATGGTACGCGCGGTGCAGGGCCTGCACCCGGCCACCGACGCTCGCTCGGTCACTGCGGTTGAGGCGGCGCCAGAAGCGCATCCCATCGCCGCGCGCGAACCGGAAAGCTCCCTGTGGAGAAAAATTCAGGCCCAGGAATTTGTAATTTCCGTCGAAATCGATCCGCCGAAAGGCACGTCCATCGACCGCGTGCTGGAACAGGTGCAGAACGTGATGGCCTCGAAAAAAGTGGATGCCATTGACGTCAACAGCGGTCCTCTGGCGCGCGTGGGCATGGACGCGCTCACGCTTTCCGGAGCGCTGGAAGCTCGCGGCATTGAAACCATTCCGCATCTCACCACACGTGATGCCAATCTAATTGGATTGCAGGCCATGCTGCTGGGCGCATGGACCGTCGGAGGAGTGCGCAACGTTCTGGCCGTGACCGGCGATCCGCCCTCGCTGGGCAGTTCCTCGGGATCGACCGGCGTGTATGAAATCGATGCCATTGGTTTGGTGAAAGTGATGGCCAAGCTCAATCAGGGACTAGACTGGGGCGGGAAAAATCTTGGCGGCGCGACTAATTTTACGATTGGCGTCGCGGTGAATCCTCTAGCCGAGGATTTGGACGAAGAACTGCGCAGATTTCGCTTGAAGGTCGAAGCCGGCGCTCACTTCGCCATGACTCAGCCGATTTTCGACCCCGAACATTGGGAGCAATTCTTGCAACGCATGGGCGGAAAATCGCCCATCCCGATTTTGGTTGGCCTGTGGCCGCTGAGCAGCTACAAGCAGGCCTTGCGCCTGCACAACGAAGTGCCCGGCATCGTAATCCCTGAGGCGCTATTGAAGCAGCTTGAAGCAGCCGGAGCCTCCGCGCGAGATCATGGCTTCGCCCTCGCGCGCAAACTGCTGGATTGGGCCAGAGGCGCGCGCAATTCGGGAATTGCCGGCGCTTATTTGATCCCCCCGTTCAAGCGCTACGAAGAAATACTCGACCTGTTCCAATAGGCGCAGGGAGAAAAAATTGCCGGACACAAGAAAATCACGAATCGCCGCGCTGAAAAATCTCCTCCAGGAGAGGATCGTCATTTTAGACGGCGCCATGGGCACCATGATCCAGGGGCAGCAGCTGGAGGAAGCGGCCTTCCGTGGTTCGCAATTTGCGAACCATGCGCGCGACCTGCGCGGGAATTTTGACATTCTGAACATCACGCAGCCGGGCATTGTGCAGGCCGTTCAGCGGCAATATCTGGAAGCCGGCGCGGACATCATCAAGACCAACACTTTCAACTCCAACGGAATTTCCGCGCTCGATTACGGCCTGGAAAATCAGGTTCACGAACTGAACGTTGCGGGCGCGAAAATCGCGCGCGCCGTGGCCGACGAATACGAAGCCGCGCATCCCGGCGTGCACAAGCTGGTGGCCGGATCGATGGGGCCGACCAACCGTACGGCGTCCATGTCGCAGGATGTGAACAGTCCCGCTTCGCGCGGCGTAACATTCGATAAATTGCGCGACGTGTATTTCGAGCAGGCCCGCGGCCTGGTCGAAGGCGGCGCGGATATTTTGCTGCTGGAGACCATTTTTGACACGCTGAACGCCAAGGCCGCGCTCTTTGCCATCAGCCAGTACAACGACGAATATTTTGCGGCCACCGGGCAGCGCGTGCCGGTCATGGTCTCCGTTACCATCACGGACCGCAGCGGCCGCACTCTTTCCGGGCAAACGGTGGAAGCGTTTTGGATTTCCGTTTCGCACATGGACTTGCTCAGCGTGGGAATCAACTGCGCCCTGGGCGCGAAACAAATGCGTCCCTATGTCGAGGAGCTTTCGCATCTCGCGCCCGTACACATCAGCTGCCATCCGAATGCGGGGCTTCCCAACGCCTTTGGCGGATTTGACGAGACGCCCGAAAAAATGGCCGCCGACATGCGCGAATTTGCTTCCAGCGGCTGGCTGAACATTGCCGGCGGCTGCTGCGGCACCACTCCTCCGCATATTCGCGCCATTGCCGAAGCGGTGCGCGGATTGAAGCCGCACGTTCTTTCCACGCCGGAACGCTACACGCGATTCAGCGGCCTCGAACCGCTGGTGCTGCGGCCCGATTCGCGCTTCGTCAACATCGGCGAGCGCACCAACGTCACCGGCTCGCCCAAATTTTCCAAACTGATTCTGGCCGGTGAGCTTGAGGCGGCGCTCTCCGTGGCGCGCCAGCAAGTCGAAAACGGCGCGCAGATCATCGACATCAACATGGACGAAGCCATGCTCGATTCCGAGCAGGCCATGACCACCTTTCTGCATCACGTCGCCGCCGAGCCGGACATCGCGCGCGTGCCCATCATGATCGACAGCTCCAATTGGAAAGTCATCGAGGCCGGACTGAAATGCATTCAGGGCCGCGGCATCGTCAATTCCATCAGCCTGAAAGAAGGCGAAGAAGCTTTCCGCGAACGCGCGCGCCTGGTTCGACGCTACGGCGCGGCCATGGTGGTGATGGCCTTCGATGAAAAGGGCCAGGCGGATTCGCTGACACGCAAAATGGAAGTGTGCTCGAGGGCTTATCGGATTCTCACGGAAGAGGCCGGCGTGGCTCCGGAAGATATTATTTTCGATCCCAACATTTTGACCGTGGCCACGGGCATTGAGGAGCACAACAATTACGCCGTCGATTTCATCGAAGCCGCGCGGCAGATCAAGGCCAAGCTTCCATATGCCAAGGTGAGCGGCGGCGTCAGCAACATTTCATTTTCGTTTCGCGGCCACAACGTTGTTCGCGAAGCCATGCACTCCGCGTTCTTGTACCGCGCAATTCAGGCCGGACTGGACATGGCCATCGTCAACGCCGGCCAGCTCGCGGTCTACGAAGAAATTCCCAAAGATTTGCTGAATCTGGTCGAGGACGTGCTGCTCAACCGGCGCGCGGACTCCACGGAACGATTGCTGGCGTTCACGGAAACCGTGAAGGCAAAAGAAAAAGGCGCGGTGGAGGAAGACTCCTGGCGAAGTGCAACCCTGGAGGAACGCCTGACGCACGCGCTGGTCAAGGGCGTCACGGATTACATCGAGGAAGATACGGAAGAGGCGCTGCAAAAATACGGCAAACCGCTGTTGGTGATTGAAGGCCCGCTGATGAGCGCCATGAACGTAGTCGGGGATCTCTTCGGATCGGGGCGCATGTTCCTGCCGCAAGTGGTGAAGAGCGCGCGAGTGATGAAGAAGGCGGTCGCCTATTTGCAGCCATATCTCGAAGCGGAAAAGCTGGCCGGCGGCGTGTCCGTCAAGGGCCGCATCGTCATGGCCACCGTGAAGGGCGACGTTCATGACATCGGCAAAAACATCGTGGGTGTTGTGCTGGCCTGTAATAACTATGAAGTAATCGATCTTGGCGTGATGGTGCCGGCCGAAAAAGTCTTGCAAATTGCGCGGGAAACAGGCGCGCATTTGATCGGCCTGAGCGGCCTGATCACTCCGTCGCTCGAAGAAATGGCCCACGTGGCCAAGGAAATGGAGCGCGAAGGCTGCACGGTTCCGCTGCTGATCGGCGGGGCCACCACCAGCAGCACGCACACGGCTGTGAAAATCGCCACCTTCTATAACCAGCCGGTGATCCACGTGCAAGACGCATCGCGCGCCGTGGGCGTGGTGGGAAATTTGCTCAATCCCGAATTGAAGAAAAATTTCACGGAAGAAAACAGCCGCGAACAATCGCGATTGAGAGAGAAACATTCCCAGCGCAAGGCGCAGCCTCTGCTGCCATTCGCGGAGTCGCGCAGCAAAATGCCCGTTTACGATTGGTGCGCCTACCAGCCGCCGCGGCCTTCCTTCCTGGGCACGCGCGTTTATAGTCCCGTGCCGCTCGAGGAAATCGTTCCCTACATCGACTGGACGCCCTTTTTCCATGCCTGGGAACTGCGCGGCGTCTATCCGAAAATTTTCGAGCAGGAAGGCGTCGGCCCCAAAGCGAAAGAACTGTTTGACGACGGCCAAAAACTGTTGGACCGGATCGTGCGCGAAAAATTGCTGGAAGCGCGCGCCGTGATTGGTTTCTATCCCGCGAACAGCGTGCAGGACGATGTCGAAGTGTACGCGGACGAATCGCGCCACTTGCGGACCACATTTCACACCTTGCGGCAGCAGCAAGTGAGAGCCAATCAGGAGCCCAGCTACGCCGTGGCCGATTTCGTGGCGCCGCGCGAGAGCGGCAAGCTGGATTATCTGGGCATGTTCGCGGTCACCGCGGGGTTGCGCATCGAACCGCTGGTCGAAAAATTTGAAAAAGACAATGACGATTACAACGCGCTGATGGCCAAGGCCCTGGCCGACCGCCTCGCAGAAGGCCTCGCGGAGCTGATGCACAAACGCGCTCGCGACGAGTGGGGTTATGGCAAGGACGAAAATCTCGCCCACGACGATATGCTGCACGAACGATATCGAGGAATTCGCCCCGCGCCCGGATATCCCGCGTTGCCCGATCACACCGAAAAGCGCCCGCTCTTCGACCTGCTCTGCGCGGAAAAAAATACCGGCATCACGCTGACCGAAAATTTCGCCATGTATCCGGCGGCCTCGGTCAGCGGCTTTTATTTTTCGCATCCCGAATCGAAATATTTTGCCGTCGGGAAAATCGGCCGCGACCAGGTCGAGGATTACAGTCGCCGCAAAGGCCTCGATCTGCGCACTGTCGAGCGCTGGCTGGCCCCCAACTTAAATTACGATCCCGACGCCGCGTAGTGGCATTTTGTAGCACAGGCACTTTGCCTGTGCGCTTTTCTCAATTTTCGCGCATCGATAATACTTTCAATGGCAAAACCGGCACAGGCAAAGTGCCTGTGCTACTAAACCCCAAAACAAAACTCCAAGGCAGGGCCGAAAATCCGGCAGCTGCCTTGGAGTTTTTTATTTCTTAAACTGCGCGAACGGCCCGCTCTAGGGCAGGTCGTAGCGCAAGTCGATGTACGTCATGAACGCATGCGCGGTTGGTAGGTTGGATGGAATTGCCGTGGCCGGGTTGTTGACATACCACGGGGCGCGCGACGCGTAAGAAAATTGCGTCATGAGCCTGAGGTCGCCGTAGGACGGATTCCGCCACATGGTGTAGTGAATGCCGAAGGTCGGCTCATAAAAATAACGGTTGGCGGCGTTCGTGGAACCGCCCGGTGCTCCAGGGCAGGTTCCGACTGCTCCGGCATTGAGAGTGGAAGTGCCGGGACCGAATCCATAGCCGTAATTCGTTACCACGGAGCAAGTACCCGAAGCGCCCGTTCCCGTAGCGTTGACGGTCGTCGTAACCGAGTCCACATCCTTGCCGAAGTATGCTCCGCTGTAGTAGCCGTAAATAATGGTCTTCGGATTGACCTGATATTCAAACCCGCCGATTCCCGATCCGGACTTTACTCCGGAAAGATTGCCATCCGGACGGACGATGAAGTCGGGGCCCGCCGTGCTGGCAATGTACCGGCCGCCGCCCGAACTGTAGAAGGCGGTGGCGATGAATCGGAAATTCTTGACCAATTCGATGTTCGCAGTTCCCGCGATGCCGCCACCGTGGATGGTGTCCGACATGGAGTTGGCGCCGGTCAAGTTGCCGTTGGTCAAGGGCGAGGCCAGGTTGGAGGAAATGAGGTTGACCGCCTTGAAGCTGCGGAACAGGCCGGCCACATCAAAGTGGATGTGATGGCCTTCGGGCCCGCCGTCGAAGGCGGTCTTGACGATGACGTCAGGGTGAAGGTTCGCAACGCTGGAAGTATTCGAGGCCGCGCCGGAGCCGGTGAGGCTTCCGCTGTTCGTATCGCACTGCGAGCCATCGTTAGCGCTGACTCCTGGTGGCAGTACAACGCCGCCTGGGCAGGTCTGCTCTGCGTTTTCAAGGCTGAGGCCCATGGCAACGTGACTATTCGGGTGAACAATGAATCGAACGCCCGCCTGGCGCGCCCAAGTCAAGCCCAATTGGTAGTTCGTATCCACGTCTTGTGAATAGAAGAGGTCCGCGGGGAGCGCCGAAAGACCGTTGCGGTTGGGAGTCATCATGCTCCACGATTGCCCGCCCAACATTTCAAACCAGCCATTGCGGTAGTCCACCCAGTACAGGCGCATACGCAATGAATCGCTATTGCTGGTGTCGTATACGTTTGGGGGAGTGAAGCCCAGGAAGTCCGCCTCGAGGTAGCCGGTAACTTCGGCATTGCCGAACTTGGCTTGCGTCCTCAAACCGATGCGCGAGTTCTGAGCCGAGAAGCGATCTTCCGTTCCCTTGCCGGCCACGCTGTTGGAGAAGGGAAGTGAGTTGAAGCCGGTCCCGATGCCCGTGCCAACCGTGGTGGTTCGGAAGATGTTGGTCAAATCCATGAAACCCAGGGGATAGAATTCAGCCGCGCCGATCTTGAAATACAGCGGGCTCGGCTTCTCTTCCTGGGGAGTGGACAATGCCGCGCTCAATGGGGCAGGTGTAGCTGCCGGTGAGGCTGCGACCGTCGCAACGGATGCGGCCGCGGAAATTGCCGGCGAAGCCGTCACAGGAGCGGCTGTGGATTCCGAAGACGGAACGCCGAGCTTTTCTTCAAGGGCCGCCATCTTCAGTTGCTGCGCCTTGAGCGCCGCGCGCTGCGCCTCAAGCTCCGCCCTTTGTTCCTCTACAAGGCTGCGAAGATCCTGCACTTCGCTTTCGATGGCTGAGGCTTCCGGCTTGATCGCCGCCGGTTTATCGGGCAGGGCCGCGGCGCTGTTCGCCGCTACCGGCGTATCTTCCTTACCAGCCTCTCCGGCAGCGCGCGCCAAAAGCGGCGATGCCGCGAGACTGATGCCTAACAACACTGTTGCGAATGCTCGCATTGCATATCCTCCTGAAAATGAATTCCTATGACTGGCTTTCACCCGTTACTTTGCTTTGAAATTGCTTTTCCAATCCTGAATCCATCTGGGCGACTGTGCTTGAATTGAATGTTTCTTCGAACTGATCCCATCCCCACCAGGAAAGGCTCGTTCCGACTTCGCCTCGGAAGAGAGTCGCCTTGCGCCACTTTTTCGGAAGAAGGCTATCTCGCTGTTTTCCGAATCGGGACGCTGTTTAGACACTTCCGAGCGCTCCCGACACTATCGGCACCCCCTTAATGGCCTGTGACAGGAGTGTTAATTCTGTGTTACAGAAGTTCGATAGGGGTACCAGGCAAACCCTCAAACAAAAGCTCTAAGGTGCTGCTATGTGAATGTTTTGTAATGACTTGCGGGGAGAGTTGACGGAGCTTCCGATCGGGCATAGATTGTCAGCCAAAGTGAGGAAAACCGTGAAAACTGGGGCTGCGTGGCTGGCCAGCATGTGCCTTACGCCGCTGCCTATCGGCGGGCAATTGCGGCCATTCCTACTGGATTCGCCTTTGGCGGTCCCTCGCGCGCGGGCCGTAACGGCGGCGAAAAAGAAGCGCGCATGCATCAAATTATATTCTCGCCCGCGCATTTAAGAATAGCTGCGATCGGGGGGGTAAGAGTGAAATTCGCGAAGATCGTTTTTCTTGTCGCGGGCATTTACGGTTTGTTGATTCTCACGCCGATTTATTTCATGGAGGGCAGGATCGGGCGCGACAACCCGCCGGCGATCACTCATCCCGAGTATTTCTACGGATTTCTGGGAGCGGGCCTGGCTTGGCAGGTGTTGTTTCTGGTGCTGTCCGGAGATCCCGCGCGATACCGCGCCATGATTCTGCCGTCTGTTCTTGAAAAAATTTCCTACGGGATTGCGCTCCTCGTTCTCTACTCGCAACAGCGCCTCGCGTTTTCTGTGCTAGCCATCGGCTCCGTGGACTGGATTTTCGCATTTCTGTTTCTTGCCGCATATTTCACCACAAAGTCCGTTCGCGCCTCCGCATAATCTGCCTATCCTACTTTTCGGATTCGATTTATAATATGCAGGCGATCCATAAACTCCATTTATAAGGATAAATAGGCGAAGTCCACCACCGTGGCATAGGCTTCAGCCTGTGCGCTTTTGGGCCTTGCAAGGACTAACCCCGCACAGGCTGAAGCCTATGCCACACGAGAGGATCCAATGGACCTATCCCAGCTGCACGTATTTCTGACCGTGGCAAAAGAGCAGAGCTTTTCGCGCGCCGCGCAAAAGCTGTACCGCACGCAGCCGGCGGTGAGCATTGTCATAAAAAAGCTCGAGGAATCGGTGGGCCAGCCGCTGCTGGTGCGCGGCGCGCGCCAGGTAAAACTCACCGACGCCGGCGAACTCCTGCGCGAATACGCCGAGCGCCTCCTGAATTTGCGCGACGAAATCGAAAAGGGAATGGAGGACCTGAAAAGCCTGGGCCGCGGCGAAATGCGCCTGGGCGTGAATGAAAGCTCCATCCACGCGCTTTTGCCCACGCTTGCGCGCTACCGCAAGCTCTACCCCGGCGTGAAGCTGATCATGCACCGCACACTCTCGCGTGACATCCCGCAGGAAGTTTTGAATTACCGCCTGGACCTGGGCACCGTCTCCTACGTGCCGGAGGACGCAAAGCTGGAAGCCGTGGAAATCCTGCGCGACGAGCTGACCTTCGTCGTCCCGCCCAATCACCGCCTGGCGCGCCGCTCCTCGGTGGACATAAAGGAACTGGGCGGGGAAACGTTTATCGCCCACAACGTCGAGTCCCCCTACCGTTCGCGCGTCATCCAGCTCTTCGAGAAGCACCGCATCCCGCTGCGCCGCGACATCGAAATGCCCACCATCGAAAGCATCAAGCGCTTCGTGCAAATGGGCATGGGCGTGGCCATCGTCCCCAGAATGTGCGTCCGCTGGGAAGTCGAGCGCAAGCAACTGGCCGAAGTCCGCATCCGCCAGCTCAAGCTGCCTCGCTCGCTATATTTGGTATCGCGCCGTGGCGCGCGCCTCTCTCATGCCGCCGTAGGCTTGATGCGATTGCTGAACGCATAGTGCCTCGGATTTGTCATTCTGAGCGAAGCGAAGAATCTCTCTGTAGTCTGGGCGCAAGGCGGAGAGATTCTTCGGGCCATAAAACGGCCCTCAGAATGACAATGCCTGATTTAGGTTTCGATCTAGAATAAGCAAATGAAAAGAACCAGAGGTAAGGCGCCCAAATACACTGCCTTTTTCGAGCCGAACGAACACGGCGGCTATCGGGGTCCGGATAGAAGAATCATGGTCGTGGTACAAGGCCGTATCGATGGTTGGTGGAACGACTTGCCAAAAGCTGATTCACCGCGAAAGTTTCAGAGCTTCGGTCCTCCAGCTGACTCTGGCAACGACGCGGTGCCGAAATCACTGCACGGGAATTTTGTGCCTTGACATCGCCTTCGTTTTCATCGACGGCACCCGCAAATTCAACGGCTGGCGCACCCGGCACGATCCCAAGAAGTGGTATACTCAAAAGAATTGAGGGCAATCGTGGCGTCGACCGACAATGTGATCGTCAAGGATCCGGAGATTCTGGGCGGCGTGCCAGTGTTTCGTGGGACACGTGTGCCGTTCAAGAATCTGCTCGATTACCTGGAAGGCGGCCACACCTTGCGCGAATTTCTGGAGGACTTTCCATCGGTCACGCGTGAGGCCGCCATCGCGGCGTTGGAGCACGCCAAGGACCTGGTGATCGCAAAGGCGCAATGAGGGTACTAATCGACGAGTGCCTGCCTCGTGCCTTGAAGCGCCTGCTCGTCGAACACGAATGCCGAACCGTCCAGGAGATGGGCTGGTCCGGGAAAAAGAATGGACTCCTGCTATCTCTGGCGCAGTCTGAGTTCGACGTCTTGTTAACCATGGACCAGGGGATCGAACATCAGCAGAACTTTTCCAAGCTCGATATCGCAATACTGGCTCTAAGCGCGAAATCCAATCAAATCGAAGACTTGGCACCAATTCTGAGCGCGGCGCTGGCCACTTTGAAAGACGTCCGGCCCGGTCAATTCATCAAAATTGGCGGTTAGCGTTCGCCAGCCATCTACTCCGTAGCGTCTCAACTCTTTTGCCCTGTCGCTCAAACTTCTCTCCCCCCGTGCATAGCAAAGGATTGCATGCGATTGCGTGAGGCGAGCAAGCATCTAGACTCTAAGCCCAGACTCTTCCAAACCAAAGGGCCCGCCACCCGAAATACCAAAGGCGGCTCCACCCGCAAGTCGTAACCCAATCCTTTTGTCATTCCGAGGGCCTGCTCTTGGCCTGAGGAATCTCTCTGAGGTTTCCGCCAAAGAAGGAGAGATTCCTCGGGCCAAAAGCAGGCCCTCGGAATGACAAAAGGGTTTGTAGTGTTTGATTTAGAATACACGCACAAAGACCAGGAAAAAGAGGGCCCGCGAATACACCGCGTTTTTTGAGGCGAGCGAACGCGGCGGCTACACCGTGACGGTACCCGCCCTCCCTGGACTTGTGACGGAAGGCAAGGATCTGGAGCACGCTCGAACCATGGCCAAGGATGCCGTACGCTGTTACATCGAAGGCCTGAAGAAGGCAAAAGAGCCCATTCCACTCGAACGCGAGTCAGCACAAGTCAAGATTTCAATCGTCGCATAGATGGCCCCAAGAACCGCACCCTTGCAAAAGGCGCAAGGATGCGGCACCTGCAAATTCAAAGGCTGGCGCTCCCGGTGGCGAAAGGCAGACAATACAACCATGTCCAGCAAAGCGGAAAAAATCCCTGAATACTTGAAACTCCTACTCGACCGCTACCCCAATTTCTCAAACGATGCGATTATAATTGGCAGCATCGGTATCAAGATTAATGGTTTTCAAAGCGACAATGACCACGCAAATGTTTGCGTGAACCAGTGTCGCGTCGCTTGGGAGATGCTCAACTCAATTCATTGCGTCATTGCCTATGACTATGGGCTCGCGAGCGCGAGCCTCTGTAGAAACCTCTTTGAGATGGTAATAGGAACTATCTTCCTGATTGAGAATCCTGCCAAGCTGAGAGATTTTATAGATTACGGGAAAGTGGTGGCTTACGAAGTGCTTGAGGCCACTCCAGGTACAGACCCCAAGTATCTGCAAGCCTTCAGACTCAAAGCAGACTATGACAACCTCAAGAAGCGGTTTGGAAGAGAACAATGGCACGGCAAGAGTATCCGGGCATTAGCAGACGCCTGTGGGATGAAAGTTCTATACGATTCTTTCTACAAGGAGTGCTCTGCCATTGTCCACGGCGACGCCTTTGTCACACTAAGTTACAAGGGAGGTGCTTGGGGGCTCTCACGAGATATTCATGGTTGGAGTAGCTATTGCGACATGGCCATGGATTTTTCATACACGGCGATGGCAGCCCTGTACCATAGGGCTGTTCACAGGCTAAAATTGCCTTTTGAACTCGACGTCCACGCATTAATGGGGCGTCTAATGCAAAAAGGACTTTACCAGGAACAGATGGAAGCAACGAAGCGGCGAACTTAACGAGAAAGGAACTAACAAAATGACAGGTTTATTTATTGATGTTTTGCGAGCCGAAAGCGGGCCTAGCGTCTGGTACAAGGTCATCCTGATGGGCAGTAGGAATGGCGCGGCACCTCAAATTCCCCGAATTAGCGCAGAGTGCTTGCTTGAACGATTACAGCGGGTACTCCTGTGGCCCGAGCGAACTACGGACAGGCTTCGTGATATGTTGGCGCGGGATGGAAGGTTAACCAACGAAAGGCTAGAGGTCACCACAAGGGCACAGCTAATAGAACTAGGCTTCGAAGGACTTTGAAAATAACCTGGTCCAATCGTTGCGTACGTGGCGTGTAAAGTTCGTCAGGAATGCTAATTTCTCCGAGCAAATTCCTCTTTCTTAAATTGGTTCCCTTAAACGCGAAGTAACTTCCGCCTTCACATTCGGACCAAAAAACAAAAAACCCGTCCCGGTAAAGGGACGGGTTTTTGTTTTAGGTAAGCACTTTGAAAACTGGGTAGCGTAGATGAGTACGCGTTTGCTTCGCACATGGAGTGCGAAGTCTAGCAAAGATGAGATCTGACAGAACCCGCTCGAAGATTGAATCGTTCGAGCGATTACCTCGCATCCCCGTGAGAGGCTGCGAAGCTTGGGCAACTTCACCTGCACACCTGCACAGGATCGATTGCCACTATGTTTAGAAAGGAGGTGATCCAGCCGCAGGTTCTCCTACGGCTACCTTGTTACGACTTCACCCCAATCATGGGTCATACCTTGGGCGCGTGCTCCCTTACGGTTAGCTGCGCGACTTCTAGTACAACTCACTTTCGTGATGTGACGGGCGGTGTGTACAAGGCCCGGGAACGTATTCACGGCGTCGATCTGATACGCCATTACTAGCGATTCCAGCTTCATGCAGTCGAGTTGCAGACTGCAATCCGAACTGAGCATGGCTTTGGCCGATTAGCTCCCCCTCGCGGGTTCGCAACAGTCTGTACCATGCATTGTAACACGTGTGTAGCCCTGGACATAAAGGCCGTGCTGACTTGACGTCATCCCCACCTTCCTCTCCGTTATCCGGAGCAGTCCTCGTAGAGTTCTCCCTTGCGGGTAGCAACTACGAGTAAGGGTTGCGCTCGTTGCGGGACTTAACCCAACACCTCACGGCACGAGCTGACGACAGCCATGCAGCACCTCTACTACGGTCCCTTGCGGGAAGGCAATATTTCTATCGCTGGTCCGTAGCGGTTCAAGCCCAGGTAAGGTTCTTCGCGTTGCGTCGAATTGAACCACATGTTCCACCGCTTGTGCGGGCCCCCGTCAATTCCTTTGAGTTTCAGTCTTGCGACCGTACTCCCCAGGCGCGGAACTTAACGCGTTAGCTACGGGACGACCCGCCTACGCGGGCCACCCCAAGTTCCGATGGTTTAGGGCTAGGACTACCAGGGTATCTAATCCTGTTTGCTCCCCTAGCTTTCGTTCCTCAGTGTCAGTTGCGATCCAGTCAGCCGCCTTCGCCACGGGTGTTCCTGCAGATATCTACGCATTTCACCGCTACACCTGCAATTCCACTGACCTCTCTCGCACTCGAGCGCGACAGTTTTGAAAGCAGCCTCTGGGTTAAGCCCAGAGATTTCACTTCCAACTTACCGCACCACCTACGAACCCTTTACGCCCAGTAATTCCGAGCAACGCTGGCCCCCTACGTATTACCGCGGCTGCTGGCACGTAGTTAGCCGGGGCTTCTTATACCCGTACCGTCAAACCCTTGCGGGTCATTCGTCCGGGTCGAAAGGGGTTTACACTCCGAGAAGCTTCATCCCCCACGCGGCGTCGCTGCGTCAGGCTTTCGCCCATTGCGCAATATTCCCCACTGCTGCCTCCCGTAGGAGTCTGGACCGTGTCTCAGTTCCAGTGTGGCCGGCCATCCTCTCAGACCGGCTACCGATCAAAGCCTTGGTGAGCCGTTACCTCACCAACTAGCTAATCGGGCGCGGGCTCCTCCTCAGACGGCCTTGCGGCCTTTGAATCCAAAGACCGGAGTCTTCGGAATGTCATGCGGTATTAGCTCGCCTTTCGGCGAGTTATCCCCCATCCGAGGGCAGATTGCCCACGTGTTACGCACCCGTGCGCCGTGCGCCATCCGTATTGCTACGGACGCGCACTCGACTTGCATGTGTTAAGCACGCCGCCAGCGTTCGCTCTGAGCCAGGATCAAACTCTCGTGTGAAACTGGCTGCTCTGAAAATAAAAAAGCCCGACCATCATTTCTGAGTGTCGGGTTCCCATTGTTCAAAGCGAACTTTTTATCGCTCGATTCACTCAATCCCCCGGCGCCTAAACGCCGAGGTTAATCGAACGGGTTCTGGCACATCTCATCTTACCCAGTTTGTCAAAGAGCATTTCCCCCTGTCCTGCAGGTGGGCTACCGTCTAGCCCGCCAATAGTAGCATCGGTTTCCTAAATGTCAAGTATAAGTATTTCGAGTTTTTAACAGCCCTGTGAAAAAGCCGCCGGGCACCTCTAACCGGTCATTGGGAAGGCCGCAAATGCTTGCAGATGCAAATCACCACGGATGCAATTCGTTCCTTTCTCTTCGCGCCAACGGCGCGGAGGTGACTAGCCCAGGGCAACGCCCTGGGTGCTTAGGCAACCCATGATCCGCCCTGAAAGGGCGGAAGGTCTTCTCGCCTTCCAGAGCCCTAAAACTCAATCCCAAACATACCGCTCATCAAATTCGATTTGATATCGTTTCAAGAACGATCGAAATTCCTCCTCAAATGTCTTAAGGCGGTGATGCTCGGCCTGAAAGGCGATATATTTTTTGACTTCATCAACGCCCGATTGGCCGATGGAAAATGCTCCGTATCCGCTTTGCCAATGGAATTTCGCGAATTCTTTTCCTTGGGTTTTGATCCATTTGGACGTCGCGCGTTTGACTTCCATGACGGCTCGGGCGAGCGATTTATTCTTGCTCAGCACAAATAAAATATGAATATGGTCGCGCCACGCGTTGATTGCCAATACGTGTGAATCGGGGTCCCGCAAGACGGCCGACGCATATAGGCACAAGGGGCCGCGAATGGGTTCGGTCAAGACCGGTTCACGGTTCTTTGTGCTGAAGACAAGATGGATAAGGTTTTTAGCGAGAGATTGCGGCATCGCAGCATCCCGGCGCCCCTTCAGGGGGCCTGCGCAATATTCTGACCCTACCCGGGGTGTTACCCCGGGCTGTTCACCGCCGGCGCTTTCAGCGCCGGAATCTCGAATCAATGTTTAGGATCGATTTCAGAGTCAATCTCGCAGCAATTGAACGCCAGCTCAACAATTCTATTCGCCAAATGCTAGGCGGGCCAGTTCTTCCTTAATACGTTTCCGTCTTGCGGGGTTTGAAGATGCGCTCAGTTGGTCGGCGAGTCTGAAGAATCTCTTTTTGTCCCTCTCGATGTTGCCGCGGAGGATCGGCTGGTTTCGGCCTTAAGGAAAAAGAGTCTCCCCACCGAGCCAATGGAAGTTCGCGAACCATTCGTCGATATCGGGGCGAGGACGCTTTCTGCGGAGTTGTTTGGAGACTCCTTTCTTCTTCGTCATCTTTGCCTCCCATGCTGCACGCCATCTTACCTTTATCTGGGGCGACGGGGGCAGGGTTCTAACCTGTCCTACACAGAACTAATTATTGATTGATCCTAAATCTTTCGCGTGTTGAAATCGTTGTTGCGAACGGCATTAGATCAGGGAGACTTCTGTGGGAATCAACGACAAAATTTTAGTGGCGGGCGGGGGCGGATTCATTGGCGGGGCGCTGATTGCTCTTCTTCGCAACCAGGGCTGCCGCAATCTTCGCGCCGTGGATGTCAAGCCGCTGGACGATTGGTACCAGCGCTTCGATGATGTGGAGAATCTTCAGCTGGATTTGAATCTTAAAGAGAACTGTGAAGTGGCCGCCAAGGGCGCCGATGACATTTACAATTTGGCCGCCAACATGGGAGGCATGGGATTTATCGAGCACAACAAGGCGCTGTGCATGTTGTCCGTGCTGATCAATACGCACATGCTGCAAGCCGCGCTGAAGCAGGGGACCAAGCGCTTCTTTTACGCCTCCTCCGCGTGCGTCTATAACGGAGACAAGCAGAAAACGTTTGAAGCGCCTTCGCTGAAGGAAGAAGACGCCTACCCTGCGCTGGCGGAAGACGGCTATGGATGGGAAAAATTATTTTCGGAACGAATGTGCCGGCATTTCCATGAGGACTTTGGCCTGTACACGCGGGTGGCGCGATTTCACAATGTTTATGGGCCCTGGGGAACATGGTTCGGGGGGCGCGAAAAGGCTCCGGCGGCGATTTGCCGCAAAGTGATTGAGGCAAAAGTTTCCGGCAAGCACGAAATTGAAATTTGGGGCAGCGGAGTGCAGACGCGCAGTTTCATGTTCATCGACGACTGCACCGAAGGCATTCAAAAAATCACCAATTCCGAAATCCTGGAGCCGATCAACCTGGGCTCGAGCGAGGCTGTGACCATCAATCAGTTGGTGGATATGGCTGAGGACATTGCTGGAATCAAGCTCAAGCGCAATTACGATTTGAGCGCGCCCAAGGGCGTCAACGGGCGTAATAGCGACAACACGCTGATCCAAAAGTATCTGCATTGGGAACCAAGCACGCCGCTCCGCGCTGGCCTGGAGAAAACGTACCGCTGGATTTACGACCAGTACATGGCGCGCGAAAAAGGTGAGGCTGGAGTGGTGCGCGAGGCGGGCATTGTGCGGTAATTCACGGCGCGGCAGAAATTCAAAGGCTTTTAACACAGAGGGCACTGAGAAAAACAAGAGAGAGAAAACCGGAGAGTTTGGTTTTTCTCTCTTCAATTCTTGAATTTCTCTGTGGCTCTCCTCTTTTCTCTGTACCCTCTGTGTTAAGCCTTTCGCTTTTGGTGGCGGGCCGCGCTACTTCCCCGGATGCAGCAGGAGCTTCTGCGCGCGCCAGTTGATCAATTCTCCCACATAGATTTCATTCTCGGATGGGCATGCGATTTCGTGCACCCAGCCGAATTGTTTGAGTTGCCTGCCCGTCCCGCCAAACATGCCCAAGACTTTGCCGTCCAGGCTGATCTTGTACACTCTGCCAGGGAAAGCGTCCGACGCGTAGATCACTTGATTCGGCCCTGGCGTGATGCAAACAGTCCAGGGCGCGCCGGGCCCCATGGTTCCAACCAAGTCGACGGGCGGCTTGTTGCCGATGATGGGCACTGTGTTCGCATAATCAAATGGCTCGCTGATTTTGATTTGGCGCAGATATTTTCCGTCGCCGTCGAACACTTCAATCCGCGAATTGCCGCGGTTGGCTACGTAAACATTTCCCTGCGCATCGGTGGCGATGCTGTGCGGCGTGTTGAGCTGGCCGGGTCCGCTGCCGGGCTCGCCAAACGACTTGATCCACTTGCCGTTCTTGTCGTACTTGGCGACGCGCGAGTTAATGTACCCGTCGCTGATGAAAGTGTCGCCCGCCGCGTCCCAGGCCATGTCGGTCACCTGCCGAAACATTCCATCGACAGGCGGGAGCGGAGGTTTGGGATGCCGCAGGGGCTCGGTGCCTTCGTCAGAAGCTTCCTGCTTTCGCCCGAAGACCATGATGACCTGGCCCTGCGGATTGAACTTGATGACCATGTCGGAGCCTTTGTCCGCGGCCCAGATGTTGTCATCCTTGTCGACGCGCACGGTATGCGCGAAAGACCAGGCATACAGGTTGTGGCCAATCTCGCGCAGATATTTGCCATCTTTATCGAATTCCAGAAGCTGCGCCGCGCTTGCGCCGTAAGCCGGTCCGGTGGTGTTTCCACGCGAGAAAATGAAAATGTGCCCCTTGGAATTCACAGCCACGCCGGAAACTTCGCCCAGATACATGCCCTCCGGAAGCTTTAGGGCGTTGGGCACGGAATCGAATGGAATTTCCGGCGCGGCTTGCTGGGCGAGCATTGCCAGCGGCGCGCACAGGAAAAATGTCAGAACCAACACAAACTTTTTCATCGGAATCCTCCATGAATCTTATTCAGCGGGCTTTGCGATTGCGCCCATTGCACAAAGAGGCGCGTCGAGTCACTCATTCTCATCCAAATAGCTTTACGCGGATCGGAACTGCGGGAGAATATATCGCTTTGCCGCACGAACGCCAACGGAAAAGCATTCCGATTCTTGCAACACTCATCCGCTGCGCCTGACGGGCATTTCGGCGCGATTGCAAATTGCCAACCGTGAATCCGGAATATTTCGATAAGTCCCGGCAGCGGGCTTCTCAAGTGACTGAGCTCTCGGCGACCAGAACGAAAAAGCCTTTAACACAGAGGGCGCGGAGAACACAGAGAAAAACAAGAGTTAGAGATATCCGATCCAAGAATTTCATTTTGGTCCCTACAATGTGCCCGCAGTTGAATTTCTCTGTGCTCCTCTGTGACCTCTGTGTTAAATCTTTTGTTCTGAGATTGGCGCAATTACACACCCCGAAAAAGAGGTGAATTTCATGTCCCAAGATTATCTGCTTAAGACGGAGCCTTCGGAATATTCTTTTGCCGACCTGCTGCGAGATGCTGCCACCGAGTGGGAAGGCGTGTCCAACCCGACGGCGGTAAAAAATCTGCGCGAAATGAAGCCTGGCGCACGGCTGATCATCTACGAGACCGGCTCGCGCAAGAGCGCTGTCGGCACCGCATCGGTCGTCTCCGTGGATGCTGCCGATCCCAAAAATCCTAAAGTGAAAATCAAAGCTGGAAAAGCAATCGCAAAGCCGGTATCGCTCGAAGAAATCAAGGCCAACAAACTATTCAAGGATTCGCCGCTCGTGCGCATGGGCAGGCTCTCAGTGGTGCCGCTCACCAGAGAGCAATACGCGTCTCTCGCTGGAGCGTGATTGCAATTTCGAGGCGGTCAGGGTGACAAAGGAATCGTGCATTATTCTCTGGTTGGTGAATTACTCTGCCTAACATATGATTCCGCCGCGATGGCTGACTCCCAAGAAAAACGGAAGCAAGTCGCTCAGTTGTATGCCGGCATGAGCGATGTGGAGTTGAAGCGGCTCGCCGATTCAGCCTGGTCCCTCACCGAAACTGGAAAAGAGGTGCTGCGCGCCGAACTGGATCGCAGGGAATTGAAATTCGAGTTGGCCACGGCTGCGGCGGAACCGCCGGAAGACCCATCGACGAGCGTGGTTCTCCGCAAGTTTAGAGACTTGCCGGAAGCACTTCTCGCCAAAGGAGCCCTCGAGTCCGCCGGATTGGAAAGCTTTCTCATCGACGAGTCCGTCATTCGGATGGATTGGCTATGGTCCGACTTGCTGGGTGGAGTGAAGCTCTGTGTGAAACGTGAGGATGCCGAAACCGCCGCTCAATTATTGGACAAGGAAATTCCCGAACAGTTCAGCTTCGAAGGGGACGAAGATTTCGAGCAGCCGCGCTGCCCGCAATGCCAATCTCTCACAATTACCTACGAGGACCTGAACAAACCCGCTACATACGCCACTGCATTTGTTCTAGGCCTTCCCATTTATATCCCCTGCCGGCGGTGGAATTGCCAAAACTGCGGATACATTTGGGACCAAACCGACGAGTCCTCGAAAGAAACAAAGTAGCCCCGCCCTGCACAGCGCATCAGGGTGAAACTACCCTTGCGTTGCAAACGCAACTGACTCCGCCGGTCGGTGCAACGATGCCGCGCGGGGCGCGCGCGCCACGCCGCTTTCGTGGAGATCCCACTCGAAGAAATCAAAACCCTCACATTATTCAAGGATTTGCTGTTCGTCCGCATGGGCAGGCGTTTGACAAATAACTTGCTGCTTCCCGCCTCAGTATTAAAATCAGCGAGACGGAACCCGGTTGATTCTTGAAGGAATTGACCAGACCACCTTGCCGGTTTGGTCGTAGATTTCGAAGCTTGGCCCGCCCGCTTTCATTCTCATCTGCCCCCGTAGTTTTCCGTCAGCGTCATCGAGCAGAAAGCTTTGAGCTTCCACTGCCTTGGCTCGCAGGAGAGGCGGCTCAACTCTCTCTTGCGCAATCAGACCTGTGGCAAGCAAGGAAGCGAGAACCAAAAGAAGGAAAATGCTCGCAATTTTCCAGCGAAAATTCTGTCTTTCGAGTTTGTGGACGCGCTCCACCAACTCGCCAAGGTCGATTTCCGTTCTTGTCATTGGGTTGTCTCCTGCCCGGCATGTCTAAAGCCGATTTGGAAAGGCCAGGGCCAAATCCAAAGGGATGGCGCAGTCCATTCACGCGAGCCGCAGTAAAAATATCAAAAGGACGATGCCGCATGCGGGGATGCAGCCACGCCCATGGAATTAGCCAGGCGACTTAGCGATTCCGTGTAGGGCGCGCGGGCCACTCCGCGCTCGCAGATAATGGCAGAGATGAAGCGCGAGGGCGTGACATCAAACGCAGGATGCGCCGCATGCACATCGGGAGCGATGCGCACTCCGCGAATATGCGTGACTTCCTCGGCGGAGCGCTCTTCGATGGGAATTTGTTCGCCGGAAGAAATCGTCAGATCGAATGTGGAAACCGGCGCGGCCACATAGAACGGCACTCCATGTTCGCGCGCAAGCACGGCAATTTGATAGGTGCCGATTTTGTTTGCTGTGTCGCCATTGGCGGCGATGCGGTCCGCGCCCACCACCACCGCGTCCACTTTTCCCGCCTTCATGAAATGCCCCACCATGTTGTCGGTGATCAGAGTTAGCGGCACGCCGCCTTCGTGAAGCTCCCACGCGGTGAGCCGCGCACCTTGCAGGTAGGGCCTCGTTTCGGGCACGAATACGCTCAGCTTGTGTCCCTCTTCGATGGCCACGCGAATCACACCCAGGGCCGAGCCGATCCCTGCGGTGGCTAACGCGCCGGCGTTGCACTGCGTCATGACCGTGCCCGACGCGGGCATGAGTGCGGCCCCAAAGTGTCCCATGGCTTCATCCGTGACGCGCTTTTCGGCATGGATTGCGCGCGCCTCTTCCACCATGGCGCGCCGCGTGGCGTTCAGCGGCGAGTTCGCCGCCGAGAGTTGCTCGAAGCGGCGCTTCATGCGTTCGATGGCCCAGAATAAATCCACCGCAGTCGGCCGCGTCTGCGCGATGGTCTGACAGATCGCCGGAAACTCCGCGCGAAGTTCTTCGTGTGAACGCGCGCTAGATCGCTCCACGCCAATCGCCACTCCCATGGCCGCCGCCACGCCAATCGCCGGCGCGCCGCGAATCACCATGTCCTTAATGGCTGCCGCGACTTCGCCATAATTCGTATAGGTGTGGTAAATGACTTCTCCCGGCAAGCGCAACTGGTCCAGCATGACCACACCCTTGCTGGTCCATTCAATGGGTTGTGCGACTTTCATTACGATGGAAAATTTCCCCTGTAGCACAGGCACTCTGCCTGTGCGCTTTTCTAAACATTTAGTGCATCGACAATGTGATTTATCTCAAAAAAGCGCACAGGCAGAGTGCCTGTGCTACGTTTTTCGGTGCAGCAAAATTCAAAACCAGACAGGCTGCCCTTCAAAAATGCTCAGGGTAAAAAGCCTGTACTACGACTCGCTAACGATGCAATCCGCCGACCACATAAACCATATATCCAGCCAGCTGCAATCCATTGTATCCAAGATGCACAAAATAACTGGCCGCCACGGTCCCGTTGCGCGCGCGCACCCAGGTCAGCACCACGCCTACAAAGACCAGCAGCGCGATCTGCCCCCAGCCCCCCCACAACTGCGCCGCGTGCATCAATCCAAAAAGCGTCCCAGTGATGGCAATTCCGCCGGCGATCCCCCAGCGGCGGGCGATCACCGGATAAAGAAATCCGCGAAAAATCGTTTCCTCCACCAGCGGCGCAAGCAACACTCCCAGCACGCCGAACAGCAAAATGCTGACGCGCGCCTTCAGCAACTCTTCGATCGGCAGAGTTTCTTTTGAGTTAAGAAAGCCGCCGGCAAACGAAACAACCAGGGCAAGCACCGCACCGCCCGCCAGAAAATACAGCGCCGAGTCGCGAATTTTTCCCGTGCCCGGCCGCATCTCCCGCCATCCGATCGACGGCCAAAACGGCGCGTCGGTTCGCGCCCGCAACATCAGGAAAAGATACAGAATCGAGCCCACATCAACCAGAGCCTGGCTGAGCAACACCACCACCGACTTCGCTGTGTTCATGGTGTCCCCAAACATTTCGTTTGGATCCACTCCGAAGAACCGTACCGCGATCTCGGCCATTCCACGAGTAACGATTACGCTGATGATCACCAGCAGAATCACAAACAGGGCCACCTCCTGCCAGCCCCAGGGCACGCGCAAATCGTCCAGGATTCGAGCGCGAAACTGCGGCGCGGGCGGCGGAAGAGAAATGTCCGGCTGATTCTGTGGCGCGGGGTTTAGCGGCTCCATGGCGCTGTTTTCCATTGAGGTCGGTTCCGTTGTGGCCGCAGGCACATCTTCCGAGGCGCTATCCACAGGGTCATTGGAGCGAGCCCTGGCAGGCGCTGCACCGGACGGACTGTTTTCGTCGTAGACCATTTCAAAGTGGCAAGGCGCTGTCGGGGGGTACAAGCGCTTCAGGACACTACAATCACTCTAGCGGCAGTTTTCCCCGCGCGCAAGTGCTGCCCACAATCGCTGGCGAGACCGGAGGGAGTGGATTTCTCCTCGATGCGATGCCAGAAAAACGCGCATCCGATCCGATTGAAAGTCATCTAAGTATGGAAATCATTTTAGGCTTGATGACGGCGGCAGGGCCGCTTCATCAAAAGGCCCGGCGGAAATTCAGCAGGCAAAAGGGGACGCACATGAAGAGACTCGAAGGAAAAATAGCGGTAGTGACCGGCGGAAACAGCGGCATTGGCCTTGCAACAGCCAAGCGCTTGCAAGAAGAAGGCGCGAGAGTCGCCATCTCGGGGAGAAGCCAGAAGACATTGGCTGAAGCAGTAAAAACAATCGGAAACGGCGTGCTGGCCGTGCAGTCGGATGTGGCGAAACTTGCGGACATCGACAAATTGTTCGCGGAGGTTTCGCAAAAGCTGGGCAAGATCGACGTGCTGTTCGTGAACGCGGGAGTGGCCAAATTCGCGCCTCTGGCCGACACACCCGAAAGCCTCTTTGACGAGCAATTCGATATCAACATCAAAGGCGCGTATTTCACCATTCAAAAGGCGTTGCCGTTTCTGAATGACGGCGCTTCGATCATCCTGAACACCAGCGTGGCGAGCATCAAGGGGACCATCGGAGGCAGCGTCTACTCGGCCACCAAAGCAGCGCTGCGTTCGCTGGCAAGAACGGCCGCGGCGGAACTCGTGACGCGCGGCATCCGTGTGAATGCGGTCGCTCCCGGCCCGATTGAAACGCCCATCTTCGGCCGCACTGGCCTGCCCCAGGAAGTCGTCGATCAGGTAGCGCAGGGCTTTGTGAGCAAAAATCCCATGCTGCGTTTCGGGCAGCCCTCCGAAGTGGCCGCCGCCGTCGCTTTCCTGGCCTCGCAAGATGCGTCCTACATCACCGGCGTCGAACTCAACGTCGATGGCGGCACCGGGCAAATCTAACCAGGAGCACAGGCACCACAGGTTGCGGAAAAAGTAGTTTATTTTGTCATTCTGAGCGGAGCGAAGAATCTCTCTTCGGTTTAAGCCCGCAAAAGGAAAGAGAGATTCCTCGCTCCGCTTGTTGTGGTTCAGCCACTCTTGGCTGTCCCACAAAAGCCCACCGCACCGCACAAGCGCTACATCGCTGGCTTCGCCTAAAAGAAAGTATCCAAAATTCCAAATTGACTAAATTAGACAAAATGGCTAAAATGGTTAAATCAAGTGAAGTTCCGGCCCAGTGCAATTTGCTCCCGGGGAGGACGATATGGCTCTTCCGCGCAGTCGAACAAGACAAACTTCCGCGCCCGCGATTCGCAATCGCCGGGGCGAACTGGCCGTCCGGGTCAGCGCAAGCGAAGCCAAGAATAAACTGGGAGAGGTTCTGGACAGCGTCCTGCGCGGCGGCATGGTGCTCATCACCAAGCACGAGACGCCCAAAGCCGTGCTGCTTTCCATGGAGGAATACGGCGCGCTTTCCAGCGCGGCACATGGCAGGCTGGATGCGCTGAACGGCGAATTCGATGCCCTGCTGGCAGGGATGCAAACAGCCAAAGCACGTGCCGGGATGAAAGCTGCATTTGCCGCTTCGCCCAGGCAGCTCGGAAAGGCCGCTGTGGCGGCCGCTCGCAAGCGAGCCTAACCAATACCCTGATTGAGTATGACGGACCGGGAGCACATTCCCTGTATTTACGTTTTGGCTGGAACAAACGGCGCTGGGAAAAGCAGCCTGGGCGGCGCCATGTTCCGCGCAAGCGGCGTCGAATATTTTAATCCCGACGAAGCGGCCCGGAGTTTCCGCGCGACGAGTCCCGGCATGACTCAGCAGGAGGCCAACAGCGCCGCCTGGCTCGAGGGAAAACGCTTGCTGCAACGTGCCATCTCCGAGCGGCTGGATATTGCCTTCGAAACAACGCTAGGTGGGCGCACAATCGCCGCTTTGCTCGCTCAAGCCTGCTCCAAAGAGATCGAAGTGCGCGTCTGGTACGTAGGCCTTGCGTCTCCCGAACTGCACATTGCACGCGTGCGTTCCAGAGTCGCAGCGGGAGGACACGACATCCCCGAAGCCAAAATCCGTGAGCGCTACGATTCGAGCCGCCTCAATCTCGTGGACCTCATGCCCAAGCTCACCGAACTCCGCGTCTTTGACAATAGCGCGGAAGGCGATCCGCGCAAAGGCATCGCCCCGCAACCAAGACTTCTGCTGCATATGGATCATGGAAAGATCGTGGAAATGTGCGATCTCACTAAGACGCCGGATTGGGCCAAGCCCATTCTGGCGACGGCCATGAAACTCTCGCGCAAGAATTAGACCGGTCAGTCTGTTGTGGGACAGCCACTCTTGGCAGTCCTCGTGCGGCTGGGCAAAATGACAAGGACAGCCAAGAGTGGCTGTCCCACAAAAGCCCGCCAAGAGCGAAGGCAGCTCCGTCCAGAAATTGATATTGCGAGGAGTGGAGCAAGTCCTGAATGAAAGTCGCAGCAAGCCCGTACGCAGGGTAAAGCTTCCGCTCGTGCCATCCAAGAGGCCGGGAACGCTCCATCTCGACAATGCCAAAATCGACGAACTCCTTTTCTCCCCCGACGTGAACGCGCGCCTGGCCGAAGGTCGCGACGATATTCGCAGCGGACGTGTATACGGCCCATTTCGATCCGCACGGGCGCTACGCCGCTCGCTTCGCCGAACTAAGAAATCCAAAAATTCCTAGCGCTGGGTGCCCTTCGAAGACAACGCCTACGTTCTCATTGATGGTCACCAAGCTAAACACGAAAATTTACATATTGACAACACGAAAATATTCGCTTACTCTAGTTATGGAATGTGAGGATGCCTTGTATGTCTGAAGTAATTGTTTGCGCGGAACCCGAAACGAAGGATGAAGCCGCAGAGTTCGTCTCGAGGCTGGGCGGGCGTCCACATGCTCGTTCGATGCGTTCTTCCTCGAGGGTCTTGCGCAAAGTCCAGCGGCTGCTGGTCTACCTGAAGGGAACGGAACCTTCCAGCTCGCTAAAGGCCTGCCTTCGGCAGATTTCAAGGGACAAGACTCTTAACGTAGTAATTTATTCGCTTTCAACGAACGATCAACGGGCGGCTGAGCTGGGAAGGATTGTCGGGGAGTTCAGGCCCAGACGCACTCATATCTGTTTCGACTCCGAGAAAGTGGGGCAAATCCTGCGGTTGAAGCCGGAGTCCGTCAAGACTCATGCGCTGGTGGACGCGGCAACTGCGGTTAGAAGCTCTCCAGAGGCGGTCGCAAAACTTCGCAAGGAACTGAACCTTACGCAGGTTGACTTCGCGAACTCGCTGGGGATTACGCCGCGAACGGTTCAGAACTGGGAGGTTGGCGCATTCGCTCCAACCCGTCAGCTGAGAGATCTCAGGGAACTTCGCGATTTGCTGACGAACTACATCCAGAGCAATCAGCTTTCTGCCTGGATCGATACCCCCAACGAAGCGTTCCACAACGTTACGCCGCGTGAACTCATTCGCGAAGGCAAGACGCGCGACCTCATTCTGGAATTTCGCCGGATGCAAAGCGGCGAACCCTTGTGAGCCTTTCCGCCGCCTGGCGCGCGGCCCTTGCAGACCTTGATGAATTGATCCGCAGCGCCGCACCGTTCCAGGGCCAGTGTTTTCGGTCCGTCGAAATCGCCTACGGTCTTCCAGACGAAGTCATCAGCGGAGAAGGCACGCGATTGCATGGCGGGAGGTTCGCTTCAGCGGGCGTTCGCGCCGTATTTGCCTCGCTCGATGAAGTGACGGCAACCAGCGAAGTGACCGCTCGCAAGGCGCGCCTCGCTGGCCGCGCTCAAATTTCCATCAAGTCCTATCCAAGAATCACCTACGACATTGCAGTCGAAATCAAAAAATGCGTTGACTTTCGATCTGTCGACGGCGCATCGGATTTGGGCCGGGCGCTGGCAGCTGCGCTCGATCCATCCGATCTGCAAGTTTCCCAGGAGCTAGGCCAATACCTGCTGAAGAAGGGCGTGCAAGCTGCGATTGTTCCCTCGGTCGTGTCGCAGGGGGTCAATGTCATCGTTTTTTTGGACGCCGATCCAGCGCCAAGAATCGAGATCGCCAACCGCAAGGAAATTCTTCAGGCCATTGAAGATTTGGCACGGCGTATTAAGAAATAGTTTCCAGAAGCCGGACGAACTGGCTGGATAAATTTGTCGGAAACGGAATTGAAGTGAAGTTAAAACCCCGACCCTTTAAACCCCGAAAGGGTCGGCCACCCGCGATATTCGCAGCGGACGTTTATACGGCCCATTTCGATCCGCACGAGCGCTACTTCGCTCGCTTCGCCAAACTAAGAAGTCCAAAAATTCCTAGTCCCGGGTTCTCCAACTTTTCCTGAGCCCGCAAAAGATGGCGCACCCGGCGTCATAAATATTTTTGAATGCCCGCTATTCCCACCTCTCCTTCGATGACGAAAGCAACACTGTAACGAGCTCTCGTAATACCAACGTACATTTTGGCCGCAGAGTCAGAGACGTGGTCGAAGTCGCCAGAGTAGAGCCACTGTATGCCTTTCTTGTGCGGGAATATCAGAACGCGATCGAAGGTTAGTCCTTTTGACTCGCCATAGTTCATTGCCTCGTAGCCCTCGCAGGGCGTGCGCCTATCCAAGCGGAGTACCTGTGGCCGATACCGGTTCACATAGGCTTGGAGCGATCGATTCCGAAATGCGAATACACCGTCATGACCTGTCGCGACTTCGTTGCGAGACACGGTCCGCGGTTCACTAGGGAAAAACGCGTCCGCCAAATCTGCAATCGCCTGATGGCAGCGATAAGTTTCTTGCTGATAGCTTAGTGTTCCCAAATCAGCATTATGCCATTCTTTGAATTTGTCGATGATACGGATACCTAAGTACGCACTATTTTTGGCCGCGTTGTTAGTGCGAAAAGTCGCCTGACGGTGGTCACCCACCAGGGTCGTCTTAACCTTGGAGCGAAGTATCAACTCGATCAGTTCGATGTCATACCCGGCCATGTCCTGGATTTCATCAATGTAGATGTGATCGAATCGCTCTTCTAGTCGTTTTATCACCGCCCCTTTTGTTGCTCTATCGCATTCACAGATAAATCGCGCCAATTTGTCGGAATAGATGAGCTTCCTATCCGAAAAATAAAATTTGGAAACATCTGCCTGTTTCGCATAACGAACAGACCTCCCTTCGACCCAATGGATGCCATCGATGCGCCTATCATGGAGCGCGCGCTGATAGGGGCGGGCCAATTCGCGGAGCAGAAACGAAAACCAAGACCACACCTCGACATTCGGAGGGATCGATGCATTCAGGCGATATATCGTTTTCTCAATCTCACGAACATTGTTTTGTGTATACGTCAGCAGCGCGGACCGCCCAAACTCATATCCCAAGGCGCGTTTGACAATATTTGTCGTCTTTCCGCCGCCAGCTGCGGCGATGATGATCTCATTCGGCGATGGCACTGGCGATATACTCTGGAATTTTCCACTCGATCTGCGATTCGAAGAATTTAAGTGCGCACTCGGTCTTGTTATCCTCCATATATTTCAGAAGGTCAGCATCTGTATCATAGGATTTTGCGAGTATCGAATTAACTGTCTCTCGTCCATTGGACTTTAAGAGCTGAGGTTCAAGCGACCATGCATTCTCGTCCTCATCGAATTGGAAACGAACGCCGGTCAATCCAAAATAGCCTTCATACTTCTTCTTTAGCTTCTTGACGTCGCCGTCGTTGTCTGTGACGACGTCTACCTTTCTTTCGAGGATCTTTGCAATATCGAGGAAGCGTTTGAACGCGAGGGAACTAACAGTGATGACATCAACTCCCATCTCGAGCGGCATTTTTCCATAGCGCATCTGAAAAGCCCTCTGGACGATCAGTTCGTCCGATGGGCCTTCGACCAAAATAGCTCTTTTCGAGAGAATTAGCCGAAGTGTGTCGTAACCGGGGAGCTTCAGGAAATAGTCTTGAGTACTCGGAGCAAGCGACTTCAAGGTTGTTGTCTTGCCATTGCTGAACAACAATACACATTCCAGACCAAGTTTATTCAAAACGAAACTGCTGTGCGTGGTGATCAGTAGTTGGCGATCACGGCGCCGATCGGCGATATGTTTCATGAGAATGTTGAGATTCGAGAACGAGAGGTGGTTCTCAGCTTCTTCGATTAGGAAGACGTGAGATTCGTCTGAAGACTCCATCGCGAGTTTTATTTTGACGCTGTTTTGCTCACCCTTTCCAACAAGCGGCATTGGTATCTCATCAAGATGCGGCATGATTCCTGACTCCCAACTGGCTCGCGAGGAGGTATCTAACGAAAGGGATAGAGCCTTGTTGGAGACCTGACCTTTTTTTTGGGCCAAGCTTTTGTTGATCTCCTCGACTTTGACGTCGGCGAGGAATTTGTCTTTCATCATGCGGTAGGAAAGTGCCAAGTCGACTTGCTGCTTCGGAGTCAAACTGTCTCTAACAATATCGAGGACATAGCGGCTCGCAGCGGCATTGTTTCGTATCGTGCTCGCATCAATGAAACACGGCTTGACGGGAATAGAGCGCGAAGTGATGTCGTTATCTGCAAAGTCGCGCCACCTCACAATATAATATTCAACAGGAACCGTCTTGATCAGCCGCGGGTCCGCTATATAGG
>Ga0206831_1023_pt1 | contig 62565 bp, 51 predicted proteins | sample Alteio_BWOrgCont_73_FD_152876 | JGI IMG/M metagenome (GOLD analysis project Ga0206831, IMG submission 152876) | Enriched cells from forest soil in Barre Woods Harvard Forest LTER site, Petersham, Massachusetts, United States -... | ecosystem: Environmental > Terrestrial > Soil > Temperate forest >...
ACAAGCTTTTTGATGAAGATGCTTCCGATCATCTTCGTGCTGCAGGCCGCTTGTCAGGGACCGCTTGGCGCCGACATCATCGACCGCATCGCAATCACCGTGGGCAATCAAGTGATCACCGAGTCCCAAATCGACGAAGAGATCAGCATTACCGCCTTCCTGAATCGCGACAGGGTGGATGTGAGTGCCGATGCCAGAAAGCAGGCCGCCAGTCGACTGATCGAGCAGGCGCTGGTGAAGTTCTGCAGACTGGGCTGGCGGAATTGCAGATTGATGTTATTCACGGCGGAGTACACGTTGCCGAGGTCGTTGAACAACACTCCGCCCAAGTTATCGCCGATCAACGGAAACCGCAATTCAATGGTATTCATGAGCAGGGCGTTGCCGCCGACGGGGAAACCGGTGATCGGATCGCGCGGTCCGGCCTGGAAATCCGGGAAGGCGCGGTTGGAGAACGTGCCGCCTCCGAAGAATCTTTCGGCCAGCGGAATTATCGACAGTCCTCCGTAACGCTCGATCAGGCCGAACTCCGTGGTCCGCGCCAGCACCAGGGATTTGGTGAGCGAGTAATAGCTGGAATTGCGTGCCACTACGCGGCCGAAGCCGGTTTGCGATCCAAAGACGCTCGCCGCCAGAGCCAGATCGATGCTGGTGTACATGCCGTGGTGCGAATCGATGGGATCGTCGCGTTTGTCCTGAATTAAGCTCATCGAAACAAATCCGACGTGAACCGGCTGCGAGAGTAAGGGAACCAGATCTTTACTGATCTTGAGGTTGGAGATATCCACGTCGCGATAGGTATAGCGGTATTGCAGCGTATTGGCGCGCGAGAGCTTCTGCGCGAGTTGCACCGAACCTTCCCGGCGCTGGGAGGTGAATGTGCGAATGTCGTGAGAAAGATCGAACAATCCGGAGATCTGCCAGCTCAGCTTGGGATTGCCCAGAAATTGGGGCGCCACATAGGTCAGCAGAGCGCGCTGTTCCAGTGTGGAGATCAGCGTCTGCAGGCTGATGGTATGTCCCAATCCGAGGACATTCAGACGGCTGATGCCGAAGGAAAACCGCGGGCTGAAGCCGGTAGTTCCGGCCGGTGAATCCAGCGAGGTACTGCTGCCGCCGATTTGGCCGATCTCAGCCCCCACGCCCACATTCATGGAATAGCGCCCGGCCTCTTCGAGCGAATAGAGGACATACTTGTCCGGCTCGTCGCCGTCTGGATTTTGAATGGCGGCGTCCACGCGGGTAAAAATTCCGAGATCGTAGAGCCGGCGCTGGCTTTGGTTGATCTGGGCCTGCGAGAGCGGATCGCCTGTATCCAGGCTGATGCGTTCCCTGACCACGTCGGGCTGGGTCCGCTTCAAACCCGCCACCAGAACGTCCCGCACGAATACGCGCGGCCCGGGCGTCACGATGAACGTGAGGTTCATCTGGTTGGCTTCGGCGGCCGGCGTGGACGTGAACTCGAACTTGGCCTGCGGGTAACCGCTATTGAAGAAGTAGTCAAGGATGCTATCGCGATCGTTGGCGATGTTTAAATCGCTGTAGGGTTGGCCGGCGGTGGAGTGCAAGATCAACAGCAGTGCGGCGCGAAAATCGTCGGAAATGCCCTGGAATGACAGCTTCGAGACAAACCATTGCGGCCCCTCGGTGATGTCGATGAAAATCGCGATGTGAGCGGTCTCTCCGTTGTAATCGTCCAGCACCCGGGAGGTGACCATGACATCGCGAAACCCGTTGCCGCGGTACAGCTCGCGGATGGCTTCCAGATCGCGATCCATCTGGTTGCGGCTATAGCTTCCGTGCCGATAGCGGATGAAAGTCGCGGCCATTACGGTCATGCGCTCGCGGATGGTGGGCTCGTCGAAATAATGATTGCCTTGCACTTCAACTTTGGAGATTTTGTGGCGCACGCCGGTATTGACGTAGTAGTCGATCAGTTGCTCGCCGTTGGGAGGCGATGCCGACCGGTAGTTGGCGGTGGCGTCAATATATCCCTGGGATTGAAAGTACGAGGCCAAATCGCGCGAGCCTTCCTCTAGCAGATCGCGGTCGATGGAGCGCTCCTCATAGATCGGCAGGAGGCTGCGCAATTTGCCCGCGGACAGCTTTGCGCCCCGCAGCCGCACCAGCACCGGAGGCCCGCTATCGATCTTGAGTTCCGGCGTAACAGTGTTGGTCTCGGGATGAAAGTCCAGCTTCACCAGGGTTACCTGCGCCAGCAGATGATCGTGTTTGGGATACCAGGAACGAATGTTGTCCACGCCGTTCTGCACGCGCGTTTCGGTTAAAGAATGCCAACCGAACCACCCGCGAAACCGCTTAAAGCCGCTGGATTTAACCAGGCTCTCGTCGGGACGCAAGGGGTTGCCGCTGACCATCAGCCCATCGAATCTCGCTCGCTCCTCGGCATTCACATGGAAATCAATTTGCATCTGTTGCGTAGTTTCGTGCGTAGCGGTGGCAGGTTCGATTCCGGCGTTATAGAAGCCGTTCCGCTTCAGAAGATCGACAATACGTTTTACCGCGGCAGCGGTTTGGTCCGGCACGTAGCTGGTGCCCAGCGCGAGCTTGCTGGCCACCAAAAGCTGCCCTTCATTCGGCGGATCGGGAACACCTTCCACTTCGACGTAACCGATGAAAAACGCCGGTTTGGTGATGAATTTCAGCGCGACGCCGCCGTTCTCGAGCGTCGCATCCACGGCGATGTCGGTATACTCGCCGGTCTGATATAGGCGCTGGATGGAATCGCGCAGATCGGAACTGCGCAACGATTGCCCCACGTGAAGCGGAAGCATCGCCAGCAGCTGATCGGACGTAAGCGGCTGCCGCTCGGGATCGAATTTCACGCTCGCGATCGGCTCGCCCTCGTAGGAAGTGGCCGCCACCGCGGATGACACCGTGCAGAGGGCGGCAAGCATGGACACACTAATCCACCAACCCAGCCGGGTCAACACAAGGGACCATCTTAGCGCATCGGCTGGTACCATCTGGGTGTATGAGTCCCATTCTATGAGCCCGCGAGATCGCGAGCGCTATTCGCGGCAGATCTTGTTTGCGGGCATCGGAGAACTGGGCCAGCAACACCTTTTGGACGCGCGGGTGGCGGTTGCTGGTTGCGGCGCTTTGGGGAGCTTCCAAGCAGGCGCGCTGGCTCGCGCCGGCGTTGGTTTCGTGCGGATCATCGATCGCGATTACGTGGAACTCAGCAATCTGCAGCGGCAGTGGCTGTTCGACGAATCGGACGTGGAGCAAAGCCTGCCGAAGGCCGTGGCGGCAGCGCGCAAGATCGCAAGCGTGAACTCGGACGTGTGCATCGAGCCGGTGGTGGCGGATTTAACCGCTTCTAACGTGGAAGATCTGCTGGGCGACGTGGACCTGGTGCTAGACGGGACCGATAACTTTGAAACAAGATATCTGATCAATGATTTTGCAGTCGACCGCAGCCTGCCCTGGATCTATGGCGCGGCCGTGGGCAGCTATGGAATCGCGATGGCCGTGACGCCGGGCGAGAGTGCCTGCCTGCGGTGTATCTATCCCGATCCTCCGGCGGGCGCGCAAGCCACATGCGAGACGGCGGGCGTGTTGGGTCCGGTAACCGCGGTGATCGCGAGCCTGCAGGTAGCGGAGGCGATCAAGATTCTGTGCGGCGCCGGGGCATCGCGCAAGATCACAACCGTGGACGTTTGGAGCGGCGAGATCCGGCAGGTGGCGCAACCCGGGCCCGTGGCGGATTGCCCGGCCTGCGGGCGGCGTGAGTTTCCGTATCTAGCCGGCGAGCGCCGTGCGCCGGTGAGCCTGTGCGGGCGGAATGCGGTGCAGATCCACGAGCGGGCACGGCCCCTGGAATTGCGCGATCTAGCGGCTCGGCTGGCGCCCCTCGGCGCAGTTCGTGCCAATGAATTTGCGCTGCGCTTTGAGACGCCGCCCTACTTGTTGACGATCTTCCCCGACGGCCGCGCCATTATCAAGGGAACTACCGACATCGGCGTGGCGCGGAGCCTGTATGCGCGGTACATCGGCGCGTAGCGGGGGGCGCGGCGTGGCATTTCGAGGTACATCAGCGCCGTGGCCGAAGCTTGTATGGGTAGTCCGCTAAAAGTTGGTTGGCCGTGATCTCGCCAAATATCGCACCACGCCTCCATAGAACGGTCCTCTGGGGTCGGATGCCGTAGTGTGACAGATATCTTCTAGTGATCCCATCTTACGCTTCACGAACCTGACTCTAACTGCCTTGCGGCGTGGGTGGGTATCAATAGGCCGCTATCGGGGCGAGCGAAAAGGGCGATTTTTTCTGTATCGGATTCCAGCGCCCCGTCAGTACATTCTTTGTAACCCAAGGTTTCGTATGCTGCAATGAAAGCGGCGACCGTTTCCACGCGTGGAATACCAGAGGGCCAGTAACTGATTCCCTTGCGCGGACTGGGCCACCACCAGCGATGTGTTTCTCCAGCAGCCCACGCTATGCAGTTATAGATTGGATCTGTCTCGCTCGTTTTAACACAGTTTACGCCGTTGAGAAAAGGATGATCTGCTGGTGGCCAACTACCACACATAGCGCCCGTTGGCCCAATTGAGCCAAGCCTTAGCCATCCTGCGGAAATCCCCTTCGTCCTCTTCTTTCACTGGATCATGCCTTGTGAGAGTCTGGAGTGCCCAGAACCACTGATCGGGATGTGCCCCTCCCGACTCCAACTGGGCCAAAATCAACGGAACAACTTTCGCGCCCATTGCGATGATCGTCTGATATGCCGGGCAAAGAACGATTTGGGTGATCGACGAACTGGACCCTCTTTCACCCCGCCACTTGGCTGCTAACTGTTGAAACTCCGCTTTTTCTTCTACGATGGGATCGAACAATTCAAGTTGTGGCGGGATACCCGCCGGTTGGTCACGGAAGCGTTATTCTATGAATGTGGACAAGGATTGGGAAGTTAGGTTTATCGTTCCACCGAGTTCCGGTTGGAGGGCCACCGGCACCATATTTGCTTTTTTCGCAACCATCACCCTGCTGCTTTTCTTCCCACTATGCATTTTTCTGCTGTTCGGTTTGCTCACAGTTTTATCCGTTAGCTTTATCATGCGTAAGCTAGGCCGAAAGCCACTTAATGCGCTAGGCATCGCGGCAATCACAATAGGCGTCGGGGCAACTCTGTTCGCATGGTGGATGGTCACTTGGGGCAACAAGCCTGCTGTGTGGTAGCGCAACCCAATCAACCAACTTTTAGCGGACTACCCTTGTATGCCCGGCACACCGGCTACGGCGTTATCATAGGACTGAGAGGCATTATGCGGCGAATTTTGCCGGTCGTATTCGGTTGCGTTTTGCTGGCGGTCACCGTCTTCGCGGCGGGGCATGGTGGTGGCGGCGGAGGTGGGCGCGGCGGCGGTGGTGGCGGACATGTCGGCGGTGGAGGCATGCGCGGTGGCTCGGTCGGTTTCAGGGGCAGTTCAGGTGGTTTTCACGGAGGCGCAGGATTTCGCGGCGGAGTAGGTCGCGGCGGATTCCGAGGCAACTATGGTTTCCGCGGTCGCTATGGCTTCCGCGGCTATTACGGCTACGGCTGGCCGTATTTCTACTCGGGTTTTTACGGCGACTACGGCGGCTACTGCGATCCGTTCTACTCGGATTGCGGCTACTCCGATCCGTACTACAACAGCTCTCCTTCGTATGGATATGCGGACTCGGGCTATGGAGACCCGGGATACGCTCCGCCGGATCCGGCACCGACCGTGATCGTGGCGCAAACTCCTCCGGCCCCGGCACTGCGCCAGTATCTAGCTCCCGCGCAGACCACACAATCGCAAAAATACGAAGAGCCGCTGTACCTGCTGGCCATGCACGATGGCACGATTCGCGCAGTGCTGGCGTATTGGGCGGACGGGGCTTCGGTGCGCTATGTCACCTTGGACCACGAGCAGAAGCAGGCGCCGTTGAGCTCAATTGATCGCGCTCTCAGCGAGCGTCTGAATCGCGAGCGCAACGTGCAGTTCAAATTGCCGGGCTAGAGCAAAGCGCGCAGCACTCGATCGAAGACATCCAAATCCTGTTCGTTGTTGTAGAAGTGCGGCGATACGCGCAGATGACCACGCCGGGCGGCGACCAATACGCGTTGCTCCTCAAGCGCCCGTGCCATCGCGGAGACGTCGCGGTTGTCGAATCGCGCGGCCACAATTGGAGAACCATAATCGGCAACCGCGGCACCGAGGTCGCGCAGGATCGCCCGCGTCCGGGCCGCCAGTTCGAGCACTCTTTGCTCGATGGCTTCGGGGCCGATTTCGAGGATCAAATCCACCGAAGCCTCCATCGCGTAGAGCAAAGCGAAGGCTAGGAAGCCGCCTTCATACTTCTCGGCTGTGGCCGGCAGATCGGGAACTCCGTGATGCAGGTTGTCAACGTTGCGCCAATCGCGATGGCTGCGCCACCCGACCACATTGGGCTGAAGCCGCTCCCGCAGCTGCGGCGCGATGTAGAAGAAGCCCGCGCCGTTGGGCGACAGCAGCCACTTGTAGCCATGGACTGCCAGCATATCCGGCTGAGTTCGGCGGACGTCGAAACGCAGCGCGCCCAGGCTCTGCGTGCCGTCGACGTACAGCCGGATGCCACGGGCGCGAAGGAAATCAGCCAGCTCCTTGAGCGGTGGCGCGAAGCCGGTGTTGTAGTTTACCGAGCTCAGAACCACCAGGCGCGTCTTGGCCGTGATGGACTCATAAAATCGCTCCCAGGGGGCCGCGACCATCTCCACGCCGAAGCGATTAAGCAAGCCGGGCGCGTAGAGATTGTTCGGGAATTCGTGCTCGAGCGTGAGGACGCGATCGCCGGGATGCCAATCCAGCCCCGCCAGCAGCAGGCCGAGCGCGGTCGAGGCATTCGGAACAAACGCGATGTCGGACGCCGAGCAGCCGATGAGCCGGGCAATCTTCGCGCGTAGGCGATCGGCGTCGTCATACCAAGCGAGAAAGTCCGTACAGGCCAGTTCGTCGCGGTGGGCGAAGTGCCTGGCGGCCGCTTCCGTCGCACGCCGTGGCAATTGCCCAAACGTGGCGGTGTTGAGATAGGTCCAATGTTCGAGCGCTGGGAATTCGCGGCGAACGGCCTCCCAATCCGTCATCCCTTTTGGATCATTACTTCGGTGGATTTGACGACCACCTTAACCGAATCACCCTTCTTCAGCCCCAGCTCCTCGGCGCTGCTGCGGGTGATAACGCTCTCCACGAGATTGTCTCCCACCTTGACGACGACGTGCGCCATGATGGTGTCCATTTGAACGCTTTCGACGATGCCTGGAAGTTGGTTTCGAGCTGAGAGTGCCATGTCCCCTTGTACCAAATTGGTCAAAGCAGGCGCTGGCCTGCGGCGCGGGTATCGTAACCGCCCAGGCTTTCGAGTTCCCGCCGGTAGTTGGAGCGGCTCAGCGTGTCCAAAACCGCTTGGACGCCGGGCATGTCGAGGTGCTGGCGGCGAATTGCCAAATCGTAGCGCTCGCTTACCAGCGGGATGAAGGCGAGGCCGAACACGCGCGCGGCGGCACGTGTCGCGATGCAGCAATCAGCTTGACCGGACTGCACTTGCCACGCGGCGGGCAAATGTCCTGGCGCCGTGCGCTCGTAACCTCTGATCTTCTTGGGATCGAGCTTGAGGCGCTTGAGCTCCGAGTCAAGCAACGCCCGGCTGCCCGCTCCCATCTCGCGATTGACGATGCCCACATCACGTCGCGCCAGGTCTTCAATCGTCTTGATGCTCTTGGGATTGCCCGCGGCGGTCACAATCCCTTCTTCCCAGACAGCGAATGAGATCACGGCCACGGAGTTCTTGGGAAACAAGCGGCCGATCTCGGGGAGGTTCGATTCGCCGCTCGATTCGTCGCGCAGATGGGTGCCTGCAATATGCACGCAGCCTTCCTTCAGCAACTGGAGCGACTGCGAACTGTTGCGATGCGCAAGAACCAACTCGACTCCAGAGGCTTGCAGATGGTGCGCCAGCACCGAGATTCCTGGATCGCACCCGGCGATGAGAACTCGGTTGCGAAAATCGTCGGCGGCGTCGAACACCTGAACATCCGTACGGCCGTTCTTCGGGCCCTTGCCGGGCGCTGAAGAGGAAGCGACCACGGCGTCGCTGACGGGAAAATACCAAGGAACAGGCGAAGGCGGCGAAGCCACCAGGCGCTTATTCACGCGGCACAGTTGCACCGGTTGGCCTGGTTGCAGTGGTTCGGAGCCTGGCAGCAGCGTGGCCTCTTCGGATCGGAGACCAGTAGGCTCGGCTTGGGGAAGCGCGAAAAGATCCTCAACTTTCACTTCGAGCGCCTGCGCCAACCTCAGCGCCACGGCCGTGTTTGGGACATAGCTGCCCGCTTCCATGGCGTAAATGGTCTGCCGGGTGACGCCTACTGTGCGCGCGAGTTGCGCCGCCGAAATGTCGCGTTTTTGCCGCAGGGTTCCTAAGTGATTCTCGATTTCTGGCATGATATACGCAACGTTGTCGTGTTACATTAACATCGTCCGGTGCCTGGAAAGGTGGTCCTGACCGATGAAATCCCGTACTACCGTCCTGTTGATCATCGTAGCGTTTTGGGCTACAGCCTGCCAGTTCGCCAGTGCGGCGCCGGCTGAAATCACCGTCGCGGCTGCCGCCAACTTGACCGAAGTAGCTCAGACCCTCGGCTCGGAATTCGGAGCGCAAACCAAGATTCATCCGGTCTTCAGCTTCGGATCGACCGCGCAGTTGACCACGCAGATCGAGAATTCGGCTCCGTTCGATGTTTTTCTGGCGGCGGACGCGGAACACGTCGACAAGCTTGCGGGGGAAAACCTCCTAACGCCGGGCAGTAGCGCTGTTTATGCCGTGGGCGTCCTGGCGATGTGGATACCGCCCGGCAGCAAAGCCCACGTGACGAACCTCGCCGATCTGAAAGCGGCCGATGTAAAGGTGATCGCGGTTGCGAATCCGAAGCTGGCGCCGTATGGGGCGGCCACGGTGGAATCGTTGCAGCACGCAGGCATCTGGGATGCGGTGATGCCCAAGATCGTGTATGCGGAAAACATCAACATGGCGAAACAATACGGCACGTCTAAGAACGCCGACGCAGTGTTCACCGCGTATTCGTTGGTGTTGAAGGAGGCTGGCAAGGTGATTCAAATCGATGAAGCTTTGCACCAGCCGATCGTGCAGAAGTTGGGGATTGTGGGGCGGTCACAGCATATCGACGATGCCAAGAAATTTACCGGTTTCGTACTGGGCGAACCCGGCCGCGCAATTCTGATGCGATACGGATACACGATACACTGACCGTTATGAGTTACACGCGTTTGCTGTCGGCCCTGGCCCTGTTGGCCGGTATCGTCTTCGCTCAGGCCCCACCAGCTGCGGTTCTAGCAGTTCAGGGCGACATCGCGACGCCGTTATCGCTGACGGCCGACGATCTCGCCAAGATGCCTCGCGAGACCGTTTCCGTGCCGGCTCCCGATGGAACCAAGATTGTTTACGAAGGGGTCACCCTGCTCGCGGTCTTGCAGAAGGCGGGGGCGCCATTCGGCAAGCAACTGCGCGGCAAGGTGCTCTCCAGCTACGTTCTGGCGAAGGCGATGGACGGCTACCAGGTGGTCTTCACGCTGGGCGAATTGGACCCCGATTTCGGCAACGAATCGATCTTGGTCGCTGATAAGCGGGACGGCAAGCCAATGGGTGAGAAGCAAGGGCCGTTTCGCCTGGTTTGCCCGAACGATCACGAAGGCGCGCGGTCCGTTCGCATGCTCCAAACGCTGGAAGTAGTCCGCCTCGCCAAATAGGCTCGCGCTCTTAAAAACGCGCGGGAGGGACGAATCGCTTGGCCAAGGCTTCGATGTCGCGTGAAGCCCGGACCTTGTGCTCGCGCACATACAGCTCGTGATTGCGCTCGACGTCCGGAAGTTTGTAGACGTAGTTGGCGGAGAATCCAGCGGAGCGCTGCAACCCGGCCACCGAAGTATCTCCGAGCCAATTGATGCGCTCCAAGCGGGCGCCGTTCTTGAGATGAAAACGCGCAACGGAATCGAGCGGCTCCAGCCCCTGCTTGGCCCGCAGAAGATAGTACGCGCATAGTGGCGCCAGATGCCGCTCCAACTCCGCTTCCAGAGCTTCATCTTGTGTCCACTGGGGATCGTCGAGCTTCGCTAAAGCACTGGCGAACGGCGCGAGCTTCGGCGACCGGCTGAGCGTGTCCGCCTTCTCGGCCAGCCACCGCCGGAACCCCGGCACTGGTGAGACTGTCGCGAATTTCCGGATGCGCGGAAAATCCCTGCTTAGATCCTCCACCACTTGTTTGATCAGGAAACTGCCAAAAGGGACGCCTCGGAGGCCCTCCTGGCAATTGGTGATCGAGTAGAAAATGGCCCAATCGGCGGAAGCTGTGTCGGACACCGGCGAGTCAGGATCGAGCAGCACTTGCACGTTATCGCTCAGCTCGCGTGTAAGCGCCACCTCGATGAAGATGATCGGCTCGTCCGGTAAGGCTGGATGGAAGAAGGCGTAGCAACGGCGGTCCGCTTCCAGGCGCCGTCGCAGATCGTGCCAGCCTTGGATCTGATGCACGGCTTCATACTGGATCAGTTTCTCGAGGATGACGGCCGAGGTCCGCCAGTCGATCCGCCGCAATACCAGAAAGCCGCGATTGAACCAGGACGTGAACAGGTGGGCCAGATCCGCTGAGATGGGTTTCATGCGCGGATTCCGGTCGGCTTCGCGCAGTACCTCGCTTCGCATTTGAACCAGGATTCGCGTGCCGTTGGGCGCCAGGTTCAAGCGGCGGAAGAGCTCCTGGCGAGGCGGCTCAACCACGCGTTGTAGGCGGGCAAGGTTCTCTGGCGAAGGTTTTTCGCGATAAGCGTCGCCGGCCCGGCCAACCTCCTCCGGATCGGGCGAGAACTCCCTGACCAGCAACTCGAAAAAAGCCAGGCGTCCCCGCGCGTCCAGCGACAGATAGGCGTCCAAAGCCTCGGCTGCGAGACGGCTTCCCGAAACTTCGCCGCGTTCGGAGAGCAGGCTACGACAGAGCGCGATGGTCTTCTTCGCGGTGCGTGTCACAACGCGGGGCAATTCCTGGGATTGCCGGGGCCCAAAGCCCAAGAGTTCTGCCAGTCTCAAGGAAGATCGCTCCAATTATCCATCGGCACAAATGGTCCCGCGGTTCAGGTCTGGGATCTCCATTGTAACTTCGCGGGCCAGGCAACAGAAAATCGCTGAAAGCGTTCTATGTTTGAGGAGAGCACTTGCCATGATCCGAAAACTCAAGTCCGGTGAATACCGGTTGTACTCGCGGAAGACCGACGCCAAGACCGGCCGCCGGAATAACCTGGGGACCTTTTCCACGCGCGGAGCAGTCGAACAGCACGAGCGCGAGGTGCCGTACTTCAAGCGCCACTAGCGAGCCAGGGCGGCGACGATTAGCGGCGTCGTGGTGGGCTGGTCGGCGCCGGCTTGGTTCTCCACGGTGACAGCTACTGCGGCGGTGGACGCCAAGTCCACCGTCCCAGGGCGGACATGCATGGCATTTCCATCGTCCTGCGATTGGAATAGGCCCGCCGGAACGGGCTTGGCGCCTTTGGGAATGATCCACATCTCGTAAATCTTGTCCGCCGGCGTGCGCGGCAGGTTGGACGCGATCAGCAGAACGCCGCGCGAGGGATTTACGAACACCTTGCCGTGCGGTGGGCGAGGCTGCTGGCCGCCAAAGGAAGCCTCGGTGGTGCTGGGACCCGAGAGAATCGCGAATGCCTCGGAGAGACGGGCGATTTCGGCGGTCTGCACGCTCATCTGCTCCCGCAGCTGGGCCGCTTCCCGTGCGCGTCGAGCGCTGGTCGACGACAACGAACCGTTGAGGATCATCAAAAGCACAATAGTGGCAAGGCCAACGGCCCAGACCGGTATCCACCAAAGTGTCTTCCTTTCGGATCCAACCGAAGCCAAGATCCGGCGGCGAAGCTGCGGTGACGGCTGCGCCGGGGGGGCTGTGGCTCCCACCAGCGCCGTGGTTTCCAAAGCGCGCTTCACGCCCGCACCGCAGACCTCGCACCCACGGTTGAGATGGATGCGGATTTCGCCGCGCTCGGGTTCTTCGGCAATGCCCAACGCGTATAGTTCATAATGCTCGCGCAGTTGGTCGCAGTTCATGGTGACACCGCCACGCCCAACTCATCGCGCAAACTTTGCAAAGCCGTCCGCACCCAGGTTTTGATGGTGCCCAGAGGCTGCCCCATCCGGGCCGACATTTCCGATTGCGATAAGCCTTCGAAATAGGCCAGCTCCATTACCGTGCGGTGGTTGGGCGCCAGCTTGTCCATGGCTGCCTTCACCCGGCGAACCTGGTCGGACAGCAGAATGCCGGCTTCCATCTCGCGGTACAGCGGCGCGTGTTCGGTTTCATCCCACTCCACCGCGACGTTGCGATCCCGCCCCTCTGAAGAGCGCAAATAATCGATCGCGCGATTGCGGGCGACGGCCAAAAGCCAAGGACCTATGGCGCCCTTCTCCGCATCAATGGAATGCACCCGATTCCAAACGCGAAGAAACGTCTCTTGAACCAAATCCTCCGCGATCGCCTTATCCCGGACCACCCGCAGAACCAGGGAATACGCCATCCGGCCGTAAAGATCATACAGTTCCGCCAGAGCCTGCGGATCCCGGCGCTTCAGGCGCTCGATTAGCGCCCGGTCCTCGGGACCTGCGTACACGGCCAGAATAATCGGAAGAATCACGCCTCCACCGGCTCCCTCGGCCCTTGGAATAGGACTTGGCCCTCGGACAGGGCTTGGTCGCGGCTCGGTTCCCGTCAGTTCTCTACAATATTAGCGCCTGCGTAGCGCTTCTAATGGGTAATACGGAACCGTGGGGTGATTGGATTTCTAGAGGATTGCCCTGCCCCGTTTGTCGAGGCAGGGTACGAGTCTTGCGGACGGCTACGTGCTTACCGCGCTGCTCCTATGCGTGCGCGGATATAGGCTTCGGGACGCCATTGATCGTCTTGAGAATGCGCGAGACGATCTGGTAGGGGTCACCTTCCGAGTTCGGGCGCCGATCTTCCAGATAGCCTTTATAACCGTTCTTGATGAAGTTCACGGGCATCCGGATCGAAGCACCGCGATCCGAGAGACCATAGCTGAACTTATCGATGGCTTGCGTTTCGTGCAGACCTGTCAAACGCAGATGGTTATCCGGACCATATACAGCGATGTGCGCGGCGACGTTGTCGGAGAACGCCTTCATGAGGGCTTCAAAGTAATCCTTGCCGCCCACTTCGCGGATATATTTAGTCGAGAAGTTGGTGTGCATGCCAGATCCATTCCAGTCGCCCTTGATGGGTTTGCAATGCAATTCAACATCGACTTCGTATTTCTCACAAAGACGCATCATCAAATAACGGGCAGTCCACATGTCATCAGCGGCTTTGGCTGAGCCCTTGGCGAAGATCTGGAATTCCCATTGACCTTTCGCGACTTCAGCGTTGATGCCTTCGTGATTGATACCAGCGGAAAGACAGAGGTCCAAGTGTTCTTCGACGATTTTGCGGGCCAGGTTGCCCATGTATTTGTAGCCAACGCCGCAATAGTAGGGGCCTTGGGGAGTGGTAGGGTGCCCGTCTTTCGGGAAGCCGAGAGGACGCCCTTCTTGATAGAGGAAGTATTCCTGCTCAAACCCAATCCACAAATCCGGGTCGTTCTCGATGGTGGCGCGTGCGTTGGTGGAATGCGGAGTACCATCCGCGTGCATCACTTCGCTTAGAACGATATAACCGTCCTTGCGGCTCGCATCCGGATACAGAGCCACAGGCTTCAGCACGCAGTCGGAGCTTTTGCCCTCGGCCTGCATGGTGGAGCTGCCGTCAAAACCCCAATTCGGTACGTCGGCAAGGGTGGGTGGCGCCCCAAATTCCTTGAGTAGGGTCTTGCCGCGCAGCCCTGGAACGGGATGCTTGCCGTCAAGCCAGATGTATTCGAGTTTGTATTTTGTCATAGCTGATCTCCAAATTGATCCCCCATTGTCGACGAGCGCACTGTTCTTCGCAATAGCTGCGCCGATCAATTGTGTTTATGGGGGTCCTTCAAGAAACTGATGAGTGGTCTAGGGCCTTGTATAATTTGTTCGTGCGCCCAAACATTAAGCGCCTGTTCGTCCTAAGTCTGTTCTTTGGGACGTGCTTTGGCCAGCCCGCCCATCCTCTAAATGCCCCTTCGCAGCAGGATAAACCTTATGTCTTGCTGATCTCGCTCGACGGCTTCCGCTACGACTACGCCGAGCGCGATCACGCCACCAATCTGCTGGCCTTGGGACAAAGCGGCGTGACGGCGAAAGCGTTGATCCCATCGTTTCCCACCACCACCTTCCCGAATCACTACGCGATTGCTACCGGTCAATATCCCGCGCATCACGGCATCGTCGACAACTCGTTTTGGGATCCGGAACGGCGTGCCGAGTTCAATTACAGAGATTCCGAGTCAACTACCGACGGCAGTTGGTGGGGCGGAACTCCGCTATGGGTTCTGGCCGAGCAACAAGGGATGCGCGCGGCGTCATTTTTCTGGCCGGGCAGCGATGCCGACATTCAACACACGCGTCCCACGTATTTCTACAAATACGACGGAAAGATTCCGAATGAACGGCGCGTCGCACAAGTTATCGAATGGCTGAAACTGCCGAAACCGGAGCGGCCGCATTTCATCACGTTATATTTTTCCGACGTCGATCATGAAGGCCACGAGTTCGGTCCGGATGCGCCGCAAACACGTGAGGCGGTAAAAGCGGTGGACGCTGTGCTCGGCAAGCTTTTTAGCGAAGTGCGCGCTCTGGGCGTCCCCCTGGACATCTTTGTGGTGTCCGACCACGGCATGGCTGCGGTGACAGGCGATGTCGACATGTCAAAATTGGCCGATCTGCATGGCGTGGAGGTGGCGCCAAACGCCACTGACTTCAAGTTCTACTCAAGCGATCCCAAGAAAATCGATCAACTCTACGCCGAACTTCACGGTAAAGATCCTCGCATCGAGGTTTACCGCCGTGGCGAAATCCCGGAGCGCCTTCACTATTCGGACAACCCGCGCATTGGCGACCTGGTGGCGCTTGCCACCGCGCCCGTGGTCTTGCACCTGGCTTCGAAACCAGGACAGACTGAGCCTAAAGGGATGCATGGCTACGACGTTGCCCGGATGCCCGAAATGCGCGGTATCTTTTTCGCCGCGGGTCCCGATCTGAAAGCCGGGCTCACCATGGAAGAGTTTCAAAACATCCACATCTACCCGCTGATCGCGCACATTTTGGGTTTAACGGTGCCCGCCGGCATCGACGGCCAATTCTCCGTTCTCGCGCCTATTCTCAGCACCGGGGCCAAAACCAAGGCCGCTTCCGCGAAGTAGGGTGGCGCACGCACTCTTGCGTATTAGTATTTCTGGCTGCTCAAGAACGTCAGTAGAAGTGTGTTGAATTCCTCGGGCTTGTCCAGCATCACGAAATGGCCTGATCCGGCGACTTCGTGATATTCGAGCTTCGGGAAGTGATCCTTCATGTAGGCCGGACTGTTCAGCCCGGACTTGTCGGCATAAATTCCCAGAATGGGCATCGTGAATACATCACCCTTCCAGATCGCGGGATCGAAGGTGGCGTTCATCGCACCCACTGCCGTGGATTCAGGCGCGGCCAGCATCATGTCGAGGATCTTGGTCTGATTGGCCGGTGTGGTTGATGCAGAAAACATTCCGCGGATCATCGCTTCGCGATTCTTCTTGCCTTCCGCCCCCGACATCTGGCTCGGGTCGGGAGCTGGCCCGCGGCCGTTGCCGATCGTCACGACTCCATCCACGAACACCAACGCCGCGACGTGTTGCGGATATAGCCGCGCATATTGCACCACGACTGGAGTGCCCATGCTGTGCCCCACCAAGACTACGCGATCCGCTTTTGATTCCGCTCGCACGGCTTCCACGGCGCGGGCGAACAGGTCCATCGAAAGTTTGCCGTCGGCGGGCGCGCCAGTCTTGCCGTGGCCAGGAAGGTCCAGCGTCAGCACGCGATATTTTTTCGAGAGCACGGGAACTTGTTCGCTCCAGGTTGTCTCGTCGCAGGTCCAGCCATGCACCAGGATCACGGTTTTCGGACCTTTGCCGGTGGATGCGGAGTTAATTTGGATGCCGTCGACAGTGGCCGCGGAGAGCGACCATCCGAAAAGCAACGCGATAAGCAGGGATTTCAATGGATTCTCCTTAAACGAAGCGCAACGACGATTCATTCATGCAGTAGCGCTGGTTGGTCGGCTCGGGGCCGTCGTTGAATAAATGACCGAGATGCGCATCGCATCGCGTGCAATGGACTTCCGTTCGCTTGATCAACATGCTGAAATCCGAGCGCGTGCGAACGTTCTCTTCGGCGATGGGCGCCCAAAAACTGGGCCAACCCGTGCCGGAATCGAATTTCGTATCGGAGCTGAAGAGGGCGTCGCCGCAGCAAATGCATCGAAATATTCCCGAAGCGTGCATCTGATAATACGTTCCTGAAAAAGCGACATCCGTGCCCCGCTGGCGGGTGACATAGAACTGTTCCGCGTTCAGCAGCTTTCGCCACTCGGCATTGCTATGGACCACCTTCTTGAGGTGCGCGGGACCTAGCTTGACGCCTGCGTCGCTGAATTCGACGATTGTAACCTCCTCGCCTGTGTCGGCGGCAGGTTCTTCGTCCTCACGGCACGCACATAATGCGACCACACCCGCCAGCGTGAACGGAGTGACCAACAGCGCGCGACGGCTATACAAGCGCCGCCTTCACTAGCACCGGAGTAATGGGCACGCGAATCATTCCTGCTGTTAGTCTACAGGCAAATTCAGTACTCAGGGCGGCGCCGTGGGCGCAGAAACCAGTACCTATGTCGCAGGACCATAGTACGAGTGCGCGCATTGACTAGAACCAACGGTTCATGCCACATAACGGGCTGTCTTGCAGAATAAACGGGAACTCATCGGAGGAGTTCCTTAATGCGAATTTTCCACTTAGCCATCCTGGCGGCAGTAGCACCACTGATTGTTTCTGCCGCGTCGGTTGATTTTTCATCGAGCAGCGACAGCAGCGATACGGTTTCCTTCAACGAATCCTTCCCGGGCACGTTGACTCTGGGATCCAACAATTGCACCCTCTTCTGGAGTTTTACTTGTACGCTGACGGGGAGTCAGAACATAGGCGGGACGATCTATACCTTCACGTTCACCCAGCCCAACGACTCTAAATCGCCGTTCTCCTATAGTGGCGAGCCGAGTACAATCACGACCTCCGGGTCGCCAGTCCTCGACTTCACAATATCGGATAACCATGGCGATTCCGCGTCAGGAACATACGACTTGACGAGCCTCGCTTCGGATGGCGGCACGGGAGTGGACATCGACGGAGGTATCTCGATCGGCTCGATCACTTCTGGTTCGAAGATCTCGACTTTCGATTCCTTATTCGGGCTGCCGTCTTCGACGCAGCTAGGCTTCGTGTTGGACGTGGGAAACTGCACGGCCGGTCGCAGATCTGTGAATTGTATCCAGACGACTGATCCAACGGCTCAGTTCATGTCCCTGGATATTACCCCGGGCATCCCGGCCTCGGGGGTCCCTGAACCGGGAACTTTCGGGCTGCTCGGTGTTGCCTCAAGCGCAATGGTGATAGCGGTTCGGCGCCGGCGGTCTGTAAAGTCCTAAGGGACCGGCGGAGTCACTGATACTTTTCGACGATCACGAAAGTGATGTCGTCCGTTTGCGGAAGGCCCTGAGTGAAGTCCTGGATCACTTTCAGGAAACTGCGCTCCACCGCGCAACCTCCCGAGGGGCCCTCTCGCAGAATGATTTCCAGCAGCCTTTCCTCTCCGAACATCTCCCCCTGCGGGGTTTCGGCGTCCGTAAGTCCGTCGGAATAGACCACCAGAATGTCGCCCTTGTAGAGGTGGAGCGCGCGGCATTCATAGCAGGCGGAATCGAACATTCCCAGGAAATAGGCTTCCGGGGTCAATGCCTCGATGGTTCCCGTGGCGGAGCGGAACAGGTAGGCCGCATTATGGCCCGCGCTGATGAATTGTCCTTCGCCATCAGGCCTCAACAAGAACAAAAAGAGCGTGACGAACTGGGCAGGCAAAGATTTTTCGCAAAGCAGCCGGTTTACACGGTTCAGGACTTCCGGCGGCTGAGTCCCGGCGCGGAATTCCATGCTGAGGGCGCCCAGCACCATCGAACTCAACAGGGCCGCGGGCATCCCTTTGCCGGAGACATCTGCCACAACTCCCATCCACTCCCCCGAACTCAGTTGCAGGAAATCATAGAAGTCCCCTCCCACGTAACGCGTCGGATTGTTGAAAGCATGGATGCGAAAATTCTCAAATTGGGGGAGACGTTGGGGAAGTAGGCTTTCCTGGGTTTCTTGCGCCAACGCCAATTCCTGCTCGCTCCTCTTTTTCTCCTCCAGGGTCTTGAGGCGGATCACCTCACGGCTTTCCTCCAGATCCCGCACCGCTTCCTCCAGCACCTGGTTGCATCGCTTCATTTCCAGATGCAGCAGCCGCACTTCCAGGATGTTGTGGACGCGCGCCCGCAACTCCGCCAGATCGAACGGTTTGCTGACGAAATCCTTGGCGCCGGCTTCGAGAGCGCGCAGCTTGTGCCCAGGCTGCGCGGTGATCACCAGGACTGGAAGATAGCCGTCCCCCTCGATTTCCTTCAGGCCTTCCATCACCTGAAACCCGTCCAGGCCGGGCATTTGAAGATCCAGCAAGATCAGGCCGTAATGGTTCTGACGGTAGAGTTCGCAGACCTCACTCGGATCCGTCGTGGACTGGACGCATGTATATCCGGCGATCCGCAGCATGCCCTCAATCAGACGGACGTTGGCTTCGTGATCGTCAACAACCAGGATTCTAGCGCTGAGAATATCCGCTGAACTGACCATGACCCTCGTTCCGACTCATTTGGTCTCACCCGCCGCTTGTTCCGCGAATTTCGCGGCGAATTCCAAAGCCACGTCCAACGTGCTCATGAACTCGTGGACCTTAATCGGTTTGGTCAGATACCGGAAGAATCCGGCCTGCAGGCCTTTTTCGATATCGCGAGGCATCGCATTGGCACTGAGGGCCACCACGGGAATGTTTGCGGTTTCCGGATCTTCGTGAAGGATTTTGAGCGCTTCGATACCGCTGATTCCCGGCAAATTGATGTCCATCAGGATCACCTCCGGATGGTTCGCGCGCGCCAGTTGGATGCCCAGGTCTCCGTCTCCCGCAACCATCAGCTGCATATCGGAACGGCGACCGATCAGCTGCTCCACCAGTTTCAGATTCGCGGGGTTGTCCTCGACATAGAGCAGTGTGCGCAGGGGCGCTCCCGGTTGAACTGGCGCCCTGACAATTGCCGCGGGTGCGGCTAAATCGATGGCCAGTTGTGGAGCATCCACCGAGTTCAGTTCGAACCAGAACACGCTTCCCGACCCCACCGTGCTGGCCACGCCGATGGTGCCTCCCATCAGCTCAACCAACCGCTTGCTCATCACCAGGCCTATGCCCGTGCCTTCCTCCCTGCTGGTCTCTCGTCCCAGACGGTTGAAGGGCTGAAAAAGCTGGCCCAGCATTTCGGGAGATAACCCGGCGCCGCTGTCCCGGACGCTGACCCGGAGGCGGCCCGGAGTGCTCACGGTGTAATCCACAACCACCGTTCCATTGGCCTGGTTGTATTTGATCGCGTTGGAGAGAAGATTAATGAGAACCTGCTTCAGACGAGTCCGGTCGGCATCCACATAGTGAGGAATACGGGAATGCGGAAAGGTCATTTTGATGCCGCGTTGTTGCCCCTGCGGCTCGATCATCGCCTGGCATTCCAGCATCACTTCCGACAGCGACGTCGGTTCCCTGGATAGAGCCAATTTGCCAGACTCGATCTGCGCCAGATCCAGGATTTCGTTGATCAGCTCCAGCAGATACCATCCCGCATGGAGAATCTGGTCGATACTAGCCATCTGCGTGGGCGTTGGCGGTGGGGAATCGGAGTTGATGAGCTGGGCGAATCCCAGGATCGCATTCAGCGGCGAGCGAAGCTCATGGCTCATGCTGGACAGGAAATCCGATTTCGCCAGGTTGGCTTTCTCCGCCGCCGCCTTGGCTCTCGTCATCTCGATGTTGCTTTCTTGCAGAGCGCGCTCAAAACGTTTGCGTTCCGTGACGTCGCGCGCCGCGGCAAACACTCCCTGAAGCTTCCGGTCGCGGTCGTGGAAGGTGGTCGCGTTATAAGACACCACGGTTTCCTTGCCATCCCGGGCTCGCGCGGTAAGTTCGTAATCAGTGACCTTGCCGCCGCTCAGCACTCGCTTGATGCCTGCCTCGGCCCGCTCGGGATCGGTGAAGTAGTTTCCGAACGGAGCGCCGATCAGCTCGTCGCGCGTGCAGCCCGTGAGCGCCTCCATCTGTTTATTCACGTCGGTGATGATGCCCGCCGGATCGGTGGTTATCAGCGCGTCAATGTTGGATTCGATGAGAGAGCGCGTATAAAACTGCTGGTCCCGCAGGCGCTGATCCAGCTGCTTCTGCTCGGCTTCCACCTGCTTGCGCGCGGTATTGTCGGTACCGATCAACAGATAGCCGATGATTCCGCCCAGGTCGTCACGGAGCGCCGTGACCGACACCACCGCCGGAAAGCGGCTGCCATCTTCGCGGATATAAGTGAGCTCGTAAATGTCTTCGATGCCGCGCGAGGCCTTGAAGACCAACGCCTCGAAACCCGGCGTAATCACCGTCGCCAGCTCCAGGCTTAGAGCTTTCGCACGCGTGATCACTTCCCGCGGATCGGAAATATCGGCGGGTGTGATCTTATCCACCACCTCGGCAGCCGTGTAACCCAGCATGTGCTCGGCGCCGACGTTGAACAATTGGATGACGCCCTTCTCGTCAGTGGCGATGCTCGAGAAATTCTCGCTGTTAAAAATCGCGTTTTGCAGCGCTCCGGTTTTGAGCAGGGCCGCTTCGCGCCGGACCTCGGTGACGACATCCACCGAGCCGGTGGCATCCTCGGAAATGGCGGGATCGCGGTATTGCGCAGGCATGCCTTTTCCCGGGTGCACGGGCCGCGCCAACACCGTCAGTCGTTGAACCGATTAGCCTTAATGAGTTACGGATGATTTCGAAGGATCGCGAAGGCCTCTGGACAGTAACGTTATATGGTCACCTGGCCAGGGGCGGTCACGGCTAAACGCTGGGGTTTTAGCCCGCCAACAGCTTCTTTTTCGCCTGTTTCTTAGCTTTGCGCGGCAATCGCTGCTTGTTCTTCTTTACTAGCTTTGGGATCTTTTTCGACGGTTGCGGCTCAGCGTGGGCGAAGCCCGTCTTTACGGCAATCGTGCCAAGCGCGGACCCGATCGCCTTAGCAGCTTTCTGCAGGGTCTCCTCGCCGGCTGGCGCTGGCTCTGGCGCGGTCTTCTCCGGCGCGGGGGCCTTCTCTTTTACCGGCTTCTCTTTGGCAGCTTTCGCCTGGCCAGTTTTCTCTGGTGCAGCTTTCTCTTGCCCAGCGGTCTCTTGCTCAGCCTTTTTTCGGGTTGCCATAGCTACCATTAGCATACCTTGCTTCCGGCAACAAAGCTCATCTCCGCGCGAATATCCGTACTCCTTCCGCCGCGCGCGTTAGGGAAGCAAACACCCCAATCTGTCACAAATCTGGCTCGAAAGCATCTCATAATTATGAATCAAGTACTCGGAATCGTCCTGATTGTGCTGGGACTCGCAGGTCTCGCGTGGGGTGGTTTCACCTATACCACTCGACAAAAGGTCGTCGACGTCGGGCCGATCCACGCAACGCGCGACAAATCGCACACTGTGCCGGTGCCTCCCATCGCGGGCGCTGTAGCGCTCATCGGCGGGGTGGTGATCCTCGCGCAACGCAGAAAAGCATAGCTCAGAAAACGAAGCCACGGTTCCCCGCCCAGGACGCACTGGGCTGCCCCCATCGACATTCCTCCGACAAGCCACGTCACCTGCGGCGGCTTGCGCATCGCAATTCAATCTGCTACGCTCTCTGGAATAGTCTTAGTCTTTTTTGAATAGTCTTAGCCTTTCTGACTCCGTTACTGTCTATACGCTACGTTGCGCTTAGAAGTCTGACAGCTTTCTTTGGGCCTTAGGTTAGTCGCGTTTCCTGTAGCCGTAGCTCGCTTGAGTACGCGCGCAGCACAGACAAAAAGGAGTTGCTCATGATTCGAAGAAATATCGCCGTTGTATCATTGCTGGCGTTGCTTGCGTCCGCATCTCTCATCGCGCAGACCTTCCGAGGCGGCATTTCGGGTACCGTAGCCGATCCCTCCGGTTCAGCCGTAGCCGGCGCAGCCATTAAGTTGCTGAGTCCCGATACGGGCTTGACCCGCGAAGGCACTACCACCTCCTCGGGTGAGTTCGTTTTTCCGGATCTCCCGCTCGGCAAGTATGACATCACCGTGACCCAATCGGGCTTTGACACTGTTCACGTACACGACGTCGTGGTGGATGCGGGCAAGATTGCGAACGTCGGACTGAAGCTGGAGGTGGCCAAACAGGCGGCCACCATAGAGGTTGCGGCCGAGGCTGTGGCAATTGAGACTTCTTCGTCGGCGGAAACTAGCATTATCAACACCCAGCAGCTCCTGGACATTCCCTTGAACGGCCGCGACTTCACGCAGTTGCTGAAGTTCAACCCCGGCGCCAACGCCGCCGGCTCCCTCAACGGCGCGCGGCCTAATGGGGGTATTGACTGGAAGATCGACGGTGCCGACAACAACGACCTTTGGCACAACACAAATGCCGTCAACCAAGGCGGCGTGTCGGGAATTGCCGGCACGTTACTTCCGATCGATGCCATCGCCGAGTTCTCCTTGCAGAGCAGCAACAGCGCTGAAGAGGGCCGCAACTCGGGGGGCGCGCTAAATGTGGTGATCAAGTCGGGAACCAACAGCTTCCATGGTTCGGCGTACTACTTCAACCGAAACGAATTCCTGGCCGCAGCGGACTGGTTCACGCCTCCCGGTTCGCCCAGCACCGAACTGCGCAACAGCCAATGGGGTGGCTCGCTTGGCGGCCCCATCGTGAAGAACCACACCTTCTTCTTCTTCAACTATGAGCAACAAAACTACCGGGAGGTTTTGACCGCCATAGGAACTACTCCTTCGGCCGCATGGGTTTCGGCAGCCTCGGCGCAAATGGCCGCGGATGGTGTAGCGGTGAACCCGCTCATGCTGCGCACCATCAACTACCTCTGGCCGGCCAACAGCCTCGCCGGGCCCGGCACATTTGACAACTACAACGGGGGCGGCATCAATCTTTCGAACAGTTACAACGGCGTGATCAAGCTGGATCATCAGTTTAACGAGAAGAATAACATCGCCTTCCGCTACTTCGGTGGTACGGGCAATCAGGTGGAATACGTCGGCTCGTCGGTGCCCTATTACTTCCAGTTGGCTCCCAGCCGCATGCACAACTTTTCGCTGGTTTACAACGCTGTCCTTTCGCCGCGCTTCGTCGCGCAAACGCTGGTCGGCGTGAACTATTTCAAACAGGTTTTCGACGACAACAACCACGGCTTTAATCCGCCGTCCATCGGACTGAACACCGGAGTCACGGATCCCGCGGATTTTGGCTCCCCGAACATCACCATTTCGGGATTTGACGCAATCGGTTTAACGCCGCCGCTCGGACGCATCGACACCACCGGCCACATCGATCAGACCTTCACCTACACCACTGGCTCCCACGAGATCCGTTTCGGCGGTGAGTACCGCTATGCACGCCTGGACGTGTATTACGACGCCGGTGCGCCCGGTGCGTTCACCTTCGATGGCTCGCAGGGGCCGCTTGCCACGGCAAATCCGACCAACACCTGGGGGTTCCCCAGCGGTCCTAACCAGGCATCGCTGAACGCACTTTCGGATTTCCTCTCAGGCCGCCTCAATGCTGATCGTGCCAGCATCACCTACGGCAACCAGCAGCGAATTTATAACCTCCCAGGAGGCTCTTTTTTCGGTCAGGACTCATGGAAGGTCACCTCGAAACTGACCCTCAATTATGGCTTGAACTGGATGTACCAGAGCCCGATGACTAATCCGAAGGATTTGATTTCGACCTTCATTCCGGCTGACGGCGGCATCACGTATGTCGGCACACACGGCCTCAACACGCTGTACCCTCGCGATCTGCATGACTTTGCTCCGCGTGTTGGATTTGCTTACCAACCCAAGGCCGGCGGCAGGCTGGTGATCCGCGGCGGCTGGGGCATGTTCTACGTGGCCCCCAACATCTCCTTCCTCGGTGACAGCGGCACAGGAAACGGCGCAGCGTCCGGCGTTAACGACAACATCGGCGGACCCGCGCCGGTTTTGGCGCTCTCGAATCCAGCGCCCATTACTCTGCAGTCCGGCGTTCCTATCTTTGCGACAAATTCGGCGACCGGTCCTTTCGGCGCGTTCTCCGTCAGCCGGCACTTTGTGGACGGCTATAACATGAATACCCACCTCAATATTCAGTATCAATTGGCTAAGGATGTGGTGGGTGAGGTTGGTTATTCGGGCAGTTTGGGCCGCCACTTGGCGGACATGTTGGATCTCAATCAGATCCCCATCGGTTCGCCCGAGGTAAATTCGTCGCGGCCCTACGCCAGCCTGTTTCCCAACCTGGCCGCTATCGATGAAGTTCAGTCCGTCGGCAACTCCAATTACAACGCTCTGATCGCATCGCTGCGGACCAGCAATTTTCACGGCTTCACCACCAAGGTCGCCTACACGTACGGGCACTCGCTAGACGACCTGTCGTATGCGCGCCACATTATTCCTCAGGACAGCTACTGCTTGCAGTGTGAGTACGGCAATTCGGATTTCGACATTCGTCAATCGTTTTCCATGTTCCTGAGCTATGCGCCGCCTGAGCCGGGTAGCCACAAGCTGCTCTTAGGTGGCTGGCAGTTCACCAGTCTGTTCTCGTTCTTCACAGGCCAACCGTTTACGGTGTTGTCCGGCAACGATTCCAGCGGTACGGCCGAGTTCAATGATCGCGCAGAGGTGGTTGGCAACCCCTTCGCGAATGTGCCCGCTTCGGATCGAGCCACTAGCACCTATTACTACTTCAATCCGGCGGCTTTCGCCTCGCCCGCTCCAGGCACCTATTCGAATCAGGGCCGCAATGAGTTTTACGGGCCCGGCACTAAACAGATCGACTTCTCCGTGTTTAAGAACTTCGGGATCACCGAGCGCGTGAAAGCTCAGTTTCGGGTGGAGATGTACAACCTCTTCAATTTTGTAAACTACGGCACCGGCCAACAAGGTCTAATAGGCAACAACTTTTCCGGTAGCAATCTGGGAACGATAGCCTCGACCTACGACGTCGGCTTCGGCGCGCCGGGTATTGGCCCAGGCGCTCCCCGCAACGTGCAGTTGGCTTTGAAGATATTGTTCTAGTTCGAGTTGGTAAAGAACTACGCTTGCGTGTGGTCGCTCTCTTTGGCTGCCAACGCCTTTAAAGCAATGCGGTCGATCTTGTTCGTGCCGGTACGCGGCAACGCGTCGATGAAGGTAACTTCGACCGGTCGCTTGTACTTGACGAGATTTTCCTTGCAGTAGGCGAAGAACCGATCCTCGTCCAGATCGGCTCCTTCGTTTAACGCAACAAAAGCGACCACCACCTCGCCCAGGCGATCGTCGCTCTTGCCAACCGTGGCTGCCTCGCGAATCGCCGGGTGGTTGAACAGCACCTCGTCGATCTCGCGTGGATAGACGTTGTAACCGCCGACGATAATCATCTGCTTCTTGCGGTCGACAAGAAACAAGAAGCCGTCCACGTCGACGTAACCGATATCACCGGTATACATGTAGCCGTCGCGGAGCGCATAGGCTGTCTCATCGGCGTTGTTGTGATACTCGGTCATCATTTGCGGCCCACGCACTCGTACCTCGCCGGCTTCCCCGATCGGCAAAACGCGCGTTCCAGTTGTTAGATCGACGACCTCGACCTCGGTCTCGGGCACCGGATTGCCCACCGACAAGAGCTTCCGTTCACCGTCGTAGCGATTGAGACAAAAGGGAGCGCCTTCGGACATGCCCCAACCCTCAAGCAGTGGACATCCCGTGCGTTTGAGCCATTCACGATGCAGGTCCTCAGGACAGGGCGCGCCGCCCGAGAGACAGTATTTCAATGCCGAAAAATCAACCTTATCGAACAACGGGCTCCGCAGTAGCCCCATATAGATAGGCGCAGGTCCACCGGCGAAGATGCTGACACGGTGCTCGGCCAGTGCGCGCACAACTTCGTCGGGATCGTACCTCGGCATCATGACCAGGGTTCCGGCCGTGAAGATCGGCACCCAGGTCGCATAGGTCAGTCCCCAGATGTGAAACATCGGCGCAACATTCAGGAAAACGCCTTCGCCGAACGCGATCGGCCAGACACTGAGATGCTGAATCAAGCCCCACATCAGGCCGCGATGCGTATGGTCGACGCCCTTGGGAATGCCGGTAGAGCCGCCGGTAAAAATGGATAAGGCAAGATCGTCGGCTTGGGGCATCTTTGCCGGCCGCGCGCTGAGCCCGGTGTCGGCAGTCCATTGCGATAAAGACTCGCCACCCTCGCCGACGGTGACCACATGAGTGACCCCGATCTTTTCCGCGACGGCCTTTGCTTTTTCGCGCGTGCTCTGATCGCAGACGATGGCTTTGACGTCGAAGCCGCCGAGCACTTTACAGACCTCCGTGACGTTAAAGTATGGGTTGACCGGCGCGACCTGCGCGCCTACGCTCATTACCGCCATCAGGGCGACGTCCATCTCAATGGAGTTCGGCATCATGATGACGATCGGCCCGGGTTCTAGCCCAAGCGAGTCGAGCAGCGCCGCCATCCCATTGCTTGCACGCCCGAAATCCCTGTAGGTGATTGACCTGTCCTGATAAATCACCGCCACGCCATCAGGCCTGCCCTCCACCGCATGCCACAGCATGTGGAGCAAGCTTTCGTGAAACGGCAGGGCACGGTCGACCGCCACCTTCGGGCCGATTCTTGACGGCGCCCATTCCTCGCGAGATTCAGTCATCTCCAACAGTTTCTCAGAGTCGCCGGATCTGCGTTTGCTGCGTTCTAGACGACAATCTCAACACGGTCGAGGTAAGTGCACAGCGCCAGAATCTGACTTCGAATTTCAGCCCCATCGTCCGCTATGGCGGCCAACTCCACCGCTGCACCAGTCCGCGTGATTTCGGGAAAGCCGTAGCTTTCACCCTCTCCCTTGAATTGATGTCCCAAGCGGCGGGCGAGTTCGCAGTCCTTCGAATCGCCGCCCGCCAGAATTTCGTTCATGTCGCTGCGTACTTTAGCCAGGTAGCCCGGAACCAAATCTTCAAGGCCCTCCGAGGGGGTGATGCGGATCTTTCCGCTGATGTTTCGCGCGATAGCCTCGAGGAGGGTCGCCTTCTTGATTGGTTTGGTGAGGTGCTCTGTACAGCCCGCTTCCAGGCTCTTTCCGGCTCCGTCTCCGGCGGCGTGAGCCGTTAACGCAAGGATGGGTATCGGGCGGGCCTGAGTTGCCGCTTCCCATTGGCGAATGACGCGAGTGGCCTCCAGGCCGCCCATCACGGGCATTTGCAGATCCATAAGGACAAGTTGGGGGCCACCAGAGATCACTTTGTCAACGGCGATCTGGCCGTTCTCAGCGAAATCAAGCTCGAAGCCGCTGCCTTTCAGATAGGCTTTCAACACAGCGACATTGTATTCGGAATCTTCTACAATCAGGATGCGAGTGGCTGTCTTTTGTGAAGGAGATTCCGCCGGCGGCAATGCGATCGCGGCCGGTTCGACAGGCTCCGCTGTTTCCATTTGCTTGCGGATGCCAAATGGCACCGTAACAGTGAACGTGCTTCCCTGGCCGACCTCGCTGGTACATCCGATCCTGCCACCCATCAACTCCACCAAGCCCTTGCTGATGGCCAATCCGAGACCGGTTCCGCCGTACTTGCGCGTGGTGGAAGAGTCGGCTTGGGTGAAACGGCCAAAAATCATTTCCTTTTTGTCCGTCGCGATGCCGATCCCAGTGTCGACGACGCTGAATCGCAGGCAACCCTGGATCCCTGCGGCGTCTGGTTCCACGCGCAGCGTGACAGAGCCCTTGTCGGTGAATTTCAGGGCGTTTCCCACCAGGTTGATCAGAATCTGCCGCAAGCGATTCGGATCCCCAATCAAGCCCAAAGGAACGCTCGGAAGAATCTCAAGGCTGAGCTGCAAACCACGAGTCTGCGCCCTTGAACGCATCATTTCGATAATTTTTTCGAGCAGCGTGCCTAAATCGAAGCCGGTCGATTCCAATTCGACGTGTCCGGATTCCACCTTGGAAAGGTCCAGAATATTGTTGATCAGATCGAGAAGGCTCGCTCCTGCTTTTTGAAAGATATGAACATAGTCCCGCTGCTCCTCGCCCAGCGGAGTCTCCGACAGCAGGTCGGCCATCCCGAGAATGGCGTTCATCGGAGTTCGCATTTCATGGCTCATAGTGGTCAGGAATTCGCTCTTGGCCTGATTCGCGGATTCCGCCGACGCTTTGGCGCTTTGCAGATCTTTCTCCGCGTTCTGGCGTATCATCACCTGGCCAAGTTGCAAGCCAATTTGCCCCAGGATGGCCATCAGCCCCTCATCGGGCTGTACCGTGTGAAGGGAAAAAAACTCCAGAACTCCGACGATGTTGTCTTTTGCTACGACCGGGAATGCGAATCCCGACCGGAGTCCAGCCGATCGAGCGATGTCAGCTCGCTGGAAGATTTCCTCATCCGCTAAATCGACGATCCATTCTGGTTTACCCGAAAGGAGAACTCGGCCCGGCAAGCCTGGTCCGGGCGTCAGTGGCCGGCGCTCGCCGCTCTCGCGGAAAGCCGCAAACCGGCCTGCGTCCTCCAGATACCAAATCCTATCCAAAAACGGTTCCTCCGGCGAGCCCCCGGCCCTCAGGTAAACATGGCCCACGGGCCATCCGATGTACGAACAAATCAGGTCAACGCAAGTCTTGGCGGTGTGTTCTATGGAAGACGACTGGTTGGCGGCTACCGTCACTTGCTGAAGTAGTTGGACCAGCGAGGCCTCTCTCTTGCGAGCCTCCTCGGCACGCTTGCGCTCGCTGATATCACGCACGAACGCGTTGACGCTGAGGACGCCACCCACTCGAACCGGCCAAACCGTGGCTTCCACCGGAAACTGGTGCCCATCGCGATGCAAAGCTACCAACTCGACCATTCGGTTTAGGACGGGGCCCTGTAGGGATGTCAGGAAATGTTCCACATCCAGCGCTTGGGCTGCCCGATAGGCGGGAGCAATCACGGTATCGCACAAGCGGCGTCCCATGACTTCCGCCAGGGGCCATCCGAAGGTCAACTCGGCCTGGGGGTTCCAAGCCGTGATTGACCCGTCCGGATCCATGCCGATGAAGGCGTCGTTGGCCGTCTCGAGGATCATGCGGTTGCGCTCACTCTCCTCCCGCAGCAGCTCCGCGTTGTTCTTCAGGGCCGTGATATTTCTGGAGATTCCGGCAATCCCGGAAACATGCCCGCTCCGATCGAACATTGGGACCTTGGTTGTCGACCACCAGCCAGGACCCCCGCGTGGGTTCTGTAGCTGCTCGACTTGATCGATGTGGGGTTGGCCCGACCTCATCATTTCTTCTTCCTGCCGTCGCCAGCGCAGCGCGTCTTCGGATGTGAAATAGTCCGCATTGCTTTTCCCGATACACTCCGCGGCGTCCTTCGCTCCAAGGTTTCGCGCGTGCGCCTGATTGACTCTGGTAAAGCGGGACTGGCAGTCCTTAAAGTAGATCAGGTCTGGAATGTTTTCCATCAGCGCGCGCAACAATCCGCGCTCTTGCTCGATTTCCTGGACTAGCTTGAATTGGCTCAGCGCGGCGCCGACCTGGGCCATCAGTTGGAGAGGTTCCCAAGGCTTGGCGATGTATGCGAAGATTTGTCCGCCATTGACTGCTTCGGTGAGGGCGTTCATGTCGGCATATCCGGACATCATGACGCGGGTGGCCCTCGAAACTTCCCTCACACGCCGCAGAAACTCGTGGCCGCTTACGCCGGGCATGCGCTCATCGCACAGTACGACCGCGATGTCATGAGCCTGCGCAAGCCCCAGCGCCGTCTCGGCATCCGTTGTCGTGAACACCTCGTAGTCGTCTTCCAGGAGATGTTCGAGCGAGCTGAGTATGAGCGTTTCATCATCCAGGATCAGCAGCTTTTCCATCATTTTTCGCTCAGCGATTGTAGATTTAAGGGAATTCTTACCGTAAACTCCGTACCCACGCCTAATTCGCTTTGAACCTCAATGGAGCCACCGTGGTCCTGCATGATTCCATACGAGATCGCCAAACCCAGACCGGTGCCCTGGCCGACCGGCTTGGTGGTAAAAAACGGATCGAAGATCTTGCTCCGGATTGCGTCGGGGATGCCCTCCCCGGTGTCGCGAACGGAGATAAGGAAATACTCGGAGTTCCGGCTGGTTGCGATGGTAATTGTGCCCTCTCCGGCGATGGCGTCCACCGCATTGGCAATCAAGTTCATCAAAACTTGGTTGAGCCGTCCGGCGTAGCAATACAGCTGGCGTTCAGCGACGAAGTGCTTTTCCACCGCGATGCGACCGCTCATCTTGTGCTTCAGCAAAAGCAGAACCGCGTCGATGCTCTCCACCACGTCGATGGTCTTGAATTCTCCTTCATCGAGCCGGGAGAACGTCCGCAGATCGCGCACCAACTCCTTTACGCGGCCGAGACCTTCTTTCATCTCTTCCAGACGGGTCCGCACCTTCCGGAATTTGTTGAGAGATGGCTCGGCCAGGTACGGCTCCAGCTCAGGGCCGAGGCGATCCAAACCGCTCTCGACGATGAACAGGTTGTTCATCACGAAGGCCAGAGGATTGTTGATCTCGTGAGCAATTCCGGCGACCAGTTGCCCCAGCGAAGCCATCTTTTCGTTCTGAACCAACTGGCTCTGGGTTTCCTTCAACTTCTGGTTGACTGCTTGCAGATCATGAAGGGCTTGCACCAGCTTTTCGGCCATAGCGGCGCGCGCCTCGGCTATTTCTCGTCCGGCGCGGGCGTTAATTATCTCCAATTCCCGAGCCTTGAGTTCCTCGACGATGCGAATGTTCTCCTCTTGAAAGGACCTCCGCCGCATCAAGGCCTGGATGCGGGCCCGCAAGACATCCAAGTCCTTGGATTTGGCCACGAAATCGTCGGCCCCGGCTGCCAGGCCCCGATTCAGGTCTCCCTCATTTGCACTGGCGGTTAGAATGATGACGGCTGGGGCGTTTTTCAGGGTGGAACGCATCGACGTTATTCGCCGGCACACCTCGATTCCGTCCATGTCCTTCATCACCAGGTCCACGAGAACGCAATCGAAAAGCTGCGTCTCAAGCCGGGCCAGGCCCTCCGGTCCACTGTTCACGCATTCCACTTCATAGTCCAGATTTCGCAGCTCCTCGCAAAGGAAGGTGAGGTAAGTAGGGCTGTCGTCGATGGCCAATATGCGGACGCCGCGGAAAGTGGAATTTTGGGGGCGTAGAATGGCTGGTTGCGCCGGTGCCTTCCGCAATAGCGCGCGGATGCGCAGCAGCAGGTTTTCAGAATTCCCTGACTTGGAAACGTACCCGTCCGCGCCGCTATCCAGGCTCTGTATCTCAGCTGTGTGCGGTGCCGAAGAAGTCATCATTAGAAGCGGTATGCCACGCGTGTTCAAGTTCATTCGAATACGGCGGCAGAATTCATCGCCGCGCATACCCGGCAAATTGTAGTCGACCAGGATCAGGTCGGGTAGAGGGTCGCCCAGCGCGGCCAGTGCCGCCTCCGCTGCTCCGGCGACAGAGACCTCCCAGCCCTGCTCTTCCAGGAGCAGGCGCAATTTATAGGCTTGGGTCTCCGAGTCTTCTACCACCGCGATCCGGAACGCTCGTTCCATTAGTGCACCTCAGCCCCGCGAAGCTGCTGCCTGACCGGCGCCAACTCCAGGACTCTGGCGGCAATGGTGTGTAGCGGCAAGGACTCGCAGACGGCCTCCATTTGGACCGCGGCCGCCGGCATTCCATAGACCACCGCCGTCGATTCATCTTCGGCGATGGTGTATCCGCCAGCCCGGCGGATATCCAAGAGCCCCAACGCGCCATCGTCGCCCATGCCGGTCAGCAATACGCCCAGTGCAGCCTCGCCCAGATCTCGCGCCATGGATTGAAACATTACTGTTCCGGAGGGACATTGAAACGAGATGGGATCTCCAGCATCCAGCCACAAACGCCCGGAGTCCAATCGCAGATGCCGGTCCGCGGGAGCCATGTGCACCGAGCCGGCAATCGGGATGCAACCGTCATTCACTAGCCGCGCTCGAAAAGGGCAAACGCCTTCGAGCCACCGAGCGAAACCCTGGATGAAGCTGCCTGTCATGTGCTGGACCAACAGGATCGGCAACGGGAAGGCCGGTCCCAACGCACCTAGCAGATGGACGAGCGCTTGCGGGCCGCCGGTGGAACAGGTAATTCCTAGCATCGTGAACACGCCTGGCTTGAAAACGACAGCATGGACGTCGAAAGACAGCGGGTCACACCCGCCGTTCCTCCGAACCAATTTGACCTGACTCATGATGACCAACTGGGTGCACAAGCGTTCAGCGACTCTTTGGTAGTCGGCGTTGGTGGTCCCGGCTGGCTTTTCGAGAACGGTTAAGGCGCCCGCCCGCAGCGCCTCGATGGGGATGGTGTTCCATTTTCCGGATTCCATCGAGGCAGCGACCACCACGATGGGCACCGGGTTCCGCGACATGATCCGCCGGGTGGCCTCAAGGCCATCCATGCCGGGCAGTCGAATATCCATTGCAATGACGTCGGGCCCAATCACCTCGGGCGAGGTCCGCTCGAGCATCGCAAGCGCTTCTTCGGCGCTGGCCGCCGTCGCGCAGACTTCCAACCTCGGGTCGCGCTCGATGCAGTGTTCCAGCAGAGCACTCACGACGGCTGAATCTTCGACGATCATGACACGGACCTTTTTCATATCAAATCAACTGCCGGTTCATGTCCCTCTTCAAACCATTTGCTGGATGGCGTCCAGCAATTCCGTTTGATCGAACTTACGCTTCACCACATAGGCGTCCGCCCCGAGCAGCAGGCCCCGTTCCTGATCCTCGGGCTGTTCGAGCGAGCTAACGATAATCACTGGAATCCCCTTCAGCGCGGGATCAGCCTTCACCGCCTCCACCAGCCCGAACCCGTCCATGCGCGGCATCTGAATGTCGGTGATGATCAGGTCGGCTTTTTCGGCGCGGAGCAGCTCCAGAGCTTCCAGGCCGTCCACTGCAACGCGAACGCGGTATCCATGGGCCTCGAGGATGCTGCGCTCAAGCGAACGGGACGTGATCGAGTCGTCCACCACCAGAATGCCGGGAGCGATCGCTGTCGCCTGCGCTTGCGCTTTGCGCGGTACGGGAGCCGCGGACGTTCCCGTGCAACTCGCGACTAAACCGGCAGGGTTCAAGACCACAAACACTGTTCCTTCCCTGAGGAGCGCGCCGCCGGAAATGTTGCCCGTGGCTGGGCAAGCCATTCCGAGTTCCTGTATCAGCGCGTCTCGCTCAGCCAGGAACTCGTCCACCCAAACCGCGAAACGCCGCGCCCCCGATTTCAGCACCATCACCGGCAGCACTTCTCCGCCGAGGGCCGGAAGCGCGTCGATGGCGAGCAATTGCGCCAATCCGTAGAGCGGGACCGGTTGCCCTTCCAGGTTCACCACCGGCTTTCCTTCGAGCGTCTCCACCCGTTCCAGTGGGACGCGGTATAACCGCTCGATTCCGTGCGTGGGGATTCCGAAGGTTTGTCCCGCCGCCGAAAGCAGCAGCAAATGGCTGGTGGATACCGACAACGGAACGGACAACAGAAAGGACGCGCCCGGACTTTCCTTGCGCTTCAGGTTTACGTCTCCCTGCAGACGATGCACAGTTTCGTAAACTACCGAGAGTCCCATGCCGCGCCCGGACAGATGGTTTACGCTAGCAGCAGTAGTAAAACCAGCCCGGAAGATGGCTTGCGTCAACTCGTCGGCGGAATGAGACCCGGGCTCGGTCTCCGAGAGCACGCTATTCACCTGCTTCAGGTCTACTCCCCGGCCGTCGTCTTCCACTTCCACGATCAGGCGTCCCCGTTGAGAGTCTAAACGCAGAATCAGTGAACCCACCGGCGACTTTCCTTTGCTGGTGCGTTCGCCGGGCGTCTCAATTCCATGGCTAATGGCGTTGCGCAGCAGATGCATCACCGGATCCTTCAGGGCTTGGAGTATGATCCGGTCAGCGCGAACTCCGGACCCGCTGAGCCGGAAATCGATTTCCTTGTTCTCCTGCCGGGCCAAGTCGCGGACCATCCTTCGAAAGCCTTCAAATAAGTCTTCCGCCGGCGCCATCCGAGCGCTCCACACGTCCCGTTGGAGTTGCTCGCCCGAACGCCGCGTATTCCATTCGCAGCGTTGTTGCAGTAAACGCGTGGTCCTCGATTGGGCGGCTAGCGAGCGGACCTTTTGTTCGACAAATCCTATATACCGGATTACTGACGAGAACTCCGGCTGACTCGCCATGCGCCGCAGGGGCGCGCTTGCGGCCTTGCGAAACCGGACGCTTTCTAGCGACATTTCAGCGATCTGACCATCCAAGTCGTTGAGCTCTCCGCTGACTTCACTCTGCCGCAGGCTCTCGCTCAGAATCTGGCCAGTCGAACGCACTAACCGATCCAGATTCTCCGCCGGCAGCCGTACCATTTCCACAATAGGCTGCAAGACGGCAAGTGGAGCGGCCACTCCGACCGTGGCCTTGGCTTGAGGCTCGACCAGCGTTTCCAACCCTGGCTTCTGGATTCCGAGCAAGCCCGCAATCGCCCCGAGCGCTTCCGCCGGTGCATCCGGAATCCGGCCTTGCCGAACTGCCACCATGCAATCCTCACTGGCGTCCAGGACCTGATGGATCACGCTAGTTGCCTGCTGGTCCAGCGGCAAGGTTCCCTCGCGCACCCGCGAGAACAACGTTTCGAGCCCCGACGCGAGACCCTCCACCGCACCCAGATCCACCGCCCGCGCAGCGCCCTTCAAGCTGTGGGCCCGGCGCAATGCCTCATCCAGCTCGGGTCGGTCCGGCGCTAACGCGACGTTTTCGAGCAACGCCAGGATCGAGCGAATATGCGCCAGATGGTCGGCATGCTCGCCTTGAAAGATAGCCGCTAACTTTTGGCCAACGTCGGTCAAAGCCGGTATCCCTCCGTCACGGTTCGAAGCTGAATGCCGATGTCGGTGAGATTGGCAGCCGCGCTTTCCGTTTGCCGGGTGCCAGTAGCGGTTTGTTCATTCGCCCGGCTCATGTCCTTTAGAGCTCGCATGACGTTATCGAAACCGATTTGTTGCTGGTTGGTACCGGCCACGATCTGCTGAAACGCCTGCACGCTCTGATCGATATTGGCGGTCATGCTGCGAATGGCCGATGCGGCCACATCGGCCTGGTGCCGGCCCAGATCCACTCGCTTGACAGCTTCCTCGGTCAGCATCACCGACGTGTTGATTTCCTTTTGAATGTCTCCCAAGATGGTCTTTACCTGGACCGTAGCCGCCTTCGACTGGTCGGCCAGGTTCTTGATTTCGCCGGCCACCACGGAAAAACTTCTGCCATGTTCGCCGGCGGCCGCGGCTTCGATAGCGGCGTTTAATGCCAACAAGTGGGATTGTTCCGCGATGTCGTTCACCGTGGCCAGAATATCTCCCACCATTTGTGTCTTTTCGCTCAACGCCACAATGTTTTGAGCCACCGCCTCGGCTTGCTCGTGAATGGCTTCCACGCTTTGGTTGGCCTTCTGGACCGCATCCACGCTGGAGGTGTTGGCGATACTGACGGCTTCCGCCGTGGCCGTGACCTGCTTAGCTTTTTCGCTGATCTGAAGACATGACTGGCTGACTTCCTGCATAGTGGCATTGGTCTCCTGGTAGGCCGCCAGCAGTTCTCCGGTAAGTGCCGCCTGTTGCTTGGCGGAAGCCAGAATCTCCACTGTGGTGGAGTTGAGATTTTCGGTCGCGGCGTGTGTTCTGGAGGCCATGCTCCTCAGCCGGAGCACCATTTGATTGAGCCCGCGAGCAAGTTTCCCCAGCTCGTCATCACCCTCGCGAACGGATTTCTGGGTCAAATCCCCTTCTCCGACGGCCGTTACGAATTGCTGGAATTCGCCCAAAGGCCGGCTGATGGAACGGTGCGTTGCGAACCCCACTGAGGCTGCCAGTACAAAACCCAGCAGACTTGTAATTAGGATGATCCGATTGCCACTCTGAACGTCCAACTGGGCCCTATGTTCCCGCCCCTCCAGGAGACTTCGTTCTTCACTTTCTATCGCCGCCAGCAAATTCACGATCTCAGCTGTGCGGGCTTCGCTGTGGACTTTCTGGCCTGCCGCGGCTGCAGCCGCGAAACCCTGCTCTTTGCGGAGAATCGAAATTCGCATCATGATGGCCAGCCGGCTCTCGATCAGCGGATCGAGAAGTATCAGCCTGCTCTGTTGACGGGCATTGTCGACGGTCAGTCCTCGAATCAGCTTCTGGCTGGCGGCCAAGCGCGCCAATAAGGCGACGCTCGATGCCAGGTACGTGGCATCGCCGGTAATCAGGTATCCCCGGCGCGAGCTTTCAAACTGGAGCAGCTCCGCACGGATGTTCTGGGCCTCGCCGATCACCTGATAGGTGTGCCACACCCAGTAGTTAGCATCTAGCAGGCGTTGCATTCCCTGATACCCCGCGATTCCGATCAAGGCCATGAACAGCATCGCTAAGCCGTAGCCCAGAAGAATCTTCTTACCGACGGTCAGTTTCAAGCTGCAACTCCGATCTGTAACTCCGCAAAGATCGCTTCGGTATTCATAAGCATCAAAAGGTCTTTCGTCGATCCCGTGATATGTCGGGGTCGGCCCGAATTTTCGTCCGATTCGAGTTCCTGGGAACCGATCCAGCGGATTTGCTCCACGCTGTCTATCTGCAGGCCCATCCGGCGCCCCTCTTTGCACAAGACGATCACTCGCGGCCGAGCACCACTGGCGACCCCATCCATGCCTAGCAAGCGCCTCAAATCCATTACCGGCCGAATGTCGCCGTGCACGTTGATTACTCCCGCAACCACGGCCGCCGCTCCCGGAACCGGGGTTACTCGGACCTGCGGCAAAACCTCTTCCACGTCCCGAAGCTCGACAGCATAGCGCTCCGCCCCGATCCCCAGGACCATTACGGGCCTGAGGTCTTGTCCGACTTCGGTGGCGGCAGAACGCCGTGAGAGCCGGTGGGCCCGATCGCGCCACACCGCTTCCATCCGCCCCTGTTCTGTTTCCGCTCTCATGCCACGCCCGATTTTTCTAAATGCGTTCGGGCCAGTTTCTTCAGCCCCGTCGCAGTCACACCTGAGCCGGCCGTGACGATCGCGTCATCCGGCGCGCTCGCCAGGACTTTCAGGACATTGCCAAACGAGCGCGCCGCAGCCGGCATTTGCCTATCGCGCTCCAGCGCGAGACCGAGCTGATAGTGCGCCAGCGCAAAATTCCGATCAAGATAGATGGCCTTCCGCAACCATCGCTGGGCCTCGGCGGCGTGCCCGAGATTCTCGAAAATCAGCGCCTGATAGAAATGGATCTCGGGATTCAACCCATCACGACGCAGGAGCGTTTGCCCGTACTCAGCCGCGCCTTGCCAATCGCCCCGGTCGGCGAGTTGGCGCAGGCCTTCCAGATCGTCCCGACCCTGATCTGCTACCGGCCCGGCGACCGGATCGGGATGAATGGGCACCTCGATTCCTAACTCCGTTCGCGGGAGGTCGGCCAGCGCTTCCGGCGCAGGTAACTTTTGATAAATCCTCGCATTGGTAACATCCGAACTGCGGAAGGCCTGGTAGCCGCCCAAACCATGCTCCGTTGCGCCCACCACCAGCCAACCGTCATCCCCTAGAGATTTATGAAGTTGTCCGATCAAGCGGCGATTTGCTTCCGGCGTAAAGTAGATCATGACGTTCCGGCACAGAATCAGATCGAAGGGAGTGCCGTCCCGCCAAGGCGTAGGGAATTCGCTATCCACCAGATTCAGGTGGTGAAATGAAATCCACTGCTTATAGCGGGGATGAATAGTCCAGATAAGACCCTCTTTGGAAAAGCACTCGCGCTTCACTTCGTCGGAGGTGGAACGAAAGGCCCAATCGCGGAATTTGCCGGCAGCCGCTTGGGCCAGATACTCTCGATTCAAGTCGGTGGCATCGATGTCAATCTGCCAGCCGGCAATCCGATCGGCAAAGTCGCGCGCCAGCAAAATCGCGAGTGAGTAGGGCTCGGCGCCCGTGGCGCAGCCAGCGCTCCAGATTCGTAATCGTTTTGAGGATTGATTGCGCTCCAGAATGTCTGGCAGAATGATGCTCCGAATAGCGTCGAATTGCGCCTGGTCGCGGAAGAAATAGGTTTCCCCAATTGTGAGCCGCGCAATCAGAACGTCCAGCTCGGCGCGTCCCTGCTCCTGGCCGCCTAAGAAATTGGTGTAGGAGAGACAGTCGGGCAATCCCAGAACGGATAGTCTGCTCGAGATCAACTCGGTCAGCCGTTCGTCCCGGTCCGCATAAAACGCCAGGCCGGTGGCCGCAATCAGATGCTCTTTCAGCCTGCTATAACACGGGTCTTGGGATACAAGAGTCAATTTCCTTTCTCCCGATGCTCCTCTAAGTGGAGTAAACGCGCCCGCGACGTGGCGCCATAATCGGCCAGCAAACGATCTTCGTTGGCCTCGAGCAGCGTGGCCGCTGAAAGCAGGTGAATCGGCTCGCCGTCGATTTGGAGCACCGCAGTCGCGCAACCCTGGAAGGTGCCATCCGGGGGGAGTTCCAAAAGCCGCGCGGCGGGCGCGTTCACAATGCCGCGAATCGAGCCCACCAGAATGCCGATCGGACCCAGGTTCCCGCGCAATACGATCATGGGTGTGTGCAGGCCTGGCTGCTGCTCAGCAAGGTCGAAGAGGCGGTCCAGACGAACAATCGGGACGGCGGTTCCTCTCAGATTCAGGAACCCCGCCAGTCCGGAAGGCAGGCCAGGGGGCCTGGAGAGCGTGGCCATTGGAACGATTTCCCGCACTGCCTCGAGCGGAAACGCGCAATCCAGTCCGCTGGAGTGGAAAATCAGGAGATTTTGGTCGTGCATTGCTTTTTCAATCGCTCGCGGCACCAATTTCGAAAACTGGTGCCGAAGATTCCAGGGCCGAGTACGCCCGGATTGCCTCCAAAAGTTCCTGCTTGCGAAGTGGCTTCGACAAGTGCCCGGAACAGCCCACCAGCGCGCCTTTGCGGCGTTGCGCCCGCAGGTCTTGGGCCGACAGAACGACGATTGGCAGTCGCGGACGATCCTTGCCCGTTTCCAACTCGCGGATTCGCCTGGTGGCGGCGTAACCATCCATCACCGGCATGGAAATGTCCATAAAGAGTAGATCGAAAGCTCCGCTGGCAGCCAGCTCGATTGCCTCCACACCGTTGGTCGCGCGCGCCACCGAATGGGGCTGCCCGCGCAAATATGCCTGGAACAATTGGAAGCTAGCTTCTGAGTCCTCCGCCACTAGAATTCGGAGGGCTTGTTCAGCCCTAGGTGAACACGGGGCGAGGTTGGGCGTTGGCTGCCTCGATCCCGAGGGCTGCCTCACCGGGATGGTGAGCACGATGCGGGTTCCGGTGGAAGCATCGGCCGAGATGGCCAAGCGGCCGGCAAAAGCTGTTGCGAGCTTGCGCGCGGCAGCCATTGCGAGGGCGTCGCTGCCCGACACCGAAGCGTCGAATTCGCACTCGTCCTGTTCGAGGGCTCGCACCAGAACCGTAGGCAGGATACTCCCCGGCGCGAAGATCTCGAATGTGAGATTGAATCCATGCGGCGAGGCGATCGCCCCAAGATTCAGGTGAACGTCACCGCCATCCAGTGTGTGCACCACGCCTTCCCCTACCCGAAGTACAGCCTGCCCGATACGGCCGGCGTCGGCCGATACCAGCTCCGGCACACCGCTTGCGATCTTCGAAAGAAGTTCGAGGCCCCTTTGCTTGGCGGTTACTCCAATGACTTCGGCAACACCTCGCAGGAGGTCCCCGGGAGCGAAATCGGCGATGGCCTGTTTCTCCTCGGGGACAAGGCCGAGGACCAGGCGCACGTCTTCTATTCCGCGGCAGTGGCCGTCGGCCGCGGCACGGCAGGCTCCCACAAACTCGCGTTGCGCCGGATCGAGCTTTCCCTCGCTGATGAGCTCAAGGAATCCCAGGATCGAATGCATGGCGTTGCGGGTATCGCCATCGAGCACCTCCAGTAGGCCTCTCACGTTCTTGATATTCATTGCGATCTCCATATTCGCTACAGCCGCCAGGGATCCAGGCCTTTGCTCTGAGGGACCGAGAAATACTCGATGAATTGTTTCTTCAGACGAGGCGCGCCCGAGCTCGCGCCGTTCGGAGCTTTCCCGGCCATCTTGCGGGCGATGAGTTCGATCTGGACGCCGAGCGCGCATTTCGGATTGATGCCAATTCCTCCCTGAACTGCTTCGGCGGTGCTGGATTCATCGGCCGGGACGGTGATTTGGATCGACATGCCCAGCACGCTCTCAATGTCGCGGATGGACAAACCGGTGCGCTTGTCCACCCGGTTCATCACTAAGCAGACGCGGTCCTGGAGTTGCAGCGAGCGGAGGCCGTCCATCCTCCGGCGCGCCATATGCAGGCTAGTGAGATCGGGGCCGCAGACCAGAAAGACCGTACCTGCCTGTTGCAGAGCGGCTATTTCAAAATCCTCCATGGTTCCGCCAAGATCCACAACCACAGAGGTATATCGGGAGCGCGCCCACTTCAGGATGGACCGGAAACTTTCAGCCGGCACCCGCACCCCGAACTCGGTTGGAGCGGAGCCCAGGATATCGAGCTTTTCCCGCTGTGAAATGAGTTGCTCCCAGAGGGTCTCATCCATACGGAAGGCGTTCTCGAATGCGTCCATGATCGAATTCTTGGAGTCCAGTTTCAGGACGAAAGAGCTTGTGCCGAGACGAATGTCGAAATCGAGCAGCAACGGACGACAATTAGCCTGTCGAGCGCATGCCAGGGCCGAATACACTGCCAGGCTGGACGCGCCTGCCCCGGGCTTGGCGGGCAGAAAAGCGTAGACAATCCCCTGAACAGCCGACCCATTGGACTCTGTCAGTTTCCCGCTCACATTGATGACCGCGGCCCCAACATCCTGATCCGAAAACGGCTGGGGAAGAACTTCGCAGATACCGGCGCGGACGATCGCGATCAGATCGGTCTGGCTGGATCCGACATTGAGAGCGACTGAGCCCACTGATGGGCAGGAACGGTGGAGCTCGCCGGCTAGAGAGAGTGCGCGGTCGGACCGGCGAAAGTCGATGAACGCCACCAATTGCTCCTCGGTAGCTTCCAAAGAACGAATACTGGAGGCGTCGGGGTACTCCGGAATCATTAACACCGAATCCACGTTCACCGTCGCTTTGAGCACGGTCTCGAGCCGTGCCCGCAGCGCAGCATCCTCGGAAATGACTGCGGCAATCATCGGCTGCGCCCCGAGCGCGAGACGTGTCTCAACGACGGCTCACGTTTCCAAACTTGATGCATTCCTTCTCCTGCTAAGACTTCCTTGGTGTACGTATCGGTAGAATCCTCCACTGCTTCTTGCTTTTCTTAGTGGAGTGGCATCGCTAACGATCCAGGACCACGTGCAATAGCCTGCCCAGTGCGCCGATCTCCGACTTTTCTAGCGAAGCATCGGCGCCCAAATGGGCTGACATCGCCAAGTAGAGTTTGGACAGCGGGGCGCCGGAAACGGCCACAATCCGGGTTTCTTGGAACAGTGCCTTCAGTTCCCGCAACGCTTCGAAACCGTCGCGTTCCGGCATGACCACGTCCAGAATTACCGCGTCAATAGCCTGTTCGCGCAGCCGCATCAGGCACTCGCGGAAATCTCCCGATTCGATCACCTCAAAGCCAGCTGGCTCCAGGATCGCGCGCGCCAATGCCCGAAAGCTCGCATCGTCGTCCAGGACCAATACCTTCGCGGTCAGACACTCGGTCGCTGCCATGCTCCGTTGCGAACGGTTTTCGGACGCTTCGGTAGTCATGCTCTTCCCGTATCGGCGACAGCTGTAAGAGTTTGAGCCGGCAAGCTACTCTTGCGAGCCACTTGACGTAGCGGGGCCTACCGTAAGCAGTTCTTCGTAGAAGCCCCCGATCTGACGGTCCCTGTCCACGAAGTGAATCTCCAGAATCCAATGCCGCCTCTGACCGTGTTCGTCTAACGAACGCATCCGCAGATTGCTTTCCGGGTGCACGTACAGCGTCACCTTGTCGCCGGCGATTCTTTCATGGGGAAACTCTCCGATCAGATGCCCGGCGATGGGGCCGCCAAACTCCCATCCGTATTGTTCCGCCAGTGATCTGGCGTAACTGTAAAGTTCGCAGCTCGTTATGTCTTGGTTCTCGTTGAAATATCTCTTCCCGTCGGCGAACGCCCGACCCACATCACTTCGCAGTTTATGCTTCAGCGGATCGGAACCGAGAACGAATGTCCGGCCAAAATCGGCTTCCCATTTCTCAAAGACGGGTCCAAGGTCGAGAAATAGAATGTCGTCTGTTCCGATCGTCAGGTCTGGCGGGTTCTCCGCGTAGGGCAGCAGGGTATTGCGGCCTGCGCGAACGATTCGTTTATGCCAATAGGTCGTAATTCCGTACATCTCCTGGGCCAGAGCGTATATTTCAGTATTGAGCCCGCTTTCGGTGATTTCAGGACGGATGAGACCTCGCCTTTCTATTTCGCCGAACAACTCCTCGGCTTTGCTCTGAGCGTCACGGAGTTCCCTCGCTCGTTCTTCCCAATCTGCCATGCCAAACTCCTCAAGTCACCGGATCCTTATGGAATTCAATTTTGCCCTCGGCGCCCGATTGAAGTCGCGTGACTACGCGCCAAAGCCTGTCGTTGGTTTCCGGATAATCCAGTCGGAAATGGGCTCCGCGACTCTCGGTGCGGCGAAGCGCTGCGGTTGCGACGATACGCCCGAGCAAGGCGAGATTACGGACAGAGAGCGCGCTTTCCAGCTCATAGCCGCGCACCTTGTCGGACGTACGGGCCCCTTCGTCGAGGCGCATCCTGGGCACGTCCTGTCGTTCGATCCGTTCGTATTCCGCGAGTGCCTCTTGAAGTCTGGTTTCGTCGCGAATAGGGCCAAGCTTTTGATGCGCGAGCATCCGGCAGGCGGTGCGCACGTCGGATTGCAGCGGACCATCCTCGCGGCGGAGCAAGCCTGCGAGCCAGTCGCGATCGGCTAGCGCGATGGCCTGATCTGTAAGTTCCGGCAATTCGACTCTCGCCTCCTTGACAAGCGCTGCGGACCGTCGCCCGGCGCGGCGTCCGAAGACCAGCGAACTGGACAATGCCGACCCGCCAATGCGGTTGCCGCCGTGAATGCCGCCAGCGGTCTCGCCTGCCGCGAATAGACCATCCACCGAGGTCTTGCCGTCGACGTCGATCTTGAGCCCGCCAAGCCAGGTGTGGCTACCTGGCGCCACTTCCAACGGGATCTTTGTGATGTCGATGCCCTTGTGCAAGCAGGTTTTGTAAACGTAGGGAATCATCTTTTGGATGGCGTCGAGCGGCACCTTGGTTGCGTCCATGAAAATGCCGCCGGTCGGCGTGGCCCGGCCAGCATGGATTTCTTGGGCCATGGCGAGGATAACCTCGGAGCGAGTGGATGCTTCCGCAGTCTCGGGGAAATAGCGCTTGAGGAACTCCTCACCTTCCTGATTGCGGAACACTGCGCCAGTGTTGATAAAGCCAGTGGGGTGCGGCGCGAAGCCGAACAACTCGCGCGGCGAGCAGCACATTGCCTGAAAGTCGATCATCTCGATTCCGAGCAGCGGCACGCCTGCGCGGAAACCGAGCACGTAGCCGTCACCCGTCACCTGTGGCGGGTTGTCGTTGACATAAAAGAGTCCGCTGCCGCCGCCGGTGCACACAATAGTCTGCTGCGAGCGGTATATGACGAGCGCACCATTCTGATAGTCAACTCCCCAGGCGCCGACGACGCGGTCGTCGCGCTTGATGAGATCGACGATGGCCGTGATCGAGTGCTTGTCGATACGGGCATCGGCGCGCAATTTCTTCGACAGCACCTTAGTCAGCATGTTGCCGGTGGTGTCGTAGTGATGGACGGCGCGCGGACGCGAGTGACTGGGAAACATCTTGAGGTCGAGCGCACCGTCCGCACCACGGATGAAGTCCGCGCCCCAAGACTCGAGATCGCGCACCACCTCAACGATGTCGTATACCCAGACTCGCGCAAGCGCAGGATCCATCAGTTCGCCGCCGTATTTCAGGATGTCTTTGAGATGGAGCTCAGGGCTGTCATCCTTGCCTACTGCGGCTGCGAAACCGCCACGCGCGACTGTCGTGGCGCCGCTGGTGGCACGTCCCTTGGTCACTTGGATGACCGGAACGCCCGCTTCCGCGCATTGAAACGCGGCCATGGTGCCAGCCGCGCCGCCGCCAACGATAAGAACACCGGTGTCGTAATGGACGACCGGAATATCGAGGCGATGTGCGCTGCCGGGAATCATCTTTTCGGTAGACAGTCTTTGATGATCTCGACAAAAGCATCCACGCAGGCATCGGCGAACGTGGCGTCGTTGATATGTAGTGGGAGTTCCTTGATTACAGCACCGTCGAGGTGGGTTTTAAGTGCCCGCGTGAAAGCTTCGTACTCCTCGGGTCGCCGCCAAGGGCCGTTGTCGTTGCCGGCAAGGTCCTGAGCGCGGCGCTTACTATGCTCACTGAAGCCCTCCAGCGGAATCAGCACGCGCACCGGTCCCTGAGCACCTTTCAAACGCTCTCCCATAGTGTCGCCGATCTTCCCAAACTCCTCAGCGTTGGTCCGTAGAAGAAGGTTCTGCGCGTTGTATTGGAAGAATTCACGGTGCTGGTAGCGCTCGGGGACGTCGCCCACCCAAAAATTTCCATGGTCAATGGCTCCAGGAACGATTACCTGCGGCAAACCGGCAGCCCCCGCACCTCTCAATCGTGCATCGCCGGCGGAATATACGCCGTAGACCACTAGGTCGGTGAGTTCGTGGGTCGTAATGTCGATGACGCCGGCTAGCTCGCCCGATGACGCAAGCCGTTCCAGCGATTTGCCTCCAATACCTGAGGCATGAAACAAAATCACTTCGTAGCCCAAGGCTTCGAGTCTCCGGCTCACATGATCGACACAGGCCGCCGTGCCGCCGAACGACGAGACCGCGAGCAGAGGGGCACGGGGCTTCGTCGATTCCCGGCGCGCCGACCAGTTTTTGGCGGCGACCGCCACCGCGCACGCGGCATTTTCCATGACGGCCATGGTGAGGCGGTTGAGTGAGATGTCGCCGATGGAGGGATACATACAGATGTCACTCTCTGCGACCCACCACTGCACCGCAGCCGTACCGGCGACCGCGCTGACCACAACCTTCGGTACGAGATAGGGCAACGCCCGTAGGATCGAGCACACAAGATCGGTGCCGTTTGCGCCGCCGAGGCCGATCGCACCGGCAACCTCGCCCATGGCGACTTTTCCAAGCAGAATCTGTCTGCCGCCTTCGGCCATCACGGCTGCGGCTTCATGACGGGTGCGGTCGTTGAGGTCCGGCCAAGACGTACCGGCAGCCTCAGCTACCAGCGCGCCAGTGACATCGGCGCCGGATAGGTCGTGCGACTTCATTGAGACGTCGACAATCCACGGCCTCACCCCAACTCGCCTGAGCACGTCCGCGACGAAGCGCGCTTCCCGGCTCTTGGTGTTCATGGTGGCCAGGACGGCGACGGTCGGAGTCGATGGGTTCAAGAGGTCCCACCCCGATGTTTAGAACGGATAGTGCGCCTCGCCCTGCTGGATCGTTACCCACTTTAGTTGGGTAAGATCGTCCATGGACCACTGGCCACCTTCACGCCCCATGCCGGAATCCTTCATGCCGCTGAAGGGACCGTGAGGCTCATCGTGAACCGTGGAACCATTGATGTGGACGGAACCGGATTCCAGTTCCAGCGCGCATCGCATCGCAAGCTGCAGGTCGTTGGTAATTACCGCTGATGTTAATCCGTAGCGTGTGCTATTCGCGAGATGAATGGCATCGTTCGCATCTTTTGCCTTGATGACGCTGGCGACTGGCCCAAAAAGCTCTTCCTGGAAGACTGGCATTGATGACGTCACGTCGGCAATCACGGTGGGCTGGAAGTAGTTTCCTTCGTACGTCCCTCCGCAAAGAACTCTAGCGCCGCTCGCTTTGGAGGATTCGATCCGTTCCGCGATGAAGGGACCTTGCGAGGCGCGGATCAGCGGCCCAATCACCGTGTGCGGATCGCGCGGATCGCCCACTTTCAGGGTCTTCACTTTGGCGACGAAAAGATCCAGAAATGCATCGTAGACGGGTTCTTCGACGATTATGCGTGATCCCGCCATACAGATCTGCCCCTGATGGATAAACAATCCGAAGCAGGCAGTATCCACGGCGTACTTCAGATTGGCGTCCTTCATCACCAATAGAGGACTTTTCCCACCCATTTCCAGATCGAACTTCTTTCCGCGGCGGGCGCATTCGATGCCAATGTGCCGTCCGACCGCAGTGGAACCGGTGAACAGGATGGCTTTCACGCGAGGGTCGCTGTAGAGAGCTTCGCCCAGGGTTGGTCCGTCCCCAGTAACGACATTGAGAACTCCGGGTGGCAGCCCGGCCTTGTCGAAGATTTCAGCGATCTTGAGTCCGACAAGGGATGTTTCTTCGGAAGGTTTCAGTACGAAGGTATTGCCCGCGGCCAAAGCCAAGGCTACTTTCTTCGTCGCCAGGATCAAAGGAAAATTGAAGGGAGCGATGCCGCCGACAACTCCCAGAGGGCGCCGGATGGCCATGGAAAATCGCCCCGGAACATCGCATGGAATCGTTTGTCCCATAATGCGGCGGCATTCGCCGGCCGCTGATCTCAGAATTCCTGCGACAACCGACACCTCCATTTGCGCCTTTCCGAAGGTCGATCCCGCCTCGTCAATCAACAGGTCGACCACCTCGTCGCGCATCGATTCGAGAACATCCGCTGCCCGGATCAGGATCAGTTCACGCTCCGAAGGCAGGGTGTTGCCCCAAACATCCTTCACCGCGTATGCAGCATCGATGGCTCGCGTCACGTGTTCCGGACGCGCCATGAAGACCTTCGAGAATGCCTTGCCGTTGGCGGGGTTCATAACCGGCACCATGGCCGCCGGGTCCGCTTCTATCGTCTGACCGTTGATGTAGGGTGCTGTCATAACAAATTCCTTTCGAACATGGAAACGCTCTGCCAGCATCTAGTCTACAGCTAACAACGGCCCTGGTCGTTCCAAGATGACGCTGGATGGCGCTGTTCGGATAAACTAATTTTGAGGAAATTGTCGATGCCTATTTCGAACGCGCTCCGGCTGGCCGTTTGTGTTGCTCTAGTGGCGGGTTTTGCGCAAGCCGCGTCCGCCGCTGACATTCTGATCGCCGACGAAAAATCACAGCCGGAAAGTTTGACCGTGGCGCCGGCCGGGGTGCTGATCGTTGGCAGCGCCAGCACGCCGTTCGTCTACAGGGTGCGCACCGGCTCCACCACTGCCGAGAAGTTCGTTGACGCCAGCGCCGAAGGTCCCGGCACCTTTTTCTTCGGAATGCTCGCGGATGCCTCCACGAACACATTGTGGACATGCCAACTGACTCCGGTACCCGGCAAGACACCGGTGCAGCGACACACCGCGCTGAGGAGCTTTGACCTTGAGAGCGGCGCACCGAAGATTCGTTGGAACCTGCCGGGTGACAACAGTACCTGCAACGATTTCTCGATCGGACCGGACCATGCGCTCTACATCACCGACACCGCCAACAGCAAGATCTACAAGCTGCCAGCCGGTGCTTCCACGGCAGAACTATTCCTGGAAGATCGTGCGCTCTATGGTATCGATGGGATCACCTTCCTGGACGGCACGTTGTATGTGAACAACGTATTCTCGAACAATCTCTACCGTATCCCGGTCGACGCCGCGGGCAAGGCGGGTCAGCCGGTCGATATTTGGATGGACCAGCCGATCAAGGGGCCGGATGGCATGCGAGCCGCCAATGGCAAGCTGATCGTCGCAGAGAACGGTAGCGGCAAGATTTCCGTCATCACCGTCAACGGCGATAAGGCTAGCGTCGCGGTGATCAAGGAAGGACTCAAAACGCCGACCGCCGTCGAGCCTGCGGGCGACACGATCTGGATCGCCGAGCGCGGAGCAGGCAAGGCCGTGTCGATCCCAATGCCGAAATAATCATCGGCTGGTCCAACAGCTTATTTCCATGCCGTCGTCCACGGGAAACGCAACCGTGACGTATCCGTTGGCAGGATTTCGGACGTATTCAAGGTAGCTACCCAAGGACGGCAGGTTGATGTCATCCGCCACGATCAACGCAGCCGCCGAGAGGCGAGATTCCAGGGATCGGAGGACGGGGAGGCATAAGTCTTTCCACCCGTCGAGCAGGACGAGATCGATCGGTCCGGGGATGTCGTTCAGCGTGGTCATCGCATCACCGGGCAGAATCGCAACGTGATCGGAAAGCCGGGCTTCGGCCAAATTGGCGCGGGCGGCAGCCACCTTGGCGTTGTTTAATTCGGTGCTGACCACGCTTCCCACGCCGTTGTCCGCAACCGCCGCAGCCAGATAGAGGGTTGATATCCCATAAGAAGTACCGAACTCGACTATGGTGGTCGGGCGCCTGGCCCGAACGAGGATGTAGAGCAGTTCGCCGCCATGCGCGGATATTGGCAAGTAGGCAGCCTGTAATGCGTCGGCTTTGTCCTGGGCCGTAGCGGATTCATATGAGACGCCCGGGTTCGTCCATCGGGGGACTTCGTCATCGTGGGACGCCGCGGCGAACAATCGGTCAAGAACGGTTCGAACGTGATCCGTATTTAAAGTGTTTGTCATGTCTACTGTTAGAATACGAGTAAATGCTCGCAAATAAAACTCGCATTCGGGACGGCCGGGGAAGGCCGCGCAAGAGGAGGCTGGAAGTTCGCAAAGCACCCGGACAGGCAAGGTCCAAGGAGACGGTAAACGTCATCCTGGAAGCCAGTGCTCGCATTTTGGAGTCGGAAGGGTTGCGTGGCTTCAATACCAACGCGGTAGCGGCCAAGGCCGGGGTGAGCGTTGGATCCCTCTACCAATATTTCCCCAACAAAGACGTCATTCTGGTGGCCTTAATCAACAGTTTTGAAGACGCGACCCACAAGGCTATCATGGAAGCCATACAGGCTGGGAGAGGGCGGCCACTGAAACCGTGCCTGAGACTGTTCGTGCGTGCCCTGGTGGTCATGCACTATCGCCGCCCGAAACTAAATCGCGTAGTCGAGGCTGAAGAGGAAAGGCTCGGGGGCGGCGCCGAGGATTTCGCCTTCCGTCCAGGCTTGCTTGATCTGTTACAAGAACACAAGAGCGAAATTGCGACGCGTGTATCTGAAGCGACAGAGCGCGTCGCCACGGCGATTCTGCGGGCTGTGGTCGATCAAGGCCTCGCGGTTGGCGCGAGCCAACGGTCCGTCGAGCAGCAAGCCATGCGTGCCGTGAGCGGATTCCTCCTATACAAAGAGTAAATGCGTTGGAGGCACGTCCTGCCCTGTCTCAGTTCTGACAGACTATCGTGAGAGGACGAAATCGTCGTGTAGTTCGTACGGCGCTGTCGTGGGACTCAGTCAAAGTCGACAAGGGTTGAAGATTTTCAACTTCGACGTCTTGGCATTCGGCAAAGACCACCGGATCGATCTGTTGGAAGAATTCGTGGTGCAGCATGTCGACGCTTCTTCGCAACTCCGTCGTCGGCACCATGAGACTCACAGCCAACTTCGAACCGCTGCCGGACAGAATCGTCGCAGGGATCGGTTTCAGGGCGGCCAACGAGTGGGCGGCAACATAGGGCGACCCGTCGATACCTTCTCCGACCAGGGTGAGTATCGCCGATTGCGTGTGCAGACGTACCTCGACGCATCCGGCCACCTCAATCGGCAGGTTTTGGTAGCGCGTCGAACTCTTGAATGCCAGAAAGATGGTTCCTTGGTTGTGGCACAGAAATTCGGCGGGCATGCCGTACCGCTCGCACATCTCATCCAGCGCCGCAGCGAATTCCGCGGGGTCACGCTCATCCTTGGGTCGGATCTCTAAGACAGTCAGGTCCGTTTTGCAAGCAATCGCCTTGACAGGATTGGCACATGGGGATACCAGCGGAACGATGCGTGTGCCATCCACTGCGGGCCTGCGAGAGTTTCTGATGACTACCGGAATTCGTTGCCTCACGGCCGGCGTCACCGTGTCAGGGTGGAGGACCTTCGCGCCGGCACTAGCCAAAGCAGCGGCCTCTTCATAGGAGAGCGACCGCAGACGATAGCCTCCCTTAAAAACGCGCGGATCACACGTCAGCATTCCATCAACATCCGTCCAGATTTGAATCTCATCGGCCGAAATGCCCGCCCCTACAATGGAGGCCGTCAAGTCTGAACCACCGCGGCCAAGCGTGGTGGTTACACCGTCTTTCGTGGAGCCGATAAAGCCACCCATGACCACCACCCGGCCGTCACCGAAGTAAGAAATCGCCTGGCGCAACTTTGCATAACTCTCCCAATAGAGCGGCGAGGCGTGCGTGTGACGGTCGTCGGTGAGAATCAATTGGCGCGCATCCAGGTGGACGGATGGAACACCGCCGCTCTCAAGCGCCGCTGCCACGATCTCGCTGGACATACGCTCGCCAAAACTGGCGATTTCGTCCAAGAGCGCCGGAGTAACCTCGCGGCCCTCGTCCACAACTTCGGATAGGATCACGCGCAGGTCGCGAAACGAGCGTTGCAACGAGGCTTCGAGCTGGTGGAGAGCGTCGCCATTGGCGACTTGACCGGCTACCTCGAAATGATAGTCTTGCAGTTCAGTGAGGCACTTGAAGCCCAGATAGAGTTCACCTCGGCGGGCGTGTTCGGCGAACTCCAGCAGCCTGTTTGTCGTTTTGCCGAGGGCAGACACTACAACGACAGGTTGCCGCGCGAGTTGCGAGTGGACTGTTCGAACCAAACGAGCGATTGCATCGCTTGATTCCACGGAGGTACCGCCGAATTTCATGACAATCATAGAAAGGATGACCCTGCATCCACCATCACGATACGACCGAAGCCATTAAAAAGGCCTTAAGCTTTGACAAAGTTTTCGTGAACTGCTAATCCCCTGAATTTAATAGGAGTTGGCTACAGCCCGGAACCGGTATTTGTCAATGCGCAATATCTTGATTTTGTATTCCAGGGTCGTTCGCGGAACTCCCAGCCTGCTGGCAGCTCCATCCGGACCCGAAACGCGGCCGCGGGTTTCCACAAGCGCCGCTTCGATGAGCTCTCGTTCCTTGTTAATCAGAGATGGTTGCAGGCCGATCCAAGGCTCAGGTTCCGGCTGCAGCCACGCCGCTTCCACAGAGAACGTGTCCGAGTCGCGGAGGATCATGGCTCGTTCGATGACATTTTGAAGCTCCCGGATATTGCCAGGCCAGTGATAGCCCTCGAGAAGCTCCTTCGTCTTTTTCTCTATCCTTCGAATCCTCTTGCCCTCTTTAGCAGCGTAGCGTTTGATGAAATACTTGGCCAGCAAAAGGATATCTTCGGGCCGCTCGCGAAGAAAATGCTTCGCGAAGCGACGATCCTTAGCGATTGGCGAGTTTCCGTCAACTCTACTGGCTGAATGCCAATGGCAGTCTCATCAACCTCCATTGCGGGTTTACAATTGGGGGGGCGCAGACGAACGGGAAACACCCTCACCGTTTCAGCGTGCTCAGCCCATCCTTGACACGTGTCTGGGATTTGTTTCAACCTATTGGTATTCCCGCAAAATCCCGTTCCTTGTAGGTTGACCATATGAGTCCAAACGGTTCCCGTGCACAAAGAAGGCCTCCAGGAGGAGGGCTTTTCGCCCTGCTGCAGCCATACCGGGGTTTGGTGGCCACACTTGTCGTGATGACGATTTTTGGGAACGGGCTTTCCCTGGTAGTTCCCAAACTCATCTCGCACGCCATCGACGCCTACACGCAGCGTACCTTTGTGCTTTCCACGGTGGTCCTCGAATTCTTCGTTATCTCGTTCCTGGTGTTCGCTTTGAACTATCTGCAGAACATCATGCAGACCTACGCTTCCGAGCGTGTCGCGCGAGATCTGCGCACCCGATTGGCCGCCAAGATCGCCACCCAGTCCTACAGCAGCATCGAGAAGCTGACGCCCGCCAAACTCCTGACGAATCTCACCTCGGACGTCGACGGCGTCAAGCTCTTCGTTTCGCAGGCCGTGGCCACCATCATCGCCTCGCTTTTCCTGATCGTTGGCGCCAGCGTTATGCTGCTCACCATCAACTGGCGATTGGGCCTGAGCGTCCTGGGTGTGGTCCCGGTGGTGGGCGGAACCTTTTTCTTCGCGCTCCGGAAAGTCCGGGTTCTGTTCAAACGCGGTCAGGAAGCTATCGACTGGCTGAACCGTGTGATTAACGAGAGCATCCTGGGAGCCACGCTCGTCCGCATCCTCAATTCGCAGCGCTTTGAGGCGGAAAAGTTCACTGCCGCCAACATCGAGTCCCGCGATATTGGCCTCGCGATCCTTCGTATCATGTCGGCCATGATCCCGGCCATCACGCTGGCCGTCAATCTAGCCACCATCATCATCCTTTTGCTCGGCGGCCGTTTCGTGATGCAGGGGAGCATGACGCTCGGGGATTTCACGGCGTTCAACAGTTATCTCGCGTTGCTCATCTTTCCTATCATCCTGCTGGGCTTCATGAGTAACGTTATGGCGCAGGCCGGCGCATCCTACATGCGCTTGAGCGCGGTTCTGATGGCGCCGGAGACCAAGAAATCCGGCACGCTCTGGCCGGCTCTACGGGGCGACCTTGCCGTCGATAACATTTCGCTCGCGTTCGGCGACAAGCAGGCCCTCAAGAACGTTTCCTTCTCGGCTAAGAGCGGCACGAAAACCGCTGTTATCGGTCCCACGGCCGCGGGGAAGACGCAGTTGCTGTACGTGCTCATCGGGCTGCTGGAGCCGACCGCCGGAACCGTCACGTATGATGGTGAGCCGCTCGACGCTTATGACAAAGCAGCGCTTCACCGTCAGGTCGGCTTTGTGTTTCAAGACAGCATCCTGTTTAATATGACGCTTCGGGAGAACATCGCCTTCAGCTCGGGCATCGGGGATCAGGACCTGGATAAGGCGATCGCTGCCGCGGAACTGCGCGATTTTATCGGGACCCTGCCGGAAGGTCTGGAAACTGTGGTGTCGGAGCGCGGAACCACACTTTCCGGCGGCCAGAAGCAACGTGTGATGCTGGCGCGCGCCTTGGCGCTGAATCCGAAAGTGTTGTTGCTTGACGACTTCACCGCACGCGTCGACACCAACACCGAGCGCGCCATTCTCAGGAACATTCACGAACAATACCCGGGAATTACTCTGATCTCGGTGACGCAAAAGATCGCCTCGGTGGAAGACTACGACCAGATCCTCCTTTTGATGGAAGGCGAGTTGCTCGCCACCGGAACCCACGCGAAGCTCATGCAGACTTCGCCGGAATACGTCCAGATTTACGATTCGCAGCGGAGCACCAATGTCTATGAAGTACAAGCTTGAAACCACCAAGGCATTTGGCTCGAAACGGTCCCTGCGCGCGGGGATCAAGCGCTTCGCGCCGTTAATCGTTCCCGAGCGCGGCTACATTGCGATTGCCATGGTCGCGATGCTGGTCAGCTCCTGCGCGACACTGGTGGGGCCCATCATCATTGGCCGAGCGGTGGATACCTACGTTCGGCTGAAAGATTTCCACGGCCTGCTGTTGGCCTCGACCCTGTTGCTGGGCGTTTACCTGATGGGCATCATGGCCAGCTATACGCAGATCATAACCATGGGCGGCGTGGGGCGGCGCGTGCTGTTTAGCGTGCGCAATGAACTCTTCCGGAAACTGCAGGATCTGCCCCTGGCGTTCTTCACCGAAAACAAGACCGGAGACTTGATCTCGCGCGTTAACAATGACACCGATAAGCTGAACCAGTTCGTCGCTCAGGCCCTGATGCAGTTTGTCAGCAGCCTGATTCTGATGACGGGGGTGGCGGTGTTTGTCTTGTCGCTCAACTTCCGTCTTGGAATCGCGGCGCTATTGCCAGCCATCGGCGTGTTCGCGGTCACAAAGGCCACTGGCGCTTGGGTAAAACGCAAAAACATGCGTAGCATGCAGACTCTTGGCGGGCTAAGCGCCGAGGTTCAGGAAAGCCTCCACAACTTCAAGGTGATTGTGGCGTTTAACCGGCTGGATTATTTCCAGCGTAAATTCAAGACGGTGAACGATACCAACTACAACGCATCGGTGGGGGCCGGTTTCGCCAACAACATATTCATGCCGATGTACGGCTTCGCGCACAACCTGGCGATGCTCCTGGTGGTAGCGTACGGCATCATTCTGATCGAAGCGGGGCACACGACGGCCGGTCTGCTGATCGGATTTTTGCTCTACGTCAACAATTTCTACGGGCCGATGCGGCAACTGGCAACCGTGTGGTCATCCTACCAGCTCGCGCTGGCGGCTCTGGATCGCATTTCCGAAGTCCTCGCGCTCGAATCGGACATGCCGGTATTGCCCGCGAGCACGCCCGAATCCTCTTCCGGTCTCCAATTCCGGCAAGTTCACTTCCAATATCCCGGCGGCAAGGAAGTTCTGCACGACATCACGCTGGAGCTTGAGAAGGGCAGCGTGTATGCGCTGGTGGGCCCGACCGGGGGCGGCAAGACGACCACTGCTTCCCTGATGGCCCGGCTCTACGATCCGACGGCGGGATCGATTTTGCTCAACGGCCGAGACATCCGATCGGTTCCTCCGGCCGAGCGCGCGCGCAAGATCGGTGTGATTCCGCAGGAGCCGTTCCTGTTCACCGGGACGGTTCGCGACAACATCGTGTACGGGAATGAAGATTATGCGAATTGCTCCACCGAGCAGCTTGCTGATGTACTTGTGAAGTCCAACCTATCGAGCCTGCTCTCACGCTTCCCTGAAGGTTTGGAGACCAAAGTGACCAGCAGCGGCAACAGCATCAGCCTAGGCCAAAAACAGCTGATTGCATTCATGCGCGCTACCCTGCGAAGTCCCGAGCTTCTCATCCTGGACGAAGCCACAGCCAACATCGACACGGTTACCGAGCAGCTTCTTGAAGAAATTTTGGCCAGGCTGCCCGAGCAAACTACCAAAGTCATCATCGCGCACCGGCTCAACACCATCGACAAGGTAGATCAGATCTTCTTCGTGAACTCCGGAGGCATAGCTCTCGCCGGCTCCATGGAACACGCGCTCGATATGCTGTTGCACGAGAAACGAGCCAGTTAGGCGCCGGCTTTAGATCGCGCCGCCGTTCTCGAAATAGGGGCGGCGTCGTCACCGTGGCCAGCTTGCGGATCCAGCCATCGGTCTTACACAGCAGGTATAGCTCGCCATCGCCCCCTGCGCCAGCCGGACATCGGCACGGCCGCCGCCATATCGAGCACCATCCTTATAAGGATCGGGCATGCGTTTGCCCGCCTGTGGCGTGCCACCTTTGGCCACGAAGCCATCGGCGACGATATCGTACATCGTCCGCTTTATCGGCGGCCCACTGACATTGGAAGCTTTATAAACAATCTGAATTTCATGAACCTCCGCAAATTTGTCGCGAACCCCGTGCGCAGCGAGCATGTCCTTGAAGTCAGCGTAGAACAAGCGGCCATTTAGGATGTCGGTAAAGACGTACTTGCCGCGCAATTGCGGCATCAACTTACCGCGATAGACATAACCCGATCCCATCGCATTACCGTCTTCATGGCTATAGAAAATCACGGGATAAAGCGGCTGAACCGGCGCGGGCAAGCCATCGACCGTCAATGTGTCGTTGGTGGGAAACGGCACCGGTGGATTGACGCGGCTACCTGTTTTCGCGGCATTGGGACCACCCACAAAGACCTGCTCGTGACCTTCGCGTTCCGCCAATCCGTAGTTGGAACCTTTGGTAATGATGTCGACTTCCTCCCAGGAAGAAAGACCTACTTCCGCGGCGATCAGTTGTATTGGTTGTCAGATCCCAACTGAGTCTGTGTGGATTGCGAGAACCATAGGCGTATATTTCTGGACGCGCCGAAGCGACAGAGACAAAAGGATTGGCATTAGGGCCGTTGGACGGAATGCGATATTGGCCGTTGGAGGAGAGCATATCCTGCGGGCGCAAAGTTACGTCAGGCGTGATGCGGATGATTTTACCGGCCAGTGCATCCAGCCTCTGAGGGAGATTGTGGGTAGGGCCCGCCCGTTCGCCAGCTGCGCCATCGCCTATCCCGATATAGAGGTTGCCGTAGTCCGGGCTGCCGGGCTTGGCGAGTGGATTGAAGATCATGTCCCCCATCGGATGGATCAAAAATTTTGTCCCGCTTCTCAGAACCTCGCGCGCTCTCCCTTCAAACGTGGCGTTGTTGATGTTAGTGTCGGTCCATTCCGTGACGACACACTCATATCCGACTTCCCCAGCGGGTGGATTGATCGTCTCTGTCGTTTTGAATCCGCTAAGGTCCAGGCCAGGCAAGCTAGCATTGTCCGGGTGGCGCGAACCTTTCATGCTCACCTTCTCGGTGTGAACGGTGTAGAACTTCCCGTTCCTGGCATAGTTAGGATCTAATACCAGCGAGACGAAGCCCATTCCAAATGGAGGCTCACTGATAAATCTGGGATAGATCTTGCCAAGATCGATATAAGGAGTGAATTGTCGCGTGGCTTTGTCGAGAATGTAGAGAATGCCATTCTGATCGACTACGAAAAAACGCTTTTTCGCCAAGGGAGCGCCATCTGGTTCAGAATGAAACGACGTGACCCGTCCTAGCTGGACGCTGTAGTCAACCGGTGGCGGATAGGCTACGCCCTCTTTTCTAGCGGTCGAGACCGGCAAGCTGGCATAATCCTCGACGAGTACAGCAGTTCCGTCCTTCGTGATTTGAGGACTGGAAGGATATTCCTGTGAGACGGCGGGCTGGATGCCCCCAAGGAAGATCCAGAGCAACATAAACGTCGCTTCACGACATTTCAGGCAAGGCTTTCCGCTCATATTTTTGGTTCCGAACAGGGTCATTGTACACCCAAGGCCTTTGTTCGAAATTGGAGCCCGCTGCGCTACAGTGGCATAATGCGTCTGCCTCTTTTCCTGCTCTTCGCATTTCTCCTCCGTGCCCAAGCTCCCACGCCTTCGCCGGAAGAGATCGCCCGCAAGCAGCTCGAATACACTCGCGCCCATTACACAAAATACGACTACCGGATCCCGATGCGAGACGGGATCAAACTCTTCACGTCGGTCTACGTTCCGAAGGACGATTCAAAGAAGTATCCGATCCTGATGCAGCGGACCCCATATTCGGTTGCGCCCTATGGTATTAACAACTACCCCACGCGATTGGGGCCGTCCGATCTGTTCACCAAAGAAGGCTTTATCTTCGTCTATCAGGATGTCCGCGGGCGCTATCTCTCCGAAGGCACATTCGTGGATGTCGCCGTGCATAAGACCCATCTTGCGGGTCCTACCGATCCTGACGAAAGCACCGACACTTACGATACTGTCGACTGGCTGGTGAAAAACGTCGCGGGCAACAACGGACGCGCGGGCATGTGGGGTATATCTTACCCCGGCTTCTACGCCGTCTATGGCCTGATGAATTCCCACCCGGCGCTCAAGGCCGTCTCACCGCAAGCTCCCATGGGCGACGTCGGCAATGGCGATGATGCTTATCACAACGGCGCGTTTTATCTCGCGGCTAACTTCGGATTTTACGTCGGGTTCCCACCGCGCGGCCCTGAACCCGAACGTCCGCCCCGCACCGTTCCTTTCGATTTCGGCACGCCGGATCAGTATGACTTTTACCTCAGGATGGGTCCGCTCGCAAATGCCAACGAAAAGTATTTCAAGAACAAGAACAGTTACTGGGACGATCTGCTGGATCACGATACCTACGATGAATACTGGCAATCCCGCGCGCAGTCGCCGCACATGAACAATACGACGCCTGCGGTCATGTTCGTCGGCGGCTGGTTCGACGCGGAGGATCTGGCCGGTCCGCTGAAGCTGTTTCGCGCGGTGAAAAACGGCGGACCGAAAGCGCCCGTAACACTCGTCATGGGCCCCTGGCTGCACGGCGGATGGTCGCGCATGGACGGCGACAGGCTCGGCAATCTTAGCTTCGACTCGAAAACCGGCGAAACCTATCGCGATCAGATAGAGCTCCCCTTCTTTATGCAGAACCTCAAGGAAAAAGGCGATGGACTGAAAGCGTCTCCGGATGCCAAAGTGCCGGAAGCGTATCTCTTCGAGACCGGCACCAATCAATGGCGGCGCTTTGAAACATGGCCGCCGAAGGAGGCTGTGGAAAAGACTCTGTTCTTTGGCGCAGGCGGGAAACTTGTCTGGCAGGCCCCATCCGAAACGGGAACCGACGAATATGTCAGCGATCCTGATAAGCCGGTTCCGGTAATCGGCGAAATCGGTCCCGGCATGGCGGGCGACTACATGACGTACGATCAGCGCTTTGCATCGCAGCGTCCAGATGTGCTCGTCTATCGGACCGATCCGCTGGATCGCGACGTCACCATCACGGGCCCAGTAACTTCGGTCCTGCACGTGTCCACGACCGGCACGGATTCCGATTTCGTTGTCAAACTGATTGACGTTTATCCGAACGATTACCCCGATCCAACGCCAAACCCGAAAGGCGTGCACATGCCGGGCTATCAGCAACTGGTGCGTGGCGAGCCGATCCGCGGCAAATTCCGCAACAGCTTCTCAAATCCCGAGCCGTTCAAGCCCGGTGAGCGCGCAAAGATCGAATACGTAATGCCTGACGTCTGCCACACTTTCCGCCCGGGTCACCGGATTATGGTGCAGATTCAGAGCTCGTGGTTCCCGCTGGTAGATCGCAATCCGCAGAAGTTTCTTAGCATCCCCCGCGCGAAGAGTTCGGATTTTCAGAAGGCCACCGAGCGCGTTTACCGGGGCGGAGAAGACGGTTCCGTGCTGCGCGTCCAGCTGTTGCCCTGAGCGCGCTACCGGGCACCCATAGGTGGAATCACTCAGAATTGGTATTCCGCTGGTTTGATGCCTTTCGCACGCAAGTACATTTCTGCGGAAGCGCGATGGTGAGTATTGTGATCCAGCATCGCCATGAGCAATTCGAGGCCAGTCATGGTGCCCTCTTCGCTTTTGTAGGTCATTGACAGCTGCTCGGGTGTCAACTTCGATACCTGCGCGATGGCATCGTCGAACGATTTGGTCATGAATGCGAGCACGTCCTTTTTGTTCATCGACGCGGGCTTGGCCGGTTTCGGTTCTTGGCCCGAGAATGGCGAAAGAAAGACGGTCAAGCTCTCCGACAAATGGACCATCTGCTCGGCGAAGCTCATTTGTGGAGGCGTGAGCTTGAAATCGTATGTCGCTTCCGGCATCTGGCCCGCTACTTTGAGTGAAAAGTCGCGTGAGGTCTTCAGATGCTTCAACATGATCGCCTTCACATCACCCTGGGCAAAGACAGGCATTGTGGCGGCGGCTAACATTAAGACGAGGCTCGCGAAACGACGTTGCTTGAAAGGCATAAGTAGAGTATCCCACCAGATCACGTCCGTCGTCGGTCTCTGAACTGCGAGCTCTAACTGGTGGATTCTCGAATACAGCCTAATGCGGTGCACATGAGACGCAACACTTGAGCCGCGTCGAGCGGCAGCCCGACAATCCGGGCATCGCGGCCCGCACCAAGGACCTCCGTGAGCAGGTCCTTCTTAAGGGCAATCCATCCGCCTGGGGTTTCGTAACCGACAAGGAAATGTCCTTCCCGTAGCCCCGCCAACAGTTGTGCCCTTTCCGCAGAGACGAAGTAGCAGGACGGCAGTTCCGGTATCGCCGACGCGTGTGAATCGGTCTCAGGATTGTCCACGGACACGATATATAGGCGCCCGGTTCTTGCACCGCTCCGGCGGAGCTCGTTCTCGATGCGGTCGTAAACGTCTTCGGCGAACTGTTGCGGGTACTCGTACAATCGTTGTACTTCGCGGTCGATGTGGGGCAATTTTCGCCAGCCGTTCACCCAGGCGAGCTTTGCCGCGCTGGGATCGCCATCGTCGTCCCCATCCTCAAAGACATCCTCCAGGCTGAATCGCGTTTCGGCATCGTGCTGCAAGGCTTTGAGCGCCATGTGCTCGATGAGATGGGATGGCAAACCGAAGATAACTCCGTATGGAGAATAGCCGCCGTCAACAGGCCTGAAACGCGGGAGGTCGTCACGCAACGCCTTGATCAATCGGTCAATGAGTGCACCGTACTCTCTTAGCAGCCGCACATGTCGCTGTCCCAGGGGCGAATAAACGACATTGCCCTCGCGACCTTCCTCTTTTACCTCCTGGGCGATAAAAACGTGCTCGATCATGCTGTAAGCGCTCAACAGGTCGACGCGATTCAGAAACAGCTCGGGATCGGCGGATATGCCCTGACAGATGGCTCCTGCCATGTCGAGCCGCATTCGCTCATCGCCGCTCTGCAATGCGCCGTCATAGGCTTTGAGCAGCACCACGAGACCTTGAACCAGCAGTGCGAAATCGAGCGCATTGGAGGTTCGCGTGCGAAGAACGACACTATGCTCGTTGACAGACACGCCTTCCTTCGTGCAGTGGTAACGAATCTGTGAAGTTAGATGCCCGCCAAGCATTCGCACATGGGCCTTCTGGATTTCGAGCGCGTCCGCTTCCTGAAGCGTCTCTGAGACCTGTTGGGCGACCTCGAAATAAGGCGCCAACTCATCGGTAATGAGGCTCTGCGCCAGTGGAATCAGCCAGCGCGCGTCGCGCACGATTACGGGCTGATCGGCTGGTGAGCTTTTCCAGAGCTCATCGAGCACGCCTTGAATTTCCGTGAGCCGCCCGCCGGCGCCCGTCGGATCCTCATCCCAGAGTCGCATGCTCATAAACTGGAGCCAACGGATTACGTACAAGTTGAACAGCGTGTGCGCGTAGCGCATGCGGCCGTTGCGACCCGGCCACCGCGTCTGCTGCCAGCAATAAAAGGCGCGAATCATCATCTCCGCCGGATCGATCAGGTCGTTATGCAGACCTTCAACTTGACGGGGTCTGAATCCCCCGGCCCAATGCGCTTCTTCTAGGTGGGCTCTGAGACGAGGTTGGCTGGCGGTGACCGCAGTGCGTGAAAAGAAGCAATCCTCGAAATGGCGGGATAAGAGAGACTGATCCTGCTGGTACGCGATCGGCTTTCGTTGGGCGTTCAGAACGGCCTCTATGCTCTCGACGATATTTTCGCGATGCGTCAGAAACAGTCGCAGCAGATCGACGTTTGCCTGAAACGGCACCTGACCAAACGGCTTCCCCGTCACGATGCGCCCCACGATAAATCTGCACCCATTCGAGAGAGAGTATAACGAGGGACTGAGCGGGATGGGGGGCGTGGGGAAGAGCGGGCTTCAGTGCCCGGTACCGCCGGTACCTGTAACCTAGACATCCAGAAAATCATCGCGTAAACTTGATTCCCACGGGGAACACGATTACATACCCTGTGCCAGCGCACGCACGGGGAACTCATGACCTTTGGACACCTTTCGAAGGTGGCTGTGGCGCTGGCCTATTTAAATCGCTGGTTCAAGGAGAAGTATGAATTCATTCAGAAAGAACATGATTTCGCTCGTTCGCGCTACGCACGCGTCCTCGAGCGCGCACGCCTTCGGATCATCCGGCCCTTCCAGAGGGAAGAGGCGGCTCGCGGGTGTCGTTGCGGTGCTGCTCGGAATCGCGGGAGCCGGGGTCCTAGCGGCGGACCCGGTCCCACCGCCGGACGCGTCGACCGTCGCCAGGGCGCGGGCAGCGTTCCTCAAAAGAATGTCCTCGCGCCGGCCGCTCATGCGCAGCACCGTGACATCGCCGCCCCCCAGCGCAGGCGTCTCGACGGTGGGGTCGTACAACTGGTCGGGCTTCGCCGACGTCGAGGGCGGTTCGAACAAAGTCTCGTCGGTCACCGGTGAGTGGGTGATCCCGCAGGTGCAGTGCCCCGGCGCTCCCTACCAATACTCGGACGTTTTCGACGCGCAGTGGGTCGGCATCGACGGCGTCACTAACGGGACGGTGGAGCAGTTGGGCAGCGCCACGCAGTGCTACGAAGGGGTCGAATTCTATTACGTTTGGTACGAGATGTACCCGGCCGGCACCGTAGTGGAGGGCACGCAGGCCTGCCTCAACTACGGCGTCGACTGCCCCGAGCCCGGCGACCGCATCGCCGCCTCGGTGACCGCCACGCCGGCAGGCAATTACACCCTGTCGCTCATCGACTTCTCCCATCCGGCCGAGAGCTTCACGGTGGCGGCGTCCTGCCCCCCATCCACGTGCGTCGATTCGAGCGCC
>Ga0206831_1024_pt1 | contig 62141 bp, 52 predicted proteins | sample Alteio_BWOrgCont_73_FD_152876 | JGI IMG/M metagenome (GOLD analysis project Ga0206831, IMG submission 152876) | Enriched cells from forest soil in Barre Woods Harvard Forest LTER site, Petersham, Massachusetts, United States -... | ecosystem: Environmental > Terrestrial > Soil > Temperate forest >...
CTGCGGTTGGTAAAATATGTGCGGCCTTCCAACAGCGAGTGCGGGTCAAAAGAGGAGAAGCCATCGTGAAAATATCCACTCGCCGAATCCAAACGACCACCATTCTGGACGTTTCCGGAAACATTGACATGTCCAATTCGCCGGAGATCAGGAAGGCCTTGTTGCGTGAGCTTCGCGAGCAGGGAGTGACTCGAGTCCTCTTAAATCTATCGGCCGTGAATTATATCGATAGCTCGGGTGTGGCATCCCTGGTGGAGGGGCTTAAAGTCTCTCGTGATTTGGGTGTGCGCCTTGTCCTGTTTGGGCTGAACGATTCGCCGCGTGAAGTGTTCAAGATCTCGCGCCTGCTGAAACTTTTTGAAGTGTACGACGACGAAACTCAGGCCATGGCCTCCCTGGCGCGCTCCGCCTGACAAGACGATTGTGTTTGCAAGGGCCGCAAAAATTGATGGAATTTGTATCTCAACTCGGCGCCGAAATAATGGATAGTATGGCCTACGTTGGCTCGCTGGCCATGCTTGGAAGCCGCGCTGCGTACTACACCTTTGTCGGACCGTTGCAAGGAAAGCCGCTGCGCTTGCAAAGCGCCGCTTCGCAGGCAATGGAAGTGGGCGTCAGGGCGCTGCCCATTCTTTCGCTGATTACATTTTTTATTGGCTTGATTCTGGCGTTGCAAAGCGCATATGAACTGGGCAAACTCGGCGCCATGAGCCTGGTGGCCAAGGCCGTGGCCATCTCAATGTCCAGAGAACTCGGCCCCTTGATCACAGCCATCGTGGTGATTGGCCGCTCGGGCTCCGCATTTGCCGCGGAGATCGGCACCATGAAAGTTACCGAGGAAATTGACGCGCTGGAAGTGATGGCGATCAATCCGGTGCACTTCCTGGTCGCTCCGAAATTCCTGGCCATGATTTTCATGCTGCCATGCCTGACAATTTGGGCCAATACCATGGGCATTTTCGGTGGGGCCCTGTTCGGAGTTACGCAGGCGGATTTCACTTTAAGCCGCTATCTGCAAGCGTCTGTCGAGTCGCTTTACCTGCGGGATATTGTTTCCGGCTTGGTCAAAAGCGTGATGTTTGGCGTTACCATTACCGCGGTTGGATGCCTCGAAGGATTGTCAACGGGGGGCGGCGCGGAGCAGGTTGGCCGCTCCACAACAAGGGCGGTGGTGATTTCGATCCTGCTGGTGGTGGTTGTGGATCTGGTTTTTACGGCATTGTTTTTCTTCCTGGGCAATGGATAGGGTTGTGAGTCGCTTATGGATCAAGCGCATCAAAATCTAGACGAGCCGAAGACAGTCATTTCTTTGCGCGACCTCCGCGTCGATTACGGGGAGACGGAGATTTTGCATGGCATCCATTTTGATGTGAAAGAGGGCGAGACTCTTGTCATTCTTGGAGGTTCCGGGTCTGGAAAAAGCACACTGCTACGCACACTTGTTGGGCTGGAGAAACCAAGATCGGGGCAAATCTGGATCAACGGGCAGGATATTGCAGCCATTTCGAACGACGAGTTGTATAAGATTCGAAAAAGGACAGGAATGTCGTTTCAAGGCAGCGCTCTGTTCGGGTCCATGACGGTCGGGGAAAATGTAGCATTGCCGTTGCGGGAGCATACCAAGCTGGCGGACCCTACAATCGAAATTATGTTGCGGCTTAAGCTTGAGCAAGTAGGGCTTGCGGGGTTCGAATACCACATGCCGTCCCAGCTGAGCGGCGGCATGAAGAAGCGGGCCGCGGTGGCGCGAGCGCTGGCCATGGATCCGGAGATGCTATTTTTTGATGAGCCTTCGGCGGGACTCGATCCCATCATTGCCGCAGGCATCGATCAGTTGATTCTGGAATTGAAGAAGGCCTTTCATATGACCATTATTGTAGTCACGCACGAACTCGCCAGCGCTTTTCTTATAGCGGACCGCATGGTACTGATTGACAAAGGGAACATCGTGGCCATCGGGACGCCCGAGGAAATGCGATCGAGCAAGCAGCCGCGGGTGCGCCAATTTCTGGACAGGGTTCCCGAACCGGACGTGGAAGGCGAACTGGATTATTTGCAAACGCTCACCGAACAATACCGGAGGCATACGTGAGAGCCGCTTGAAAACAGGGCGGCGGCATCAGTTGCAGAACTGAAGAATAATGGCGTTGAATGTTAATAAATCGCAGTGAGAGGGATTAAGCGAAGATAATGACCCCAAGAACCGAACAGACGCTGGTTGGATTCTTCGTCCTGATCGCTGTCGGAATTCTGCTGGTTGCGGTGTTCACCATCAACGGCGTTTTCGGCGGCACGGGAAGAACTTACCACGCTCACTTTCCGTTCGCAGGCGGTCTGGAACCCGGCGCCACGGTGCGTTATACGGGAGGACCGAAAGTTGGGCGCGTGGAAAGCTTGCGCATCGACCCACAAGATCCGACGCGTATCGATCTCACTTTCAGCGTCTCGCCCGAAGTGCAGGTGAAAACGGACAGCAAGGTAAAGATCATGAGCCTAAGCCCGCTGGGCGACAATCATCTGGAAATATATGCGGGTTCCCCGCAGGCTCCCCTCGCACCCCCGGGATCTTTGCTTCCTTCCGATCCGTATCTCGATTTCAATGCGCTGACCGAGCAAATCAACAATCTCACGCCGGCCGCGCAAAAACTCCTGGAAACTTTGGACGCGCGGGCGACGGAGCTTAAAGTGACCATCGATCGCGTCAACGATCTGTTGAACACGCAGAATCGAGCCAATCTTTCCGCCACGCTGGCGGAAACGCACGGGCTGATCGCGGATTCGCGGCCGCAGGTGCACACGGCGCTGCAACATGTAAATGATTTGAGCGAAAAGCTGGGACCGCTGATCGACAATTTCAAGAAGACCTCCGACCAGGCAAACCAAGTATTGGCGCACGTGGATGCAACGATCGGTGAAGATCGGCCGGACATTCACGAGGCGATCGTCCAACTTCGCGGCACGCTGAGGTCCTTGACGGAATTGACCGGGCAGCTCAATCAAACTCTTGATGTGAATTCGGAAAACATCGATCAGCTTCTCGACAATTTGCTGCACGTCACCGAGAACCTGAAACAATTCACGGAAACGATTAAGGAGCGCCCCTACACGCTGATTCGGACCACGAATCCGCGCGAGCACAAGACCGGGGATCAGTAGGAGTCAGTGACTGGTGATTTGTGAATCGTAATTCCCAAATTGTGGGCCGTGAAGCCATCCTTTGCGCGCACTGGAATGTTCACGAATTACGAATCACAAATCGCGACGGGGGAATCTGATGACTAAGAAATTTGTTTGGATATTGGCGCTGGCGGCCGGGTTTTTCACCGGGTGCGGAGCCGCGCGCCCCAGCAAATTTTATGAGCTTACAATTCCCGGCGATTCGACGGGCCCAGCGCAAAGCAACCCTCTACCCATTACCTTGCTGCTAGGCCCATTAAGGGCTGCGCATATGTACCGCGAAGATTCCATCGTGTTTAGCTCGTCCGCCGAGACAATGGGCACGTATCAGTATCAGAAATGGGCGGAGCCTCCCAACGAAATGTTGGTGGAAATGTTGCTTCGAGAACTGAGAGCGTCGGGAAAATACCGCGCCGTGGATTATCTGCGCAGCAATTCTCGCGGGGACTACATTCTGTACGGCCGCCTGTACGATTTTAAGGAGATTTCCGGCACGCCGGTTTTGGCCCGCGTAACGGTTGACGCGGAATTGCGCGAATCGAAATCAGGCGCAACGGTGTGGACCCACTATTACTCGCATGATGAGCCCGTCACTGGGAAAGATATCTCGGCTGTAGTTGCCGCACTGGACCGCAATGCGCTTCGCGGCATGGCCGAGATAAGATCAAGCCTGGAGCAATACTTTTCAAATCGTCCGTCGAATTAGGACTGACCCGATGGCAACACCAAACCCAAGCCTGAACTCAACTCCAAACAAGGATGCAGCCGCGGGCCAGCCGTCCTCGCAGCATATGACGTGCATGGAGGTCTGGGGCGGAAGCCAACTGACCACGCGCGGGGTTGAAATGGGTGGGCTGGACGCCTGGGTTTACAGCAAGCCATTCGGCGACGCTCAGCGCGGCGGAGATGTGTATTACGCATCCAGCTGCGCCACGGGGCGTATCACCCGGCTGCTGCTTGCGGACGTGGCGGGACACGGAATTTCCGTAGCCTCCACTGCTGCAAATCTCCGCACGCTGATGCGGCGGTTCGTCAATCGCCTGGATCAAACGGATTTTGTGCGCTCGCTCAATCAGCAGTTTACGGCGCTTTCCGAAGTGGGCACATTCGCAACGGCAGTGGTAGCTACTTTTTTTGCGCCAACGCGGCGCTTGATCGTATGCAACGCCGGCCATCCGCGGCCGCTATTATACCAGTCTGCAAAAAAAAGAATGGGTCCTGCTGGGCGACGAAGCGGTAAACGATGGCGCGACAAATAATATGCCCCTGGGAATTCTGGGCCTGACGGAGTACGACCAGTTTGACGTGCAACTCGAAAACGGCGACTGCGTGCTCGCCTATACCGATGCGCTAATCGAGTCCCGCGACGCGGATGGGGAAATGCTCGGCGAAGCCGGGCTGCTGCGAATTGTGAGTCTCGTCGGTGATGTAGAGCCTCACCTTTTGACTAAGACGTTGCTGCGTGAAATTACGGATCGCCATCCGGACAATCTGACCGAAGATGACGTAACGGTTCTCCTCGTTCGAGCGAACGGCAATAAGCCGCGCCATTCTTTCAAGGACATGCTTTGGGCTCAGGTTCGATTTGCGGGGTCGCTGATTCGCGCAATCAATCCGTGGGCTGAGCGGCCGCCACTGCCTGACTTGAACATGGCGAACATCGGTGGCGCGATCATTCCCGCACTCGAACAGCGCTGGCGCTCAACCGATTCGAGGCATCGGCCCCCTGATCCGTCGAAATAATTTTTGATTCGCGAAGTTCGATCATGCCTTAAGTATTGCAACCTGGAGAAATGCAGTGGTGGAAGCGGGCCAAACTCTATTCCTGATCCTCAGTGCGCTGTTTCCAATCGTCGACCCCTTGGGAGGAAGTCCCATCTTCCTGGTTATGACCAGAGATTACTCTCGGAGTACACGGAGAGCACTGGCTCTACGGATTGCCATGAACAGTTTTTTCCTGCTGGTGGGATCGTACTTCATCGGGACGCACGTGCTCTCCTTCTTTGGGATTTCACTGCCCGTAGTCCAGGTAGGCGGAGGATTGATTGTCATTTCAACCGGCTGGGCCCTGCTGAAACAGAACTATGACGACGACCGGCAAGATGTAAAAAAAAGCATTCAACCGACGGACCCATTCCGCAACGCGTTTTATCCGCTGACCTTGCCTCTAACCGTCGGACCCGGATCGATTTCTGTGGCCATCACGTTGGGTGCCAATGCGCCGCATCATCCAGGTTTTAATATCCTGGGCATTTTGACCGCAATGGTCGGGTGTATTCTGCTCGCTGCCAGTATTTTTCTTTGTTACGGATTTTCCGATCGCCTGGGACGCGTACTCGGCCGAACTGGCATGACCGTGATCATCCAGCTCACATCGTTCCTGCTCGTTTGCATCGGCGTGCAGATTCTCTGGAATGGCGCCAGCGCGCTTCTGGCATCGATTCCGATGCACACGCACTAAGCGAGGGAAGAATAGACAGTAAAATTGCCGATTCGGGCGCGTTTGAGAATCACGAGCGCCGTAAGTTTCGAATTAGGGAATCGCACTCCCTCGTATTGAGTACACGCTTCAGCGATGGTCGGAATCTCCAATCAAATCAATTTGACAATGCATGAGATAGAAAAATTCTATCAATTGCCTTACGCTTTTTTATCAAAGGCTTTACACCTTGTTGACCAACCTAGGTTCACTGTGACCCTGCTTAAAGTTCAGAAGCCATGATCGAAAGCGAAGGTGAAATGTGAACCCTAAATCGATCCTGATCCTTTGCGGCATTTCGCAGATGGAAAGCACGCTTCGAAACACTCTTGTTGAGAGAGGTTTCAGAACCGTGAGCGCGTCGGGCATTCAAGAGGCAAAGGAATTGATTGCTTCCGCGACGTTTCATTTGCTCCTCCTCGACATGCCCGCTAAAGCGGGCATTAGGATTTGCCAGGAAATTCGGTCCATTTCGGACATAGGCATACTTCTGCTGGCGCAAAGCAACTCCGAAAAAGACATGATTGAAGCGCTCTTGGGTGGGGCCGACGGCTACTTGGCAAGGCCTTTCAGCAACTCCAAACTGCTGGCCTGCATCCGCGCCGTTCTTCGAAGAATTTCCATTGTCTCGCATTCTGAGCGCAGCCGCATTTCCATGGACGGTGTGGAAGTGGACTTCGATCGAAGGAGCATCAACGCAGGCGGCCAGGAAGTCCGACTTACTCCCAAGGAATTCGAAGTGCTGCGCTACCTTGCCACGCGTGCCAACCAGACGGTCGGCCATCGCGAATTGTTGCAGGCTGTCTGGGGCCTCGATTATGGGACCACGGAACATTGTTTACGGCATTATGTTGGGCAGTTACGCAAGAAGATAGAAGCATCGCCAAACCAGCCGAAATATTTGCTCACCGTCCCATGGGTTGGTTACCACCTTCGGTTGCCGGAGTAAATTCACGCCATACGTTACTTCTGTTTGCTCTATGTATGTACGTCCATCGCCAAATTTATGTGCGTACATCTTCTTTTTCGGAAACATGGATATCCGCATTCATCGCCAAATCTATTCCGTTATTTTCGTGCTGATCTTCGGCGGATTTTTCTATTCAAGAATATTTTTATCCAATCCATCGAAAGATTGATGGAAGGCATAACAAATCCTTACGAATTTTCGACTACTTCCTCATGCTCACCCATGCAAGCTCTTGCCCGATGTTACTCATAATTCATTCGGGAGGGCTTTGCGGTAAGGTTTGGAAATTCACTTTGACAAGGAAGGTATACATGAAGCGAATCGTTTGTAAGTTGATCTTAGCGGGGGGGACGGGGGTATTCGCATCACTGTTTCTGCTAGGTACGCCGATTCAAGCGCAACAAACCCTGTCCGGCGACGCACCTCCCGGGATGGAGGAAAACGCGAGTCCCTTTTCCGGTGGCAGTCACGGACCAACCACATTCGGGGGGAGACAAGCAGCGCCAGATAAACCGGCCGTCTCGACTTTCCCCGGCGAGGTCCACGGGGTGACTCGTTACCCCAGCGGCCTGCCAATGCAGGGAGCCGAAGTGGCCATTCTCAATGGGGACACCGACGTTGATCGCACCACGGTCAGCGGCAGCGACGGGAGCTTTGTTTTCAAGAACTTGAAGCCAGGCGAGTATCAATTGACAGCCAGAAAGGAAGACTTCGCTCCATCGCCGGTCACCAAGGTGCAGTTAAGCGCGGGAAAGATTGCCACAGCGGATGTTCCCTTGGGGCCAAGCTTGGCCGTGTCGCCCGTCAATCCGGCCGGAATTGCGAGAACGTACAGTCGGCCCATGTACCGCTTGCAGCCAGCCAGCTTACGCTCCGAAGTGGATGCACCAGCAGGTAGCGATACGGTTCGTCCCGCTGAGACCGCGCCGAGTGCCACTTCCCAGCCGGCCGCAGGCTCCGCCGCCGAGCAGCCGGACGTCGCCATTCTTCTGGACGAGGTTCGCGCACTTTCGAAACGCGTCGAGGAATTGGAGGCGGAACGCAAGAATTCTACGACGCCGGGCCAACCTACGGCAGACGCCGCACCGCAAGGGCCTGCTCCAGATCAGGCTCCCGCGACTCCTAAACCTGGTCCAGGACAATACCTTGCAACAGGCGGAACGATTACCTACTACAAAGGTGACACCGACATCCCAGACCACCCAGCTGGGTTTGAACCTTTTTCCTTCGCGGACTTTACGTGGATGAACGCCAACGGCCGCCAGCACGATAGTCCGTGGTCCACAAAATATTTCACCCCTGAATTCAGGGCTGACGTGAACTACATCGACGATTTCAACCACCCGGTAGACGATACGATGGGCGGCTCAACCGAGAGCTTCCGATCCAACGAATGGCAACTCGAACAGATGAGCCTCGGCGGCGACCTCCGTATTGGTCACGTTCGCGGAAGAATTTTGACCATGTTCGGATTGTTCGCCACCACCACGCCGCGCAATGACGGCAGCCCAAGCCGCGGCCAATGGGATCTTGGCGACGCCTACCGCTATATTTCAGAAGGGTGGGGTGGTTATCACTGGGATGTAGGTCACGGACTGAACGTCGATGCCGGAATTTTCGTGTCCTATATCGGCTTGTTCAGCTATTACAACTTCGATAACTGGACGTATCAGCCTTCCTACGTTTCCTCCAACACGCCATGGTTCTTCAACGGCCTTCGCATTCAGTATTTTCCCACTGCCAAGCTGAAGATCGAACCGTGGATCATCAACGGATGGCAATCGTATGCCAGGTACAACAGCAAGCCCGGACTTGGAGGCCAGATCCTGTGGCGCCCGACAGCGTGGCTTTCGTTCGTGTTCAATAACTATGGCATGGGCACGGATGTTCTCGGATCTCCCGCGACGTCCCGCATCCATACCGACGACAGCTTTGAAATCAGGGTGCTCAACCACCCCGACTCATTCCTCGACATGATCGCCTTTTCAGGAACAGGCGATGCCGGTTGCCAATACGGCGGCGGCCAGAATTGCTTCAACAACAAGAACGGCGGCGCAAAGACTGACATGCTTGGTTACATGTTCTATCAGCGCTTGCAGTTTGCGCACGACCACTACGGCGCGACTCTTGGAGGCGGTTATCTGAACAATCCGGGCCGGTACCTGACCCTTCTCCCACCGATTAATGGCGCGACCGCAGTTTCCGGATCTCCTTATTTCACGGCGAATCCGAATGACCAGTACCACGCATACGATATGACATTAACCCTAGACTACATGCCCTCCCAGTGGTTGACGTTCCGCGCAGAAGGCGGCTATCGCTGGGCCGACGTCCCCTACTATTCAGGGCATGGAGGAATTACTCCACCAGGCGGGCTTCCCAACGCCTTTGGCAATACGGGCTCGCCCAGCCTCTACGTTTGCACCAATGGGATAGCGTCCGTCGCGGACACGGCTTTTACTCCCTCCGGAGCCGGGTTCTATCAGAGCTCATCAGTAACCCCCTTGGGTGATAACCATGGACCACAAAACAGTGGAGGACCTGTCGATCAATCTTGCAGCGGAGATTTGCCAGGTAATACGGCTCCCTCGCTTGATCTGGGCGCTGGCTGGCATGCCTGGGCTCCCGACTTGGTACATGGCCAGGGCAATTTTACGCTCGCGATCATGACGAGGTTCTAATGCAACGCACCGCGGCCTTACGAGGGATCGATAGTTGTAGGGGCACGGCAATGCCGTGCCCCCACAGCCGAATGACACGATTCAATGTTGGGCCAAAGAGCAACCAACTTACGGCGCTCGGGAATTCATTGCGTGGTTTGGCGCCCACGAATCATCGGTGAGTGGAGACCGCCGCGGCGGCCTCCACTCACACCGATTTCAAGAGTGCCAACATCGGATGACTGAGCAAACTCGCGGTCAATCGCGCAGCCGGACCGTACATAATCAAGAAATCGGATTGCGAAATCAGCCGATCCATCAAAATTTAAGCTTCTGCTCCGCTTAGCCACATCTGGGACGACTGACGCTCAGAAGTTGCAAGTAGTTTTTTCCCGCCTTGCTTGACCTCTCGCTAATGAAATAGAAGCAAAATGAACGCAACCAACTATTGGTTCTGGAAAAGATACTTGTAGTTTAGAGCTGCCAGGACGTGACAGTGAGCGACGTCGTGATGAATATGGCCTTAATGCAGTCGTGGATCTTCGAGAGAAACCAAAACATGGATGTCCGGCACTCAAAATTTCAATTAACTCCTTTATGCTTTGTTGACACGGATTTGTCTAGCGTGGCTGGCGAACAAGTGGTTCTGAGAAATTGTCACGAACGGCAAGCTGATTCGACAGACGAAAAAAGCACTGCACTCTAAAATCAGACATTCGTTCAGAGGTCGCGAAGGATGGTGAATGAAGGACAACTTCATTTCTAAAGGGACGCTGACGGTTGCGATCGGAGTACCTGCGCTGATTTTTCTGCTCGGTATACCAACTCAGGCTCATAAGGGTTCAGACGAGGCTCCTCCCAGTATGGATAAGGGGCTTGCCGATGCGCGGGATCGAACCACGATCGGCTCGGCCCTTGAATCGCCCAATCTTTCCGCAAACGCAGTGGATCAACCTATCCCACCCGCCATCGCCGAAGAATTGCGCGAGATGCGAGCACGTCTCGAGAAGCTCGGTGCGGAAGTGGCGGATCTGAAGAGTCGCGGTGTCTTGGAAAACTCATCACCCTCCGGTACGGCGGCCGAACTACAAGGTGCCGCACCAGGTCAAGCGTCCGCAACTCCTGCAACTTCCACGCCAGGTCCGGGGCAATACATTTCGACAGCCGGCACGATTACCTATTTCAAGGGAGACACGGACTTGCCGTCACACCCGGCTGGTTGGGATCCATTCTCAGATGTGGACTCGACTTGGATGAACGCAGCGGGCCGCAATCATGACAGCCCCATGTCCACAAAATATTTTACCCCTGAATTCAGAGCTGACGCCAACTACACACTTGATTTCAACCACCCGTCCGATGACACGCTTGGCGGATCGACCGAAACCTTCCGATCCGACGAATGGCAATTGGAACAGGTGAGTCTTGGCGGAGATATTCGGATTGGCCACGTTCGCGGAAGGGTATTGACCTTATTTGGGGAGTTTGCCTCCACGACGCCGCGCAACGATCCCAGCGTCGCGCGCGGGCAATGGGATCTGGACAACGCCTATCGCTACGTATCGGAGGCTTGGGGCGGATACAGTTTCGATAATATCGGTCACGGACTGAATGTCGACGCGGGAATCTTCGTGTCGTATATTGGATTATTCAGTTATTATAATTTTGATAACTGGACCTATCAACCTTCCTACGTTTCGTCCAACACGCCTTGGTTCTTCAACGGCATACGCTTTCAGTATTATCCCACCGCCAGGCTGAAAATCGAACCCTGGATCATCAATGGATGGCAATCCTACGCCAGAACCAATAGCAAACCTGGACTCGGAGGACAGATTTTGTGGCGTCCGAAGCAGTGGCTTTCCTTTGTCTTTAACAACTACGGAATGGGCACAGACGATTTGGGATTTCCACTTCGCAGCCGTATCCACACCGACGACAGCGTGGAGATCAGACAATACAACCATCCCGATAAATTTCTGGACATGATGGCAATGTCGTTCACGGGGGATGCTGGATGCGAATACGGCGGCGGCGTCGATTGCTACAACAACAAGGGCGGGAACGTAAAGCAGTCCTTTTTAGGATGGATGGCCTACGAGCGCTTGCAGTTTGACCATGACCTTTTCGGTATCACCCTCGGCGGCGGCTACTTGAACAATCCCGGGCGCTATCTTGTATTGCTGCCGCCGATCAACGGAGCGAACGCGATCTCCGGCTCGCCTTATTTCACGGGGAATCCCGGTGACGAATTCCACGCCTACGATGCAACCGTAACCTATGACTACATGCCCTCTCAGTGGCTGACCTTCCGTGCGGAAATGGGCTACCGCCACTCGGATGTGGACTACTGGTCGGGCCGAAACGGAATTACGCCTCCCGGCGGCAATACAGGTAGTCCGGCGAGCTACGTATGCACCAACGGGGTGGCGTCCGAGGTTTCCGATTTTGTACCGACTGGCATGGGCTTTTTCAACAGTTCATCGGTCACTCCCATGGGCGATAACCATGGAATTCAAAACAGCATGGGACCTGTCGATCAGAGCTGCAATCTGCAGAATGGGGGGACGAATTCGGGCCCCAGCCCCAAGAACTCCGGCTGGCATGCATGGGCTCCGGATCTCCGCCACAGCCAGATCACGGCGACCGTGGCAATTATGACAAGATTCTAACTTTACTCTCCTGTGCAACAACGATTCGAAGAAGAGCGGTGGAGCGATTGTCGCAGCTGGTTAACGGTTTGATCCCGCACAAGAAAGTATTTTCAGATCGGATTCTATCGATCATTTGAGTTTTGAATTTGGGTGAGAACAAAATTCAATCGCCTTCTTTATGTGCCGTTTATGGGCTCTTTATCAGGATAGTGCTATCAAGGAGTGTATGTATTTCGTTCTGGTAATCGGGGCGCTGAATGCAACGCGCTGGTTGATCTGCGCGGCGAATTGTTTGGTGTGTGCGCCGTCGCGCCGGCCGAGAATCGGCGGCTAGCGGTTTTATGCACGGCACATGTCAATCTTCGATGACGCTGACTTCAAAATTCGGAATCATGCGCGGCTGGAATGCCGCATGGGCAGCGAGCCTGTTCCTGATCGTCGCGCTGTGCGCTGCTGGACTGGAGCGTCCTCCAGTCTCCGGCCACAGTTCGCACCGTGGGGATGAAAAAGTCCATTTTTCCGCCTTGGGAGTAACGGCAACATCTGTATCGAACCGCCATTCAGAAGTCAGAAATTATTTTATGGATCTTGCGGGCGATCACAGTTTGGATGTCGCAACCGTGATTGAGCAGCCTTCCACCGGATACACCAAGTACACAGTTCGGTTGCATCTGGCCTCCGGCGCCGAGCAATCCGTGGTCGTGTCGGCTCCTCCCGGCGGACTTCAGGTCGAGATGCGCGACATGACCGGAGACAAGGTTCAGAACGATGTGCTCCTGAGGCCGGTGCTTGTTCGCTGGCTGCCCACAGTGCTCGTCAACGACGGGCACGAACATTTCGAAATCGCAATGTCAGGCGCAAATCCCAGTTCTTTTTCGTCAAGCGAGGATATGGGCTCGCGTCCGCGCGAAACGCAGACCTTCGCATTATTGGTGTCTTCCCGCTTAAAGGCAGCACATCTTCTGAATGGCGGAAGGTTTTCCGGTCCACGGTTGCAGCAACGTCTACTCTCTTCCTTCACTCAAACAGTTGCGCCACGTTTGAGTCACGCATCGAACTCCGGAAGAGCCCCTCCCTTTGCAACAGCGATTTAGCACACCAATTCATCTTCGTGCGCCAAGGCATTTGCGAAGAGCAGGCATGTGGTCCTGCCCCGGCAAGGATGCTTGCGCGCCGATTTCTAGAAAGAAGCTGAGAGTTTGACGCGGAGGATGAGACGTCATGTTCATGAAACAAAAAAAGTTGGAGCTTGGAGCGGTGGCATTCTCGCTTGCGTCCCTGCTGGCGCTTGGGGGCTGCGGAAAAGGACAGGGCGATGTTGCGGCGCAGGAAGCGCCGCCTGCGCAGCAGATCGTACAGGGCGTGGACGTGACTCTCTTCGCGGTGCCCAACCCGGAACAGTATCCGCCCGTCACGGCCACGCGATATGAGGCGCCATCGCAGCTCACCGTCACAGGCACGGTGATGCCTGATATCTCGCGAAGCGTTCCGGTCATCACGCTGGCATCGGGCCGCGTGGTGGACATCCGCGCGCGCCTCGGCGATACGGTGCAGAAGGACCAAGTGCTGCTCCGAGTACGGAGCGATGACGTTGGCATGGGCTTTGACGCCTATCGCAAGGCCATCTCGGATGAACTGCTCGCTAGAAAGCAGTTGGACCGCACCAAGGACCTCTATGAGCACGGCGCCATGGCGCAGCAGGACCTGGAGGCCGCACAGGACAACGAAGACGATGCCAAAACCACGCTCGATACCGCCACCGAGCACCTTCGTCTTCTCGGCAACGATCCGGACAAACCGAACGGCATCGTGGATCTCACCGCTCCCATCAGTGGAATCATTACTGACCAGGAAATTACCAACGCGGCTAGCGTGCAAGCCTATTCCTCGCCGAATCCATTCACCATTTCGGACCTCTCTACAGTCTGGATCGTTTGCGACGTCTACGAAAACGACATGGCCAACGTCAGAATCGGGGAAGTAGCCGACATCAAACTGAATGCCTTCCCGGACAGAATGGTCAAGGGAAAGGTGAGCAACATAGGCGCAATCCTCGACCCCAACATTCGCACGGCGAAAGTACGTCTGGAAGTTCCCAACCCAGGAGTGTTCATGCGCCCTGGGATGTTCGCCACCGCAACGTTCTACAGTCTCGACAAGAAAATTTATACATCTGTTCCCTCGTCTGCGATTTTGCATTTGCACGATCGCGACTGGGTGTTCATCCCCACGCAAGGCAAATTCCGGCGTATTGAAGTGACGGCCGCCGCTCAGCTTCCGAATGGCATGCAAGAAATCACATCCGGCCTGCAACCAGGCCAGCAGGTCGTGTCCAATGCAGGCACGATCCAGAACGCGATTGACAATGAGTGAAGCGGGACACGGGAGCCAGGGGAATAAACGATGATTCGCAAACTTGTAGATTTCGCGCTGAACAACCGCTTCGTGGTGGTCACCATGGGGCTGCTGGTCTTCTTCGCCGGCGCGCTGGCATTCCACGACATGCCGGTGGAAGCCTACCCGGATATCGCCGACAACTACGTCACCATTATCTCTCAATGGCCAGGCCGCTCCGCCGAAGAAGTCGAGCAGCAGGTCAGCATCCCCATCGAAATTCAGATGGGAGGCCTTCCGCATCTGGCCCAACTTCGATCCGAGTCGCTCTTCGGCCTTTCTTTCATGACGCTGGTGTTCGACGATGACTCGATTAACGATTGGAATCGCGCCAAGGTACTCGAAAGGCTCACGCTCGTCTCGGTGCCTTCCGGAGTTCAGCCGCAGATCGGAACCGATTGGAGCCTCACCGGCCAAATTTATTGGTACACGATTCGCAGCGTGAATCCGAGCGTGGACCTGATGGAGCAGCGATCGATCGAAGATTGGGTGCTCTACAAACAATTCAAAACGGTACCCAACGTGGTGGATGTCAGCGACTTCGGAGGAACGGCCCGCGAATACCAGGTACGCGTTGACCCAACCAAGGTTATTTCCTACGGACTCAGCATCGCCCAGGTGGAACAGCAGCTCGAGCTGAACAACGTCAATGCCGGCGGCAGCTTCGTGGAAGTCGGCTTACAGCAGATGAACGTGCGCGCACTGGGCCTCTACCGCACCTTACAGGACATCGAAAATACCGTCCTGACTACCAAGAACGGCACGGCCATCCGCGTGAAGGATATCGCCGTCGTCGAGATGGGCCCCAGAATTCGGCTGGGCCACATGGCGCGTGCAACGCATCGTCCAGATGGAGTGATTGTGGATGAGCCGGACGTGATCCAAGGCAGCGTGTTGATGCTGAAGGGCGCGGAAGAAGGCCCGACGCTCGATGGGATCCACAAGAAAGTGGACGAGCTGAATAATCTCATCCTTCCTGAAGGTGTGAAGCTCGTCCCCATGCTGGACCGCAGCGATCTGCTTCACTTTACGCTGAACACGGTGCTTCACAACCTCGGCGAGGGAATGATCCTTGTCACCATCATTCTTCTTTTATTTCTTGGCAATATCCGCGCGGCCATCATCGTTGCCCTCACCATTCCATTTTCGTTGATGTTCGCTTCGATTTGGCTCGATTTGAGCAAGATCCCGGCTAACCTTCTTTCTCTCGGAGCGTTGGATTTTGGAATGATGGTGGATGGCGCGGTTGTGATGGTCGAGAACATTGTCCGCCATCTGAATAAGCGGCACCACGCGCCCTCGTCTGAAACATCCGGAGCACATCCAGGTCGCAGTACCGTAATCGTGAAATCTCCGGGGGAAGCGATCCGTGAGGCATGCCACGAAGTGCAGCGGCCCGTTTTCTACGCGATCGCCATCATTATTACGGCCTACATGCCGATTTTCACGCTGCAGCGCGTGGAGGGAAAATTATTCAAACCGATGGCGTGGACCGTGGCGTTCGCTCTCCTTGGCGCCATGACGTACTCCATCCTTGTGGCGCCGGTCCTGGCCAGCTGGTTCTTCAGCAAAGGCGTGAAGGAATGGCACAACCCGATCATGGAGGCATTGATCAAGGGGTACCGCAACTGGGTGCGCAAGGCGATTGAATTCCGCTGGGTAACTATAAGCGTCGGCTTAGCTGGTTTCGCGGTGGCGATGTTTCTCACGTTCAGCGGCATCATCGGCGCTGAGTTCTTGCCGCACCTCGATGAAGGGGCAATTTGGGCGCGGGGCGCGATGGCCAACAGCACAAGCCTTACGGAAGGGGAACGCTTTGCCACGCAATCCCGCTACATTTTCGCCTCGTTTCCTGAAGTTACAACGGTGGTCTCGCAAGCAGGCGCACCCGATGATGGAACGGACACGGGTGGATTCGGCAACACGGAGTTCTTCGTGGACCTGAAACCCAAGGACCAATGGCGGCCGGTCTTTCACAGGGATAAAGACGAGCTGATCGCGGCAATGAATCGCGAACTCTCGAAATATCCGGGAGCCTTCTGGAATTTTTCACAACCTATCGAAGATAACGTGGACGAGACGCTGACCGGCACGAAGGGCGGACTGGCAGCCAAACTCTATGGGCCGGATTTGGATGTCCTGGAGGCCAAGGGTGAAGAGATCAAGCAAGTCATGGCAGACATTCCGGGGATTCACGATATTGGTCTTCAACGTGACACGGGCGAACCGAATCTCAACGTCTCGGTAGATCGTCTAGCGACCGCGCGGTTTGGCATCAATGTGGCGGATGTGCAGGACGCCATCCAAACCGCCGTTGGCGGTTTTCCCATCGGCCAGGTGTTGCAAGGAGAAGCCGTTTACAACCTGACCGTGCGTTATCAAAAGCCCTATCGTGACACCAAGGAAGCGATTCAAGATATTCGCATTCTTAGCCCTTCGGGCGAGCGCGTTTCCCTGGCCCAAGTGGCCAAAGTCCAGGTCAAAGACGGCGCCTACGACATCTATCGCGAAAATGGCTCACGCTATGTGGCCATCCGTTTTGAAGTGCGTGACCGCGACCTGGGTTCGACGGTTCAGGAAGCCATCGATAAGATTGGCCAGAAAGTGAAGCTGCCGCGCGGGTATGTACTCAAGTGGGCGGGCGAGTATGAGAGCGAGAAGCGCGCCGAAGCCAGACTGCTTGTGATCATTCCCATCACAATTTTGATCATCTTTGTAATCCTTTACACCATGTTCAATTCGGCGAAGTGGGCCACGCTGATCCTGGTCACAGTGGCCATGGCTCGCGTGGGCGGACTGGTCGCTCTTTTGGTTACCCACACGTTTTTCAGCGTTGCGTCGGGCGTTGGGTTTCTCGCGCTGTTCGGCGTTTCCGTGCAGACGGGCGTCATCATGCTCGAATACATCAACCAGCTTCGCGCGCATGGCTACGCGGTCATTGATGCCGCGGTGGAAGGGGCCGTGCTGCGGTTGCGTCCCATCATGATGACCATGCTTGTGGCCACCTTTGGACTCCTACCGGCGGCATTCTCGCACGAGATTGGGTCCGACTCGCAGCGGCCGTTTGCAATCGTCATCGTCGGTGGGCTGATTGCCGACCTGGTCATGAGCATCTTCATTCTTCCCACGCTCTATGTTTGGTTTGCGAGCGATGGTGACATGCTGCCGGAACCGGAGGCAAACTTTGAGATTTAATCGATCAAGTCGAAATTTTTGGAAAATCGGCATTGGTCTGGCCGCTTGCGCGGTGGCTTGCTGCGTTGCGGCTACGCCGTCGGCATTCGCGCAGGCCTCGACTGGCCCGGTGAGGATCACGCTGGACGAGGCCATTCAACTGGCCATCAAACACAATCACTTCCTGATTGCCATGCAAACCACCATCCAGCAGAGCGAGGCCGAAGAGATCACGCAGGGCCTTCGGCCCAACCCCAATCTTTTCGTAGACTGGGAATACTTGCCTCTGGGATCGCCGGCAAAACAAAATCCCGGCTTATACAACGGCGTGTCCACTCCTGATTACCTTAAAAATAATACTGAAGGAGATATCGGCCTCAGCTATTTGTTCGAACGCGGGGGCAAGCGCCTGGACCGCCTTCAGGCGCAGAAGGATATCACCGCGCAGACGCGTTCGCAGGTAGCCGACAACGAACGAGGGCTAACGTTTCAGGTCGCGACCCTGTTCTATAACGCGCAGCTGGCCGAATCCACGCTGGACCTGGCCGAGCTGGACTTGAAAAGTTTCCAGTCCACCGTGGACATCAGCGAACATCAATTCCAGGCTGGAGGCATCAGCGAAAACGATTTTTTGATGATCAAACTTCAGCTTTTGCAATTTGAAAGCGACCTGATGCAGGCGCAGCTGGCCAAAGCCCAATCGCTATCGGATTTGAGGCAGTTGCTCGGGTATGAGTCCGTGTCCGCTCAATACGACGTGGTCAGCGATTTCGAGTATCACGCGGTCAAGGTCAATCTCGAGGACTTGCAGATGAAGGCCATTCAGAATCGCCCGGACCTGCGCGCAGCGCAGCAGGGAGTGACCGCGGCGGACAGCCAGTATCAATTGCAGAAGGCCAACGGCGTGCAAGATCTAACGGTTTCTGCCAATTACTCACATGTAAATGGAATCAACGCAGCAACAGGACTTGTCAGCATCCCGTTGGCCATTAACAATCGCAACCAGGGCGAAATTGCGCGCTCGCGCTACGCCATTACCCAGGCCCAGGAGCAGCAGTTGTTCACCAACGGCCAGGTATTGACCGACGTGAAGGATGCTTACGAAGGACTGCAATTCAACGACATGACCGTGCAGCTTTATCTCTCCAAGTATTTGGATGTAGCCACGCAGTCGCGGGACATCAGCGAATACGCCTACCGGCGAGGCGGCCTGGCCCTGCTCGATTTCCTGGAAGCGGAGCGCAGCTATCGGGCCACCGAACTTGGCTACCGGCAGACGCTGGCTGCTTACTTGCTCGCGGTCGAACAGCTTCGCGAAGCGGTTGGCACGAGAACGCTGCCTTAGTTCGTCCGGCAACATAGGTAATAGGTCGTAGTTGCAGGGGCACGGCAATGCCGTTCACGGAGAACGTTCTCGGTGAACCGCGCCCCTACGCCGGCCAACGAGTTGTTTGTCCTTTGGCGGGACCGAGGCAGGGGGCGTGTGAAAGCGAGGTTTCCATGAAAGTTTTTGTTCTTTTTGCCGCGGCTATGCTCGGGTCCATCCCGGCGCTTGCGCAGGATCAGCCATCGTGCAGGGCGTTCTTCCAGGTGCTGCAAGCCGACGCGGGAACGCCGGGGCTGCGCACCGGCCTGGACCCGGCGCAGAAGAGATGGTGGGAAAGCAAAGGCAAAAAAAAATATCCGGGACTGTGCTTGAGCGGTTCGGTGATGTCCGCGGAGAAGCCCCGATATTTAGTTATCTGGTCGAAGTCCAATACGATCGGTCAAGCGACTCTCGGTTCCAATGAGGTTTACGGCCAAGCAGCAACCGCCATGCAGACGACTGCACCCGCCGCGCGGATTTACCAATCCCGCTGGGACAAGGCATCCGTCACGGTCATTAATGTTTTGAATGACAGCGGCCTCCTGCTGCCGCCCATCTATTTCCAGACCGACGACCATTCCTGGATGTTGTTTCCAGACAGCACCAAGGTTCTCGAAGCTGCCGTGAAATACCTTACGCAAGAGCGCGTCTTTTTGCCTTAGACATTTTGAAGCAAAGGAATTTCCCTGGGGGAGTGAAGGTCATGACCAAGCAAGAAGTTCGCGCCCGGATCGAACAGATCGGCATCATTCCTTCCATTCGTGTCTCTTCCAAGGAAGATGCACAGTTTGCGGCGGAGGCCGTCTCCTCCGGCGGCATACCCATCGTGGAAATCACTATGACCGTTCCTGGAGCGATCGACCTGATTTCCAATCTGGTGAAGCACGCGCCGGATATGGTCGTGGGCGCGGGAAGCGTGTGGGATACGGAAATGGCCCACCGCTGCATGAATGCCGGAGCGGCTTTTATTACCACCGAAGGATTTGATTCGCATGTCGTCGAACTGGCGGTTAAAGGAAATACCGTGGTTTTTCCGGGAGCGCTCACGCCCACCGAAGTGATCAAGGCCTGGCAGGTTGGAAGCGACTTTGTGAAGGTATTTCCATGCGCACAAGTCGGCGGCGACAGTTACATTCGCGCCCTAACTGCGCCTCTACGGGATGTGCGTCTGATTGCCGCCGGTGGCGTGAACCAGCAAACGGCGGCGAATTTTATACTGGCCGGCGCCGTTGCCATCGGTGTCGGTGTGGACCTAATTCCCAGGGACTCGATCCGGCTCAGGCAATCGGAGCGCATTCGCGAGTTGGCGCGCAGGTTTATGGGCTTTGTGGAAAGCGCGCGCGCGGAGCTCGCTTCACGAAAAATCAAGCCAACGTAACAACCACCACACCATGTTGCCGCGGTAGTTGGAATGAACAACATGCGAGGGTTCGACAATAGAATTGAGTCCGAATCCCACCCTCTCTGCCATTTGACCCCTCTTTGCTTTCCTTTTGCGTCTCTCCAAATGTAGGGAACGGAGTTTGCGGGTTGCTTATTCTTTCCAGGCGTCCAGGTTGAACACATTGCATCCCAGGCGCATTGGAGGCGGATTATCAGCCAAAGCATCCATCGTAATCAGTCTATTCGTATTATGGGGAAGCCCATTCATCAAGAGTGATTTCTTGCAGCCGCCGCGGCTTCACGGACGATTCCCGCTCGGCCTTTTTCTCGCGCCTGGTACTGATCGTAAATCCAGCGATACGTTTTCTGCAGACCGCTGCGAAGCGGCGTGCTTGGCTCCCAGTTGAGATACTTCTGGATCTGGGTGTTATCGCTGTTGCGGCCGTTCACACCTCTGGGCGCGCTAAGATCGTAGTTTCGCTTTAACTCGATTCCGGCAATGTCCTCCGCCAGATCGACCAGCTGATTGATGGTCACCGCTTCGCTCGATCCAAGATTGACGGGCTCCAGAATTTGCGAATTCATAATTAGGTCGATGCCTTTTATGCAGTCGTCGATAAACATGAAGCTGCGCGTCTGATTGCCGGGGCCCCAAATATTAATTTCGTGGCTTCCGGAAAGCTTCGCTTCGATGACCTTGCGGCAGATCGCGGCTGGAGCCTTCTCCCGCCCGCCATACCAGGTGCCCCAGGGGCCATACACGTTGTGGAACCGGGCCACGCGCGAGTACAGGCCAAAATCTTCGCGGAAGTGCCGGCACATGCGCTCTGAAAAAAGTTTTTCCCATCCGTATCCGTCTTCCGCCAGAGCGGGATAGGCGTCCTCTTCCTTGAGCGATGGAGCTTCGAAGGTTGTCTGCTTATCGCCGTTGTAAACGCATGCGGATGAGGAGTAAAAAAATCGTTGCGCGCCACACTTGAGCGCCGCCTGCAGCATGTGCGTATTGATCAGGACGGAAAGCATGCACAGCGCTTTGTTCTGCTCGATGAAGCCCATTCCCCCCATGTTGGCCGCCAGATTGTAGATGTCAGCGGCGCCGTCGGCGGCCGTTTCGCAATTTTCGCGCAGATTCAAATCCAGGGAAAGATTCTCGACATCGTCGAAGCGTTGGTACCACTCATCAAATGGCTTGCAGTCCACCGCCCGAATGCGCTGGTGGCTGCGCGCGCGAAGCGCCTCGACAAGATTTCCGCCGATGAAACCTCCCGCACCCGTGACCAAAACCGTGCATCGTACTTCATTCATTTGACGCCCCCCTTTTACGATTCTTGAATCATATCGACTAGCGACCTTTAACCCGGCTAAGCATTTCCAGCAACACGAGCGCTGCGAATTGCGATCCATAAATCAGATAGCGGCGCCACAATCGGCCGGGTTCTATTGCCAGCCGAAAGAGCCACTCCAGGCCGTGCTCTCCCATCCACCCGGGCGCTTGCGCCACCCGCCCCGTGTGGAAATCGAATGCCGCGCCCACGCCGATCAGCACCGGAACGCTCAGCCGACTGCGATGCTGGTACATCCAAGTTTCTTGCATGGGAGTGCCGAGCCCTACCCACACAATATCCGCGCGTGACTCCTCGATCGCCGCCACCACCTCGCGGTCTTCCTCTTCCGTCAGCGCTCGAAACGGGGGGCTATAAAATCCAGCAACCTGAAGGCCCTGAAAACGCGATACAAATCGTCTGGCGAGTTCTTGCGCCACGCCAAGGGCGCCCCCATAGAAAAAGTGGCGATATCCCTTTGCAGTGCTTTCTGCGCAAAGGCGCTCCATCAATTCAGGTCCGTAGACCCGCCGGCGCAGTTCGGAAAAACCCTGCCGCCGACCCAGCCACACCAGCGGATACCCGTCCGGCACGACAAGTCCCGCCGCGCCTAGAATTTCGCTGAATGTTTCATCATGCCGTGCTTCCATCACCCCATGCATTCCCGTTACGGCGATAAAGCGGCAGCAATTCTTCTCGCCAATCCAATCGTCGATTGTGCGAATAACTTCAGGGGTTTGCACAGCATCCACGCGCACGCCAAGGGCGCGAAAACTTGCTCCATCTTCTTGATTTCGATGTGACTCCGCCATGATGTCGTCCACCCTGAATGCGCGGTTCGCGGTCAGGTCAATTTTCCAGTTCTAGTTCAGCGGGCTGCCGGGCTAAAATCTTGAACGTTTCCAGCAGGTGCAGATGGCTATTTATCGATCGGATAATCCAGGTTCTGCCCCCGGTCCAGCGCTCGTGATCGAGAATGGACATCCCCTTCTCTTTAAGTAGCGAAACAATTTCGAGGTCATCCACTCCTGTTTTTGCGTGGTACTCGGCCAGATCGCCCGCGCTGTCCACCGCGCGCTGGTGAACCCGATTCGATCCATGAACAAACTTCCTCACCCGGCGCGCAATGCCAGGCAGAAAGTCGGACTGGTCGTGAAAGGCCTTGGCTACGATGGTATCCAGCGATTCCAAAAGATTTGGAAGCAGAACGCCCCGTGGAATGACTGGATCGAAATTGGAATAAAACAATCCACCGGGCCGAATGTGGTCGGCGACGACATCGATCACTTCGAGGTAGGAATACAGGTGGTGCAGCACCGAATTAAAGGCGATCAAATCGTATCGATTCGTCGTCGAATCAAGAAACGCTTCGATGGAGGAATTGATCAGCGTTGGAGAGAATCCCGCGGCGCGCGCGCGTTCTTCTAGCAAGACGAGCATATCGGAAGAAACGTCCACAACGGTTACCTCCCAACCCATTTCCAACATTTTTAGAGAAAGGTTTCCGGTTCCGCCGCCGCAGTCAAGGCAACGCACCGGCCCGGGGACTCGGTCAAGGATTCGGCGCATTCGTCCGAGGTCCAGGCGCAACGATTGCTGCAGGTCTCCGCTGCGTGCGCAGGTTTCATACTCATCGTATTTGCCGGCAATGCTCCGGTAGAAATCGATGTTTGCGGAAATCACTTCCGCTTCGGGGTCATTTATCCTGCCGTTATTCATGATTGTCATTGGCCTTTCATATCCTCATGCATAAATCAGATCGAAAATGTTGCCCGCGTTTCTAGGATTCAACGCCCATAGGAGCTCGAACAAGGTCCTCAGCGCTTGTTCTTTTGGCGATGGCCCGAGCGTAGATACTCATCAGCTGGAGGTAGTTTGCTTTCGGCGTGTACTTGTCTTCGTATTCGGCACGCGCGGCTCGCCCCATGCGCATCATTTCCTGCGGATGCGTCCATGCCCATTCCACTTTCGCTGCCAGGTCCCGGGGATCGCCCGGCGTGAAATGAAGTCCGGTGCGATGGTCTTCCACGATTTCCGCCATGGCGCCCAATCGCGAGACGATCGCCGGCAAGCCGCAGGCGAATGCTTCGGCGATGGTCATGGGAAAGCCTTCAAACCACAGGCTTGGGAAGATTAAAAATCGCGCTTCGCGCATGCATTGAGATATTTCAGCAGGGGCGATGCGTCCGAGAAAATCGACATCCTTGAGTTTGCGCCTCGCAATCTCCGAAAATACTTCCTCGCGCAAGGGGCCGTCCCCGGCGATCTTGAGCGGAACACATGTGCTCAAATTGCTCCACGCTTCGGGCAAAATGCGTACGCCCTTTTCTTCCGCGAGACGGCCGACATACAAGGCGTATTGTCCTTCGCTGTCTTTTGGAGCAGGGGACGAACCGATCGCATTTCGCTTTACGACAATGCGCTCAGCCGGAAATCCGCCCTCGATGAATTTGTTTCGCGCAAAATCGCAAAGCGCTATATAGATGTCAACTTTCTCTTTCCATGTTCCTAAAACGTGATGCGTGGCAAGCATGGCGGAAGTGGCTGCTGAGGCAGAGCTGCTATCTCGATAACAGGCGTGCACAACGCTGGGCCAGGCGAAGCCGCGGCCCAGGCAGTCCTGGCAGATGTTTCCATCGCGAAAAAAAATTGCGCTGGGGCACAGGAGTCGATAGTTGTGCAAGGTCTGGACAACAGGGACGCCCGCGCCATGGCAGGCATAGTAGGCCGCGGGAGAAATCAGAGGAAACGTGTTATGGAAATGGGCCACGTCCGGCTTCCTGTGCGAAAGCAGATTTCGAATCTCACGGTAAGACCTCGAAGACCAAATTGTATTGACGCCGGCGGGAGCGAATCCAAACCAGCCGCCGCCGCGCAACTCATCATTGCATCGGAAATAGGTAACCACGGTATGGCCATTACTCTCGAGCAGTTGAGACTCGGCCGCGACCACGGCGTCTTCCCCGCCGGATTGCTGGTACGAGTTATGGATCATTAGAATTTTCATTTTGAAATGACTCGCATCGGTCACCTTCAAAGGTTCACCGGCAATAGGAGTGTCCGCTCCCGTGATCGCTCGCCTCTTTCTTTGCAGTTATCTACTAGGTTGCAGATAAACACTGGGCATTTGACACGGAATTGCAGCATTTACCCGCGGCGCATTTAGAGAGACCGAGGATATGAGGGACGTGAGAACCAGCATGTATCCCGCGCCGGCGGGCCCGGCGGAATTCGCCAGTACATTTTCAACCGTCAAACTGAATAGGATGGCTGGCAAGATTCCCAGGAATGCAGCAGCCTGCCACGAGCGCCGAACTTTAAGCGCGCGAAGCGAGATTCTGGTGGCTTGCAGCAGCACTGCCACAAAAAGAAAGAGCCCGATTGCTCCCCATTCGTAGAGACAGCGCAGGAATTCGTCATGCATGGTGCGATTGGGATCGAGGCCCTCGTCGGCATCGCTGCTCATTGTCAGCTTGATGTCACCGCCGCTGCTGGTACCCGATCCCAGGAGTAGCCGCAGCGGCCCGCGGCTCATCAACTGATCGTAAGTTTCCTGATAAATTCTCATTCTCCATGCCAGTGTGCCAATGTCTTCGAGCGTGGCATCGCTCGCGGACGCGAAGGAAAATAATTCCTGAATGCGATTAGAGGGGAAATACCAAGTGATGGCGCCCAGCAACAGCAGCACAGGGAGCGCGCCAGTCAAGACTCGAGTGGCGAAAACACGCAGGTTAAAAGATTTTCGTCGGGAAACGATTTTAAGGAAGGAGGCCACGATAAAAAGAGCAATCATGGACGAAAACACATACCTGCTGCCAGTGAGAAGAATGCTGACCATGATGGCTAGTTCAGTAATTCTTGTAAATATGCCCGATGAGCCTGCGCACAAAAGCAGCGCCAGCACGCATAAGAGGAAGGCCGCAAATCCCTGCGCGTCTGAAAATTCCGTGAAACGCTCATCAATGGTCCCAAAAGTATTGTCCAACAAATACGTTTGCACGATGGCCATGGCAATGGCGCACCACGCTAATGCAAGAAGAGTTCTTGGCGTGATCCATCCGGAAGACCATGCGAATCGAAACACGATAAAAAGCATCGTGGAACAGAATAGATATCCGATCATTTTGAGTGCGGAAAGAGGGTAGTGGCTCCACGCGGTCGCAATCAGGGCGTAGGCCACCAGAGCCATCCAAAGTTTGGCCATCCGTGGCCACTGTGAAAACGGCGCGGGCTTCCATCCGATGCGCCACAGCAGGATTGCGGGTAGCAGGATGATCTTGATCACGTTTTCAAATCCAACGGACGACACGGAATCGAATCCGGGACCAGACATATCGATTTGAAGAATAAGCAAGGCACACACAATCGCCCATCTCGGTCTTAGGATCAGCGCGCTCGCCACCAGGATCCAAAAGAGCGCCGAGGCAATCAGCGGTGCCTGATAAGTCATCGAGATCCATTCGACGAGTAAATCAGCCGCCATCGATCGACAAATGCTTCTGCCGAAAAGCGCTGCACACTTCGTCTAGCTAGTTCTCCCATTCGTTTATGTTCATCGGGCGAAAGTGCCATGGACTTGATAATTCCTAGGGCCAAATCCGGGCCGGTCTTTTCAACTTGAAACCCATTGGCGCCGTCGACCAGAAACTCTTCCACTCCGTTCAATCGCGTGACCAGCAGCGGCAATCCCGCAGCTGCGGCTTCAAGTGCAACCAGCGGAAAGACTTCATAGGCCGAAGGAAGTGCAAATACGTCCGCGCTCCATAGAAATGGGCGGACATCTTTCTGCATGCCCACAAAGCGGACTTGCGCGTCCAAATCCATTTCGGAAACTAGTTTGCGATAGGGAGACAGGAGTTGAGGAGTTCCACCAACTACGGTCAATTTCAATTTGGAACAGTCCACCAGCTTCAAGGCATCCAGCAACTGGGGAAGGCCTTTGCGCTCGTAGTGTCCCAGGCTGACGAAAACAATCCCGAAATCGTCCGGCGCGATGCCCAATTCCCGTCGAAATAAATCGCGGTCGAATCCCTCTGGTGGTTGCATTTGGCCGGCATCGACAGCGTTGGGAAGTATTCGAATTTTGTTTTCGCACTGCGGGTACTCGGCCAACAGCTCTCTGGCCAGACCGCGCGATGGCACGATGATTTGCCCGGCGCTTCGCAAGACGCGTTCTTCTAGGAGCGCATTGAGCCAGCGCGCAATCCACATCGCGGCGCTCTTCAATCCTATTGAAGGAGACCTTTTCCACTGATGCTTGATATAGGCGCGATGGCAGAAATGCGAGTAGCACAACTGTCCCAACAGCGATTGGCTTTCGATGGTTTGCACCAGGTCAAAACGCACGCCGTGTTTCAGCCGATAAAAAAAATAGTAGACAGGCGCAAGCATGTGAAACGTGAGGAACAACAAGGCCATCGGCCTTCGAGCTGCTGGTATTCGTATCCAGCGAATGCGCTCCGGCCGCGGATTCTCAAATTCAACCGCGAACACCGTAAATTCATGTTCCAGAGAGAGTGCATCGAGGATGCGCAGATGGCAGCTGCCAATGGCATTATTTTTGGTGACAAGATAATCGAAGATGGCGATCTTCATTCCGACCGGTGCTCCTTTTAAGAATTCGACGGCCCATGCGCGCACAATCCACATGGGGCGTGCATCTGTTCGCAAAGGTGATTCTCATAGTTGCGGCGTAGGGGCACGGCATTGCCGTGCCCCTACAGCTACTGCTTTCGGACGGCACAGAATCGATCCAGATTGTTCAACGCGTTCGACGTAAATCCCTGCCTGCGGCAAAATTCAATCCAGCCGTGGTTCACGTCATCCGATGCCAGCACGCCGCCGGGGCGCATCTTTGGCCACACCAGTTCGTATTCCCAGAGCATGTGATCGGGGGTGTGCAAATCGTCGTGCACGAACATGTCCACATAGGGAATTGTGTTCAGCAATGCAGGGAGACCTTCGCGCACGTCTTGCAGCAGCAACACGTGGCGGTCGCCGATCTCCTGGCGAATCTGCGCAGGGATGGCCCAGCCGGCGGGGCGCACCGCTCCTTCATAAATGGACCCGTCCTGCAAGGGAAGGGATGCATTAGCGGGCGGCGGGAGCTCCATGGAAAAAAGTGTTCCCGATGCGTTCTCGATCAGCGCTGCGGCAATGAAGGAAGAGGAGATTCCGGAAGCCACGCCCGTCTCAATCACGTATTCAGGCCGCAATTCGCGCGCGATGCCGTAAAGAATTTCGCCGTCGTCCATTCCCACTGCGCCCTGGTGCACGGCCTCATCTGAAATGATATCTTCCAAAATCGGCCGCCAGCGATCGAAGCCGGAGAGCGCCTTATCCGCATCGATTCCCATGTTGTGCAGAAAACTTCTCGCCCCGGCTAATCGCGTTCGCGAGAATTTCCACTTGGAATAAGCGAACAAGAATGACTCCCACGGATGCGAGCGGTAAAAAGAGGAACCCATCACCTCCTGATAAGTTCTCGCAAAGCGATCGGTCATCGTCGGCATTGCTTTTCTCCGATTTGAAACGTTCTTGCGATGCAGCTATTCGGGGTGTGCATGAGTGCTTCGTTTTGCAAGTTTCCTGTAGCGCCCGCCTTCAGGCGGGCACTTTGCCGTCGAGCAGATGCCCGCCTGAAGGCGGGCGCTACAGGAAACTTGCAAAACTGAGTTCTTACGCCACTCTTCATCTTTCAAATTCCACTGCAACCACCGTGGCGACGGACTCTCCGCGATCCCTGCGCCACAAGTAGAAAAAAGACGCGGCGGTTTGCACCGCAAAGGCAAGAGCAAGCCCCGCGCAGGCTCCGCGCACCCCGCCAAACGCAGCCAGCGGCAAACCAAACACCACCGCTGCAACCGCGCCCGCGAGCTGGCTTCGAAACACCAGCGCGCTCTCGCCCAATCCATAAAACAGCGCGCCCAGGAAATGAGCGAGATACACAAACAAATATCCCACCACATAAATGCGCAGCTCGGATCCGAGCCCGGCATAGAGCGAATTTGCTCCATAGAAAATCTTCAGGCTGGTTTGCGGAAAGATGGCCAGAAGGAGGAAGTAAGGGAGAATCAGCAGGCCTGTCTGCAACCCGTGTCCCGCCGCCGCTCGAAACGCATGTGCATTTCCATCCAGCTTTCTTCGTCGCGCGACAACGGGAATCACTACATTGCTGAGGCTGAACATCGCCGGATTCGCCAATCCAAGAACCGTGCCGAGAGATTGAAACGCGGCCACCTCAATCGTGCTGCGGATGGCCAAAAACCAGACCAGGGGCTGAGTCATTAGCGCACGCGCAAGATTTGCCAGCAGTGCCCAGCGACCCAGTTGCCAGTAGAGGCGCAGCGGAAGAAAGGCCTCCCGAAAATGTTTTGGACGAAGGCCCAACTGAATGGCCTGCAACCCTGCGGCAACCGCGGATGTCAGCGCAATCACCAGGAAAGCGCTTTGCAGCGTGACGCCGTGCCACAGCAGCAACAGTCCCACCAGCAGCGCCTGACCGACGTAACTGATCAGGTCACCCCAAAGCGCTTCGCGGTGCCGGCCGTGCGTCATCAATGCGCGTCGCGCGGTTTCCTGTGCTTGCCAGCAAATAAGAGCGAGCGCCGCATACGGCCCAACCGCGGGCCTCTTCAGCACAAAGCCCGCCAATACCAGCGCAACGGTAAGACCAAGCGCCAGGAAGATGGTCAGCACAAGCGATCCACCAGCGCGGCGCCGAAGATCGCTTTCACTTTCCGCCGCGCCTTCCAAAGAAACCGGGTAAGTAATCACTGCCGCTTGAATGCTATTCAACACCAACACCGTGGCCAGCAGCAGCGCGTAGATGCCGTACTCTGCGGGAGCAAGCCGCCGCGCCAGAAGAATGCTGGTCAGAAAATTGCCCAGCGAAACTGCGCCCTGATCGGCCATGGACCAAAATCCCTGGCGCGCGCCATCGCTCCCTAGAAGTTTCACTGGCCCTGACCTCGAAACACAGTCGGAATGGTCATGGCCAGAATTCTGAAATCAAGCATCAAATCCCAGTTCTCGATATATTCCAGGTCGAGTTTCATATTTGTTTCGAACGATGGATCGCGCCGCGCTTTCACCTGCCACAGCCCAGTAAGGCCCGGCTTCACATCCAGGCGGCGCAAATGCTCAATGTTGTAGCGCTCATAATCGTCCAGAGGATGCGGCCGCGGCCCGATGAGGCTCATTTCGCCCAGGAGCACGTTCAGCAACTGTGGTAATTCATCGATGCTGTATTTGCGAAGCCAGCGCCCGCAGCACGTTAGGCGAGGATCGTTGTCCATTTTGAAAAATGGCCCTTGTCGCTGGTTGGCCTTGCGCAATGATTCCTTATGAGCGTCGGCGTCGCTGATCATGGTGCGCAATTTGTAGCAGCGAAACTTTTTCCCCTTTTTTCCAATGCGCAGCGCGGAATAGGTAACCGGTCCGTGAGAATCCATTCGAATCCAAATCGCAGCAATGGCCAGAAGAGGCGATGCTAGAAGAAGCCCGGCGAAGGCTCCCACGATGTCCATCAGGCGTTTCACGGCCAGGCCAAACGCTGGAATCGGCTGTCCGTACAACTCGATAACAGGGAACCCGCCGATGGAGCTGAGCGGGGCGTGCCATCCCAAGCCGTCGTAGAGGTCAGGTACGACACACAGATTCAAACGCATGCGCTGCGCTTCCATGCAAATGTGCTTCACGACTTCGCGATCCGCGGGAAGTGTAATGAACAACTGATCGACGAATTGCTCGCGCGCAACTTTATTGAGATCGCGGATGGAGCCCAAAATGCGGGGATTGCCGTTCGCTTGCGTATCCAGGAATCCGCAGACGGAATGGCCGAATTGACGATTGCTTTCCAGCCACGCTGCCAGCGCCTGACCCAATCTTCCAGCGCCAATGATCAGGGCGCGCGAAACGCCTTCCCCGCGGCGCGCTCGTTCACGGTCATGCACCCGTTTGGCGTAGCGCCAGCCGGCCAGTGCGCCAAAATTGACGACTCCGGCGGAGACAATAACCATGCGCGAGATTTCTTTATTTCCGGAAATGAATATGAAGAGGACCAGAAGGGTGGTTGCAAATCCGACTGCCTTGGCGACTTTGAAAGTTTCTCCCAGCGCTCGAATTTCACTGCCCGCGCTGTACAGGTGCTGGCCCATGCAAGCCATCACGACGAGCGCCACGTACAGCAACAAGAAGGCCGGGTAGCTTTGGCGGTATGCCTCTTGAATGAACTGGTGTGCGGAAACGATCTCAATTCCCCAATAAAGGGCGAATCCGAAACGCAGGCCATAGATAAGAATTGCGGCTGTGCAAACCAGGAGCACATCAATCGCTACGTAAGACGCCGGACGAAAGTATCCCGCTCGCGGGCCATCGGGTTTCGATCGAACAGAGAAAGGCTCGCCATCCAGAAGCCACTCCTCAGGGATGAATTCTTCCGCTGAAGTCACTTTCGGCATCGTCGGTGCAGGCACCTGTTCTGTCGCTGTAACGTTCATGATCTGTGACCCTTCACTCCCCTGAGCAGCGTGCTGAGTTTTCGTTCTACGGTTTGGAAGCGGCCGGGGCCACTTCCTCCATCGGTCGTTTCGTTCCATCCGGCCGTGATTCAAACGCGCTCGTGCCTTTTCTCATCGCACGCGCAATGGCAACTCCGGCGGGCGCAAATTTTCCGGCATCACTGCGCAACGCCCCGGCCATTTCTTCCGCGAACTGCTTGCCGGGATCCTGCGGGTCCATCGATTGCCAATGACGTTTTGCAAACAGCCACATGCAGACGGCGGCAAGGGCTAATGCTGTTCCTCCCGCGATCACCACAAGCCGCGGCGGGTAGGCCTTCTTGGTCGGCACGGTCGCGGCATCCAAAAGTTTTACGCTGGGAATTTCCTTGGCTTCTTGCACCTTGGCCAATTCATATTGCTGCGTCAGCAGTTCAAAAACGGTTTCCTCAATCCTGTTCTGGCGATACAGATCGGCATAGGTGACGCCCAGGCGCGGCAATTGGCGGATCGAAGGATAGAGGGAAGGGTCGCTCTTGGAGGAAAGTCCGCCGTTCACATCGGAGTCACCGCCCATTTTCCCGAGTTGCTCGCGCAATTCCGCGACTCGCGCGCGTACGGATCGCACGCGCACATTCTGGTCGGCGTAAATCGCTTGCAATCCGCGCAGTTCGGATTCCGCGGCAATCAGCTGCCCCTGCAACGTTGCGGCGGCTTCCACCATGGCTTTGCCTTGCGCGGGGATGTCGATGGCCGTGTTTTTGCTCGCGAATTCGCTGAATCGGTGCGCGGCGCTGTCTAGGTCCAGCTTCACCGAGGTCAAACGCTCTTCCAGAAAAATTCGCTCGCGGCGCGCCGACGAAGTGCTGACCCGGGCCACTAGGCGGTCCAGCTCGGCTGCATACGCCTGGGAAAGAGCCGCGGCGCGTTGTGCGTCGTGATCCCTCACAGTGATGGTGATGATGCCGCTCTTGCGATCCTCCGCAATGTAGGAATGGTCGGAAAGCGCCTGCCGCGTATCTTCGATTTTCGTTTCGCGATATACGCGATCCAGCCGGAATTCAGCGATCAAGCGGTCCTGAACTGTGCGGCTCTGCAGGATTCCGACAAACAGCGCGCCGGAATTTTTCGCGCCCAAGAGATCGCTGGCCACCGCTCCGAGGCCGCCGGTGCGAGCCGCCGCTGCTCCCAGCGGCAGCGCCATGCTGGACAAGGAATCGCTATCCGGCGGCATCAATTGCGTGGTGGCGTCATAGCGGACAGGAATCAGAAACGCAATGGCCGTGCTTGCCACCAGCGCGATCAGCAACGCGCGCAGCAACAACCCGCGATTTTCCAGCAGAAAGCGGAGATGCGCGATGGTTCGCTCCGCGGAAACTTCCGGTGCAACCGGAGTTTCCAGAGAAACTCCGGCGCCGTTTTCTGCCGCGGAAATATCCAACCACGGATCTTTCGTCTTCTCTTTCGGACTCACGAAAATTCACCCTCGATCAAAGTTTTAATGCAATTTGTTTTCTCGTGTGTGCACGTTCTTGTACCGCGCCACGGAAACTCAGCATCCATTCGTTCGACGGGAATCATTTCCGTCACCGTTCCCCGGGCACGAATCCAACTTCCAAGATCGCCGTCACGTTGTCTTGCCGGCCGTTGAACAGCAGCGGGTAGTGCGAAATATTCTCGAACTGCACTTGCGCTTTCACGTAGGTGCCGCCGCTGAAATGCATTTCGCCGCGCACGCCGTAGTCCTGCCAGGCGCCTCCGCCGGGAACGAAATCCGAACTCACCGAGTTATGCCGGTAAATGAATTGAAATGTGTTGCGCGGAGAAATCCAGTAGGTCAGCCAGGATTGAATGCTCCGTCCATCCCGGCCCACGGTGTTGCCAATAAAATTGCCGTCGACAGTATTCCCATCCGGATAATTCATATTCCAGTAATTAAATATGCCGTGGTTTCCGCCGCCCGCCTGGGGGATCAGCCCAGCCTGTTCTGTCGATACGCCTTCTATATGCAAATCGAGTGTGGGGACTCCCGGGATTCGCGTGATGTAAATGCCCGGATGCCAGGGATTCCTGGCCGGATTTTCGATCGGCAGAATGTCATCCTCCGCATAGGCGTCCCCGTACAGCACGATGTAGTTCCTCACCTTGGGCACGTGAAAGGTCCAGTCCATTTCGCTTTCGCTATCGCCCGGCACCGAACCCAGCCGGGGATCGCTCTTGCCAAAAAAGCTTTCGATGAACGTGCGCCCCGTAAGCGGGTTGCCGCCGGTCCCGCCAATCACGGTCCTGCGCCCAAACCCGACCTCAAGGAATGAAAATGGTTTGAGATTTACCTTTTGTCCGTAAACGAACGGCCGCGGAACATAGGGATGCCCATCCAGGCGCCCAAAAAATTGATCGATTCGAACAGCTCCAAGAACTCCAAGCAATCCAGGCAAATGAAACGGTTCGGGATTCACCAGGCGCGCCATATTGACGGGCACCACGTTGTCGCTCCACATCATCGAATCCGACCCAGGGGCCCAGGAAAGACTTTGCCTGCCCAGCACCAGTTGCCAGTTATTCATGTTCACTGTTGCGTAGGCATCCAGAAGTTGAAGGCGGTTGACCGCATTGACCGGACCGGTTGCGATCTCGGAGAGGGGAATTGCCTGCCCTCCGACCAGATCCGTCCCGTCTGCCCTGGAAATGAAATTGACGATCGCCGCGGAAGGCGCCGGCGCGGATGGAGCGTGTTCGTATTCCGCGCGCACATACACTGCCAGCGGCCCAGCGTCCGCGCGGAACGATCCGCCGGCCTGGCCGTTTGTGCCGCGCTCAAACGGACGCCCGAAATCATAGGCAACCGTTTGCCCAAAATGAAATCCGTCGCTCAGGTCTGGCCCGCTGATGGATACGGCTCTGATGTAAACGGATTCCAAATTTGCGCCGAGATTTTTTCCGCCTTCCAGCAGCCCCATTTCGTAGCTGAATTCCTTTGCCAGGCTGCCTTGCAGCTGCGCCGCTTCTTTGCTCAAATCCTGCCCGTGTTGCAACTCTTCACCGGCCTCTTGCGTGAGGCGAGCGCATTCGATGCGCGTCCACGGCTTCAGGCCCATCATTGCCGTACTGATATCTCGCAGCGCCTCGAGCCTCTCGAACGCCGCGTACGTCCAGCTGTCCAGAGGAACAAATGTGGAGCCCATGTTTCTGCGGTTTCTGTGGTTCTCGTCTTCTATCCCAGACAAGTTTCCCGAGTCCGCGCCGCCAAGTTCAGGATCGTGGTGCGCGCGATACACTTGCCGGCCAATCAGCCATCCCATCGCCGCGCCAACCACAACATCGGAAGGGAAGTGCTGCTTGCCAAGCACCCTGGACGCACTGACTGCCGTTGCTAGGCCGTAAACCGAAAGTTGCGTTAGGGGCCCGGGATATTCGTGAGCGATTACGCTGGCCATGGACCAGATTGCCGCCGAATGCCCCGACGGAAACGAATCGCCGCCATCGAACCAGTTGCCCTGGCCTTGTCCCTGATCGGGGCGATCTCTTCCAAACGCATATTTCATCGCCGTAACCACTGCAAGGCCGTCTGCCAGCGCTTCCCCTGCCAGGATTCCCGTTTCTCTTTGGTGGTCGTTGTGCGAAAGCTTGCCCCACACATAGAGGCCGCCTCCCGCGCCGATCATGGCGTATAGTCCATAATCGGAAACCTTCACATAGCGGTTCCAATTATTCGGATTCGTCGAAAGGGCCGGTGGAACCGCGCGGTCCGAGGCCATAAAGCCGGCAGTAGCCGCCGCCAACGGAAACAGCCAACTGCCGTCCGCCCAACGTAGGCGCGCCGGGCTCGTCCAGATCGCTTTCTGGTCCAGCAGAAGATTCTTGAACAGAGACAGATTGAGATTTGTCGGCGTGAATGTGCCGGCACTATTTTGAAGATTTCGCGAATTCAGCTCAGGCATGGGTGCGCTCGACACTTCTGACGAGGACTCCGTCTGAGCCGCGGATGCCTGTATGGCGTCCGCCGGCGAACGTTCGCTTCCCTGAGCTTGCGCCAAACACGTCGTGCCAAACGGCACAACGGCCAGCAGTAATCCAGCGAAAATTGCCGAAATTCTTCCCCCGGTTGTTTTCATGTCGATGTTTGTCCAAGACTGCTTCCATGAAAACCATCACGACTGATTAATGCGTTGCGATAAACGCCGTCGTTGCGGCCGCCTCCGCCAGTTGCGCGATGGCGATCAGATTTTTCCATCCATTCGAGCCGCCCACTGCCTTTTCCGGAACCACAATGGTGTCGCCCGGTTCGATGACCGTGGAAAGGATGCCGCCGTTCCACAGCGCGCCTCCCTGATGGCTTACTACTGAGCCATTCGCTCGAATAACGAACACCATCTTCAGATTTCCCTGGTCGGTTGGGCCGCCCGCCTGACGCAGGTACCAGTTCGCGGTGCGATGCGGGCGAAAAGTGATAGCGTTCGAGTTATAAACTTGTCCGCTGACAAGGACGAACTCCGGACGCTTGGGAATAAATAACGAATCGCCTCTGCGCAGCTCGATGTCGTCGGGGGAGCCTTGGAAGTGCGCCAGGTCCTCCGGCAGACGTACCACCAGCCGGCCCGTTGCGGGGGCTTGCTCGAGCGCGGCAATTTCATTGTTTCTCTGTGTCAACGACTGCTGGGTAAGTGCAGCCTGATCCTGGGCCGTGTCCTGCACGGAGGTTTTGAAGGTGATGGATTCCATGCGAATCCGTTGAATCAAATCTTCCTTGTTTTTCTGCTCCACCCGACGGACATCGTCGCGCTCAAAAACAACTCCCTGCGGATATGCCGTTTGCAGAAAACCGCCGGCCCGCGCCAGCAGCGAACTGATTCGCTCGCCCGGTCGGATTCCGTAGCTGCCGGGATGCGCCACTTCGCCGCCCACCGTGACCGAAGCGCCCATGTTATTCCAGCCGGGAATTTGTCGAATGGTCAGGGTGTCCCCGTTTTGCAGCACAATGTCTTCGTTGGGAGTGTTGGAAAGCACCGCGGAGATGAGCACCACGCGGTGCGCCCCGGAGGTGGCCGATTTATTCTGAATCAGAAATTCCGTGAGGTCGGCGGTCTCCAGATCCGCGCTGTTCTTGAAGCCTCCGCCCAGGCGAATCAGATCGCTGACGCGCATGCCCTGGGCAAGCGGGTAGCGTCCCGCCTTCACTACCTCTCCCTGGATGTATACGGTGGCGGGGTCCACGGAATCGGCGCTGGGATGAATCAAGAGTCGGTCGCGCGGCTGCAGAAAAATATTTTCGACCGGGTCGCCCGCCAGGGCCTGGCTGAGGCGCACGCTGAAAATCTTGAATTTACCATCCGGTAAATAACGGAAAATCTGGGCCTCCGCCGTCTGCGCCTCGGGAGTAAGCCCTCCAGCCAGATGAATGGCATCCGCGAGACGAATCTGTCCGGCGGTTTGATACGTGCCCGGCGCGCGCACGTCGCCGCCGACGGAAACCGACGGAGGATTTTCGAAATCGAAACGGCTGAAAATCCGGACCGTGTCCATGGCTTGAAGAACGGGGGCCTGCGCGGGGTTGGCCAGAGCCTCGGCCAGGTCAAAACCTTCCACGCTGGGATGAAAATCCGGCGCGTTCAGGCGAATGATTTCGGCGTATTGGGCCGCCGGTTCTGGAAGCAAATCCTTGTAGGAAGAGAGCACATCGGTGATGCGCATCCCCGCGCGGTAGGTGTAGCGGCCGGGCCGCACCACGTGGCCTTCGATGAAAATGGCGTCCTGGTTGTAGGTCGCGATGGGGTAGATTCGAATGCGATCGCCGTCGGCTATTTCGAAACCCTCCAGCGTCCTGGTCACTTCCGAAGCATTTTCAGTTTTCGGAATATCCACGCTAAGCATGGTCTGCTTTTCGTGGGCCACCAGGCGCTGTACTTCGATGTGACGCAACGCCGCAGCGGGAAGTAGGCCGCCGGCAAGCTCCAGCACGCTGGCCAGCGTCTTTTCATCCCGCAGCTCGTAGATGGCCGGGCGGCGAACCATTCCCTCCACCGTAACTTCCGGTCCGATGGGCGGGACTTGAACGGTGTCGCCATTTTCCAGCCGCTGCAGATCCATCTTCACTCCGTGCAGCAGCAGGTCGTACACATCCACGGTCTCCACCAGTTGCGTTCCGCGGAAGTGTTTCAAGATTCGAATGGAGCCGCGCTGCGTTGGCCCGCCGGCGGCGAACAGGGCATTGAGCGGCGTGGAAAGGGAACTGATGTCATACGCGCCGGGATTGGCCACATCGCCCACTTCATACACGCGAATGGTGCGCAGCCGCGACAGGGAAACGTCGGCGGAAACATCCCGAAATTGCGTTCTTAAAATTTGCTGCAAATTCTGTTGCACCGCTGCCAGGCTTTTGCCGCTGACCAGGATTGGCCCCACTTCCGGCAAGCTGAGACGTCCCTCGCGATCCACCACGCGATAGAAGCGCTGCGATATTCCGCCCCAAAGATCGACCGACAATCCGTCGCCCGGCCCGACCACGTATTCCGGTCCGGCCGGCAGGTCCATGGGAATCAACTGCGAATCCCGGCTGCCATTCTCAAACACAGAGGCGCCAAAGCGCTGCGGAACGCCCGGATGATTGACCGCTTGCACGTACATGTCGTACAGCGAGGGAATATTTTCATAAGGATTGCGCTTGCGAATCAATTCCGCAGGCTGCGCTGGAATGATGGAGTGCGAACGCGACGGCAAATCGATGCTTGCTGGAGCGGCCGACAGATCGCCGCCCGACGCGCCGCCGGCCATGCTCGGTAGCTGAGATTCGGAGGGAAGGTTGCGGCCGGCGGACTGCGAACCGATAGGGTCCGATGCGCTTATATTGATTGCCTTGGCGGAGTCGAAAGAACCGGGCATGGCAAATTGCGAGGGCATGCCCGCGGGATCTTCCGTTGTTTGTGTCAACTGCTCGCGCTGCTGCGGGCTTCCTGCAGTTCCTGGAAAAGGCGGCTGCGCCGGTGCCCTTTCAGGCGATGGCGTTTGTTGCTGAATTCTTTGCTTAGGATCTCCTGATTGTGAAATGTTTGCTTGCGTCGCGTCGCAATCCCGCTCCAGTTGTGGATCGCACTGTGGGACATTCTGCCGCCCCAGCGTCCCTCTCTGGCGAGCTTGCGCTAATTCTTCGTTTTGATTTTGCACCAGCCATTTGGCTCGTTGCTGAAACAGCAACTCATGCTCTTTTCCTGCGTCCGAATCCGGATTCACTTTGGGAAGCAGATACCCGAACCGCTGTACTAAGGTCGTGGCAACGGATCGGAAAGTAACATCGCCTTCCAAGCGCGCAAAAATGGCCGCCTCGGTCAGATCGATATCACTGATGACTTGTCCATGTTCAGTTGCGTCCTTCGCCATCCAATGCTTTAACTCAACCATCAGGCCCGCATCCGTCAGCAAAACGGCCTTGATTTCTGCGGCTGAGGCAGCCACTCGGTTCAGATTTTGCAGCGCCAGGTCGGAGACATTTGTCGATTTGTTGTTTTCTTCCTGCGACTGTGCCGCGAACGCATTGCAACAATTCAGAAACAGGAGAACGGCGACTGCAATAAGGATTCGAGTTATTCCTGCCGCACTACCATCAATGACCTTTCGAGTTCCTGACCGCACGCTTAATTCCTTGACGAGGGTTCGCACCGCTGACGGAAAGCCATTTGAATTCGTTAACCGGCAGATTGTGCCTATCCTTGGCTGAATGCCCTGTTGGGCTCGATTTATTTCGACGATTCGCTGGTTTTCAGCCATGTGATACGCTCAATCCTCCCATCGGCAAATGAAGATAAGGCATTACTCCCTGAACCCAATGGCTTCGCATCTGCATAGCCATCGAGTATTAGAAAAATCCAATGCAATTCAGCTAGGCCGGGTCAATCGTTCGATTTGAGGAGTACGTTTGGGGACGGCTGGTGAGTGGAATTAAATTGCAAAATCAGATATTGAGGTTGCGGCGCACTTTTTTTTCGTTGTTGGGCGGTTGATCGCTTCTAAACGTAAGAATACGACAGCCCTTGAGAATGACTTACGTAGCACTCCGCACAATCTCAACCGAGCAGTGCGCGTGGCGGACCACGCTTTCCGAAACGCTGCCCATCAGGAAGCGGCTCAGGCCCGACCACCCGTGTGAGCCCACCACAATCATGTCCGCATGCCACTCGTTGGCCACGTCGATGATTTGCGATTTGGGGTCGCCTTCCACCAGTTCCGTGGAAACAATAAAACTCGCTTCACGTAATTTGTCAGCGGCCTTGGAGACGATGTCCTTGGCCTGTTCGCGCAGTGCCTTCCAAACGGATTCGAATTCGGGGTCAATACCGGCCATTTCCCGTCCCATCAAGAGGGAAGGCGGTTCCACAACATTCAAGACTTTTACTTCCGTATTTGGAGGCCATGGTCGTGCAAGCACACTTTTCAATGCCGCCTGCGAGAAATCGGAACCGTCCATTGCAAGCAAGATTTTCATTTGTTCTTAATCGCTCCGTTTACTTCTTCCCGTTCACAAGCGCCATTTTCCCGGGGTCTCGCCTGCTTTCATCAACTCCTGAGGAGCGGCAATACGTCAAATGCTCCCTTGAGAATATTCCTTGATGCGCCCTTATGCAATTGTATCCCATGCCTTGAAAAGCGTTTGTAATTGGGGTCACAGCGGCTTGGGAGATAAAAAGACCAAACGGAATTTGCCGAGCGGCTGATGACGCAGGGGATTGAATCGATCTCGCTCCATCTAGACACAACAGTTAAGACTGGTCTGCACGTGCCGGCAACAGAGCGCAAACACAGCCCCCACCGCGGCTCCCTGAAATACAATTCTGGCTGGGCGAAGGAGTAACGATTATTTTCCGGGAGGTTTTATTTTCGAGAAATGTTCTACGTGCCGGAGTAAATTCCCGGATTGTTGTGCATCAGGATTCGAATGGCCACGCCGCAAAACTCTTCATCGAGTTCTTCCACGCGCACCACGTCCCCAATTTGCTCGCGGTGAATTGGGTCGTCCGGGCCGAAATTCAGCGTCAAGATCACGTTCATGCCGACGAAATAGTGCTTGGTCGTCGTTACGAAATATAGCCCGTTCCGCGAAACGTTCGCGGTAGTGCAGATTTCCTCTGGGTATAGCGGGTCGCAGGGGCGAATCAGGACGGGTTCGGACAGCATTTCTCGAGGGCTTATGCGACATTCCTTCACCGCAGTTAGCATCGCTGTAGCTCCTGTTCTCTTAGACCGGTTGGGAAGTCTAAGATTTTTCTAATTCTTCAAGCATACAAAATATGCCAGGCATCCCTGTGAGTCCACCACCATGTCAATCGTGTGCTTTCTCAGCCAATACCCATTTTTTCTGGGAGGAATGACCAAGAAAGGGAACTGCTGGCGACGAACGCGCACTGAGGAAGGGGTAGCCTGGTCTATCCCGAAATCGAAAGTGGAGGTGTGGCCGCAGTAGCGGCCACCCCTCCATGGATGAGCCTGTCGGAGGAAAGCTCATCCGTTTCCTGTATTGCCCCACAGGCGGGGAATCGTTCCAATTTTTTGAGGGTTTCTGGTACAAAAAACGGACCGCTGACCAAACACACAGCCGGGAGAGGTTTAGGCAACGAGTGGGCGCTTCCATTCAGACCTCAGGCTGCCGCGCTTCTGCTGCGCTTTCCCAGCTTGGCTTCGGCGTCAAATGCGCCATGGGCGTGATTGAGATGAACAACTTTCCCGCTTGCCACATTCATGGCGTAAAAGTTGTTGTTGGAGCGCCCAGCGAGGTGATGCATGTGAATCCGCGCTCCCTGAAGCCCCACTACGCAAGCCCGCCAAAGCGATGATCCATCGGGGAATTTCTCGAACAGGTCGTATTTGTGGTTCATGGGAGTCCCTTTCTGGCGACCCTCTGTATCCGCCAAAATCTTAGCCCTGAACTGGTATTTCGTCCAATAGATGTATTGGATGGTATGAATCGGGTACTGGTCGCATCGTTTCTGGACCTGCAAGCTGGCGTATTCGAAGACATGCCTTACAATAGGGAACCCGTGCCAACTCTTGTGGAACTCAGCCGCCTGCGCGTCGTTCTGGTCGCTCCTCGCAACCCGCTCAATATCGGGGCAGCCGCCAGGGCCATGAGTAATTTCGGCTTTCAGACTCTTCGTGTGGTGAATCCCTACGGGCCGTCGTTCCGCGAGGTGCGATCCGCCGTGGGTGCATCGGAAATCCTTGCCAACGCCGAGCGCTACAAATCCCTGGCCGAAGCCGTAGCGGATTGCACGCTAGTAGTAGGAACAACAGCGGTGCGAAATCGAGACTTGCAGCATCCAGTCCGCCGGCCGGAATACGGGGCGCGCCTCATCCATCAGCGCTTGCGCGCAAGCAATGTGGCTTTGCTATTCGGGTCCGAAAAATTCGGCCTTTCCAACGATGCCCTCAGCCATTGCCACTGGCTCATGCGCATCCCCACATGCGACCAAAATATCTCCATGAACCTTGGCCAGGCGGTTGCCGTTTGCCTGTACGAGCTGATTCGCGATTCAAAGCTCGCGCGTGCCGCAAATCAATCCAAGCTTGCCACGGCCGGCGAACTGGAGCGCATCACCGCGCTGCTCCTGGAAGCGCTTCAGACCAGCGGATTTCTGGACCGCCGCCGCGTGTCCGATTCCGACGAAAGAATTCGCCGCCTGGTGCGTCGCCTGCGATTGCCCGAGCGCGACGCAGTCATCTGGCTGGGAATGCTGCGTCAAATGCTGTGGAAGATGAACCAGGGGAAGCAGCCTGAAACTTAATTCTCAAACTCGAAAAAACAAATCATCTCAAATTAAAAATTTCAAATCCCGAATTTGAAATCACAAATCTCAGGTCTCAAATTTGAAGTCTCAAACGTCAAATTTGAAACCTCAAATTTTGAATCGACATCCAAATTCGCATTCGTTCTTGAATCTCAAATCTGAAATCTTAAATTTCAAATTCCTAATTTCAACTCTCAACTCTCAACTCTAAACCCTCTACCCTCAACTCGGTACTCCCAACTCTCAACCGCCTCCCCCAGCCATCACCGCCGCGCCGCGAAAAACGACTGCAGCAACTGCACCGAATCCCCCGCAAGCACGCCCGAAACGACTTCCACGCGATGATTGAGCGCAGGCGCGTCCAGCACCTGCATGCAGGTGCGAACCGCGCCGCCCTTCGGTTCATCGGCGCCGTAAATCAAGCGTGCGATGCGCGCCTGCAGCAGCGCTCCAGCGCACATCGCGCAGGGCTCAACCGTCACGTATAGCCATGCTCCGATCAGGCGATGGTTACTGATTTTCCGTGCCGCCTCGCGGATGGCCACGATTTCCGCATGAGCGGTCGGGTCGCAATCGCTAATGGTTCGATTGCACGCGGAGGAGAGAATGCGGCCATCCAACACAACCACAGCCCCGATGGGCACTTCTCCCAGGAGCGCGGCCGACTTGGCCTGCTCGATGGCCAGTTGCATGTACTCGAAATCGTTCACGGCTGCGGAAGGGTAGGAGCAGGCAACAGGCACTCGACCACCACTACATCGTGAAGGCCATCGCTCAAATTCACGTGACCATGGTGGCGGCCAATTTCACGCCAGCCCGTGGCGCGGCACAAATTCAATCCATCCTGATTGCGCACGAGTATTCGACCGATGAGTTTGCGATACCCAAGCTTGCCGGCGGCTTCCTGAACCCCGCGCATTAGCTGCCGTCCCACCCCATAACTACGAAACGACCGCCTCACGTAGATGTAAACCTCGCCGATATCGTCCAGCGCGATGCGATTGTCATAGGATTCCAGCACCGCCCAGCCCGCGATCCAGTTGCGCAATTCGGCCGCCAGCATTGGGTGCTTGGGGTCCTGCTCCGCTGCGGCGATGCGCAAGCGTTGCGCGTCCACGCCACGCGGCTCGGAATCGAATGTTTCCAAACCGTCCGAGACGGCTTCGTTAAAAATTTCGCACAGGGCAGCGGCGTCGTCTTCCTGCGCCTGGCGGATATGAAGTTGTGGCCTTGCTGCAGCGGTGCTCATGGCCGGAAATATTATCACTATTGAGGCGTTCCAAGCGATGCATCACAGCAAATTTTCAAGCAGAAATGGGACAGCCGATTTGTGGGACAGCCACTCTTGGCTGTCCGCCTTTTTGGTGCCGACTACAGGGATGGACAGCCAGGAGTGGCTGTCCTACAGGTTGCCCAATTCCTTCCCATCCGCCTTGACAATTTTTTCCAGACGCAGGAAGAATGTTCCGTTCTTGGTTTGATGCCCATACAGCGTAATCACCTCGCCCATCTTGATGGTATTCCTGTCCCATCCGCCATAACGCGACAGCATGGCCGGACTGCGCGCTTCGCCAGTCCACTTTTCGATCTCTCCCTTGTCGTTCTTTACGTCGATGGCGATCTGCACGTGGGGATTGACAAATTCAAACATCGACACGGTTCCCTTGACGGAGACCGTCTTCGATGTGTCGTAGTTGGCTTCGCCATGATGCGCCTGCAGCGGCGCGAAAATTGTGGCCGCACAAAATATGGTGGCTAGAATTATCGCCATTTTCTTCATTGTGACCCTCCGATGGAGCAAGCCCGCCTGCGGAGCACAAATTTCATATCTGAAGTTTCCAGCCAAAAAAAGTATTCGCAAAAATATCCGCCGCGATGCCAAGAGTGTCAACGCAAAAAAAATCGCGCCCTCTTCCAGTCCGGCTCCGCGGCGTCTACTTTCCCGGAGACGCTTCCTTCTTTTCCAGCCCCATGAAGTTCTCGCCATCTTCGCAAAACTGCTCGGTCAGCTTCCACGGTTGCAGCTTAAATTCCAGGCGCGCAGTCCAGGGTTTGGTGTAAGCCTTGGGGTCGTCGATGGTGATGTCGTCCACCAGGTGATCGTGGGCAGTACGCCGGAAGCGCTCGATCACGCGCAATTGATCGCTGTGCGGGTGCCCGATGCGGTCCAGCCAGGTCTTGTCGTTGAAATTGCTAGTCTCGACCACCAGCGTATCTCCCTCCCAATGCCCGACAGCGCTGCCCATCCACAGCGGCAAAAGGTCTGGATCGCGCGGCTTCCCATCGGTATAAATTTCGCGCCGCAGCGAATCGACCTCGAAGAGCATCACCACTTCGCCCTGCGTTTGAATGAATTGAAAAGGGAAGGGATGCATGTAAACGCGCGGCACGCCCGGCGGAAAGCACCCGTGCAGCACGGGGTCGTTGGTTTCCTCCAGAGGATACTCATGCGAACCGAAGGAAGACTTAGCCTCCTTGAACTTGGCCAGGCCCCAGGCCGACATGGGCGGTTCCTCTTGATTGAGCTCGTAAATCCAATACTGCATGGCGGTTGCTGGCGGGGCGTCCCGCATCCACACACCCGACAAGTCCGGTGGCTTGCTGGAGCTTGGGCGCTTAGCGGGAGCGTCCGTTTTTTTAGCCTGGGCGAATGCGCTTGCGGAAAAACTCAATGCCATGAGCAGCCCAAGCAGAATTCCTGCCAGACGATTTCGCATTACGAAATTCCTCCTCGTCCCGGACATGCCAATGTGCGGTTAACTTTAGCCGGGATTATACACTCAGGGTCAAGCGAACCGTGGTGTGCCGGGTCACGGGCCCCATAAGCGAACGCGGCCCCAAGGGCTGGCGCTTGAATGATTTGGATGGAAACATTTTGACAGATTGGCGGTACCCTCCTACACTTACTGAATGCAAGTAAATCTTCCTCCCGAGCTTCAAGCAAAGCTTGACCGCATGGCCGCACAGGCAGGTCGCGCCCCCGAATCGTTGGTGAATGAGGCCGTCGAGCGGCTGGTCGGGTACGACGAGTGGTTCCTCCAACAAGTCGAAAAGGGCTTGGCCCAGATAGAACACGGGGAACTGCTCGAGCACGAAGAAGTCGTGGCTAAAATGGAAAACCTGATTCGTGAAAAACAGCCCCGAGCCTAATGCAACTCCGTTGGACCACGGCGGCTACGAGTGACCTGGAAGCAATCGCCAACTACTTGTTCGACAATTCCCCGCAAAACGCTGCTCAATTAATTCGCAAAGTCTACGAGGCGCCACTAAGGCTCATAAACTTCCCAAATTTGGGACGCCCAGGCAAAAAAGAAGGAACGCGTGAATTGGTGCTCACGCCCTTGCCATATGTTGTCGTCTATCAAATCGTGAACGGCGCATTGTTTGTCGTGAGAATTCTGCATGGCGCTCAAGATTGGCCACGCTGAAATTAAACGGAATAGCTTCCATTGCAGTCATTCCGTGGGGTTTCAATCGGCGGCTGCTTCCGTTGCAAACAGATGTTCCCCTCTTGACAATCGCTCCGTTCACCGACAGACTAGCGACATGAATTCCTTCTTCAAGCGGCTATTTTTGCAAGATTTCTGGAAGGGCATGATTCTGACCTTCCGCACCCAGAATCCCAAGAATATCTATACCGAGCAGTACCCGCTGGAGCGCCCCATGGTTGCGGAGCGCTACCGCGGAGCGCCACGCCTGAACATGAATCCGGAGACGGGCGAGACGCTTTGCATCGCCTGCAACCTCTGCTCGCTGGCCTGCCCTGAGAATTTGATTGTGGTCGGCTGGCACCGCGATGACGCCACCCGCCGCAAGGTGCTGACCAACTTTACCTACGACACTTCGCGCTGCATGTTTTGCGGATTGTGCGAGGACGCCTGCCCCACCGACTGCCTCGAACTCACCCAGGATTTCGAGATGGCATCTTTCTCCCGCGAGGGAGCGATCTGGGACCGGCACCGCCTGGAAGAGGGCCCCACACCGGCCCGCTACACGCGGTAATTGTTTGCGCTTCGCAAATGCGTTGATGCTTCAGCCAAACTCGCAAGTTGTTTCCGGAACAATGCGTGCGAATTTTTCTTCCCCAGCCGAAGGATTTTTCCTGCAAACCTTGTCCTTGATTTAGAATCAATTTATGGAACTTCGTAAAGACCCTATTACGCGCAGTTGGGTGGTTGTGGGGCACAGGGAAGACACCTGCGAAACCACTGGCGGCTGTCCGTTCTGTCCCAACAAAACGAACGCAATGAATGCGCTGCTTCGCCTTCCGTCCCAGGGTGCACCGCAGGTGGCCGTGTTTCCGCACCCCTACCCGCTGTATCGCGTGGAGGGCGATCCCGGTCGGCGCGCCGATGGAATGTACGACAAAATGCAGCCCATAGGTGCCGATGAAATCGTCATCGAGACGCCGGAACATAATCGCAAGCTGGAAGACTTAACCGACGACCAGATCACGCTGGTGATGGAAGCGTGGATGCGGCGCGTCGAGGATTTGAAGCGCGACACACGCTTCAAGTATGTCTCCGTCTACAAGAATTACGGCCCGCTGGCCGGCCAGGAAGGCTCCCACGCGCATTCGCAAATCACGGCCACCACCTTCATGCCGCGCAGGCTCCTGTACGAATTGCGCGCCGCGCGCGAGTGGTACAAGGAAAAGGAGCGCTGCGTCTTTTGCGACATCGTGAAACAGGAAGAGCGCCAGGCCAAGCGTGTGGTGGATACGCAGGGCGATTACGTGGCCCTTTGCCCCTACGCCTCGCGTGTTCCCTATGAAGTCTGGCTGCTAAATCGCAAACATAACCACATGTTTGAGCGGCCGCGACCGGACACCAACCGAAAACATCTGGCCTCCCTGTTGGGCCGGATTCTCAGGAGAATTCGACAGGTTGCTCCCGCGTACCATCTGGTGGTGCACACTTCACCCAATACCATCCATCCAAAGGGTGAAACATCCACCGAATATTGGAAGACCATCGCCACCGACTATCATTGGCACATCGAAATCCTGCCCATCGTGGAAACGCGAAGCAAGTCCTACAGCATCAAGGAAGTCTATTACAACGCCACTCTGCCCGAAGAGGCAGCCGACCGGCTTCGCAAACTGGATCCAATCGCATGAAGCGCGGCGACTGCGGCGGCATTTTCTTGCGCCTGCTTTTCATAATATTTTTCTTTGGATTTCTGGCGTTGCTATTTGTCATCCGGCACCCGCTGATGCGTTTTGCTGGACAGTTTTGGGTGATCGATGAACCTTCCGCGCAATCGGACGCGCTGATTGTGCTGGGCGACGACAACTACGCGGGGGACCGCGCCTTTCATGCAGCGGAGCTGTACCGCGAAAAAGTCGCCCCCGTGGTGGTTGCCAGCGGGCGATTGTTGCGCCGGAATAACAGCATTGCCGAAGTGATGCAACACGATCTGCAATCCTTTGGCGTGCCCGCCGAGTCGATCGTGCCGCTTTCCCACAGAGCGGAAAATACACGCGAGGAGGCGGACGAAGTGGCGCGCCTGATCCACGCCCGCGGATGGAAGCGCGTCATGATCGTGACATCCAATTATCATGCGCGCCGCACGCGTTTCATTTACGGACGGGTTCTTCCGGCAAGCGTGACCTTCCGCGTCAGCGGCGCGCGCGATTCCGAATTCGATCCCTCCAACTGGTGGCAGACGCGGCAGGGGCAAAAGCTTTTCTTCAATGAACTCACAGGTTATCTCGTCGCGCTATGGGAATTGCGCGGCAGGTCCGCGGCGGCAAACCAGTCCGCCTTCCTTATCCCTCAGCCGGGATAGCGATGGCCTGACCGGGACAGGTTTTCGCCTGCCCCCGCCCTCCCGTATCTGATTGGAAACACGCCTTGTATGCGGTGGTCGCCCGGCGCACCCGCAGCTACTATAGTTTTCACGTTACCGCTCTCTCCGAGCTGCCATGCGCCCGCCCCGCTTTGTGGCTACGGAGGTTCCGGTCAGGGGATAAATTATGTGGCGAAAACCAGAAGATGGAAAACCGGCGGCGCCTGCCGCTCCGGCTCCGACGCAAACGCAAACGCCGATGCCGGTTCAGCGAGTAGAGCCGACCGTGAGAAGCGTGGCGGGGTTGACTGCGGAGGTTGTGCAGCCATCCGGGGGAATCATAACTTCTACAATTTTAATTAAGGGCGACATCCACGGCAGTGAAGATCTGTACATCGATGGAGAAGTGCAGGGCACCATCGAGCTGTCCAACGGGCGTGTTACTATCGGACCGCATGGCAAGATTTCCGCGGACGTGGATGCCGCCGAAATCGTGGTTCGCGGTCAAGTGAAGGGCGCACTGTTCGGCCGCGATCGGGTTGAAATCGGGTCGACTGGGGAAGTTCACGGCGACATTTCCACGCCGCGGATCTCTATCGGAGAAGGCGCGCAAATCCACGGTAAAGTAGAGATTGAGCGAGCCGGCAACGCACAGAATAATCGCGCCCATGGAAAGATCTCGGGGAGCGCGCCGGCAATAGCGCACGCGACAGCCATGAAGGCGGGCGCGGACAACGGGGACTGAGATGAATTTTTTCAATAAGGCACGGCCGGCACAAAATACGCCATTGCCGCAAAGGGCTTCGCCGCCGCGGAGCATGCATCCGCAAACGGCGGTGGCCGTGGCAATGACCGGTGCACCTTCAAACTCGTCCGGCACGGAAATCAAAGGCGCGCGTCAATCCAACGGCCTGAAAGAATTTCTCTGGCAGCTCGATGGAATCGGGCATGGCCACCTATTGGATCTTGGGCCTGCCCGCCAGTCCACCATCACGTTTTTTATCGAGCGTGGATTTAAGGTCTACACCGAGGATTTGCTGGCCACCTGGCGGCATTTTCTGGAAGACGAAGACCAGCGGCTCAAAAAGCTCCCTGCGGGAGCCGATCGATCTGCATTGACGCCGGAAGCGCGCGCCGAAAAGTTTTTGGAAACAACCATGTGCTATCCGGACAACACCTTCGACGCCGTCCTGATGTGGGATAACTTGGATTATCTGGACAATGAGCTGATGTCCCGGCTGGCCGCACGCATCACTTCACTTGTGCGCGACGGCGGCGTGGTCTTCGCCATGTTCCACACCCGCAAGCCGGTTCTGTTTCACCGCTACAAAGTTGTGGACGCTCAAAATCTGGAATTGATTCCGGCGTCCTGCCCGTTCCAGCCGCAGCGCGTCTTCCAAAATCGTGAAATTTCAAATTTGTTTGCCCGTTACCGCTCTTCCAAAATGTTCGTTGGCCGCGATCAGATCCGCGAAGGCCTGTTCGTAAAGTAATCTCGCCGGGTTTTGTGGGACAGCCACTCTTGGCTGTTCGCCCGTGCAAAGTAAGGCTTAAATTGCAATTAATAGGTAGCCCGTTAAAATAACCGCCGGAAATGACCTGCAAGTTGAGCTAGGCGGGCCTTCCCTTGTGTTTGCCGTGGTGCCCCTTCAATATCTTTTCCTTCCTCTTGATCTTACGCTTCTTTTGTTTTTTCCCTTTTGTTGGATTGGAAACCTGCGGAACCGCCCCGGCAGCTGCACCACGAATCAAGAGAGTCGCAGGCGAAAGAAACAACAAACCGATGACGATCCATAGGGCCGCACGCGAAAGTTTTCTCACTGTTCTTCTCCACCATCCCTCTTCCTGTTCAAGAGATGGGCACATAATCTGAGCTTTACAATTTGCGAAATAAATCGTTCCGCCACAAAAGTCTCCCTGAATCGGCTATGTCCGCTCTCCATTCAGGCTGCCAGGCATGTCCCGGCTCGAAACTAAAGGGCGGCGCGCACCGTTGCGCGCCGCCCTTGCTCATCCCCCCCGGGGGAAGTCGCAAAACGAATATCGGTCCAAGTGACTTTCCTGCGCATTCTTATCCCACGATGGATCGTCAAAAGCAATAGAATCGTGTCAGAACTGTCATTATTCGTGACAAGGCAAATTGAAAATCAATCGCAAGCTTTCAATGTCCACGGACTTCATCAGCCACCTGGGCCGTAGCTTCAGCGCTGCGTCGCAGGGGGCATGAATCCTAGGGCAATAGCGGGGCCAAGGACCGCCGAAGCGGTTCGATTCGTTAAATCCAAGTAATTCTGTAGGTTAGTCCAGGGCGACCGGTCGATTCCGCGAGGGACATCTGCAATGGGAACGACGAGAGTGTCATGGATTTACCACTCTCAGGCAAATAAATTTTCAGTGTGGAGTACTGAGAGTACTAAAACTATCTGATAATATCGAGAATTGCTTGATTCCAACCCACCGCTCCGGGGGCATCTCCCATGACAATTGTTTTCCCCCGTCCCAAATTTTCAAGTGTTTGCCCAGTGGATTTCGAAGCGCCGCTGGAGGCAGGCAAGAGGATTGGGTGGTCCACCGCGCGCAGCCACGGAATATCCAAATCACTGCCACCAATTCCAATCAGTGTCAGCTTGATGTGGGTTGCTTCGCGGAACAATTGCGCGACGGTGCGCAGGGCGCGAGCGGTGTCGCACTTGGATGAAAAATGCCAGAACGTGGGGCCGCGACGCGCGTCAAATCCTTTTGCTTTCGCAGCTTCCACAAAGCGGGCGATGGCTTTCTCGTCCGCAGAAGTAAAGTAGAACACCTCGTCAAATTCGCGTGCCCGCGCAAGTTCTGCTTGGCGCGTCCGCAGACCCAAGTTGTCGGCGATCTCACGCAGGCTCATGTGATGAAAGCCGGCCACCCCGACGGAACATTCCTCGGCAATGTCGTCCAGCGCCTCGCAGACTTCCGCGTAGGGCCGCCCCTGGGCGATGCTAAGGTATCGCGCCGTGCGCACCACACCAGGGATCTTCAAACTGAAGTAGCCGTCCGGAAAGAAAATTCCGCCGCCGTTTTCGGTAATGAAGGGGTGGTTGTGCCCCAGATCTTTTCGGATGTGCTCGATTTCCTCGCGCGTGCGCGAGGTCAGCAATACGTATGGAATTTTCCGCCGCTCCAGTTCCGACAAAGCGTCTTCCGCGCCGGCATAGGAGTCCGTGCGCGGATCGACCAGTGCGCCTTCGAGGGCGGAAAATATCAGATGGCGTGGAGCAAGCAAGGCATTCAGCAGTGTAGCGTGGCTGGGCGCTGCTTGGAAGCGCCGTTTGGGTTGCTTTATGTGGCATAGGATTTTTACCGTGAGCACTTCTGAAGGGCAGCCTGTGTGGGTTTAGTCCTTGCTAGGTCTAAAACCGCACAAGCTGCCCTTCAGAAATGCTCAGGGTAAAGCCTATGCCGCAAAAAAACGGGCGCTGCCGAAGCAGCGCCCGTCTTTCGCTTACCGGTTCTTATGCAACCAGCTAATCGCTGGCGGCCGATTGTGTGCCACCGGCCTTGGGGACGCTGATATAGCCTGTCACCTTATCCTTGCCAACGGTGTTGACGACCAGTTCCAGCGGGCGGCGATCGGTGCCCTGGTGGAAGAAGATCGGCTCATTCACAGGCAGATTCTTTTTCTCGATGCGCGAGTCGTCCACGATCAAGGAGACGTTGTAACGCTTCTTGGTGGGATTCGTGCCGCGGAGCTCGACGACAAAGGAGCCGACCTTTTGCGGCTTGTTCTTGGCGTCGATGGTGAACTCAACGTAGTCGCGCTCGCCGAGGTGGCGGAGTTGCTCGACGTCTTCATGGTTGCGGGCGATCAGTGTGCCCAGTTCGCTGCGGGCCATTTTCAAGTCATTCTGCGTGCCGGACAGGTCCGTGCGCACGCCGTCCACTTTGCCGTCCACGCCCTTCACGTCATCCGTGCTGGCCTTTGTGGCAAGCTCGGTCTTGGCTGCGGCGTCGACTTCGGCAATCTTCTGTTGATCTTCGGTGCGGATGGCCTCGGCTTCGTCACGCGCCTTCTTCAGGTCGCCCTGCGTGAGGCGCAGCCGCTTGGTCACCACGGTGATGTCGCTCTGCAAGCCTGCGTTGGCCGTATCAACCGCGGCCTCATGCTGCTGCAATTGGGCAATCTGCCCGGTGAAATCGGTCTGGATGGCCTTCACTTTGCTGTCGAAGGCCTGCTGAACATCTTGGGTCTGTGTCGACGCGTTGTGCGCCATCACCAACCCTACAACGGCTACTACGCCAAACGCCGCGAGCAATGCAATCACCCATCCGGGTACGCTGCGGTTCTCAGTAACTGTGGTATTCGTTTCTTCAGTCATAAGGTCATCCCCCTGTGTAGTTCAAATTCTGCAATGGTTAGAGAGCACGCCAACCGCCAAGTGGCCATTGGGACAGGTTGCGCGTATCAAATTGAAACGCAAGGGGATAGTGCGACGCCCATTTTCTGGGTCATTTCGCTCTCTGTGAAAACTTTACGCGCTCATGGAGTTTTTGAATAGACGATTAACAAGAAGGCTGCGAGTAAGCCTGGACCATCCGTCTTGCCAAGCGTTGAGCGAATCGCCAGTAGTTTCCGATTGGTTCGCCGCGTGACTTCTTGCACATGGATCGCTCGCCTGCGTTGCTAGAATGAATGTTCAATGGAGGAAGCATGGACAACCAACGCGTAAGGCAGGAATTGGAAATCCGCATCGAAAGGCTGGAAGCGCAAAATCGCTGGTTCAAGCGCGGGGTGCTCACGCTGCTCGTTGCGCTGGTGTCACTGAGCCTGCTGGGGCAGACCAAGCAAACCAAGAAGCCCGCACCGAAACCAGCCGCCGCGCCCTCGGCTCCGGCGACGCCCGATCAAATTGAGGCGCACAGTTTTGTTTTGAAAGATACCAACGGAAAAGTGCGCGCGGAGCTTTCCATGACGGGCACGGGGCCGGGACTGAAGCTGCGCGACGAAAGCGGCACCGCGCTGGTCACGCTCTCTCTTAACGACGACGCTCCGCAAGGTCCGCTACTGCTGATGTCCGATCCGCAGCGTCACGCCGGCTTTTCCGTCAGCGTCCTGAACGGAAATGGCTCTCAATTGTCTCTCTCAGGAGAACGCCCAGACATTCAGGCTCGCATGGCCGTTGCACCGGCAGGCACTTCTTTCGAGATGTCCGACGCCGATGGCTTTACCACCAGCATCGGCAATGGATTGCAAGCGGGAAAAGGCAAGCAGCCCAAGCAGACAACCGCAGCTTCCATTACGCTGTATGGGAAAGACAGGAAACTGCTGTGGTCTACTCCCTAACCGCGCATCGTCAACATTTAAAAATATCACGCCGGTTTATGTGGCATAGGCTTCAGCCTGTGCGGTTTTAGTCCTTGCAAGGCCAAAAACCGCACAGGCTGAAGCCTATGCCACATAACATGCCACAAGAGACTTAGCTCTTCTTGGCCACTTCCTTGTAGATCACTTCGGTTAAGGTGGCAGCGGGCAAAGTGCCGTTGGCATTTGGTGTGGGCGGTGCGGTGGATTCGCCAAACGAAGTTTTAATTTCGTCCAGCGATTTGCCTTGCGCGGCCATCGTCTTGATCTTGTCGTACTTGCCTTGAATGAGGTCCAGTTTTTTCTGCACGTCGGCCTTGGTCATCATGTCGCCGTGCCCGGTCAGATACGTATCGGCGTTGAGTGCGATCATGCCTTTGGCATTCTTGATCCATCCGGCGGCCGAGCCGTTTTTCTCCATGTGAATCCCGGTGTCGGGGCGGTTGGTGACCAACAGGTCGCCGCCGAAAACGATTTTCTGGTCCGGCAGATACACGATGGTGTCGCCACTGGTGTGTCCCGCCGCCCAGTGGTACAGACGAATATGGACGCCGTCGATGGTCAGCTTATCGGTCTTGTCATAAGTCTTGGTGGGCAGGCGATCCTGCGGCGCGGGCGCGCGGGTGCTTGCGGAATCGACCATTTCCTTCTTGCAGTTTTCCTGCGCGATGATGGTCAGCCCCGCGGGAAACGCGGCCAGCCCGTTGACATGGTCGCCGTCGCTGTGCGTGATGATGGCTGTGGACACGGCTTTGGGAGTGATCTTGGCGATTTCTGCGATCACACCCTTCTCGGAATCCACCGTGGTTTTGGTGTCCACCACAATGACGCTCGTTGCGCCTACGATCACGCCATCATTGGAACCCGCGCCGCCCTGCACCCAGTAGACATTGTCCTTAATCTGCGTCACTTTAAGCGGCTGAGGTTGCTGCTGCGCCAGTGCCGGCGAAGCAATTGCGGCAAAGGAGACAGCCGCAACCAGCGCTGCCAACACAATACTCAATTTTTTTGGAGCGTTCATAACAGACTCCTCCCGAATGATTGAAAAGCTGTTCGGGAGAGTCTACTCCTGTTTGGGAAGGGACTCCAGTTTTTGCTGGAGTCCCAAGCCCAGAACATTTGTTAGAACGCCAGATGCAGAACCAACTGCAGGAAGCGCGGGCTGCCGATGGTGTGTTGAATTTGGCCCAGCTCGCCCAACGGTTTGACGTCAGCGATTGTCAGGGGAGCTGTGAAGTTAGGGAAGAAAGTTACATCGTTGTTTGGCGCGTCGAAATCGGGGTGGTTAAAGATATTGAACGCGTCCAATTCGAAACGAAGATTGAAGCGATCGTTTATGGGGAACGACTTGGCAAAACTCATATCGAAGCGCACCTGAAAGGGCGCCCGGAAAAGGTTCCGGCCCGAGTTTCCGAAAACTGATTCGAAATAATCACAATTCGTTGACCCTATCGGATCGCATGGAGGGACACCGTTTGTGCCCGGAGTTAGGAACTGCGGGAAAAAGTCAGCCGAGTTGAGCACAGGTGTATTGGGGCCAGCCTTCACGCCAAGAGTGCCCTGCAACTCTGCCTGCTTGGGGGTTACGCCAGGCACAAGCGGCACGATGGCGTTGGTAATGTATTGGCTGGTGCCATAGTAAAGACCGGCCACAGAGCCCGAATAGTCATAAACGCTGTAAGGCTGGCCGCTTTGAGCCACGGTTTGCCCGCCAATGGTCCAGCCATTGACCGCTTCACCTAAGGCCTTGCCCTGAGCCAATTTGGGCGTCGTGTAGCTGTAGTTGATTAGAAACACATGGGTCTGATCGAAATCTGACGATGCGTAGTTGGATTTCAGGTTCAAGGGGTTATTTCCTGTGAAGAATAAGCCCAGCCCACTCTGCTCATCGAGAGAATGCGACCAAGTGTAGGACCCCGTGAATTGCAGACCGTTGGAAAGCCGCTTTTTAACTTGCAGTTGCAAAGCGTCGTAGTTGGACGTACCCACGGCTTCGTACAAAACCGAATTCATGTCATAGCCGGGATATGGCACACGGATCGGCGCGTTGCCGGAAAACTCATTTGTGAAGACTGGCTCATTGTCGAGAAATGCCTGGGTCGCCCCTCCATAGGAACTGGTCTGGCCATTTACTGGATTTGTCGGCGTGGCGATGGACGGCTGGTTGAACGGTATGGGGATCACTAGATGCGTGCCGTGGTTGCCCACGTATCCCAGGTCGAAAAGCCAGCTATTCGATGTTTGGTATTGAAGGTCCACCGTCCAGTTCTGAACGTACGGAAGTTTGTTATTTATATCGTAGCCGCCATATAGGACAGGCCCAAACAGGTTTCCCGCCGGCCAGCAGTTTGGTGGAAAACCGCATGCGGTTTGGGCCAGATTTGGCAACTCCGCAGTATAACCCGCGACTGTATTGGACGGCGGCGGCACCACAGTCGACCCGAACGGACTCGAAATGGTGGCATTCTTCGCCGTGGAGATTGCCGAAACGAATGGCGGTGCGAGGGTTACGCCAAACGGGCCATTAAACCCGGCGCCGGCGCTGGGTGACAAGTAGCTGAATAGTTCGCCGCGGTCATTGAAAATGCCGTAACCTGCGCGCACCGTGAGTTTCGAAAATGGACTCCAGGCGATACCGATACGGGGAGCGAAAGCCCACTGGCGTCCGCTAATCAAGGAATTGCTTGCTCCCGGCGTCGCGGCCGTTGGGTTGTTCCCCGCGATTTCCAACCCGGAACTGGTGATCGAATCCGTACCGGTATCGCAAGTGGATTGCGTGGGATCGGCGGGGCTGCCGTCTACCGTGCACGGGACATATTTGTACAGTGCGGGATTGAATGCGGTCAGCTTTCCGTATTTTTCAGACAGCGGTCCGTCGAAATCCCATCTCAAGCCTGCTGTAATCGTCAGGTTGCTGCGCAACTTGAAATCGTCGTTAGCATACGCGCCAATGGTATCCGATCGGTAATAGCGGCTGGCCGCTCCGGCAAAGGCATTTCCGTTATGGACAATCCCTTCCACAAAGGTTTCGAAAGTGGAAAAGTCGAGCGAGTCCGTATTCAAGTTGTGGTTAACGACATTGAGCTGTGTATGGTCCCACAGCGCGCCAACGGTGATGATGTGTCTTCCCTTTACCCAGTTCAATGAGGATCCGTATTCCCATTGATTCTGATATATACCGGCGTCCCCAAAGCTGGTGCTAGGGCCGAACTCCAGAGAACTAAGAAGAGTAGGATCTGCTTCGGAGATTTCGATTTGAGGGAACGACGTGTCTCCCCCCGGCAGAGTGATGCCAAAGGTGCTCGGGGTATAAGCCTGTTGCGTGCTCGAGTAGGCCTTCAAACGCGTGAAGCCGAAGTGTTGCTCCCAACTCAGAGCTGGAGAGAGTATGACCGTGTTGCCAATGGAAATGACCTGGCTGCCCGCGGAAAGCTGTTGAGGAAAGCCCAAGAGATCGCCGGTAGCGCCAAATGGGCCGCTAGTTGGGTCGTTCTGGACGTAATATTTTACTGATATACGGTCTTTGTCGCTAAGCACATAATCGACGTCGGCAATTCCCTGATCGACATTCGAAATTGTGTTCGGCCCCTGCACAGTCGTGTAATAGCCGAGCGCTGGGTTAATACTTGGATTTACGCTCGGAATAAAGTATTGCCCGTTTGGAGTTTTTGCTTGCAGGATGTCCAACGAGGTCTGATTGATCTGACCAACGGTGATTTGCTTTGAGTAGACCGCATTAATCGCATTGACAATGCCCTGAGGGGTGCGGTCGTCGGTCAGAGAAGACGGCACCACGACGCCCGACTGAGAAGGTTCCTCATCGGCGACGCGAACCCCCTGATAAGACAGAAAATAAAATAACCTATCCTTCTTGATTGGCCCGCCCACCGTGGCTCCAAATTGATTTCGATTTAAGAAGGGCTTCGTTATGCCGGCCGCGTTATAAAAGAACGGGGTGGCATTCATTGCGCTATTCTGGAACTGCCAATATCCAGATCCATGAATGTCGTTCGTGCCGGACTTGGTCAGCACGCTAATGTGCGCCCCGCTGTTGTTCCCTTGCGAAGCGTCATACATGGACGTATTGACGGCGACTTCCTGGATGGCGTCGGGAGGCGGAGTGGGAAGCGCTTGACCGATTGCCCCGTATACCGAAACGTTCGTTAGGATTGTGCCGCCCACGCCAAACTTTTCGCCAGTATTTAGAACGAAGCGATTCTCCCCGACCTGGCTGGTGGAGTTCCCATTGAACAAGTTGTTGGTATTGACGCCATTTAGGGAGAAGCTATTGCTCGTGTCTCGGTTCCCATCGGCGAAAATTGCTTGATTTCCCAAGCCTGAATTCGCGCCGCCGCCGCCGAGGAAATCCGCGTGTACTCCGGGGCTCAGAATCGCCAATTGCGTGAAGCTGCCCGTGCCCAGCGGCGTCTCTTGAATCGTAAGCGTGTCGACCACGTAGCCGCTGGTGGTGTCCACCTGGTTCATCAAGGGCGTTGCAGTAACTTCCACCGTGGCCGTCACCGCGCCCACCGTCAGAGCGGCGTCCACAGTAGTGGTACGATCACCGTTCACCAGAACTTCCGTATGCGTTTCGGCCTTGAAACCATCCTTGGTAATTGTCAGCTTATAGGTTCCGGCGGGAAGCTCGGGAACGACGTATGTTCCATTCGATTTGCTCTGCGAGCTGATCTCAAGGTTGGTGGCCAGGTTGGTGGCCTTCACGGTCGCATCGGGCACGGCCGCGCCGGTTGGGTCTGTGACCGTTCCAGTAATTGCGCCAACGACCTGTTGCGCGTTGGAGGGCAGGGAAATCATCAGTATGGAAAACAAAAAAATAAGTATTTTCGGCAAATCAATCTTCATGACCAGCCTCTCCTCAGTTCGAATTTTTTATGGATATTTGAATGCGTCCGGCGGGGGGGTGCTTTAGCATACGCAGCAGCCCGGGGATTTCCATGCCAATGCCGGCGCTAGAACAACAGTGTTCTGCAACCGACAATGTTGATTGATTTAAATTTGGCGACGAAAAGAAACTTGTTTCCCTCAGATGGTTCTCCACGACTTTTAAGAAGGCGAGATTCTACATCAGCCACGATTGCCTGCAAATAAAATATTTTAATTTGCACGATTCATGCGTTGACCCGCGATCAAGGGATATCGGTTGCTGACAACAGGCGACCTACATTGTTGAAAGTAAGTGGGTTAGTAATTGGATTTGAGTGCCGAAAGCTCCGGAGAATGCCAGCTCCACGCGTCGCCGGGCTCTGCTAGATGCTCCAAAGGCCCATGAGGGAAAATGCAGAAAGCAAGTCATCGGCAGAAGTAAAGTGGAAGGCATTAATGCCTAAAGCGCCCGCAGCCAAAACATTTTCAGTGAGGTCGTCGATGAACAAGACTTCATCCGGCATGGCCGAGGCTTCGCGCAGTGCGTGGTGATAAATCCTGGGGCCGGGCTTGCTCGTGCCTACGCGACAGGAGTAAATCCGCGTGGGGAAGTGGCGCACAAAGGAATAATTCGCTTCGAAATGAGCCACGTGAATGGGGTCGGTATTGGAAAGCAGCGCCAGCGTGCATTTTTTAGCCAGACGCTCAAACAACGAATCCGGCAAAATTGGCCGGGGATCTAGGACGTTGTTCCAGATCGCACAAAACTCTTCAAATGTATACGTGAACTGGAATTTTTTGGCGAGGTGTGTGTGCCAGTCGCGCGGCGACATGCGGCCTTCCTGCCAATCCGGCCAATGCTTGTCCTCTACCAATTCCTTCATTACTTGCTGGTGATTCAATCCGCGCAGTTGTCCGATTGCTTCCGTGGAGCGCGACAAATCAACTCCAATGATGACACGGCCAACGTCAAAAATTATGGCCCGCGGCGCTGTTTCGCTGGCAGGACCGAGGAACGGCATGGCTAGTCACGCTCAGGCGGCGCGGGTTGAGGAACGGGGTTAGGAGCGCCCGCAGTGGATGATCTGGAGCGCAGGTAGCCAATCGCGGGTGGAAGCAGAGACATGAAAATGACCACTGCGATGACGTAGTGGATATTCTCGCTGATATTTGGAATTTGCCGCCCCAGAGTATATCCGCCTAGAACCATGCCGCCGCCCCACAGAAGTCCTCCAGCCACATCGTAAGCAAAGTAGCGTCCATAGGGCATCTGCGCCGCACCGGCCACCGGCGGACAAAATGTGCGAACGATGGGAATGAAGCGCGCGAGGATGACGGTTTTTCCGCCGTACTTTTCATAGAAATCATGGGCGCGCTGCAAATGTTTCTTGCGAAAAATCAGCGAATCCTCGCGCCGGTACAGCGCCTGGCCCGCTTGCCTGCCAATCCAGTAGCCGATCTGATCGCCCACAATGGCGCACAGGGGCACCAGCAGCAAAAGTTCCGAGATGCGAAGTTGTCCGGAAGCGGCGAAAACTCCTGCCGTCACCAGCAGGGAATCACCCGGCAGAAAAAACCCCACGAAGAATCCGGTCTCGATGAAAACAATCACGCACACCAGCAGCGTGCCGCCCCATTCGATCAAGCCCTTTACGTTGAACAGGAGATGAAGTAATTGCTGGATGGATGCGATCATCTATGCCCGTATGTGCCCGTAGGTTTCCGTTACAACCCGCCGCGAAATAGCTTCAGTGATGCCTGGCGAATTTTCCCAGGAAAACGCGCGCAGGCTTCACTCCTATACGGTAGCAGAAAACCACGGGATCCTGGCTGCCGAGTTCCCATTCCAGCGCCAAGATGACAATGAGGGTCCGCACCATGGCGGACGTTTTCACAATGACAGCCCTGTTTCGGTGGGGAAATTCAGGCCCGAAGCGGAGGCCAATTGCGATTGCCGCGCCAGTAACTTGCGCACAGCGGGCAGAGCAAGGTGCATGGCATCGGCGCCCGCGGCGAAGGCGTCGTCCACGCGAGAGAAATCGCTCCAGTCAATGTGATGAATCTGGGGCTCAAGCAAGATGTCCGCATGCCTGCACCAGGAAGGATCGAGTGCGCTGCGATGCGAAGCGCGGTATCCGGCATCGAACACTCGGACTACATTTTCCAGGTGGGAAGAGGCGGCGGAACTTCCCAAATTGGGATTTACGCAGACTCCCACTACCGGTCCGCAATTAAGGCCAGCGGCAATCTCTGTTGGCACTGGCGCCACAATGCAGCCATCGCCCAGAAGGCGGCCGTCGTGCTCCACGGGTTTAACAAGTCCAGGAAATGCGCAGCTGGCGCGGATGGCCACTTCCATCTGGCCCGTGGAAAACACGTAAGGCGCGCCGCTGTCCAGATCGGTGGCCACAATGGCCGTCAGAATGGGAAGCTCTTCGAGCGATCCTGCGCGGAACCATTTTTGTATAAACTGCCCGATGCAATCTTTCCTTTGCGTGCCCTGCTCCTGATCCGATTGGCGAAAACGCAGGAAGTCGCGAATCCGTACGCGGCGTCCCAGATCGCACAAATCGCTCACGGGAATGCCGTCGGCATAGGCTGCGCCCAGCAGCGCGCCAATGCTAGTGCCCACAATGCCGGCGACCGGAATTTGCTCCTGCTCAAGAACCTGCAGCACACCCAAATGCGCGAAGCCGCGTGAAAACCCGCCGCCAAGGGCCAGCACTATACCCGTTTCCTCGCATCCAGCCTGCATTCCACGCAGGCTGCTTGGCTGGCGTTCAAAGTCCGGGTCGGGAATGTGGAAAGGCGCCATATATCCAGCTTGCGGGCGCGTTGCGAGAACAACAATGAAGCTGAGGTGCCAGGCATCCGGTACCACCGTACCTGGTACCGGGCAGGCCCGAAATTTTGTGCTGCAACTGCTAACAGTACTTCTCTCCTATCGAATTGTGGCCTCCGTACCATTGGTGAACACACATGGGAAACAGAGAATGCCAATTGTTCGCAGGGAGTTGAATCGAACTGAGGGGGGCAACGAGATGCCGAGCGCTTATGCATCGTGGGTGGGACAAGCGGTCATCCTGCAAGTTGCTGCTGGGGACTTGCGAGTGCCGTTGCGCGGCGTGATCTTGGGAGAGACGGATGGCACGGTGCGCTTCCGAATTGGCGATACCTGGGATATCGATATTTACAAGCCCATGATTCTGGCTGTGGAGCAGGACAATTGGGCAAGTCTGGTTATGAACTAGGCCGTTTACCCTGGCGTTCGAATAAGGAGCCCATGAAGCTGCAGAATCGAACGACAAGCGAGCCGGTTCGAAGGGAATTGATCGACGAGAATAGGGCCTCTTATTTATTGGGCGTCCCCAGAGATCAATTGCGCGAGATTTGCGAGATGTCCGGCCTTGGGCACCTGGAACAGACCGCGACGGCCATACGCCTGGTTTTTACGTATGAGGAATTGTACAAGCTGTGCCGATTGATTGTTGGCCCGTCGTCGTAGCCAATAAGCGACGGCCCAAAATGAAGGCACTACCGAGCAGCTTGCGGTGAAAAGTTTAACACAAGATTGAATTTACTCCGGCCCAGCTCCAGCTTTACTCCCCCCGGCCCCGGGTTTGCATCCCCCTGACGAACCCGGGGCCATCTCCCCCCTTTTTGTGACTAGTGACTGGTGACCGGTGACTAGTGAATCCGAAACACGCGACTGCGGTGGCTCAACTTTCCCTTCTACGTCTAAAAATTCGACTCCCTGATCCCTACCCCTGCTACCTACTCGCACTGGGCCAATCGCGCGGCACGCCCACGAGCGACGGGTCCAGCTCCGCGATCGAGGCGCATCCCAGCAGTTTCATGGTGCGTTCCAGGTCCGCGCGCAGGATGGCCACGGCCCGGTGCACGCCGGGGGTGCCTGCGGCTGCCATGCCGTAGGCGTAGGCTCGGCCCACCAGAACGGCGCGCGCTCCCAGGCAGAGGGCTTTTACGATGTCGCCGCCGCGCCGCACGCCTCCGTCCATCAACACTTCCACTTGCCCGTTCACGGCCCGCACAATTTCCGGCAGCGCGCGCAGCGTTGCGGAGACGCCGTCCAACTGGCGGCCACCGTGATTGGAGACGACCACTCCCGCCGCGCCCACGTCGATGGCGCGGCGCGCATCGTCTCCTGTCAGGACGCCTTTGGCGACAATCGGGCCGGGCCACACTTCGCGCAGCCAATGAAAATCCTGCCAGGTCACCACGGAATCGGCCAGAGCGGCGGCCACATCAACGAGTGCCATT
>Ga0206831_1025_pt1 | contig 60792 bp, 53 predicted proteins | sample Alteio_BWOrgCont_73_FD_152876 | JGI IMG/M metagenome (GOLD analysis project Ga0206831, IMG submission 152876) | Enriched cells from forest soil in Barre Woods Harvard Forest LTER site, Petersham, Massachusetts, United States -... | ecosystem: Environmental > Terrestrial > Soil > Temperate forest >...
AGGGAAATTCAAATTAGCCCACTACCCGAAATCGCCCTGCCTTTTGGCGTTCTTCGTTGCGTTTCAACGTTTGTGGATGCGAAGTCGAATCAGGGGCGGCGTCGCCCTGAGCGTCCCTAGGTATCTGCGATCACGCCATCGGATTTCGTATTAACGCGACACGTCTTTCACGTGTTTCTTGCTGATCGTGTGAGGTCCCCGCCTACTGGACTATCCAAGACTTCGCCGCCCCCTAAGTTGTCAGGTTCCATAGGCACCTCCTTCGGACGAAGTTACGGCCAGATTGGCCGCTTGTAATTTCCATAGCCTTATCGCGTCTTGATTATCTTCCCGAGCGTACTGCGTGTCAATATGGGTGGGGCTTCGGTAGTGTCCTAATTTGAAATCCATTGCCTATTGCGCTGCCATCGCAGTCGCGATGGTCCCACGAATCCATTCCGACACGCTTTTTTGACTTGCCTTCGCAGCCGATTCGATGCGCTTCAAGTCTTGAGCGTTGAAACGTATCGGCACGATCCGGCCCTTAGCTTCCCCCTTCGGCAACTTGGGGCGTCCGATCTTTTTAGGCTTCGGATTGGGCATTGGCTCGAAACTCCTGAACGATCACAGCGCGTACCGCATCTCTGGCTGATTGGATCGGGTGAACATGAAGAACTGTAATTGTTCTGCTCCCACTTGAAGCTTCACCTTCCCACTTCTCGTGCGTCCAGCCGTAAATCCTGGATGCCTTCGGGTGGCCGATTAATTCAAACACTTCTACGGCACCTTCCCATACGGTTTGCCCTTTATGCGTCTCCTTCACCGGTACGCTTTCTAAATGGCGCGCCTCTGCGTTATGCAACTTCTTAATCACGTCCTGCAATTCCTCGATATAGGTCACGCCGCTGCCTCAAGCAGTTCGCCAACACTCCAGAAGGACGGCTCAACTCCAGCAGCCATCGCGGGGGTGCAGCGAAGAGTGTTGTGGCGCTTTACAAAGTTGTAATACGCGAAGTGAAGGCCAACCGCCGCTTCACAATTCTCGCGCTTCTTGCTGAAGGCATACGTCAGGCGGGCTAACCGTTTCACGTGCAGGCGCGTGGTAGCATTCAGGCGCTCTACGTAGCTGGCGGAGATTAGATCGAAGTCGGGACGCCCGAATACCGCTTTCTTCTCGCTAGATGTGATCTTTGGAGCGCTGTAGCGGCGTTGCGCTTCTACGGATTCCTCGGTTCCATATACTTTGATGATTTGTCCGTAGTCCACATTGCGGCCAAAGGCCCAGTCGATGGCTTCGACGTAAGCCGCTAGGCCATCGGTGGAGATTTGTACTCGGTTCTTCATCCGGTCGACAACGTCGAGCACGAACGCGGTTGCCGTCTTCGCATCCCGGTCACTTCCAATGCGGAACGTCGGGACCAATTTCGTATCGGCGTCGATAGCACAGAATGTCCAGACGTTCCCGAACTGCGGATCATCGCCAGGGCGAACATGCTTTTCCTTCTTGCAGACATATCCCCAGATTTCGTCCATCTCCAGACGGTGGCAATCTAGGTTCCGCATTTTGGCATCCATCAGTGCTGTGCGGCCCTTGCCGACCTTCACGCCAAGTCGCATGATGGTGTCCCGGTGTACGCCTGTCGTGCGCTCGATGGAACGAATACTAGAGCCTTCGCACAGCGCGCCAATAATGCCGATTTGTTTGTCAGTGCCGAGCACGTTTGCCATGTCTTATTGTATTACACCAATTGAAATTGGTCAAGCACTTTTTGTGTTACACTATTGTGCTTAAGCACCGGGTAATAGAATCTGATTGAAAAGGTCTTCTCCGTGGCTGATAAACCACATTCCGACGAGCAAGCACAACAAGCCGAGGGCCCCACGCCAATTAGTGCGGTTGGCCCAGCAATAGAGCAAACCGCAAAACCCGCTCACGCACCCCATGGCGAGGAAATAGAGCGCTCGCCACGAGAATCCTTGCGTAACGCCGCTATCAGAGTTATAAAAGCCGACTGGCAGAGAAGTGGTATTGCCAAGTTGAAAGCGCAGGAAGTGTGGCCGCTGTTTCTTGGGTTTATGGCGATAGCTGTAGCAGCGTTTACTCTCCGTATTCTGGCAGGACAACTCAACTTTATGGAACTGCAATTGTCCGAGATGCAATCTGGAGGTGAAGACACTAACGCTCTCGCGCGAGCTGCAAAAAGGCAGGCTGAGAGCACGCACGATCTTGCTATCGCCGCTAGCAAGCAAGCCGACCGGACGAAAGACCTTGTCGACCGGATGAAGGACCAAGCGGATAGGACCAGGGATATTGCCAACACTTCTAGAGCTGCACTCATTGACGGACAGAGAGCCTACGTTTTTGTGAGTTCCATTGATACTACAGCGGGGATCGCCTCGAACGGCGAAGAGGCTTACTCGTGGACCTTGACCGCCGAAAACAGTGGAGCTACTAATGCCAGAGATTTGCAAATGACAAGATTCTGTGGCACTGCGAAACAGCTGAACTTTTCGTTTAATGCGTTGCTTGATTTTTCCAAGTCGTTGTCGTCGCCACAAAATCTGTCGATTGGCCTCATTCGACGCAAACAATTTCGTATTGCGCCGCTCTCGCCTCGCTCATCTCCGAAGGACCGTGGTTCATACTTGGCCGGTTCGCCTATAAAGATATCTTCGGGACGGCGCACGTCACGGAATTCTGTTATCAGCACGACTTCAAGATGCCCCAAGCTGGACAGAGTTTTTCCCGAACGTTGGTCATGACGCCATGTCAAGGGGTAAACTCCGAGCATAATTGTGCAGACGAAGACTGCCGGGATTACAAGAGTTACAAGGATCGCCCAAATTAGGCCACTGATTGGCACCGAATGACGACGCGCCAAGCACACTAATCTTAGGCAGAAGGTTTTGTGATCATTTAATTCCAGAGGATTATGGCTAGCGTGAATGTCGTCCAAGCGGCGAACAAAACCAAACCAACATAAGCGATCCGCCAGAGCACGAGTGCCAAAACGGAAGAAAACGAAAACGTGGACAACACCCACCGTTCTAGGACTAATACTAGGGGTAGTGGGAGCGCTGGGAGTAATAGAGTTGCGACCACAACTGAGTGTGGAACCGCTAGAGCAATTAAAAGCAGGCGAACCGTTTTCATCTCCATTCGAAATTACTAATTCCGGCTATCTTGGAATTTACATCGCCAACATTTTAGTTGTCGAACATCGAGTTGATTATGGACGAGCAATGGTGTTCGTTGATGACGTAACGTCCGACCCGACGTGGATCGATTTTTCCCTGGAGCGGGGTGAGTCGAAAACAATACTTGCGCGATATGTAAACGGAATGCCCACAAAGGCGGATATCGTAATCGCTATCGACTATCGCTACTTTGGAACTCACGGGCGTCGTTTCTTTAGATTCGAGGGTAACCATATTGACAACTGGCATTGGGATAAGCAGCCTACCGAAAACATATATGACGATCTAAACAAGATCACTGACGATGCAATCCGACGGATGAGGGCAAATTAGGACACCACCGGGGCTTCCGGCCCCTGGTGCGTCGGAGAGGGGTTAGAAAGAACGGCGCGATGCCTAGCGTCCAAATTCAGACAGCTATATGGGCCGTGAAAGTCATCGGCATACTGTCGGCGATTGGATGGACGGCATGGGGCGTGTTCAGGCCGGGCGGCGTGAGGAATTATGCAAGCTCAAGGTCGCGGACTTCAAGCACGAACTGCGGGGCGTCGCTCATTTGAACGTGTCCGATAAAGGTGAAAGACGCTCTACATTCCTCTCGATGGAGTGGCTGGCGCGCGCCTCACCAATACATGGCATGGCGACCGTTCTACTGAATACGCCTGCGCGCCATTGACACGCATGCCGCATCGACGTATTTTGGGAGGCGGTTATGCTGATTCCGCTGCATTGGCGTCATAATTCTTTCGCGGTGTTCATACTGCTGACCACCGCTCCCTCGGCACTCTTGGCTCAATGGTCGTCGTACCCTACCGCAGGCGTCCCCAAGACTGCCGATGGAAAGCCGAACCTGAGCGCTCCTGCTCCCAAGGCCCCCGATGGCAAACCAGATCTTACCGGAATCTGGCAAAACAATCGGACCGTCGGTGGCACGGTAGCCGCCCGAACCAGTGAGACCCCTCCGGCGACGAACGAAGATTTGATAGCTATCGCCAGGCGAAGCCCGTTCTGGAACCTCGGCTCTCAGTTCAAGGATGGGCTGCCGTTTACGCCCTGGGGCGAGGACCTGCACCGTCAGCGCGTCGCCGATAGCAGCAAGGACAACCCGGATGCGCACTGCCTGCCGATGGGAATCATGCAATTTCACAACCATGGGGAACCTCGCAAGATAATTCAGACTCCGCAAGTGATCGTGATCCTGTACGAAGCGAATGCGGGCATGCGACAGATCTTTACCGACGGACGGCCCTTGCCCGGCAAAGATGCGGACCCGTGGTGGTACGGCTACTCGACGGGCCGTTGGGAGGGCGACACGCTGGTGGTCCAGTCCGCCGGGTTCCGCGATCTCGGATGGCTGGATGTCGAGGGCAGCCCGTTGACCGACGTCGGTAAAATCACCGAACGCTTTCGCCGCCCCGACTTTGGGCATCTGGATATCGAAGTCACCATCGACGACCTCAAAGCTTACACCAAGCCCTGGACCGTCAGCGTGCACCAGCACATTCTGCTGGACACCGAAATAATCGAGTTCGTTTGCCAGGAGAACGAACAGGACTCGCCGCATTTGACCGCAAAGTGAGGAAGCAAACCCGCTTGCTCACTACCGCAAAGGTTGGGGCAACTAAGCGGGAGGCTGTCGCTTTGAGTGCTTGATTTTATTGGCTCCTCATGCAGTACTCGAACCTGCAACCCATCGGTTGACAGTGGAGGCCCGCTTTTCATGGCAGCTTGAGTTGGCGATGCGGAAAAAGCACGGAAAGCTGTTAAATTTCGAAGCGATCCGAGGCTAGGAGTTCTGGGGGGCCGGATTTGTCCAGCATAGGCCTAATGGGGGTAGTTGTTGTTTTGTGCATTGCGAAGACCGGTCGTGAGCTCGATCCTTAAATCGGTTTCGTTGGGTTTGGATGCCCAGTAGGGCTGGGTCAACTGCTTCAGCGGATTCCAGGCCACTCGCATAGCTTATTTGTATCTCGGAGCCAGGTACCAGACCAGGCGCCCTGGGGCCCATGCCGAGCGGCAAAGCTCGACCATGGCCGACTGGCACGTTCGAGGTGGCTCTGGGCTCGCACGGCTCAATTCTGGTAAACATGGTACATCTGTGGCTACTCGAACGGGAAAATGGGCTGCGAAACCCATGAAGAAGGCGGTGGCCAAGAAGTCGAAGCCAAGCCCGAAGACGAAGACTCGTGCGCCTGCCGCCTTCCGGATCGATTTGTCCGCCTTTCCGCCTGAGTCCATCACATCGAGCGAACGTTCGCTTTGCGTCGCTTGCGTCTGGCAGACCTTCACCCGCGCCTTGAATCTGGCACCGAGAACCGCACTTTTGGAAATCAAGCGCTACACCCCATCTTTCGAAGAACTGACTTCCGCCGAGCCCGTTCGCCCCTTTTTCGCGGCTCAAGATAAGCAACCCTGTCCCTACTGTGGATCGCCAGCTAAATGGCATGCGCGCATCGATACGCATCGCATCGAAAGTGGAAAAGCCACCGACGTTCTGCGGCGCAACCTGGTGAAGTCGCTGCCCAAGGCGGACGATCAGTTCGTCGTGTTGGAAAAGAAGGCCACGCAGCAGCACGCCTTCTTCGAATGGCTGGAGAAGATCAGCGAGCACTTGAACCTGGAGGATCCCGCATGGCTGCGCGACGTCTCGCTGCATTACTTAAGCCGCAAGGAGCCCAAGGTGAACTGGCAAGCGGAGTTTGCGGGGGTTCACGCCATCCGGCGATCACGTAGGTTCGGGACCGGGCAGGAGGCCGCGAAATCCTGGGAAGTGGAGCAAGGTCGCCTGTTCGTTGAGCCGATGTTGTTCGACGAGCTGCTACTGGTGCAATACCTAGTAAGTCGATCACAACTCGCTGGCGGCTTAACGTTGGAACAGCGTTATACATTGCCAGAGTTGTGGCGCAGGTTGCGACACTCCGGCTACTTGCGCTCCATCGACGTGCAAGCCAACAACCCCAGTGACGCCTTGGAACAGATCCTGGAGCACTTAAGCGGCGGTGAGGCCTCCGCGCGCTACTACTACATCGTGGATCGGCGCGAACTTCTGCAAAGAGCAAAAACGCTGCAAACGGAGAGGCCTCGTGCCCGTGGTGGGCTGCTTTGAGATCCCAACGAAGATCGTTGGGTACGGCTAAATTTCCTCGATCACGACGCGCGCGACGAATGATTCCTACCTCGATCTAAGAGACCCGGAGGTTGCCCTTTCCCTGGCAAATCCGATCGCAAAACGCATGCGGCAGGGTCAGATTGGTTGGGCATATGACAATCATTGTTTTCACGCATTGAATAAAATAGGGCATCATGCCCGAGCGGACTTCCTCGCCGAGCGCCAGAAATATTACGCGAGTATCCTGAACGATTTGTTCGATCCCACTCCGGACATGGACTCGATTTGGATTTTCGAGTTTGTCTGCGCCCTGGCTCGTGCTGAAGGACTCGAACTCGGTGGTTTCGATCTTTGGTACGAATCGAAAGCCATCATCGACGAGATGCGCAACCTCTCCACGCTTGATCTACCGCCCGAACGATTCCCTGAACCGCTCAAGACGCGAATACGTCTGGCCCTCCTGGCCTACTGCACACTCACCGAGATGGATCTCCCCTACGTCATCGTCGCAAACCTCCTGCGCTTGCGAAACGGAGAGAAATATCACATCGAACCCTTCCACGATCTAGCGCAGAAGAGACCCCCGGCAAAAGCGCAGGCCTTGGTAAGGTTATTGCGCCCACGCCGTCTCAGAAGATCAGACGCATTTCGGAGCACGCAAACAAAGCGAAGATGAAGAGTGTTAGCTCCGCTCTTGAAGAGAATTACGACGCGCTGCTACGCAACGCGATCTACCACTCCGACTATGTCCTCCACGGCGACAGTCTGATAATCCGAAAGGCCTCACGGCTTTCGAAGAAGGAGGGCTACTATACCCCGCGAATCGGATTGCAGGAACTGGACGAAGTGATCTTGAACGCATTCGCTTGTTTCAGCGCACTCTTCTCGCTGTATGAAAGGTGTCGGCGCTCATTCGGCGATTTCAAGTGCGCGTTTCTCCCCTATGACGGCCACTACAAAGGAGTCCTGCAGTTCCTATTCGATGCGGATGGCGTCCTCATCGGATTCCGCCTCTACTGGCCGAACGGAACAACAGGAGAATACGCCAGAACCAAAGATGCATGTACTGGACACGATCTTTCGTTTGACCCCGCCGGAAGCATCAATTTCATGGTGGGCCTGTATGCCTCCGAACCGAGTCCTTTCTCTCCACTCGTGGAACAAGGAGCCGAGCCAGCCTACGCGAACGTACCGGGCACTGCGTCGCGACCCCATTGGCCTGTCGATATGAAACCTTACAAGCTTCCTATCTGACGATGAACGCATCCCTGGACTCAATCCGCTGTCCCAGTCAGTGAGTGCATGATTAATGGGCAGGAGTGATTTCACCTCGGTATGGACCCAGTGGGTAGGTTTGCCACTGCAAAGACCCCCTATGTCTAACTGGAGTTTCACGTCAAGCGATAAGCCTCCCACCTTGTCGATGTTTCCAGACCTTCTCATCGTAAGGAAAATGCACCATGGCCGTGGACAAGAGTAGTCATAAGCGTCAGGTGGAGCCGAATTTTCCTCAGATACAGCCACAGCGGAGACCTTTAGGCCCTGAATGGGCTTTGTCCCATTCCCGGCATCAATCAGAAAAGAGACGGCATCATCGGTACTGCCGAGATCGTACGTAAGAAGTGCGTGTTGCGCTACGAACCGGTCCAGCCTTTTTTGGATTTTTCGCCCATGTAGCGGGAACTGCCTCTCGGCTTCAATGAGATGTCGAAACGCCTGAATAAACAGGAACTTCCCGCGTTTGTTCAGAAGCAGCCGATTGCAAGAAGCTTCAGAATCGGATAACACCTTTGATCTCGACGAAGCGCGGCGAGGCGGCCGTTCCAGACACGAACGCACCTAGCAGACTGGTAGGAGGCGCAACTTCCGCGATGCTCTTGCCAAACAACGGATTAGAGATGTCACTAACCGGGTTGTCGAAATTCGGGTGATTTAGCGCGTTGTACGCCTGCGCGCCAAATGAGAAGGTGAGGCGCTCTTTAATCCGGATGTCCTTCATGAGCGCGATGTCCATATCAAAGAAATGCGGACCATACATTGAATTGCGCGCGGCGGTACCGAATCCGGTCGGAAAACCCGTGACGGCTGCGCTGGGCAGGAATTGCGATGTGCTGAGACAGGGCGAGTTCACTGCGCTAGTGCAGCTTCCTGGGACATACCCCGCCGGTGAAGCGAAAATTCCGATGCCAGGATTAGAGCCGTAATTGTATCCGGCCAGTATGCCTGTCGCGCTCAGGTCCTCGAGCGTGAACGGCATTCCGCTACGGAGGAACAAGTTGCTTGAAAGCGTCCAACCTCCAAACACCGGATTCGGACCGTACTTGAATCCGGCATGGCGGAACATGTCGGTAAGCACGAAGTTTCCGCTCAAATAGTGGCGGACGTCGTAATCCGCGTTTCCGTAGTTGCCTCGGATATTAAATGGATTCTGCGGCGCCGTGATATCTTGGTCGGTCTGAAAAATACCAAAGGGTTCATTTTGGACACCGCCGTTGGACACATCGTCCAGAGCGTGGCTCCAGGTATAGTTCAAGGTGAAGGTCAGCCCCGCGGAAAGACGCCGCTGCACACTAATGGTGAGCCCATCGTAATTGGCCACGCCGGCCGAAAGGTATTGCGCCACCGTGCCGAAGGCGGGGTTGGGAGGCGCCGTCGGCAAGCCGACGAATCCGTCCGTGCACACTGTGGGGGGACAATAAGCGTTCATGCCGTAATCCGCCACCGGAATGTGAATTCCGTGCATCCCCGAGTAATTCATCGTCAGCAACATCTTGGCCCCCAGGGACTCCTCGATTTCGAAATTCCACTTATAGTAAGTCGGCTGTTTGAACGTACTCGGGAAGGAGAAGAAGCTCGGAGCAGCGAATCCGGGAACCGATTGAGAGATGGAATTGAAGCTTCCTCCGGACTTGAATTGCGAGATTAGAGCCTGGTTAGCGGCTGCCGCGGTGTTGAATAGGCTGCCCGCCACGCCGCGAGCGATCAAGCCATTCGGGATGGTAAACGAGTTGAGACTCGGGGCGTTGAAGGCAGCATCCTCGGCCAAACCTCCAGGCAGAGTATCCGAAAACACGCCCGCACCGGTACGGATGACCGTCTTGTCGTTATGGAATGGTCTCCAGGCGATTCCCACCCGGGGTTCCCAAACCACGGTCTGAGTATTCGGATAAGCGCTGTGCTGACCCGAAACGATGAATTGGTTGTAGGGCGTGGATAAGGCATTGGGAACGGCCGAGCCATTGAATGTGCTCGCCATGCGTGAGAAGCAGTTGTCCTCGCAGGTCGGATTCGCGTAGTTTTCTAGCCGCAGGTTCAGCGAAACGGTGAGGCGATCATTTACTTTCCAATCGTCGGCGATATACCCGCCCAAGGTATTGAACTTGATGCCTTGTTCGGAGGCGGAAGGAAAGGCTTGGTAGAGCGAGGTGTCGGCGCCGCCTCCATTGAAAAAGTTAGTCAAATTGGTGGTGATCTGCCCATGAACAGGGCCTGCCAGCCCGGCGAAATCTAGATCCGTTACCGTTTGGTGCACCCAGGTGAAGCCCAGCCGGAAGGTATGTCTCCCAACGATTTTTGAGAGGTCGTCAGAGATCTGATATTGGAAAACGCGCCTCCCCTGGGGAAAGAAGAAGCCGGGCGGCTCACCCGAGGCGCCAACCTGCGAGAAGGAGTTGCCCGAGAAATTGATATAAGTCGGCAGCGCCGATAGAGCGCCGCTCGCGTCGGATGGAGTGAAGACAGACGCATAGAAAAGTGCCGAGGCGTTGAACTGGTTCACGCTGTTTGGACCGAAAACGTGGGTCTCGGAAACTTGGCCTTGCATTTGGGGCTGGTTGCTTTGCTCGTTAAAAGTGGGACCGTACGGACTAGCGTAGGTGGGCTGGAACCCGTTGTCTCTGAGCACACGGATATAGCCGCGATCGTTGTCATTAAAAACGTGATCGACCCGAGCTGACCACAGGTATTCCTTGTTAATATCAGCCGGCGTACTTCTGAACTGGAGCGCACAAGGAAGGCCGGCCGCCAGGCCCGTGAATGTCAATCCGCCGCACCCTCCGTCCCCGTCCGAGGTCACCGGCGAGGCGCTACCAGCCCCGGGAGCGCTGTTATAGATCTTGAAGACTTGCTGGTAGAACGGGATTTCGGCAGAATTCCCATTCGTGGCCAGATTTTGCAAGGTTGCGGTTTGGAATTGCTGGCTGGGAATAAGCGTGAGCGTGCTGGACCCGGGTAGAAGATTACGAAGCCCTTCGTAATCCGCATCGAAGAAGGTACGGTTTTTTAGGACTGGACCGTGAAGGCCAGCCGCCCACTGGTTGAAGTTGTTGAACGGCGTCGGCTGTCCCACTTCGTTACTGAAGAACTGGTCAGCGTTCAACAGGCGTCCATTCCAGTTATACACGGCATCTCCATGAAACTCGTTCGTTCCGGATTTCGTGATGTACGCGACCTGGGAGCCGGCGTACTGTCCGTATTGTCCGGAGTAGGCGTTGTTGATTACATTTGCTTCCGCGATATCGTTGGCACCGAGCGTCAAATTCGAAGCGCCGCTATTGTTCACGCTTAAGAAAGGATCGTTGTCGTTCATACCATTGATGGTGAACAGATTGGATGTTCCCGGCATACCGACCGCCGAAAAATTTCCATTGCCTCCATCCGTATTCATCACCACGCCTGGCGCGGTCTGAGCGAAGTAGGTTATATCGCCGCCAGGGTTCGGCAGATTCTCGATCATTTGCGTGTTGTAATTTGTGGAAACGTCGGCATTTTGCGTCTGAATGACGGTTGCCCCTTCCACTACCTCCACAGTCTGAGAGGCGCCGGCTACCGTGAGTTGAATGTTGACCGTCGCCGGCTGCCCAGCAGTGACAATCACCCCGGGCCGCTGCTGGTTTTGAAACCCGTTCGCACTTGCGACTACCTTGTACGTGCCCGGCGTTACAAACGCGAAGCGATAACTCCCGTCGGCGTTCGTCGTAACTTTCTGAGATGCTCCAGTGCTCGTGTTAGTCAGTGTCACAGCGGAGTCTGGAATAGCAGCGCCGCTAGGGTCAGTCACCGTCCCTGTTACATCGCCGGATGTGATCGACTGGGCCGGAGATTGATTGCCCGACGCAATCAGCAAGCAAAGGCTTGTGAAGATCGCCCAACTTATCCACGTGAATGTTCGCATGTTTTCCTTCCCATCTAACGCAATTTGTATCTGTCCAACGCCACACTAGATATCGCCCGACGGATCGGTTACAGTGCGATGGAAATGAGCGACCACTTCCTGCGCGGGAAAATTCCAGGGCGATGCCAGGGATGGCGCAAGGATCCCCCAGCCAACCAGCGTTAGCTTTCGCATTTCGCGCCTTCCTTTTTGATCTTTTGCCGGTTCGCGCCGCAGCTTTGCGGCGGCCAGCACTTTTCGCGTGACACAACCGGGTGGCGTCCACCCCGGCCCCTCTACATGGTACGTTGATATCAACATTCTGGACGGATGTCAAGAGCTAAAATTCGGTGGTGGTCCTTGGATAGCCCTTTCTTAACATCTTTGGGATCTCACAAACATTGGAGGCGGATGAAGTTGTTATATATAAAGTGCAGGCGGACGGCCGCTGTGTCGTTGTCCGCCTTCTTTGAGAATGCGTTTGAAAAAAGAAACGATGAACCGTCGCGTTAACCATGCCCAGGCCAGTGTCGTTCCCTTTGAGACGACGCTCGCGGTTCGCGACTGCTGTCTGTGCCTGCACGTGCAACGGGCTGCCCGGGCGCTGGCACGGCGCTTCGATGAAGCCCTGCGGCCGGTCGATCTCACTAACGGGCAATTTTCGTTACTGATGTCGCTAAACCGGCCCAAGCCTCCGGCGATGGGCGCTGTAGCGTCTCTGCTCGTCATGGATCGCACCACGCTTACTGCTGCTTTGAAACCGCTAGAGCGGCGCGGTCTGGTCAAAGTTACGGCGGATCGGCTGGACCGGCGCAGCCGTCTGATGAGGCTGACGGCTAACGGTCGGCGCTTGTTGGCGCGCGCGGTCCCAATTTGGGAGCGTACGCACCGGGAGGTGGAAGGCCTTCTTGGGGATGGAAATCCCGAGGGGTTGCGAAACAACTTGCGCGCGCTGTCCTAATGGGTGCTCGTGACGACGAGGGCGATGGCGCTAAGCGTCTGTTGTGCGCCTCCGCTGCCCTATTTGGGCGGACTAGACTAAGGTTGTTCGCGGCACTGCAACTCCCCATATGCTCCTCAATCTCGACGACCTCCGGCACATGGCCGTCAGCCAAAGCCTCTTCCGGCCCACCACGCTGAAACGCGCTCTCGACAAACTGGGTTTCGTCCAAGCCGATCCGATCCGTTCACCCGCACGCGCCCAGGACCTGATATTGCGCCACCGGGTGAATAACTACTGTGCCGGCGATCTCGACCGCCGTTTTGCACAGTTGGGCGTCGAGGAGGATGTTTTCGTCAATTACGGCTTCGTTACCCGCTCGCTGCAAGCGGTAATGCATCCGCGCTCGGACAGATCAGTCGCAGGCGGAGGCCAACTGTGGCCGGCCGAGCTAAAGAATCGAGCCCAGTTGCTATTGGATTTTGTGCGAGAGCGCGGGGCCGTTCATCCGCGCGACGTTGACAATCATTTCTCACACGGCAGCGTCCAGAACTACTGGGGCGGTTCATCGAAGGCCACCACTCACCTGCTTGATGCCATGCATTACCGTGGAATGCTGCGAGTGGCCCGGCGGGAAGGTGGCATTCGCATTTACGCCCCCCATCTGGACGGTCCGGAGCCAATCGGAGCCGAAGAACGCCTGGCTCGGATGGACATGCTCGTCGATACGGCTGTTAATATCTACGCGCCGCTGCCAGGAGCCAGCCTGTCGTTCCTCTTGCGCCGCTTGCGCTACGCCGCGCCACAGTGGCGGGATGAGATAACTGAAGCCATACGACGCGCCAAAAGACGTCTCTCGTACGCGCGCATCGATGGCGTCGAATGGTACTGGCAGGCGAAGAAGAATTCGGAGCGAGCCACCCAGCCAGAGACTGTTCGTCTGCTGGCGCCGTTCGACCCGGTGGTATGGGACCGCGACCGTTTCGAGATGCTTTGGGGCTGGACCTATCGATTCGAGGCCTATACGCCGCTGCCCAAACGAAAGCTTGGCTATTACGCTCTGCCGTTGCTCTGGCGAGACCGCATCATTGGATGGGGTAATCTTTCCGTGAGGGACGGAAAGCTTGTATCTGAGATCAGCTACGTCAAATCGCAGCCACCGCGCGAACGCGCCTTCAGACGCGAACTGGAGGCGGAGATGAGTCGCATTCGGGTTTTTCTTGGCCTTGATCCTGATTAAGGAAGCATATCTGCTCGTAAAGTTCTGAGCAGTAGCTTGCGCTGTACCCGAATAGAGGGGTCTGCTCGGTGACCAAGCCAAACTGGACCGATCAGAACACCTGAGAGACCGTGTTCAGCGATGTACCACCAGTTCACGCTTGGGATCACCTCTGCACCGTTGCAAATTTAACAGCGGGATCGGAAATGTCACCTCCCAAATCCACTTCCTAGCCAAACAGGCGAGTGCTGTTGTTAACCAATGGGAAAAAGTTCGAGGTACTACGTGCGGAGCCAAATTTTTCAAACGGTTGCAGCCGGCAAGTTTCCCCGAAATCGACGTTTGTGGTGGTAGTGTGGGGACTTTTGTGGGGATACTGTTTCACAATGCTGCGCTCTCACCTTGGAAACCGCAAGCGCATGACTGGTCGCTTCCTTCCGCTTGGCGCTGGTCATATCAATAACTCCACTGCCTGATTCCCGCACCTTGGCAGCGGCATCAACATACGCACGTTTAACCCGAGTGGTTACGGAATAATTATACAATTCTGAACACACCGAAAACCGTAACCGTCGAAAAGGTACCCTTGTCCCCGCCAGCAAACAGTGTACCCGGAGCGCGAGGAGCGCTCTGAACTGACGCGAAGACGGTTGTAGGCCCGAAAGCGCGAGGGCTCTGGTCCGGTCGTTGACTCGGTTGGAAGTAGGCCATACTTAGTACTGGTGAAGCCGCTTCGCACGATGATGCTGACACTAGTTCTTGCAACTGCTGCCGCGCCGCAACGAGGTGCGACAGGAGGTTCGGTAAAAGGGAAAGTTCTCTGCGAAGACACTCAAGGGCCTGCCCGGCGTGCTTATATTTCTCTGCGAGTGCCAATGAAACCGGGCGGGTATATGCCTTCAGGAGGATTCGGTGCGCAAACCGACTTGGACGGTTCGTTTACGATTTCAGATGTTACACCAGGCGAGTACTACGTGGTTGCAGTGTATCCGGGATATATAAATGCCAACGACTACATCTTCCCCAATGCTTTATCACCTGAGTTGAGCGGCTCACGGGAACCGTTGCCTCCGTTTGTCCAACGGATAACAGTCGCATCAGGGGACACGGTGAACACCGAGATTCGATTGAAGAGAGGTGGGTCCATCAGCGGCTCTGTAACATACAGCGATGGTGCTCCGATTCCTAATGTTGCCCTGAATGCAGTTGTCAAAATGAACAATGGAACCTTTGAACGGTTTGGAAGCCCAGCTCATTCTGACGTCGCTGGGAAATATCGCATTGACGGATTGCCTGACGGTTCGTACGCCGTGTTTAGCGCTGTCGATAGCGACTTGTTGACCACTTTCGCGGGAGGTGGAGCGCGAGCCAGTAAGGGCCGCCTTGTTGTGGTGACGAGCCCGAATGAGAGTGCAGGAGTGAACATCGCGATTCCGCAGGCCGGCGGCCATGAGATAGCCGGTATCGTTTCAGCGCCTGATGGAAACCGGCTGAACCACAGTCTGATTCGTCTTTATCCCACAGGAGAGTCGTTTCTCTCTCTTTCAACTCTGCTGGCACCCGATGGCACCTTCAGCTTTCACCGAGTCCCCCCCGATAGTTATACAGTCAAGTGTTGTTTTGATGAGAACACTCTTGCGCCGACTGTTACCGGGACAGTGGATGTCATGGTGGCCGATGCTGATATTACCAGCGTTTCAGTCACTGTTCCGCCAACCCACTGAGATTCTTCGGCATACTCCGCAGAGCATGTGACGTTCCATGACTTGACTGAAGAAGGTGCGTTCAATCCCCGGCGAGCTGGGCGGCGCCAACATCTTTTCGTGGAGGATGTGCAGTACCAAAAAGCAGCAATTCGGGAAATGGAGCGTGGGCTTTTGCCAGTTGTTCCCATGCGGCCGACGAAGGACAAGCGGAGCAGGCTTCAGGTTGTCGCGCCGTACATTAGGAACGGCACTGTCGTTTTTCCTCGCGCAGGATGCGAAGAACTCTTGGGACAGGTATTCAACCTCGGCGTCGAATCCCATGACGATTTGTGCGACGGACTAACAGCTTTGCTTCAAGGGCTGGCAGACCAAGGCTTGGAGCTGCCGAAGATTCAGTGGATCGAGGCGTAATGCTTTACTCACTTTCAACCTTTCAACCTCTTGAGCACGATCTTTAGCGAAAACAAACCTCCACCTGCTGCTGTCTCATAAGTCGGTTCATAGCCCTCTTTTGTTACCATGACCTGGTATACATCAGCCGCAAGACCATGGAACTCAAATAAGCCGCGATCATTTGTTTTCTCAGTAGATAGGATTGTCATTTTACTAACGTTAGGACCGATTGAAGTCCGTAGGGTTAGATCGACCGTAGCACCGACTAAAGGATTGCCCGACTCATCAACGACAGTGCCGACAATATTGAACCATGAAAGTGAGTTACCTGCGGAGTTAAAGGTTTGTGCGGGAAGCGATGGCGGACCCGCCGGGGCCTTCACGCACTGGTTACGAATGGTTGAACCTGAATCATCGAGAAGTCCCAGCTGAACCAAAAATACGAGGTTTTTGCATGCCGCATCAGTGTTGCCAGTACCCGTTCTTATCGCATCAACGACGAGGTTGGATTGTGCCCGAATGCGCTCAACGTCTTGGGAGTTTCGATTCGCTAAGAATGCTACAAATGCATTTCCTGCCAGACCGAGCGTCGCCGCGATAAGCCCGAGGGTAATCGGATTGAGCCACCGAGACCTTCTAAGCTCGATTTCCTTCGTCGCCAACTTCTCGCTCTCGAAGATCAAGCTCTCGTTTCTTAGTTGCTCGTTCCTCCTCGAATCTCCGTTCATCAATAGATGAAAGCTCGTCAGGCATAACGGCGGTTTGTTCAGTATAGCGCTGTCCATATGACAGTTTTCTCAGAACCTTTATAGCTACGGTAATGTCCGAAGCCCTCAAAGCCACAAATGTCCGCGAGATTACCAAAGAAAGCGTCACCGAATCGGAATCACTTGTCGTGAATGGCGTTTCAGTTTCAAAGCCACAGGAAAACCCGATGCAGGCGGGCGATTTCTACTTCCGACCGACCATAGTTGAACACATCGAGAAATTGCCCTGGTACCGGCGCATTCTGACCGGCGTCGAGAAGACTGGTGTCGTGCATGAGGTAGTTACGACCATCGTCATCAGTTGCCCCGTGTGCGGACTTCCCATCCTCACGAATCCTACCCACAAACTTCTCCAGCGCAAGCCGCTCACCATTGACCGCGAAATCGCCTGCCCCTATGCCCCGGCAGGGATGGCGGGAGCACACGCATTTTCCATAAAGGACGGAAACATCATGCCTGCGTAATGGACGACAACTACGTCCAAATCTTCCCGGCAGGCGGGACACAACCCTACGGCTCGACGGTAAACGACGTTCAGGGAGAGGTGGTGGCCAACGCTAGTGCATGGAATGCAGGCGGCATCGTTTCGGGATGCCAGTCAGAAGGTTGTAAGAGACCGAGCTGGCAGCCCATCAACTGGCAATTTTCGATGATGTCGTGGTTCTTGCTCATAAGAATCTTTCTAGTGCGCGTAAACTGAAATCATGGCGATCGATAGACGCTGTCGCCGGTAAGCTGTGAACCGTGGTTCGAATCGCAGCCGGACCCCAGAACGGTTTAGAGCAATGGCCGCCGGGCGGTTTCCAACTGCCGGCGGCATTCCACAACGTGCATCCGCGACCAGGACAGCTCAATTCAATGGTGTCCAGCCAACATTGGCAGGACGCTCCGTGAGTTCGAAGCTACAAGGTCTCATCGAGCGCGGTAAACTCGCAGTTTGTGACCAAGTCATGCGAAGCAGGTTAAACATTCTCGTTTGGATCGTCATCTGTCTGTTTTTGCTCGGGACGGGAGCATGGACTGTCTGGGCCATCCGGCAGCCTCGTACGCATTCAATCTGGCGCCGGGCATGCATGATCGGTTACCCCCATGAGAAAAGCATGCGATCCCGGTTATTCCCTATCGAGAGCCGGATGTTTTCCTGGTGAACTTCAACGAAGCGGAACAGGGCAGGCGGAGGTCATTCAACCTATTGCCCGTATAGTTGCGAGCCCGCGCGCGAGGCCATGGCTGTTATAGCGTTGGCGGATGTCAGACGGGACTTTACCTTTCTCAAGATAATTATGCGAGCGGCCGGGTATTCGCCGCGAATCGAGATCATCCCGTCGATACCGCTCATAGCTCCGTCCAGTGTCCTGATTGTCGACGGGCAGAGCAGCCCGCTAGTCGGTAGGTTTCTTGGCTGCTTTGGTTTTCGCGGGCTTGGCGGCCTTCTTGTGTTTCGCGCCCCTCTCGATCGCTTTCTCGACAGCGCTATCGACCACAGACGCCGTGACGCCCTTGTGTACGGCTTTCCTGACGGCCTTTTCGATAGCCTTTAGGGCCTTCTTCTTAACCTTTTTCTTCGCCATAATGCCTCCGAACCCCCGACGCTCAGTATGGCATGTCGCACGTCGGCCCTCCTCGTTGTTGCCGCTTCTTCCCCTAGCTGAAGGCGCCTGATCGGCGTCGCCATAATCCCCCGACGCCGTCAGTCGGACACCTGTATGGAGGCAACCTTGCCGTTGACCACCCGAACCCGTGCTGTGCCCTTGTCGTCGAGATTGTAAATCAGCGTCTCGACGGGTTCGTCCGCCCCCTGAATGGCCATCACTGAATGCGGTTTACCAACCAGCGTCTCAACCGCCGCGCGATCCATTCCCTCCTGCACCTCGGCAATCTTATTGCGCGTCACAACGTCGAGTGCAGGCAGCCGGACGGGCGTTCCTTGCGGGGCAGCCGATCCCGTAAGCTGACTCCCGCTGACGCGCGCGTACACGCGTACCGAATTCTCGCGCTGTTCAACGGCAGACGTTGCGCCGTCTATTTGCCCGAAGAGCGGAGCCCCTTGCGGATTCTTTTGCAGACGCGCCGCCAGATTCTTCGCCGCGAGCGCGCTTGGTGTGTCCAGCCACGCCTCCATCGTCACCCCGTCGCGCATCGCCATGCCCACCGTCATCTTCGTCACTCCCGGAAGCTGTGCCGCCATCTTCGCCGTCACCCGCGGGTCCATTACCAGCCAGACGTCGCTCCAGGCTGCTACTCGGCCCGCCATTTTTGCCTCGGCACTCGCCGGACCCTGTGAAAACAACCTGCGCATCGCGGCATCGGTTTCATTCCAATCACCAACCAGAATCGTGTCGGGATCCACATAGCGATACGGATCGCGCTCAGCCTTGGTTGCTCGCACTACATCCGCCGCGCGCGCCAGGATCAAAGGAGGTCCCCCCGCTCGCCTGTTGGCCATGATCACCATGTCCACGCCCGCCATCTCGCGTCGCACGGCCTCCACGCTTTCTCCAGCCATCTGTCCGCCCAGGCCCAGCAACTGCTCAAGTAATGGTGACTCGGTCAGCCACTGTGGCCGCATCCCGACCGCGATCCGCGTTCCCGCCGGCAGCATTTGCCAGAATGGTGTATCGGCCGGAAGGAGCGTTGCACTTACCGGCGTACGCTGCTGCGGAACACTCGGCTGCAACCCCCCCGGCTGCGGAGCCCTGTACGGTGCGGGATCCGACTTTGGCGTGCCATCAGTCGGCTGCCACATCTTGATTCCCTTGCCGTCATACAACGATGGGTTGCGCTTGTACAACTCGCACTGATCGCTGTTTGAGTTCTTGACGCAGGCACACTGCATACTGAAGTCGAACTCGACGGACCCCGGGCGACAGCTCTGCGCAAAAGCGCCTGCGGCAAGCAGGCCCAATGGAACGCAAAAGGAAACGAAGTTACGGAAATGCATAGGTTGCGAAGTCCCCATGGTTCCTGATCGGCACCCCGCGAACTGTTCGTCATCGGCAAAACGCCTTATGAGTATGATCGGAAGGGCGGCCGTTTTGGGCCGGAGATCACTAATCCCGGATCAAGTTCCTCAAGGGGACTCCCGGCCCGCGACACTCAAGAGCTACTAAACGAAATTTAACAGCTGAACCCCTACTTTCATGGCCAGTTCGACCTCCTCGCCCCGAAAAAAGCGGGCTCCGCTGTTCACCAACGGGGAAAAGTTCGAGTCCGACACGAGGAGCCATAACCTTACCCTCGATCTGTGACTCCGGAAAAATACAGACGCTAAGAGCGGTTAGCCGTGCCGCGCGGCGACGCCTTCAGTTTTGGCGAGTCCTCATGGGGGTAACGAACCTTCCACGCCCGGCGCCCAGATTGAATGTGTTCGAGGCTGCCGGGTGGCCCACACAGTCCACACTCCGGTCCCCAGCAAGAAAAGGCCGATGACGATCCAAACGAGAATGTTCAACCTGCGTCGCATGACCTGGCCACAATCTGTGAGTTTACCGCGCTCGGTGAGACCTTGTGATTTCAGTTTTTGCGGGTCGATGTGCAAACCAACGGACGGTGGAGGGCCATGGTAAGAGTGGCGTCGCCGGGGCAAACCTGAACCGATGCAGGCAGAACGGATGCTGCGCCGCGACCGATCAAGTGAGGGCCCTGCCGGCATCTGACGCCGCTATAGTCGCGGAGTCTTTAGGACAGGCTCGGTTTCGAAACTGCAGTCACGCGGCGCTTGCGGCGTCAGCCCAACAGGTGATCTATGAGTTTAACGAGAGGGGCTTTCTGAAAAATCCGCGCGCGCCTTTGTCCAGATAGAAGGCTTGGCCACCCGCATTCGGAACGTCTCCACGTAACCGAGCGCTTCCAGCGCACCGATTTCGGGCACATGCGACTTCAGGTCATCTTTGATGACCCGGAGACAATGACTGGACCGCTGACCATCAATGGAGTCATCAATTACGTGCCGGATACAGAAATGCTGGAGGGCGTCTGCGAAAACGAGCGGGACGCACCCCACCTGGTAGGCAAGATCGACCCAGGGGTGAAGCTTAGCGAGGCCGCTTGCAGCTGTGGGCTTGTACCCGTCGGCCCTTTGAGGGACTCTTCCGACCTTTCCGACTCGCCTCTTGGACCACGCACACGGCCCAGACGATGGATTCCGCCAGGCATTTACCAGCAGTATCAGAGGAGTGCTCGCCTCGGCCACTGTGATTCGGCCCTGGACTGCGTTCTCGATCACCTTCACCCTTTTGCAATTCTCTCTGACTCAACTCCATTCCCTCCCATCGCCAGGGGTGACATAGTTTCGTGCAGTTAGGGGGTGACATTATTTTGGAGCATCTACAATTTCATCCGAACACCCTTGACTCTTGACAAACCATAGACGAGAATTGTCGGCTAGCTCGAGTTTGAAACATGCTAGTTAGATCCACAAAGCTACCGGCAGTTATATTAACGTGTCTAATGCTTTGGAATTGCCCGGAGCTGCCCGGCGTCAGTTCGCCACAGCATTCGGGTTCGTCAGATTCAAGTTCTAGCCACACGACCAGGAGCGCTCCCCGTGCGTCCCGCGTGCCTGCTAGTTCTAAGCGCCCATACGGTCAGCGACGGCGCCGTGAGTTCGACGTTAAAGTTGTGACTCCCCGCTGAACTAATTGGGGTTTTGACCGAACCAGCCTAAACGCTGGGTGCCCAGCCACGATTCGGAATACGGTTCATAGCCCACTCAGCCCACCCATCAAAAGCATCCAGGTAGGATGGTCGATGCAGATGGCAATGAGGCTCGGCTCCCGCTTCGGTGACTGCCAGGTCTGCTGGGTGGGGGCTGGAACAAACACCGGATCGCCTTCATGGTCATGGTAGTCCTCGTCACCTCTTGGTCGCCGGCTATCACATCCACGGGACAGACTTCATCCGAGCTGACTTCACGCGAACCCACCAGCATGCACGGACAGAAGGCCGCAAAGAAAAAACGCCGCCGGGCTCATAGAAGTTCGCCGCGGCGCTGTAGAGAATTACTTGGAGATGATGCGGTGGGTGCGCTGGCCCTTCTGCTTCTGCCATTCCTCCCCATCACCCTTCAAAGAAAAGTCTTCAATGACATTGCCTTTGATTTCCCCGTAGTCCCGCAGGTCCAAGCTAAATCCGGCATCCTTTTGTTGACCTATTGAGCGTTGGGTGCTGCGTCACAACCGGTCGGAGTTGAAAGTTTGGCTCCTCAGTCAGGACTCGAACTTTTTCCCCAGCGGTGAACGGCGGAGCCCGCGTTTTGGGGGTGAGGAAGTCGAGCTTGACCGTCCGCAGATACGCGAGACTCGCCTGGCCGGCATCCGTGATCCAGACGAAGGGAAGTTCGCCGGCGTCTTGCGCAGGCTCCTTTTTAATGGATTCCTGGTTACAAGCATGGCCCGCACAGCCTATTCGACGGCCATCGCAAAAAGCGGAACTAAACCGCAAGATTTTCGAATTTGGCAGCGGTTGCAGGATCCGGACTCTAACCCAATGCAGCGGGTGCTCAAGCCGCCAGTATCGAGTAGGTCTCCAGGCGGTATTGTCAGTGGTGCCAACACAACCAGGCGATGGGCGGCGATTCTTAGGATGCCAAGGCAGGAGTTGGTGAAACGATGAGGGGCGTTCAACTTGGTCAGGGAATATCCAAAAGATTGCCTGCTTTGAGGGTACTGTGATTCAGAACCGCCATTCTTGATCGGATTTGCGAACAGATTCTTGTTGCATTGATGACTTACGAGCAACAAGCGATCCTCCCAGAGCCAAGAGCTGTTCGGTTTTCCGAACACGAAAGAACCGTGACGCACTATACTCTTCTCTTTTTTGCTCAGTTAATGCAACATTCCACTTGACATTGACGACGATGTGAGTGATTATCGCGAGAATCAGTTTTTAGCAAAACAATTATTGTGCGGGTGTTTTACCAGCACTGGATAGGCGTGCATCGGGATTGCTTTCCAGGACACGTGTGTTTTCCTGTGATTCTTGCCCGCCAATTCTATTCGTTGTGGAGGGATCGCGGGAATGACGAGCCATCGGCGAGCTGTTTTAGCAGCAATATTGTGGTTCCAAGCAAGCATTGCGATTGCCCAGACGGCCCCAGGCAAGCACGCGGCAGTTAGCGGCTATGGCGTGCCACCGCCCCGCAGTTCGGCTGTCGCTAACTCCAAACATCCTGGAGCGCGCGCAACTGGACTGCGTCCGCGCGGCGGCGGGTCTTCGGTGACACTCTTGGGGTCCGTGGCAACGGCGTCTCCGGCGGAATCTTTCGCATTGAACGGAAATCTCGCGTATGTCTGCGATGACAACGAAGTTTCGGTCGTCGATACTACGAACCCACAGAGTCCACAAGTCGTTGCGACAGCTCTGTCAGGGCTCTTCCAGCAGGCGTCCGATACTCACTGCGCGTTGCTGCGAGGCGCGCTTTCGGTGTTTTCCGATCAGGGGAGCACGCTGGTCGGAAACACCCCGGGTTATAGCGCGTTTGATCTTACCAATCCATTGCAGCCACAGCTGATCGCGGCTACCCCATTAGACAAACGCTTTTTTGGGCCCCCAGTCTATATCGGCAATATTGCCTACGTTCCGACCGAGTCGAACACTTTTTTCCTCGGGTTCCAATGGGACGGAGAGTTCGGCGATCTACTAGCAGTCGATCTAACGAATTTCGCCAATCCAGTTTTGGACGGAACCGCCGAGCAGCCGCAAGCCGATCCGGTCTACGGCGGCGCCACGCCGGTGATCGGAGCCACCCAAGCCGCTACGTCGCTGATCTATCTCGGAGGCGGCACTGCCACGGGAGGCGGGAACGACGGCCTGGGCCGATTGCAGGTGGTGGACGTCACCAATCCCGCGGCAATGCAAATCGCGGGCCAGCTGCTGATTCCTGGCACGGTTCTCTTTAATGCCCCACTCATTCAGGGAACGGTAGGCGTTGGGATCGGCAATACCGGCGGCTACGTCGGCAGCTTAACTGCAAATCCTGCGACGCAAGGCAACATAGTGGTTACCACGTTCGACCTGACCGACCCGCGTTCTCCGGCGATCTTTTCGATTACACTCACGAATTATTCCGTCGGGCTTGGTGGTGGGGCCTCTCAAATTGGGCCAGCGTTGTTTGGTTTTGCGGGCGTACAGGACTCCGGCGGCAATCAGGTGCTGCTGGTCGTAGATGCGACTAACCCGATTACTCCCGTACTCACCACCTACCCCTTAACCCAACCGTTCACCAGCATGCAAGCGGTGGGGACAACTCTGTACGCCACTCTGGGAAGCGGCGGCTTCGGCATCTATTCAATTCCAGGAATTAGCACTGGCCCGCCCTACGTCTGCCCTGTTTCGATCGATACCGTGCTGGTGATCGATCGCGGCGCGAATATCCAGTCGCAGGCTTTCGTGGGTACCCAAACGGCGTTGGTCTCGTTCCTGGGCTCGCTGCGGTCGCCGCCCGACCAAGCCGGAGTGGTGACATTCACGAACACGGCAGTGTTGGATCAGACACTCACGACCAACGAATCACAGGTAACCACCGTTGTGCAAGGCATCCTTCCGGCGGCCCCGTCATCCTATATCGGCTCAGGCATCGCGACGGCGCAGCGCGAATTGGCAGGGCCGCGGCATAATCCATCGGCTACTCCAGTGATGATCGTAATCTCAGACGGCGCCGACTTGGGCGCCCCGAACTCCGGCGCCACGCTCGCCGCGGCCGCTGCCGCCAAGGCCGCTGGTATCGAGATCATCAGTGTGCAATATGGCACAGCTCCTGGCACCCTGATGCAGTCCATTGCCAGTTCGAACACCAACTATTACCTCGTCAGCCCGTGACCGAAGGAAGCCGTTTCCAAAGGTGCCATTCCCAAGGAGATTTGGTGTGACTAACCGTCCTATTTCGAAACTTGCGGGTGCAATCTTACTCGCGCTTTCCTTTGGTGCAACCACGGCGGCAGCAGCCAATCCGGCGCCAATTGGCTGCCTCTACGCTTTAGACCCGACTACTTCCAGCGCGTTCTCGATTGCAGGAAGTACCGTATACACGGCCTGCAGCGTAGTCGTCGAGTCCAGCAGCAGCAGCGCGTTTGAAATGGAGGGTTCTGAGACATTCTATCTTCAGGACCACGCGGAAGTTGGCGTGGTAGGTGGCTGGCAGCTCAACAATCAGAAGCTCTGGGACACCATCAGTAACGCGCAGGTTCAACCAATTCAGGTCACCAGTCCGGGCGATCCGCTCGCAAGTATCGCGGCTCCCACGAGCGGCACCATCGTCAGCACATCTCATGCCAACTTTGACATGAACAACAAGCCACCCAGCGATACGCTCTCGCCGGGAATCTATTGCGGCGGTCTGACCATTGGCAATACCAACGGCGCCTGGTTCACGATGAGTGCCGGTACGTACATCATGGCCGGCGGGGGCCTGACCATCAATTCCCAGGGGATGGTCACTGGCACTGGAGTGACGGTTTACAACTCATCGAGTACCGGTTGGGGGTGCAGCGGGAGTTCCAGTTACACGCCGGTCACCATCTCTGGGCAGGCGACCGTAACGTTGTCCGCGCCAACCAGCGGGGCATTAAGCGGAATGCTCTTTTTCGGTAGCCGGACGGGCTGCGGCACGCCGGGAAGCTGCCAGGACCAGATTAATGGCGGATCGACCACCGTGCTCAACGGAGCCCTGTATTTCAAAACTGATCAACTCACATTCAGCGGCAGCAATACCAGCGGTTTCATGATGTTGGTAGCCGACAAGATTTATATCAACGGAAATACGTCTTTCGGCAATAACGGCAATCCGTTCGACGACATCACAGTTAGTGTCACGCCAACTACCGCGACCCTCTACGCGAGCCAAACTCAGCAATTCGCGGCGACGGTAGCGAACTCGGGAAACCAAGCTGTGACTTGGTCGATAAGTCCAGCCTCCGGAGCTGGAACCATCAGCAGCGGTGGCCTGTACACGGCTCCCGCGACTGTTACGGCGCAGCAAACAGTCACGATCACTGCAACTAGCCAAGCGGATAACACCAAGGCTAGCTCGGCGACGGTGACCCTTATGCCGCCGGTAACCGTCATCATCAGCCCGACCAGCGCGACGCTGTACCCAAGTAACACGCAGCAATTTACCGCGACCGTTGGAAACGCGATCAACACGGCAGTCACATGGTCATTGAATCCGTCGGGCGTCGGCACAGTGAGCGCGACCGGACTTTATACCGCGCCTTCGGCAATTACGGCGCAGCAGACGATTACGGTCACTGCCACGAGTCAGGCGAACACGACTAAGTACGCATCAGCGACGGTCACCCTGTCTCCTCCGATATCCGTCAGCGTGACGCCGGCTGCGGTCACACTTTACGGCGGCCAGCCGCAGACCTTCTCGGCGACAGTTTCGAACACAACTAACCCGGCAGTCACGTGGACGATCAGTCCGGCCTCGGGAGCCGGGACGATTAATAGCAGCACAGGCGTATACACTGCGCCAGCAACGGTGGCTGCAACTCAGACCGTGACGGTGACCGCGACGAGTCAGGCGAACTCCTCTGTAACGGGAACGGCGACCGTTACTTTATCGCCGCCGGTGTCGGTTAGCGTGAGCCCGACTACCGTTACTTTGTACGGCAGCCAAACGCAGACGTTTACCGCGACGGTTGCGAATAGCAGCAACCAGAACGTGACGTGGACCATAAGTCCCGCGTCGGGGTCGGGGACCATCAACGCCAGCACAGGCGTGTACACCGCGCCGGCGACCATCACTTCCTCGCAAACCGTCACGGTGACGGCGACCAGTCAAGCGAACTCCTCTGCAACGGGAACGGCGACCGTTACTCTATCGCCGCCGGTGTCGGTCAGCGTGACGCCGACTACTGTCACTTTGTACGGCAGCCAAACGCAGACGTTTACCGCGACGGTAGCGAACTCAGGAAACCAGAGCGTGACGTGGGCCATCAGTCCTGCGTCCGGAGCCGGAACGATCAACAGCGGCACCGGCACATACACAGCGCCAGCAAGCATCACTTCCTCACAAACCGTGACTGTGACCGCGACGAGTCAAGCGAACTCCTCTGCAACGGGAACGGCCACCATTACTCTGTCGCCGCCCATATCCGTCAGCGTCACACCGACGACAGCCACCCTTTCCACCGGCCAGTCGCAAACATTTACCGCGACGGTCGCGAACAGCAGCAACCAATCCGTGACGTGGACGATCAGTCCGACATCCGGAGCTGGCACCATCAACAGCACTACGGGCGCATATACCGCGCCCGCGAGCGTGGCCACGACCCAAACAGTAACAGTGACGGCCACGAGTCAAGCAGTGCCAACTCAGTCGGCCTCGGCCATCATCACGCTCATGCCTTCGGCGCCAGTAATCTTGACGCCCAGTCCCGCAACCGTTTCCGGAGGTCAGACGCTGCAGTTCACGGCGACGGTGACGTTCAGTAGCAATACGTCGGTGACCTGGTCGGTGGCTCCAGCGGGAGTGGGCACCATCAACGCCTCGGGGCTGTACTCAGCTCCCGCATCGGTGAGTTCGACGCAAGTGCTAACTGTGACCGCTACAAGTGTGGCTGATAGCACCAAGTTCGCGAGCGCCGTTGTAGGTCTTACGCCGGCTGGCACGGTCTGGATCAGTCCGCAATCGGCAGCACTCGCGGCATCGCAGACCCAGCAATTCTCCGCCGGAGCCGCATTTGCTGGAAACACGGCTGTAACTTGGTCCATTAGTCCGGCGGGTTTGGGTTCGATCGATGGAACCGGCTTGTACACAGCGCCTGCGTGCATCTATGGAACGCAGACCGTGACCGTAACCGCGACCAGCGTCGCAAATTCTAGCGCCAGTACATCAGCGATCGTGACGCTATTAAATGCAAATGGATATAGCTTTGCCCGCGCAATTACCATCGCCCACACCCAAGTTCCCGCGGATCAGCCGAACTTTCCATTCCTGTTCAATACAACTGATCCGGCCTTTGCGACAACGGCCAACGGGGGCCATGTCGTCAACCCGAACGGGTACGACATTATCTTCAGCACGGATCCGAATGGGTTCAACACCCTCAATTACGAGATCGAGCAATACAATCCGGTCACCGGGCAATTGATTGCATGGGTGCGCATCCCGACGCTCTCGCACACGGTTGATACCGTTCTGTACGTTTTCTACGGGAATGCGAATGTCACTACCTCGCAATCAAATCCGACTGCGGTGTGGGACAGCAACTTCAAGGGTGTCTGGCATTTTTCGACGCCGAGCACGTTATCTGTTTTGGACTCCACCGGCAACGCGAACAATGGCACTATAAACGGTGCTCCGACAGTGATTAGCGGACAAATTGGATGGGCTGCAGACTTTGCCGGCACCAACGACGATCTTGCCATCCAGAGCATTCCGCTGGCCGGTGTCAACTACACAATTAGCGCGTGGTTCAGCATGCCATTCCCAAACACGGGATCCTGGAACACTCTGACGCGAGGCGTAAACAGCGATCACCAGGTGATCGTCAATAACGGGAACGGGCATCTTGGCGCGTACGCAAACCAGGATGGCGGCTTCTGGGACTCCGGGTTCAATACCAACACGCTTTCAGCCGGCTGGCACCACCTGGTGGCCGACGGCTATCAAGGCACCACGACCTATTACATCGACGGCGCTCCGGTTGGATCGATTCCTTTCCAATCGACGTCGCAGATCAGTTTCCTTGGTAATTATCAAGGTGGCAACCAGCAGTTTGGAGGAACGGACGAACTCCGTATCTCGACTGGAATTGCACGATCTCCGGATTGGATCTCGACCGAATTTAACAACCAGAGCGCTCCGTCTGCCTTCTACGCGTTGGCCGCGGAAACGCCGGTGTCCCTGAGCGTTTCGCCCACCTCAGTCAGCTTGTTTGCCGCCCAGACGCAGCAGTTCACGAGCGGTCAGCCGAACAGCTGCGGGTCAGGGGTCACTTGGTCGTTGAGTCCGGCAGGAACCGGAACGATAGACGCAACCGGATTGTACACTGCGCCAGCCACCGTCGCGGCACAGCAAACCGTCACGGTGACTGCCACAACCACTGCCAGTCCGACCGAGGCAGCCACGGCGACGGTAACGCTCCTCCCACCAGTGACAGTAGGGCCAACGACCACGACCTTATACGGCGGACAGACTCAACAGTTCACCGCGACCGCTAATGGCTCTGTGACATGGTCCATCACGCCATCCGGCGTAGGCAGCGTATCGACCACTGGCTTGTACACGGCGCCCTCGTGCGTTACGGCGCAACAGACCGTCACCGTGACCGCCACCTCTACCGGAGGCCAGGCCGCATCCGCGACGGTCACGCTGCTAGTAGGGAATGGCTACACCTACCAGCGAATCGTCGTCATCGATCATGCCAAAGTTCCAAACACCGATCAGGCCAATTTCCCGTTCTTGTTTAGCACCACTGATCCGGCATTCGCGAGCACAGCCAACGGGGGGCATGTAACCAGCCCGAACGGGTACGACCTCATCTTCAGCACCGATCCGAATGGACTCAGCACGCTCAATTTCGAGCTGCAGCAATACAACCCGGCCACCGGGCAGGTAATCGCTTGGGTACGTATTCCAGCTTTGTCGCACACCAGCGACACTGTACTTTATGTCTTCTACGGAAACGCGAGCATCACTACATCCCAGACAAACAAGGCCGGAGTCTGGGACGCCAGCTTCCAAGAAGTGCTGCATCTGGATGAGACCACTGGCACCACCGTATTTGATTCCACCGCGAATGCCAACAACGGCACAAAGGTCTCGGCTACTAGCCCCGCGCCAGACGCCACGGGCGAGATTGGTGCTGCTCAAAGCTTCAACGGCACGTCCGATTTCATCTCGCTACCGCCGGTGGTCACAGGCGGATTCACAGTCTTCAGCACCAGCTTCTGGACCCAGACCACCGACAACAACAGCAACGGCACCTATTGGAACCAACCGGCATTTCTGGGCGATTCGACCCCTGGCAGCAGCAGCGGCGATTTCGGGATCGTAACTAATAGCGGCGACCTGGGAATGTGGTCGGGCCTGAACAGCGCCAGTGACAACTCATTCCTCACCACCACTCTGATCAACGACAACAACTGGCACTATATTTCCGCCGTGAACAACGGCTCGATCATTCACTTGTACTTGGATGGCCAGGACACCGAACAGACGCTTACGTCTGGCTTGGCTTTGGACAGCTATGGCTGGTACCTGGGCGCCCAACATTACGTCAACGGCGGCGCTGCCTTTTTCCACCAAGGAAACATGCAGGAATTTCGGTTTTCGAATTCAGTTCGCTCTCCGGATTGGATTTCGACCGAGTTCAACAACCAGAGCTCGCCGTCGACGTTCTACACGCTCTTTCCAGAAGGCCAACTGGTTAGCCTGGCACCTGCGGCTATCACGCTGTACGCTTCGCAGACTCAGCAATTCGCAGCGGCGGTGCTGACCAACTGCAATCAGGGAGTAACTTGGACCATCAATCCGTCCGGCGCGGGCGCGATTTCAGCGAGTGGCTTGTACACAGCGCCCACCAGCATCGCGACCCAGCAGCCCGTCACCGTCACAGCCACCAGCCATGCGAACCCGGCGAATTCAGCATCCGCAACAGTAACTCTGTCCCCGCCGGAAACCCTCAGCGTGGCTCCGAGTACGGCCGCCATTTACGGCGGGCAATCGCAGCAGTTCACAGCCAGCTTCACGAACGCTCTTAGCACTGCTGTCACATGGTCAGTCAGTCCGACTGGATTCGGGAGCATCGCCGTCACCGGTCTGTACAGCGCACCCGCAACGATTACAACCCAGCAGACCCTGACGATCACCGCAACGAGTCAGCAAAATTCGACCGTCTCTGCGACGGCTACAATCACGTTGTTCCCTCCAGTCGCGGTTGGCGTGAGCCCAATTACCGCGATCCTCTACGGTGGCCAAACGCAGCAGTTCTCGGCCGCGGTTACTGACACGATCAATCCGGCCGTTACGTGGTCGCTTAGCCCCGCCGGAGTTGGAAGCATCACAGCCGGCGGCCTCTATAGCGCGCCCGCGTCGGTTACTACCGTCCAGCCCATCACGGTTACGGGCACCAGCGTCACCGATCCCACCAAGTTCGCAAGCGTCACGTTGAATCTTGCGCCGCAAGGCACCGTGTTGGTCTTCCCGCAGACTGTCACGCTCGCGCCCTCCCAGACCCAGCAGTTCACGACCGAAGTCGCAAACAGCAATACATCCGTCACATGGACGATCAACCCGCCGGGACTCGGCAGTATTAGCGCAACTGGCTTGTATACGGCGCCGGCCACCAACTGCGATCAGCAAACGGTCACTGTTACGGCGACTAGCGTGGCGAATCCCAGCCAAAGCGCCGCAGCCACGGTGGTTCTCTCGAACGCCAACGGTTTCAGCTATCAGCGCGCGATCACCATTAGCCACACCCAGGTTCCGAATACCGATCAGACCAATTTCCCGGTATTGATTAGCGGAACGTACCCGTTCCTAGCGACTACCGGCAGCGGCGGTCACGTCGTGAATCCTAATGGATACGACATCGTCTTCACGTCCGACCCGACTTGCGTAACGTCGTTGAACTTCGAGGTCGAGGACTGGAATGCTCAGACCGGCCAGATTCTCAGCTGGGTGCAGATTCCCACGCTCTCGCATTCGTCAGACACGGTGATCTACGCCTGCTACGGTAATTCGTCCATCTCGACCAATCAGAGCAACGCTCACGGCACGTGGGACGGCACCTTTGAAGCGGTCTGGCACTTCCCGAACGGCACGGTGCTTTCCGGCAATGATTCAACCCCGAATGGCAACAACGCCACTTCTCTGAATGACGTGAACGCCGCCGCAGGCAAGTTTTACGGCGCAGCGAGTTTTAATAGTTCCGCGTCCATCAACTTTCTCCCCTCGGCCAGTCTTGACACGTACACGGCGCAGACTGTTTCAGTGTGGATCAATGCACCGCCGAATCCCAACTACACGAATTTGCTTAATAAGGGCAATGGCCAAGAATTTTCGATCGGCTTTACACTTGGGTCCAACAGCGATATCACGGGAGCACGCAATCAGCAAGCCAACTTGCAAAGCCCGCCAGTGGCAGACAACACCTGGCACAAGGTCGACCTGACTGTTGACGCTTCTGGCAACGCCACGCTCTATACGGACGGAGTTTTCGTCCAGTCCGGTCAAGTGTCGCCTCCGTCTTCAACCGACGGAGCCGTGGTAATTGGCAACTTCCAGGGCCTTGCCGACGAGTTTAGAATTTCCAACGTCGCTCGGTCAGCCGACTGGATCGCGGCCGAGTACGCAAGCGAAAACTCGCCTTCCACTTTCTATAGCGCTGGGGCCGAGACTTCCCAAACCCTCACCGTATCTCCAGACCAACCCGCGCTGTACGCCTCCCAGAGCCAGCAGTTTGCGGCCACCGCCGCAGGAAGCTGCAGGTCGGCCGTTACCTGGTCGCTCGCACCAGCCGGGCTCGGAACAATATCCGCTGCCGGCGTTTACACCGCGCCAACCACTATCGCGACGCCTCAAACGGTCACGGTGACCGCGACCAGCCAGGCCGATCCGACAAAATCTGCCTCCGCGATTGCGATCCTTTTCCCGCCCTCATCGATCGCCATGACCCCCATGGTCACCGCCCTCTTCAGTGGCGAGACGCAGCAGTTCGTGGCCACGGTCAACAATGCGATCAATACGGCGGTCACCTGGTCGTTGAATCCGGCCGGTGTCGGCAGCGTAAGCGCCGCAGGTCTGTATACCGCGCCTGCCAGCATCACCACCGAACAAACTGTCACTCTGACGGCAACCAGCCAGGCGAATCCCACGAACTCGGTCACCGCGACGATCACGCTCGCGCCGGGCCAGGGCGTACCGGCAACCAACACATCGATCGGTAGCGTTTTCAGCCTCATAGCGGACTCGCTGTGTCGCCGACCCCAGGCCGCTCCGGTGGTGACAATCACAAGCGTGCCATCCTTTGGCCAGCCAGGGGGCATTCAATACATCGGCCTCACCTGCACCAACGGGCAACCGCCGTGTTCTGCCTCCACCAACCTCGCTGGCATAGCTACCAATTTCACGCTCGCTCCGGGCAACTCGCTGATCTATGGCTGGAGCCTGTACGATGGCCCGGCGCCCGTGCAATTCTCAACTCCGGCGGCTTCCTCGTCTAACGTCACGTTCACCGCTGCCGGCACCTACGCGCTGCAGTTGAGCGCCAACGACGGCCTAGCCACCGGGACTGCCCTCGCCTACGTCATCGTGAGTCCGGCCGCCAGCAATAACGGTGGCAGTCTCTATCTCACGCCCACCGCCATCGGCCCCACCGCCGTCAACTCGAATGTCACAGTGCAACTGAAGTTCGTCGGGTTCTTCTATGGCGTCTATAACGTGAACAATGCAACCGTCACGGTTCAGATCACCGGCGCTAACCCGACCACGGCCACCGTGATCACGGACACCAACGGAAACGGCTCCTTCACCTACACCGGGCTCAACCCAGGAACCGACAACATCACCGCTACAGCAGGCACATATGTGTCCAACACCGTTCCCGTCACCTGGATCGCGGGGCTGCCGACGCTGACCAGTTCGCCCGTTACCGGCCAGTTCTTCATCGCCGACGGCTCGGGTGTCTTCAATACGCCGGCCACCGCGCAGCCGTTGTTTTCGCAAACGTTCCCGAACCTCGATTTCAATCCCGCGCCCAGCTCCGTGCCTGGCAATACCTCCGCCGTCACGAATCTCACGCGGCCGTTCACCGATATTGTCACTGACGAAAACGGAAATTTCATCGGCGTGCTCCCGGCGCAAGGCAATGCTTATCAAGCCGGCGCAGGCACGTTGTACTACTTCAGCGCGGTATTCACCGGCTCGTTCAGTGTACCCGCGGCCGGCCCGGTCACCTTCACTTTCATGAGCGACGACGCGTTCGTGTTCGGCGTCGGCAATGGCGCCGCAGCCACCAGCGGACCGCAAACCAATACGCCGGCCAACACGACCTTCACCGGTCTTCCCGTCATGGGCGGCGTCAATCAGCGCTCCGCCCCGGCGTCGAGCGCCATTACGGTCAACTTCCCGGCGCCCGGAGTGTATCCCTACGAAGTGGATTACGCCAAAGGCGGTGACAAGAAGCTGACCTTGACCATGCTCGCGGGCGGCGCGCCGATCCCGCCGTCTGCATTGCTGACCCTGAGTCCCAATCAGCCCGCTCCCATGCAGGTGGAACAGGTGGAGAGCGTGAACGTATCGGCCCTTGGTCCGGATGGCGTCGCGCTTTCCAGCCTGCCCATTACGGTAACTGTTACCGGCGTCAATCCACAGACTCGTCCACTGACCACCGACGGCACGGGCCAAGTGGGATTCGCCTACGCCAGCAATCCGCTGGTGGGCGTGGATCAGGTGCAAGCCTCGGCGCTGGTCAATGGAGTGACGATTTACTCGAACGTGGTCAGCGTGGCGTGGAACAACGGAACCAACCAGGCGCCTGTTGTCAGCGCCGGTCCGCCGCAAACCATCATGCTGCCCGCGCAGGCGGTTCTGAGCGGCACTGTTACCGACGACGGGCTGCCGAACAATACGCTGACCAGTACGTGGACCGTTCTCTCCGGGCCTGGCACGGTCATCTTCGACGATGCGAGTCAGCCGGCGACGGCGGCGACCTTCAACGTGCCCGGGACGTACGTCCTGCAATTGAGCGCGTCGGATGGCGCGCTGACGACCAATGCGACCGTAACGATCACCGTCAATGCGAACAACAGTCTGACGACAGGCTGGATACAGAGTCCAGTGAACAGCGCCGCCGTCAGCGGACAGGTTCCGATCACGTTGGTCTCGGGGATCACGTTGGTCAGTGGAACGCTGACGTACTTCCCGGCGGCCAATCCAGGAGCCGTGGTGACCTTGAATGCGAACACCACCGGATCGGGCCAGATCGGAACTTTCGACGCCACGCTGCTCGCTAACGGCGGGTATTTCATTCTGCTGAACGGAACCAACTCGCAGAACGTCACACAGACCAGCCAAGTGTATGTGACCTCGGTCGGCGATTACAAACCGGGCCGTGTGACCGCGACAATCACGGATCTGACTGTTCCCGCGCCCGGAGTGCCGATCCAGATTCAGCGGACTTACGACAGCCTGGTGCGAGGCACATCGAGCGACTTCGGCTACGGGTGGACGCTCGGAGTCAACATCCAAACGCAAGTCAGTCCGACTGGCGATGTCACTTTGACGATCAACCGCAAAGCCCGAACGTTCTACTTCACACCGCCGAACAATGGGATCTTCACTTACCTGTACACACCGCAATACACGCCCGAGCCAGGTCTGTACGGGTCGCTCGCAAACACCGGCGACAACTGCTCCGGGGTGCTGCTTAGTGTCGGCAGCGTTTGGGAGTGCGCGATCAACAATGCCGGTCAGATCTATCAGGCCACGGGTTATCAATACACCGACGCCTACGGTCGCATTTACACGCTGGCATCCGATGGAACGCTGCAATCGATCCAGGATCTAAACAACAACACCCTGACGATCACGCCAACTGGGATCACCAGTTCGAACGGCCTGAACGTTCCCTTCGTCCGAGACTCCCAAGGCCGGATTACGCAAATCACCGACACGCTCGGCAACCAGTATCAATACGCCTACGACGCCAACGGCAACCTAGCCAGTGTCACCTATCCCAGCGTCGCGACCCCCGCGCAATATCAATACGACTCAACGCACCTGCTGACGCAGCAGATCGATCAGCGCGGCAACATCGCGGGAACGACAACGTACTATCCGAATGGCACGTTACAGTCGGTCACCGACGCTGTCGGCAATACTACCCAGTACGCCTACAGCACAGCGACGAACACCACCACGGTGACTAACCCCGACGGTGGAACGATCGTCACCGTGGCCGACTCTTACGGCTCGCAGCTTAGTGTCACCGACCCCATAGGCCGGACGACGACGAACACTTACGATGCGAACCACGATCTGCTCACGAGCACTGATCCGCTCGGCAAGACGACGACCTACACCTACGATTCCAAGGGGGACAAAACATCGCTCACTAATCCGCTCGGCAGCGTGTACACTGCGGTCTACAACGCCTTTGGCGGCGCGACCACGGTGACGGACCCTCTGAACCAAGCTCAAAACGCCGCCTACGACTCGAACTTCAATATCTCCTCAATTTCCGACCCGCTCGGCCAAGTGGCGGGCTTCACATACAACTCGCAGGCTCAGCCGCTAACAGTGGTTGATGCGCGCGGAAATACCACCAGCTACACCTATGACCAGTACGGCAATCAGATCACCTCAACCGACCCGCTGCAGCGTACTACAACAAGCAGGTACGACACTCAAGGAAATCTAGCGAGCCAAACCGATCCTCGGGGCAACAAGACTCAGTATGCCTACGATTCCTTGAGCCGCAAGATCTCAATGACGGACGCTGCCGGCAACGTCACAAAGTACGCGTATGATGGCGACAATAATCTAATCAGCCAGACCGATGCCTTAAACCGCGTAACTTCATACACGTATGACGCCGCCAACCGGCAAACACAGATCAGCTACCCCGATAGCACCACCCAGAGCTTCACTTATGATTTCCGCGGCAACAAACTGACCGAAACGGATCAACTCGACCGTGTGACAAAGCACGTGTACGACTTGGCCGGCCAGCTCACCAGCACTACCGTCGCCTCCGGCACGGCCGATGCTGCCACTGCGAGTTACACGTACGATCTCGACAGCCGCAAGCTGACGCAGACCGACCCGCGTGGGAACACGACCAATTATGCGTATGACGCAGCCGGGCGGCAGACCAGCGTCGCCGACGCCGTCGGCAACGTGACGGCCTATGCCTACGACGGCAAGGGTCAATGGATCTCAATGACTGACGCCAAGCAACGCGTCACCACGTACACTTACGATTCGCGTGGTCGACAATTGACCGCGACAAGGCCGGATGGCAGGACCGTAACCAAGACCTACGACGGCCTCGGCAACGTTCTCACGGTCACTGATGAAGATAGTCTGACGACATCCTACGCCTACGACGCAGCAAACCAGTTCACCACTGCGACCGACGCGCTGAACGAAGTAACGCAGTACGGGTATGATCTCTCCGGGAATAAGACCAGCCAAGTCGACGCCAACGGTCACACAACCCAATATGTTTTCGACTCTCTAAATCGCCGGACATCGAGAACCTTGCCGGCCGGTCAAACCGAGTCGCTCATCTATGATGCAGTGAGCAACAAAATATCGCACACCGATTTCAACGGGAGAACCACCACGCTCGGCTACGACGCACTGAATCGCCTTTTGAGCCGGACCCCGGATCCATTTTTCAATGCGGCGCCGATCACCTTCATGTATACGTCTACGGGTAAGCGCGCATCAATGACCGATCCCACAGGGACGACGACCTACAGCTATACGAACCGGGACCAAGTGCTGAGCAAAGCTACGCCTCAGGGAACCTTAGGCTACACTTACGACCTTTCGGGCAACGTCGCCTCAGTGGTTTCCTCGAATGCCAATGGGACCAGTGTCGCGTATGCTTGGGATGCGGACAATCGTTTGTCGAGCGTGACCGACAACCGAAGCAGCGGTGTGACGAACTACAGCTACGACCAAACCAGCCAGCTTTCGACGATGCAATATCCCATCGGCGTTGCTCACGCTTTCACCTACGACGACCGCGATCGTCCAATCAACCTCAACGTCACCGGTCCGTTGGGCCTTTCGTTAAACTATACGCAAACCTTCGATCCCAGCAGCCACAAGCTGAGCGTAGCCGAGCAGAGCGGCCGCAACACCAATTACAGCTACAGTTCCGTCTACCGTTTGCTATCGGAAAGTATAGCCGGTGACCCGACCTCGACCAATAACGGAGCTTTGAGCTACCTACTCGATCCAGTCGGCAACCGGCTGTCGCTAACAGCAACGCTCGCGGCGCTGTCAAATCAGACGTTCACTTATGATCCCGATGATCGGCTATCCTCCGATACATACGATGCCAATGGCAATACCCTGACGTCCAGCGGGAACTCATTCTCCTACGATTTCGAGAATCGCCTGACGCAACTCGGCGCTTCGGTCCAGATGTCTTACGACGGTGACAGCAATCGCGTCGTACGCACTGCAAGCGGATCGACAACGCGATACTTGGTCGACGATCTCACGCCGACCGGCTATCCCCAAAATTCTGAGGAGGTGATCAACGGTGCCGTTGTCGCCCAGTACGCCTACGGTTCACGGCGAATCAGCCAGAACCGTGCGGGGGTCCTCAGCTACTTTGGCTACGACGCTGGCGGCTCAGTGCGTCAGCTTTTCAACGACACTGGCGCGATCACCGATACCTACGACTACGACGCGTTTGGTAACACCGTGGCGCAAACTGGGTCAACGGTCAACGAGTTCTTATATCGCGGTGAGCAGTTCGACTCCACGCTTGGAGCGTACAATCTACGAGCACGCCAATACGACCAAAGGACTGGAAGATTCCTTTCGCCTGACAACGATGGTCATGAAGTTATCTGGTACCCCAGCACGCTACAAAAGTACGCCTACGCAAGCGCTGACCCAGTCAACCACATCGATCCTACCGGGCATGACTCCGCCGATGAGTATGGCTACCAGCTGGGGAGAATTGACACTTTCAACAACCTAACTAAGTTTTCGGAGGTCGGGGATGGAATTGAAAATCACCACCTCATACCTAAGAGTGTTGCATGTCTGTTTGCCGTGACGTCAGGGGAAATGCTTGCCATCGCGATTTTACCTGGTCCGCATCAGGCACTTGACAATCTATGGAACAACTGGTTCGATGAGATCGGTGCAAGGGGTCAGCGCTGTAATGAGGAACTGGTTTCCATAGAAGCCATCTTAAAGCAAGCCGCGGTGATCTACGGGGCAGATTCCGAGATCATGGAAGCGATCTTGGAATGGGTAGCCGGTCTGGCGGAAGCGGGGCTTCCATGAAAAGTCGCATGCCACGAAGGTCTGAATCGACAATGCCGGAAATGAAAAAGGACTCCGATTTGTCACCTGAGGATTTTGTCCGTCATCCGGTTTGGGTTGGGGTGCACGGCTTCGATTCAGATGAGCCCTGGTACGAGAATTCCGATGAGGAAACGTTCAGGCCGTGGCTGGGACCTCTGCCATTTAACGAGACCAGAGGAGTGGCGCTTATAGTGGCCACGATGGAGTTAGCGGATGGCAGCTTGTCCAGCGGATTTTGTCGTGCTGTTCGAGACGACTGGGACAGTCCAATTCCGGCGATCGCTGCGAATACCGTGATGGAAGGCACTCTCCGGTCTTGGAGTGACATGCATGGGGGGAGCAAGCTTTCGGTATTGCTATTACAGTCCCCCATTATCTTCATCAATGGAAGGCAGTTCGATTTTCAGCTGCGAGTGCCCCAGCTTCGAGTACGCACTATCCAAGAGTTTTATTCCGCTGTCGGCAAGAAACCTAGCGACGTTTTCCCTCTTCGGTTTGCGGCTCGCAGTGGACTAGCGACCGGGCTCACGTCCGGAATCCTCGATGGTTTTTACGATCTCCCGCTCTCCCCACCAGACCGATCGAAGGTGGACCTCGAAATTACTACCGGCGAATCCCTCCTGAACCAGGGCGAGGCGGAACCGCCTGGATCCACAGATCGGCTATTGGATAAAGGCCAAATAAACCCGCAGGTAATGGATGCTGAGCAAACTTACAGTCTTAGTCTTGAAGACTTGCGCCGCTATCCGGTATGGTCTCGGCAATCGGTACCCGACAGCAAAAAGCCGTTGAACGAGCAGTACGTCTTCGTTCCCTGGAAACAATCAATTCCCGTTGACCCGACGAGCTCGGATCTGCGTATCGCCGCCACTTTCGTCTTGCACGACGGAACGGAGTTTCCAGGGTATGTCACTTCGGTGCCCGAAAATTGGGCCGAGATCGTCCCGCCACCTACGGTAATCGGCAGCAGCAGAATTCAGAGGAAGTCCTCGAAGGCGCGTTACGGCGACTGCCCGTCGGCAATAATAGAGCAACAACAGCCATGTGTTTTTGTCGAGGGGCGGAAATTCCAGTTTTGGTGCGTATCCAAGGACCCAGAGGACCTAAATCACGAGTTTCGGGAGGCCCTGGGAAAACGCCATGAAGATATATTTCCGATTCAGTTTTCCTGTCGCCCCGGATTGTCGCTAGGGATTGTAGCCGGACAGCTAAAAGGGTTCTACAAATCCGTAAAGGTGCTTGGCAAGCCGGCGCGAGTTGAGTGCTATTAGGGCTGATTGTGCAGGAACCAGCAGCGGGGCTGCCCCTGTTTCGTGGGCTCTGAGCGAATTTCCCTCCGGCGACTGTTAGATACGGCCTAACGAGTGAGGTTGAATTCATCCGTATCAGTGACCCACGCCGTCAATAGGCGCTCCGCCCCTGCCTCGAGCGCCATTTCTGTCTATGACTTTGCTCGCGGGCGGCGCGCCGATCCCACCGTCTGCATTGCTGACCCTGAGTCCCAATCAGCCCGCTCCCGTCCAGGTGGAGCAGGTGGAGAGCTTGAACGTATCAGCTATTGGTCCCAATGGCGTCACGATCCCGAGCCTGCCGGTCAGGGTAACCGTTACGGGCGTCAATCCGCAGACTCGTCCACTGACCACCGACGGCGCCGGCCAGGTTGGAATCGCGTACGCCAGCAATCCGCTGGTGGGCGTCGATCAAGTGCAAGCCTCGGCGCATCTTCTATCTGGCATTCACGCATCAAGGGAAGAGTAGCCGAGCGCGACCGACTTAGCCGATCACGGTTTGTTCTTCAGATAGCAATCAAACCGACCTGAGCGATTTCTTAAGCCGTCCGTAAGCGTCCGAGGAACTCATCTTGTGGGCAATGCACGACTCGGCCGAAAATGGCGAGATGCGGAGCAAAGAAGAGATTCGGGAGATCGCTAAGGGATTTACGAAGAGTGGGATGGCGCGGCGCCAGTATTGCGCCAAGCACGGCGTGGCGATGACGACGCTTGATTACTGGCGGCGCGTCGGTGGAAAACAAAAGCCAAAGCTGCTGCCGGTTGCCATCGAAGAAGCGCGATCGCTAGCTGGTTTCGCACTGGTGCTGGCCAACGGCCGGCGCATCGAGAGTTCCTGGAATTTCGTTGCGGCCGATCTGGAGAAACTGATCGGCGTGGCTGAGAGCTGAGTCGCGTGTTTGGTCTGGGACTGGCGACCAAGATCTATATTGCGGTGGAAGCGGTGGACATGCGCAAGGGTTTCGAAGGGTTGTACGGATTGGTGCGGGATGAGTTGGGAGCCGATCCGCTGAGCGGGCATCTGTTTCTGTTTTCCAATCGCACTCGCACACGTTTGAAGGCGCTGGTGTGGGACGGCAGCGGGCTATGGGTGTGCGCGAAACGGTTGGAGAAGGGTCGATTTGGCTGGCCGGAAGCAGAAGACAAGCACAGCGTGACGATGCGACCGGAAGAGTTGGCGATGCTGGTAAACGGTCTGGATGTGAAGCAAACGCGGCAGCGCAAGTGGTATCGCAAGAGCGCATAAAAATGTCTCGCGTATTGTGAGAAGCTCCCGTAAAATAGAGCTTCCTGTATGGCCGCTGCCGATCGTGAGCTGCGCATTGAGAGGCTGGAAGCTGCGTTGCGCATGGCCAGTCGTGAACTGCAATGGGCCAACCTCACGATTCAGAAAAAGGACGCCGAGATTCAGTTACTCCAGGAGCGGCTGCGCAAACAGCGCATTGGGTTTCTCGGGCCGGGCAGTGAAACGCTGAGCGATCTGCAACTGGAGTTGCTGGCTGACGATGAGCCAGGCGTAACGCGCGCGGAAGTGGAAGCGGAATCGCAGCGCGAGCCGATACCGGCGGTGCCACCGCGCAAGCGGAAACCGCATCCGGGCCGGACGCCGCTGCCAGAAAGTTTGCCGCGTGTCGAAGAAGTAATCGCGTGCGAAACCAACTGCAAGCACTGCGGCGGGGAAACGCGCGTGATCGGCTACGACTTGAGCGAAGTGCTGGATCGTGAACCGGCCAAGTGGTTTGTGCGCGTCAGCAAACGCGAAAAACGTTCCTGCGGAAAATGTTCTGCGATTCAGATGCCGCCGCTGGCGCCGCGTATCGTGGAAAAAGGACTGGCCAGCGACCGGGTTGTGATCGAAACAGTAGTGGCCAAGTATTGCGATCATCTTCCGCTGTACCGGCAGGAAGCGATGCTGGAACGGGAAGCGGGCGTGGAGATTTCACGGGCGACGCTGGACGGATGGGTGATGCGGGTGGGCGAACTGCTGCAGCCGTTAGTCGAGGCCATGCGCGCGGATCTGATGCGGTCATCTTATATACAGGCGGATGAAACCATCGTGCCGGTGCAGATGCACGATAACCGCGGAGCCGATCATCCAGCTTACTTGTGGCAATACGGAACACCTGGGGGCGAAACGGTATTCGATTTTCAACTAGGCCGGGGACGGGACGGTCCCAGGAAATTCCTCAAAGATTGGAACGGAATCCTACAAACTGACGGCTACCAGGCTTACGATCAAGTGGGCGGACCGGGTTTGATCCATGTGGGCTGCTGGGCGCATGCGCGGCGAAAGTTCGTTGACGCAGTGAAAGTGAACCCGAAAGACGGCGCGGCCATCGCGATGGTCACCCGCATGGATGCCTTGTTTCTGGTGGATCGCGAGGCACGCGGGCAAGAGTTGAATGTGGAGGAGCGTTCGGCTTTGCGGCGCGAGCACGCCCATCCGTGGGTGGACCAGATTCATTCCGAATGCCGGAAGCTGCGAGCGCAACTGCTGCCCAAAAGCGCGTTGGGAGAGGCCGTCAATTACACCTTAAATATGTGGGCCAAGCTGCGGCGCTGTTTCGATCATGCCGAAGTTGAGCTGTCCAACAATCTCGCTGAGAACTCCATGCGGCCGGTGGCGCTGGGCCGAAAGAACTGGCTGCACGTGGGCAGTGCGAAGGCCGGCCCCAAGGTCGCGGCGATTCTTTCGATCGTGGAGTCTTGCCGCAGGCTGGGCATTCCGGTGAAAGATTATCTGTTGGCGGTGCTGCCCGGCATGAGCCAGAGAAAACATTCCGAAATCGCTCAACTCACCCCGGCTCGCTGGATGGCGTCTCGCGGGCGTGATTGTTGACCGGCGAAAATAGGAATGGATGTTGCAGCCTGATCCGCGACTCTGGCAGGCGATCGAACAGAAACGGATGATCCGGCTTGTCTACCACGGCAAAGAGCGCGTTGTGGAACCGCATGATCACGGAGTCCTCAACGGTGCAGTCCAACTGTTGGGATATCAAGTTGCCGGCTTCAGCAGCCGTCCCCTTCCAAACTGGATTCTCATGAAGGCGGACGAAATGGCGGATCTCAAGCTGTCGGAAAAGACGTTTCCCGGTGGACGGCCTAGGGCCTCCGGCAAACATCTTCGCTGGGACATCCTCTTCATCCGAGTACAACCGCCCACTGAATCATCACCCGGATAGGCCCAATGTTCGCCGTCTTATGGGTTGGTCTGACGCTTACCCAATTCCCAGCGCAATTGCGATTCCGCCGTACACGGCCCATCGGACCTGGCCGGTCATGAAACTGCCCGGTAGGACATTGAGGCCCTGAAGGAACCAGATGGAGCCAACGACGATGAAGAGAACGGCGACGATGCGGATGGCGACCCTCATGACGATGAGGATTTTGGGTGGGTCACCTTTGAACCGTCTTTAAGAATAGAGCGACACACTTCAATGCATTCGTTGCAGATGTAGGCGCGAGGTCCCTTGCCGGGCGTGTTCGCGACGAGCTTAGCGACTTCGGATTGGCTCTTCCGGCAGAAAGAGCATCTCAGCATCTCCTCGTTCTGAGAACTCTCGTCTCGGGCCACGGCAGACTTGATTCTATCAATTGTGAAAGAGGATCAGCCAGAGGCGTTTGTTTCCTCCAGGCTTCTCGGTAATCTCCCCAAATCGGACATTTCCTGACAGCCGGTCCGTCACGTCTGGGGGAGCTTTTCGGCCCGTCAAAAATTGTGCCCACTTTTGTGCCCCGCCCAGTTAGAAAACCATGGTATTTCGTGGCAATAGGGCACAATGAACGTTTTTGAGGGATCCCCTTAACAGATTGATTGTATTACCACATAGCGCTTCATAGTTGATCCCGATATGGCGGACTCGATAGCTGTTAACCAAAGGATTGTAGGTTCGAGTCCTACCTAAGGAGCCAAACTTTCCAATTCGCGTCCTGACCCGCCGTTTTCATTTCCCTTTCTACGACTGTCCTGGTTCGAGTGGCGCAAAATTGTAAACGGTTCGAACAGAATGGTGGACTTGTTAGAATCAACGGTGTCGACTTCCAGATGTAGATGTAGGCCCAGACAAAAATCCGTGCGATGCTTGTACACCTTCGATCGTTTCCAGTGCCCAGTCGCTCTCCGCGCTGTTTCATGGATTCTTCTATAATCCCGATGTGCCCGAATCGCGCGATTGCTACGACGTGATCGTAAAATTCTTTGATCGCCATCTCGGACAGCGGAATTAGGAGATAACCCATGAACCTGCGGCTCATATGCGCGTTTTGGGTTGCCTGCGCGCTTTTATGGCGCTCAGACGGCCCCCAAGAAGCTGGCCGAGACCGATTGCAGAGCCGAAAACTTGGCACGTCGATTCCGATTGAGCTAATCGCGGAGCCGGTTGCGGCCTGACTCTGAGCGCCCCGGTCTGGAAATCCGCGGCGTCGCCGCTGCCTGCCTTTTGCAGCATCGACGGCTCGATGGCCCCGCTTCGGGCTGTCTGTGTTGTCGAGCAGAACAATCAGCTCGCTGTGGCTCGGTATACGCTGAATCAGCGATTGAAATCCTAATATTGCCCCACCATGCATCGGAATGGATTCGCCGGCATAGGGGAACCCAGCACCGGGTATCAGGATGGCCCATCCATAGCCATAATCCTCAAGATTGGGAGTGAACAGAAGATCGCGCAGCGCGGCTCTTAGCAGGCGTTCCGTGTAGAGTGCGCGGTCCCATAAGTAGAGATCCTGCGCCCCGGAATACAGCGCGCCAGCGGAAAAAGGGATCGACATATCGTAGTAGCGAGCATTCTTCAAGCCGGTAGGCGTACGTTCGTATCCGGCAGCCCGATTCGTCAGCACGGTCTCAGTGTGCGCATAACCCGAATCCTTCATCCCCAAAGGCCCGAATTCGCTTGGATCGGGCACCTCGGCTGTCGCGTAACAGTTTCCGGTTGGTCGGTTTTGAAGTTGAAGTGTCCACGAATGGCCGGTTTTTCAGGAGCCCGAGGTTGACCTTCCACGACACATACTCATTTCAGACGTATGATCAAGCGAGGACCCTCAGTCTTACCTTAGAAGGATACCGATGTGATTTCCTGCACTCAATGTGGCGCTTCCCTGACCGGCCCGGGGCAATATTGCTCGATGTGTGGCTCTAGACTCGCGTCTGTTCCGCAGATTCGCAGCCAGATTGCGAATCCTAGACCCTATTTCCGCTTTCAGCGGGACGCATCTCGGCCGAACAATGGGTTCAGTCAGAACTTCGGACTTGATCCTCGCTTTGCGGGCTTAATGCTCGTCGTCGATCTGATGCTCAATGCTGGAGACATCGTAAGCATGGGCTTGCTCGTGCCTTCCTCCGTAGCGGCCGGGGTTGTACTCGGCTATATCACCTATAAAGCACAGATGAATTGGTATGGCGACGATAAAGAGTCTGCCAACATCAAGGCGATTGTCGTAGGTCTGTTGACAGCCATTCCAACCCCTCTTCCAGCCATTCTCTATGTGCCGGCTGGGATACTGGGCTTGTAACGCAATGCTCGTCGGAAATTAGCACGTACGTAGGCGTCCTTGTACGGGTAGATTCTTTGCGCGACGTTTACTTCAAGGTAAGCGACCCAGTGGCGCTTCGCTTCAGAGGCACGGCCTCGAGCGCCGCTACCCGCTGAAGGCGACTCCCCCGGATAGGGGAAAGACTGTCGGGCATCGGGCAGTTAGTTCCGACGAAGTCGGCGACCGCCACAGTGGGCTACTAAATCCCATCGGATGCGTATCCATTCTCCAATCCTGCCTCGTCCCCTCCTAAGGAACTAACCCTCTACGCTCCGGTTAAGCGCGTTATTGGGAATTATTTGGAAGCCAAGAGAAGCAGCTTGTTTTCGGAGTCGGCGTTCGGCTCGCTGTTGCGCTTGTGCATCATATTGATGGAAGAGAGTCTCGGTATAAGGTTGTTTGGTCAGTAGGACATGGTAGAGAACGCGAGCAATCTTGTGCGCGGTTGCTGTGATGGCTTGAGCTGGGCCGAGTTTGGCCCGCATCCTGCGAAAGAACTCACCGAAGTAGCCCTTGGCGCGGCACTGAGAGTTGGCGCCCATCCGCAGTGCGATGGCTGCGCGGTTCTTCACCTTGCGCGTCTTACAAGACAATACCTTGCCGCCGCTGACCCGCTTTTCTGGGCACAGGCCAAGCCAAGAGGCGAAGGCTGACGCATTGCGAAACCGCTGGACATCGGGTCCGATCTCGGTGAGGATAACCTGAGCGGTGATGGCGCTGATGCCTGGGACGTCGGTGGCAATGCGATAGAGTTCGCTCCGGAGGTCGAAGACGGGGTCGTTGCCTTGGCGCTGATAGACCGTATGCTTGGTGCGCGCGGGAACCGGATGATCCGTAGCACTGGGGAGAGTTTGCATCAATCGGGCCGTCTCACGATCCAACTCGGCAATCAGTTTCTTGTAATAGCGGTACGCGTCGAGGGACTGCTTCAACGTGAACAAATGCTCGGGACGGTAATCTCCTTGCAGTGCTCGCGCCACCTTCTCGCGTGGACTTTTGATACGCGCATTACACAGGTGCGCCAGGACGACGGGATCACGCTCGCCTTCCAGAATCGCGTCCAGGATCGCCTGACCACTGAATCCGGTGATATCGCTCAGCACATGATGTACCTGAAGGTTCATCTGACTGAGGGATTTCTGAATGTGCTGGACGTGTTCGGAGGCCATCTGCAGCAGGCTTCCGCGGTGCCGCCAGAGCGCACGCACGGCGCAAATCTCCTCTGGCGGGCGGAAACTAGCGTTCAGCAATCCCACCGAATGCAGGAACTGGATCCACTGGCAATCGGAGGCATCACTCTTGCGTCCGGGGACATTCTTTATGTGACGGGCGTTGACCAGGTACACCTCTAGACCGCGGGCTTCCAGAAGCTGAAACAACGGAATCCAGTACACGCCGGTCGACTCCATCGCGACGGTGCGGACTTGGCAGCGCTCCAGCCACTCGGCCAGTGCGACAAGATCGGAGGTGAAACTACTGAACTTTCGCACACACTCTTCATCGCGGCCGGGAGGAACAGCTACGAAAATCTCTTCTGCCCCAATGTCAATTCCAGCAGCATCCGGCTCAACTACCGTCGATCTGTTCGCCCTCTTCTCTCGTCTCTTCGTCATGGTCTTCTCCTTGTGCCGGAGAAGGCGGCCTGAGGCGCGAATCCTTGCACTCTCCTAATCGAGATCGCTGCGCTCTTCCGCAGACGTCATCACTGACCTGTCCGCAACCTCAGACCCATGCTATACGTCGGGCTCACAAAGCACCAATGGGACATCGGGCCGTAGCTTGCCGCTCCCCCGGCCCATCCATAATCGCCCACACCAAGTTCCTTCCGCTCCTGTCTGGGCGGAGCCCAGTACATTGCTATACGGACACTGGCCAAACGGCGTTTGGAAGCTACCGATAATGGTGGCGAACGGTTCTCTTCCTGAGCGCTTTTGGCACTTCAACGCGTAGTTAGTTTAGGCCACGCGGTTCACACCTGAAGTTCGATCGTCGCGAGTTGCGCTCCCTCGGCACCCGGAAGACGGACGCGGTCAAACGCCGTCTAATGCAGAAACGTCTTTTGGCGCGTCCGAAGTCGTATAGATCTCGCTGTCGGTCAGCATGCCGCCCGTATACTCACCATCCGGAACGCAAGAGACCTACATATGCAGTCTATATTACGTAAAACGTAGTGTTCTTCTCCTAGAGGGCAGAGCCGACAAGACGAAGCCCCTGACCTGCGGCGTCCGCAATCCCGAAACGACGTTCGGGAAGCTGCCGTTAATGTTGCATAACGGGCGGAGGTGCGCTACTAAGGCTGATAATTTGTCGCGTACTCAGTATGCACACTGGCAGCGTTATAGCCGGAATAAATGACGATTGCCTCTCCGGCGGAGTTCACTGCGGCCGCTTCCGGCCCGATTTCTGTGCCTGGTCCGGAGACAGTCACCGGACTGCTCCAGGTTCCCGTAGGCGTGGACCGAATGGCGACACGAACCACCGGAGTTGCGCTGCTATTCAGCCAAACGGCTAGCGCCAGGCCACCGGACGCGACTCTGAAATACACCTGGCCAACATTCGTGTCGCTGCCGGACAGAACCACGGGGGACGACCAGGTATTGTTGCTGATGGAACCACTCACCGCAAACGCCTGCGACGTAGAGAAGCCGATGAACTCGTAGACCAGCGTCACCTGCCCCGCATCGTCACTCGCGAGATCGGAAGTAATCGTAATACCCTCAGGATTTAAGATGGTTTTGAAAGCGCTCCAGGCGCCGCCGGAGTTGCCTTCTGTAGCGGAAGCGAAGGCGCCCGAACTGTTCGTCGCCACCAGCATCGCTCCCCCAGCGGCATCCACCGCCACTCTCGCATCATGCGCCGCGACGTCGGGCCCCAGCATCGAGCCCGAATCCACCCAGCCCACGGCACCCGCATTCTGCCGGGAGGCATGTAGAGCGAAGCTGGTCACCGAGCAGCCATATTTCCTGCAAGTGGCGCTGTAGGTTTCCCAGGTAACGATTACCGCGCCATTCTCGCCGATTCCAGCATGATCGGCTATTACATGCGCTCCGCTGGCGACGACCTGTTGAGCGGTCCAGCTTCCTCCGGCGGGCCGCACTACCGCCATTACTGAAGTGCTGGAGCTGGACGGACCGCCAACAGTCCAGGTTATCGCGGCTGCGCCTTGCGAATTCATTACGAAAATGGGACTCGATACGCCGGGTATCAGAAGCTCCGGAAAATTCCAGTTCGAAGCGGGCGGCCGATCGGCGGTCCACACGCCGTTTGCATCGCTCCATACCGCTGTGGCGAATCCTGCGGCGCTGATCCGTACGGCCGGAAAAACAGAGGTTGTCTGGAGTGCCGGGGAAACCTCCATTACTGTCCCCCAATCGCCGGCGCTCGATTTCGAGCGTGACCAGAGCTGGTCCTGGGTTGTGCGCTCCTCCCAAAGCGCTACTGAGTTGCCATTCGCATCGATGGCTGCCGCTGCTTCCCAGCCCTGACCGCTGGTACTGAGCACGACTGGTGCGGTCCAGGCGCCCGTCGCCGCGGAAGCTGGAACTAGTAAAGTGACAACGACGCAAAACAATTGAGCTTTCGTATTGATCCTGATCATCTTTGAGGCCTCAAGCTTTCGTTGAATGTGACAACCGTGCGAAGTAGAACTCCGGCAAGTTCAGTGCCGGCCCGGCCCGTACGTGCTCGGTGAACCCAGTTAACCAGATGCAATCGTTATTTGTGTCATGGAGGTGTAAAAAGTTTGTTCAATTAATTGCGCCCCGGAATCCTTAAGCCCACGTCATCGCGACGCAATCACAAGGCGGAGGTCGGGATCTTGGAGGTTGGACAGGATTAACGGCGACTAACGCCGCGATGGTAGGGATCGATCCCAGGACTCTTGGGCCGACGACCGGTGTTCTCTCTCTTTTGCTTGACGTCCCAGCCACTCAGATGTAAGGTCCGAATGCCTACCGATAATGTCACTTTACGCTCCACTGTTCGTGGACAGAGCACATCCGCCAGTAGCCGACTAGAACTAAGCCGCTGGCGCGGCGGAGGCTTCGCGTGTCGGTTGGCAGTGGCTTATCGGTCCTCATGGCTTGGGATCATGACCCGCTGAACCCATTCAGCTAGGCTGGCGTAGATCCGATGCTTTGGACAAGGAAGTTGTTCAGGGCGCCCGCTGAGAGTCAGATGTACATCGGCGACGCGACCATCGTCCAGTTGAAACAGTGCATCGTCGGCTCGGCCGGAGTGCGCAAGGGCAGTGAGCTTTACGCCGTACAGTGGATGAACCAGGTGAGAGTTCAACCTGGATTTCGCGGAGGAATGCGTCGGCCTGTCCAGGAACAAACTCGCACCAGGGCTCTAGTAGGGAAAGCGGCGGATTTTCCATAGGCGTATTTTGTGGGTCACAAAGGAGGTCTCCGTGACCCATCTTCGCAAAGTCATGCTGGAGGAACTCCAGCGACGTAACTTCTTTTCAGAAACTATACGCGAGTACATCGGCGCCGTCGAGCGGTTCTCGCGCTACTTCAGCAAACCGCCAGATCAGCTCGGTCCCGATCACATCCGGCAGTATCAAGCCCACCTGTTACACGAACGCAAGCTGGCGGTCGGGACCGTCATCGCACAGACGACCGGCCTTCGGTTCTTCTTCGTGCGTACCTTGAAGCGACGCTTTCCGCCCGACTCCATCCCATACCCGAAGTACTCCAAACATCGGGTCCCACGGGTACTCAGTCCCGAGGAAGTAGCTCAGTTGATCGATGCCGCCAGCAATCTTCAGGCTCGCGCCATCCTCATGGTGCTGTATTCGACCGGCATGCGGCGAAGCGAACTGGTGTGGCTGCGCATAGAGGACATCGACAGCAAGCGCATGGCCGTTCACATCCGACAGGGCAAGGGCGGGAAGGATCGCGATGTACCTCTCTGCCCGAGGTTGCTGGAAACCCTTCGCGAGTACTGGCGCTGGCGAAAGCCCAAAGTCTGGCTGTTTCCGCAGATTGGGTCTCGCGGAAAAACCGGGCACATAACGGCCTACACTGTCTGGTATGCGTGCGATGAAGCCGCTCGACACGCAGGCCTGAAAAAACGCGTTGCACCCCACATGCTCCGGCACAGCTTCGCCACCCATCTGCTCGAGAACGGCGCCGATCTGCCGACCATCCAGATCTTGTTGGGGCACGCCGATCTGGAAGCCACAGCATCTTTCTGCACTTGTCGCGACGGCATTTGGAAAAGACCATCAACCCACTCGAACACTTACCGGTGTCCAGCGTGGCGGAGACCAACCGGTTTTACCACCGGCAAAAATGAGCCGGCCCGCCGTGGAGGTGGCCGACATCCTCCGCACGCAGGGCGACCGCTTAGCGACCGGACATTGCTGGGTTCCTGGAAGATTGGTGACCACGTACGATACCAATCGAGAGTCGGCATCTAAACGCATCGAATGAAGCGTATTGCTGCTGGAACAAATGGCTATCAGACCAGGGGAAGTTAGCTAGCCGTTAGCTAACCGCTAGCGACCGTGTTGATCTGGCGGCTGTTGGTTTAGCCGAGCGTACGGAACCAACCGACTACTCGCCACTGAAGTAATCTGGTCTTGACCAAAAATGGCCGGGCACCAACCGGTTCCGTACTACGCGTTTACCCAAAATGCGACGGGCGCAACCTGAGCGATTTCTCAAGCCGTCCGAGCGCTGGGTCCCCAGCCATGATTCGGAACAAGGTTCACAGCTCGGTGCTTTTCGTAGGTGGGCTATGAACCGTATCCCGAATCGCATCCGGGTGCCCAGAACGGTGCGAGAGCTACCCGCCACTAGACCACGAGCTCGCGGTCCAGTTGCATCCTGCCGCACAGTCCTTTGAGAGGGAAGCCTCCGCGCGACTGGCTACTGCAAAGACTTGACAAATCGAGAGACGGTTTGGAATCGAGATTCATGCGCCCAAGGCAGGTTGCGCCGCACACAACTGGCACACAAAGTCAGTGGCCCACACTGGAAATCCTGGCGTTACGCATCGAATTCACTGATCTGGCGAATCAGGCTCAATCTGGGTGGCGCGAGCTGCTTGCTTCCATAACGTGATGGTTGTGGAATGCTCGGGACCGCGAGCCCAAATCCAATCGAAGCGAGCCCGAGGAACTGAAGCTAGCTGAGACTTTTTTGAAATTTCCCCGCACGTTGCATTCGATGCACGTCGGAGAACGACTTCGAATGCTTGACCAGGACGGGCGTAAACACGCCGGAGACACTGTCTCCAAACCGCCGAGACATCGCTCCCAGGAGCATTTTCGAACAGCACCCGTGTGGATCGGGTAAAGTGAGATGCCGTTTTAGTAACATCGCCGCTCGCCATTTTCGCCGGCGCTAACCAGGTATATACTGTTTGGGGAACGAGATAAAGTCCTATGCGATATTTCGGCAAGAGCTGTGCCATTGCTGTGTCGGCAGCCGCTGTGACAGCGGGTCTTTTCACGCTCTTCTCGCCAAGCACGGCGCCAGTCTCCGCCGCCGTTCAGGATTCTCCGGGGCGTGTCGCCGGAAAACCCGACTTCAACGGGATTTGGGAAGCTAACAACACCGCGAACTGGGACCTTCAGACTCACCAGGCGCGTCCGATGGTTCCCCAGCCCGGCCTACTCCCCGGCTCGGTCGTTCTCGCAGCGCCTGTGCTCGGACTTGGCTCCATCGGTTGGGTTCCCGGAGGGCTTGGCATCGTGGAGGGCGAAGAAATTCCTTATAAGCCGTGGGCGGCCGCGAGAAAGAAGGAAAACCTGGAGCACTGGATGGACCGTGACCCGGAGATCAAGTGCTTCCAGCCCGGAGTGCCGCGCGCCATGTACATGCCGCACCCATTTCAGATCATCCAGGGCGCCACCAAGATTACGATGGTGTTCGAATTTGCGAATACCGAGCGCACCATCCATCTCAATAAAATGGAGCCGTATCCGAACACGGCGTATATGGGATATTCGGTGGGCCACTGGGAAGGAGATACACTGGTGGTCAACGCGTCGAATTTCACCGATGCGACGTGGTTCGACCGGTCCGGGAATTTTCATAGCGATGCCCTGCGCGTCACCGAGCGTTACACTCCAGCCGGCAAGGACGTCATCCATTACGAAGCCACCATTGAGGATCCGCAGGTATTCACGCGTCCCTGGAAGATCAGTATGCCCATCTATCGCCGGCTGGAGCCGAACGCCGAGCTAACGGATTTCCGGTGTGTCGAGATGGTAGAGGAGACCCTATATGGGCATCTCCGGAAACAGCAGCTCGTCAAACATTGGGAGGGTCAGACCATGAATGTCGACATCACGCGCAAGATCCCGCCGGGCGAGACGGTTTACGATCGCTACGTGTCGGGAAATCCTCCACCAGCGAAATGAAGGGAGGTTGAAGTGAAGAATCAGGAGTTCCGTTCTATGCAAGCTAAGTTAACCGTTGGAGCTGTTGTAGTCATGATCATGCTCTTGTCCGCGCCGCCGCTCGCGGCGCATCACGCGTTTGCCTCGGAATTCGACTCGAACAAGCCGGTCCATTTCACCGACGCAACCGTCACGAAGGTCGAATTTATCAATCCCCACAGTTGGATTCATGTCGACGTGAAGTTGCCCGACGGCACGGTGGAGAACTGGGCGATCGAAGCTGGGAGTCCCAACATCCTGCTGAGGCGTGGCATCACGAGAGACACACTCAAGGTGGGCCAGAAGATTGTAGTCGACGGCTATCAGTCCAAGGACTCGACGCATCGCGCAAACGGCCGCGATCTCACGCTGCCAAATGGCCAGAAGCTGTTCCTTGGAGCTACGGGTACGGGGGCGCCTTACGAAGTGCAGCGGCCTGGTGTGGATACCGAGAAGACCGAGAAGTAGCCTGGCGGCGACTGGAGGTGGCGATGAGCGACCGATATCGAGTACCACGGGGTGTCCGTGCGCGTCTTCTCGGACTGGTGTGCTTGGCAGCTGTTTCGATCACCGGTCAGACTCCAGCCTCAACTGCCAAATCAACAGGCGCCAAAGCGACGGGAGCCTCAAAAGCCGGAACCCCACCTCGAACACCGTGGGGCGATCCGGATCTGCAGGGCACTTGGTTTGTATTGGCGGAGGTGCCTTTGGAGCGCTCCTCAGCGAATGCAGGCAAGGAATTCTTGACTGACGAAGAAGTGGCCGCGGCAGATGAGAAGAAGGGGTTGAATCCCGGGCGCAATGCCCGATCGGGAGATAAATCTCAAGACGTGAGTGGCGCCTATAACGCGGTTTTCAACTCGGTTTTGAAGACCGGCAAGCGGACTTCGATGATCATCGATCCGCCTGATGGGAAAATCCCCCCGTTGGCCCCAGGCGCTAAGGCGCCCGGAAATCTGTTTGGTGGCCCAGTGGCACCGGGAGGCAACGACAACCCGGAGACGATCGCCCAATCACCGCGCTGTCTTGGTGTGCCGATGCCTTTCCTTCCACTCAATACGCTTTTTGCCCAAGGCACCGTGATGCAGGTAGTGCAGTCTCCGAAATCCATGGCGATCTATATGGAGGACGATCACGCAGGCGGCGGCAACCGAGTCATCTTCATGGACGGCCACCCACACGCTCCTTCGAAACTAAAGTTCTACTTGGGAGACTCGCGTGGCCACTGGGAAGGAAACGCGCTGGTCGTGGAAACAACGAACTTTTCGCAGGGCTTTCGTGGATCCAACATAGAGACATACAAGATGACGGAACGCTTTACGCGGGCTGACGCGAATACTTTGAGGCGCGAAATCACTTTCGACGATCCTAAGACGTGGTCAAAGCCTTGGACCGTTGTCGTCGAGATGGGGAGGGCCCCCAGTGAGCGCCACATGATCTTCGATTCCGCTTGTCACGAAGGGAACTACGGGATGACGGGCATCCTCGTTGGCGCCCGCAGGGAAGAGCAGGCTGGGAAGAAGTAAGTTCTATTTTGCGCGGCTCCCGCTCGTGCTCCTGCTCTCCTTCGGCAGCGGGGTCGCGGCTCTTATCTACGAGGTTGTCTGGTTCCAGCTCCTGGAGCTGGTGATCGGTTCCACAACCGTGTCGCTCGGAATGCTCCTGGCTACGTTCATGGGAGGAATGTGTCTCGGCAGCCTGATGCTACCCCGTCTCGCCTCCGCCCAAAGCAATGCCTTGCGCATGTACGCGTTGATCGAGCTCGGTATTGGCGTTTTCGGAATCCTGGTGTTGCACCTGGCGGCGCTGGCGGGCAGCGTCTACAGCGCTTGGAGCGGATATGGCGTGAAGGGATTCCTGTTTCGAGGAGCCGTCGCGGCCGCGTGCCTTCTGCCTCCCACTTTGCTGATGGGCGCGACACTCCCTGTCCTGGCGCGCCAGACCAACACAACAGGCCAGAGCGTCGCGTGGATTGGTTTGTTCTACAGCGCGAATATCGCTGGAGCGGTCTTGGGCTGCCTGCTCTCGGGTTTCTACTTACTGCGCATGTACGACGTGCGGGCGGCGTCGTACGTGGCAATTGCAATCAACCTATCGATGGCTGGGCTCGCATTCGCCTTCGCGGGGGTAAATCAGCGCGACAGCAATCCGGATGATCAAGTAAAACAAGCAACGCTCGCGGTACCTGGGGAAGGTGCCGCGACCGTCTACATCGCCATTTCGCTATCCGGGCTGTGCGCGTTGGCTGCGGAAGCGGTCTGGACGCGACTGTTGGGCCTGCTTTTCGGGGCCTCGGTTTACGCGCTTTCCATCATCGTCGCCGTTTTTCTGGTCGGCCTCGGGACTGGCAGCGGCATCGGGGCGTTGCTCTGTCGCATCCTCGTATCTCCGCGTAAGGCCTTGGGCTGGTGCCAATGCCTCGCTGCTTGCGCGATCGCCTGGACCGCATACAATCTGGGTGCGGCGCTACCGTACTGGCCGATCAACCCTCTGATCTCCTCAAACGTTTGGTTCAACTTCGAGTTGGATCTTGCGCGCGCGTTTTGGGTCCTCTTGCCGCCGACGCTCCTCTGGGGAGCGAGTTTTCCGCTGGCGCTTGCGGCAGCCGCGGCCTCAAGAGAACGCGATGCTGCCGGGCTGACGGGCAGGGTTTACGCCGCCAACACCTTCGGGGCAATCGTGGGGGCTCTCGGAGCGAGCTTGCTCCTGGTCGACTGGGTGGGATCGCAGCGCACGGAACAAGTGCTTATTGGGTTGTCGATCATTGCCGGTTTGCTCCTTCTCCTGCCCTCCAGGCCTAACCGGGCAAGCTTGAACTGGGGCGGCCTGGGTTGGATCGGAATAGCCGTGCTGCTGGCCGGCTTCTTATTCTTCACGGTCCCACCCATCGCGAAAGTGCTTATTGCGTACGGCCGCTACGCAGCGACTTGGGTCGGCAAAGGCGATATCGTTTACGCCGCCGAAGGCATCAACTCGTCGGTGGCCGTCTCGAGATTTCCGAACGGGGTACTGACCTTTCACGTCGCCGGCAAGATCCAGGCTTCGAACGTGCCGCGCGACATGCGGCTTCAGCGAATGCTGGGGCACCTCACAACTCTGACGACCGCGACTCCTCGATCGGTCCTCGTTATTGGATGCGGCGCGGGAATTACCGCAGGCGCGGTGTCCATTGATCCAAGAGTAGAGCGCGAGACCATCGTGGAAATCGAGCCGCTGGTGCCGCAAGCCGCTTCTTCCTATTTTAGCGAGCCGAACTTCGGCGTCGTTGGTAACCCCAAAGTCCAGGTGCGGATCGACGACGGGCGTCACTACCTGATGACAACCAGGGAACGCTTCGATGGAATCACTGTCGATCCACTAGATCCGTGGGTGAAGGGCGCGGCAAACTTCTACACAAAGGAATTCCTTGAGGTGATGAAGCAGCATCTCAGCCGCGGCGGCGTCATCACGCTTTATATCCAATTGTTCGAGACCAACCTCGAGGCGGTGAAGAGCTCGGTCGCGACGTTCTTCGAAGTATTTCCGAATGGCACTATCTGGGGCAATCCGGACCAGGGCCAAGGCCACGACATGGTGCTTCTGGGGCAAGTGGAACCGCTGCGGATCGATCTCGACGAGATCGAGCAACGCATAGACTATCGAGGCGGGAGCAAAATGGCACAGTCGCTCGCCGAGATTGGAATGAACTCGCCGGTGGACCTGTTCGCGAGATATGCGGGCCGGAACTCGGATCTCGCGGAGTGGCTGAGAAACGTCCCGCTGAATCGTGACCGGAACCTCCGTATGCAGTACTTGGCAGGGTTGGGGCTGAACCTCGACGATGCAGCCGCCATCTATGCCGGCCTGCTAGCCTACCGGCGCTTTCCCGAGGATCTGTTCCTCAGCGCCGAGGGGCGGGTGGACTCGTTGCGGGAAGCTATTCGCCGCCAGCAGTAAGCGCACATGTATTCGGCCACCCCTCATGGCAGGCCAGCGCGTACAAGGCGGATGGCTCCCGTTCGTGGATCTCGCCCTTGCTTCCCCTCAAGATAATCGGATAATCATGCAGAGCGGGTGGCGCGCTCGTGAACCGGCTGGCTCCGCGGGTTAACGTGTAAAAATTTCGGCATGCCGTTGGAAATCCGAGCCGGCACCCGCGGCTGAAAGGTTCCGCAGCGCCCGCGGGATCGAGCCTGCGAAGATCTTCGCCCGACCGGGAAAGTGCAATGTGAAGGAGACCGGCTTCGTTGCAGGCCCATCCTGATCCCTGATTGCAGTAACTCAAACTCAAATCGGCAAGGTAGGGGCAGGCGTATGGCCGGCCATCTTGGCAGGCTTGCCTCCAAAACGGGAGCCACTGGCCTGGATGGCTGTCACCGACTCCTTGAGCGGCACTCATCCCCGCAAAAACGACCACCCAAATAGACATGAACGCCACGTTGCGCTGCCAGGGCACGAGCGACTGGCCGAGCGCCGCGGGATCGAGAATACGGAGCCACCGCGACCGCGTGGCGCGATCGATCGCCTTAACCGATAGGTTCAAGAGGGGTACCTGGAGAAGCTTGTCGTAGAAGGTCGGCATCCCCGTGCTGCCCAGTAGCCAATACAACGCGACTGTGCTCAATCCGTAGATGGCGCCATAGATCATGCGTCCCAGTTCAGTGCGTGGTGAAGTGGACGGATCGTTAAACAGCAGATGCATCCCCAGGAAGACAGCTATCGGAATGTACGAATCGTAAAAGAAATAGACACCCGTTACGGCGAAATATATTCGGCCAAAAAGGTACGTCGATACCACGGCCGACATCGTCATCGAAGTCACACCGAAAAAGAACTGTCCAGGCAGGCCGATGAGAAAAAGCACCAGGTACATGTGCGGCGGATAGAACTGGGTACTTGCAATATTCTTGGCCCACGTGAGGTCGCTCGTGTGGGTGGCGATCAGGATAATCGAAACCACCGCCAGTGGAAACGATGAAGGATTGAAGATATGCACGCTGCGGCCTTCCCGTTTCCAATGGATCAACTCTTTCGCGGCCAATCCGAGCGCCACCATCGCGAACTGGAAATAGAACCAGTCAGGCTTGAACCATAGGAAGAGATTGATGCTGAAGACGATCGGAAACGGAGCGAAACCGAGGGTGTAGGTGTTGCGGCGCGACCAGCAAAGCAGCATGTCGAATGCGTACGCGAATACAAGTTGGGCGGCGATGAGGTATGCCGAGGCGTAAACCTGAGGCCAATACCACCCCCAATACAACAGCACCGAGCACTGCGCGCAGGCTTGCAGGTAGTGTTGCTTTCGCAGGACGACATCGATTGTGAGCATCCGCCCGCCGCGCCAGGCCCAGACGAACAGGATCGCGTTCCACGCGCAAAGCGCGGCTGCGACGCCCAGAAACGTTATCAGTACCTTCGGGTTTTGGTGGACCCCAGGAAGCAATGCAAAACCGGCTAGACCGAACGTGAACGCAAGCGGGAGAACGAGCGCTCTTTTTCCGTCCGGGCGAGGCACGGACTTTTCTGCCCTATTCACTAATTTCAACTTACCGAACTGCATCGCCGAAACCAACTCTTCCCACACCGTCCTTGGCAAAAGTTCTGCCTACGCGAAAAGTCGAATCATCTGCGCTCGCATGCGCTCCAGATCCAAGTTCTTGGAACGCGATCGTGAAAATCGCCTAGCGTGCCAAGTGACTGAAAAAAACGTTCCTCATGGCCAGCACAAGAGCCAACACGCCTGCGACAATCTTCGAGAGTTCACGACGGCCGTCGAACCAGCTCACTGTGCGCTGGTTGCAGCCGGGTACTCCGTGCCGATTCTCACTTGCCGGTTTGGGAGAACTCAGGGCTTGGGGCCTTGGGCTGGATTCATAAGACTGTGAACCTGGTCTTTTCTGGTGTCCCGCCCAGAGCTAACAACACTTACCGCTTCAGCAACTCGGTCAAATTCACCACCTGATGGAACGGGGGCGCGCACGCGCGGGCTCGTCTGCGACAGCGCGCACAAGGTCTCATCCAGCGCGTTCACGCGTCGGCTCACTGCGGTGGAGACATGCAAACAGTCTTAGAGGCGGCGGGTGGCAAGGACGGCCTCCGCCATCTTGCCGACGCCTGGCATCGTCGAGTGATGGCCGATGACGTGGTCGGCCATGCGTTCAGCCACGGCTTCCACCCCCGGCATGTCGAGCGGCTCGCCGCTTACTGGGCCGAGTCACTCGGTGGCCCCAGCGCGTATTCCGACTCCGATGGTGACGAGACCACCGTCGTCAAGATGCACAGCGGCAACGGCGAGCACGACGAAATGGATCGTGCCATTGGCTGTTTCGATCAGGCTCTGGTCGATGTCGGACTAGCCGACGATGGTCCGCTGCGACAAGTGCTGCACGACTACTTCGCGTGGGCAACCACGACAATGATGGCCCGGTACCATCAGTCCGCTGATGATGTGCCTAAAGGCCTCAGCATCCCACACTGTCATGGGAGGGACTCCAGGTCTAAAACTCCACCCGGCATCAAGCACTTGGCCGATTAGCAACTGCTTCTCGTTCTCCGCTCGAGCGCCGAGCCTCAGGCTCCGCTGCAGCCGGATGTCCGCATCTATAAGAGGATCGGGACACAAGTCAGCCTTGGTATTGCAACACGTTCAAGCCGGCGTTCCAATCCGTGACGTACACGATCCCGTCAGTGGTGACCAGGATATCGGCGGTTTTCGCTGCCAGTGCGACATTGGGGCGGGGATCGATCAGCTTCTTGGGAGCTGGAGGTACCCAGTAGGCGATCTCCTTTGGCGCGAATGGGTCCTTGATATCGAATACACGGACACCAGCAACATTATAGGTTGAGAAAATCGTTTCCTCGCTACGAAACGTAGCCGGCCGGTTTTCGTGCAGGTTATGCGGGCCGAAAGTTCCGAACCCACAGAAGTCCCTCTCCTTCGGCGTGGGCAGAGTGGAAATCGGAACGGGGTTTTCCTCGGCCCGCAAATCCACGATGAAAGTGCAAAACATGCCCTTTGCACATTTTTCCGCATTCGCTTCGTCAGCCACGACTGCCAGTTTGCGGCCAGGCAAGGGAAGCGGAGTGTGTGTGCCACCTGGAAACGGCGGACACCAGTTGACATGCGAAATCAGCTTCGGCTTCGTCGGGTCGCTGAGATCGTGGACTGTGAGGCCGCCGTCGCGCCAAGCTCCGTAGCCACGATTGCCCGCTGTGATCATGTGGTGCAGGGCAACACGGCGCCCGGGTGCCAATGTCGACGGCTCACCTGCCGCCCGATTCATCCCGGGCATCCACCAGCGCCCGACAATTTCAGGCTTCGTGATGTTTTGCAAATCGACCATGCAAAGAAAGTGATCGGTGAAGCCGTCGAGATGCGCCGCGATGGCAGCATAACGTCCTCCAACCCACCACAGGCGGTTGATGCCCAGGCCTGGCATTTCGAGAAAGGCGATTTCTCTCATCTCGCCCGGACGAGATATATCGTGAATGCTTAGGCCTGAGCGAAATTTCTTACGGCTGGTGATGCTGTCGGCCAGCGCATTCTCGAAATACCCCCGGATGTTATCGTAAGACTGCATGGCGACTATATTCGCCCCGTTGGCGAGCAAAAGCAGGTCGTCAGAAACCTGTAGATGATGCGTCCGGGTAAAATCTCCGCCAGTGAAAAAGCCGACGGGTTTCAGCTTCCGTGGATCTGCCGCATCCAGGATCGTTACTCCGTTACTGAACATGTGCCCGACATAAAGATGGCGACGGTTGAGCATGACTTGAACACTGTCCGGTCGTCCGCCAATGTCGCTGTAGGACAAATGACGGAAGTTTTGCCCGATGCCTTGCGGCGGAATTGCAGTATCTTGCGCAGCGCCCAATGGCCCGGGGCGAGACGACAACGCTGCGAGACTAAGAAGGCCTTTCGCGCAATCGCGTCGAGTAATGGTCGTCATGTTGTGCTCCATCTTGCGGAACTGACAACCAGCATACACGTGTGTGCTCCCCGAAAACCTTAACCTCTGTCACGTGAACGTCACTCGGTAGCGGGTGTTTCCACTTGATTGGCCGTGGAAACATTAGTGAGATAAAACAGGCGAAACCGAACGCACCGGTAAACCCGACCCGCCATTTTCGCAGACC
>Ga0206831_1026_pt1 | contig 59600 bp, 47 predicted proteins | sample Alteio_BWOrgCont_73_FD_152876 | JGI IMG/M metagenome (GOLD analysis project Ga0206831, IMG submission 152876) | Enriched cells from forest soil in Barre Woods Harvard Forest LTER site, Petersham, Massachusetts, United States -... | ecosystem: Environmental > Terrestrial > Soil > Temperate forest >...
GATTGCCATTGAGCGCGAAGCCGCCCTTTGCCCCCATGGGCCACTTTACTGGTGTGTAGGGACTCGTTTTCTTCCCCAGGAAATTTTCGCGCACCTCATTGCTGTCACCTACGTAGTACACATCCCCCAGGTGAATTGTGAAATCCGGCGCACACTTTTCCATTCCTGCGGCAACTCGTCTGGCCTCATCCGTTCCTGTGCCCCAATCGCCCGCGATGCTGATCTTCACGCGGTCCTCGATTGCATAAATGCCGGATCCTTTTTCGTTGCCCGTGTAATCCGTGAAGGCGTGCTTCTTATGAAACCAATATTTCGCAACTTGCGGGATCCACTTGAGAAGCCTGGTAAGCGGAAATGGGATCGTAGGTCGCAGTTGAATATCCGCTCAGCGCCGATTGGAAATGCGCTGCGCCTACCGAGTTCGCGAAACCTTTATAGTTTCCGAGGTCCTTGCCAGAATCTTCCTCTTGGGGCGCCCCACTCGAGTCCTCTGGGCTATTCTTGGATATATAGGGCATCTTGGCTGCACACGGCGAAGCGTAATGGAAGTGTTTCTGATTCCTCTTAGGCCCAAGTCATTCGGAATGGCTTGACTGATCTTTCGGGTCGGCCAGCGCTTTAGTATACATGCCAAGGTGAGTCAGCAATAACGGCAATCCGTGTTTCCGCGCAGAATCCATGTTGCCCGCCTGGCAGAAGCCATGACGGCGGATGGGTTTTGCGCCCCATGATTACCAACCCATCTGGGCCATCCGCTTCAGGATAATCGCGCTGTAGCTATTCATGCGCTCGGGCCGTCGCCTCAGGGGGGCCGGCAGAATTGCTGCCAGTCGCGCCGCCTGCTGCCGGTCGATATCCCGGGCCGCGGTTTCGTAGTGGTAACGACAGGCCGGCTCTGCACCATAAATGCCCGGGCCCCATTCGATGACGTTGAGGTAGATCTCCAGAATGCGCCGTTTGCCGAGGACGATTTCGGCCACCGGCACCAGTGATGCCTCTGCGCCTTTACGGAGGAAAGAGCGGCCCGTTCCGAAGAACAAGTTTTTTACCAGTTGCTGCGTAATGGTGGAAGCCCCGCGAGTGCGTTCGCCCTCCAAATCGTCTTCGGCGGCGATTTGCATCTGCTGCCAATCGAATCCGTGGTGCTGGTAGAAGCGCGTGTCCTCCGCGGCGATCACTGCGTGCTGGAGATCGGCCGAAATTTGGCTGAGCGGAATGAACTTGTAGCGTTCACGGTAGGGCGTGTGGTGAATCCAGGCCTGCAAGCGGCGCTCGATGTGCACTGCGGTTGTCGGTGGGTCAATCCACCGGGCGGCCATAAGGGTCATCGCGGCAAGCAACCAAAGTGAAACCAAGCCAATGACAAGCCATCGAATAGAGGATCGAAGAAATCCCCCGTGAAGCGGGGGCTCGATTTGCGTGTTCGGCGTTGCATTCACAATTCAGAATAATAGCCCGGGCCGGGCACGTGGCGCAGCCTTTGAGGAGGTTTTCATTTTCCGGGGGGCGACCCCTCGTGGGTCGTTCTTGCGTGAGCTTGGAAAGGCGGTGAGTTTGCAATTTGTTCGGGACCAGTTTTCAAGCTGCGGTTGACACCATGGGAAAGTGGGTCTAGGCTTTCGGGCGAACGAAAAGCTCAAAACAGAAGATACAGCAGAAATTCGCCCACCCTGAGGGGCTCCCAATTTACAGCGGCTGGAACCAAAGGTAAGATCGGTCACCTCACACCACTTGCTCGGAGGTGCATATGTACGCGAGAGTCTGGAGGGTTGGCATCCTCCCCGAAAAAGTCGAGGAGTTTACGGCTGCTCTCAAGTCCGCAAGACCCTTCCTGCGAAAGCAGCCCGGATTTTGCGGCTTGCTTGCGCTGCGCAGCGGCCCGGGAGCGTTGGAAGCGACCGTAGTCGCCCTATGGGCCTCGATCGACGATCTGCGAAACAGCGAGGAGGCTGTGGTTCAGCAGGCGGCCCTCAACATTCTTTCCTATTGTGAGCCTCATCCGGCCGTGCGTGAAGAAGAAGTGGTGATGAGTGATTTTCCTTCTCATCATGTGAGCGACGCGACCACGATAATCTAGTTCCACTCGAACTTGTTGTGAAGACGTTTCCCAGGCATTCATTCAACCAACCACAGCATGGGGGATTCTCTCGAGTTTGGCGGGTGGCTGGCCGTCGAAGAGCGGGCCACCCTAGACGTTTAATTCAGAGGCTGACCCACCCGCTGCGGAAAGGATGAGGCAAATGAAACTTCAAAGATTGTTCTTGATAGGGCTGGCCCTGATGGCGACTATCCCCTCGATCGCTTGGGCACAAGGACAGCCACAGGCACCACAGAGACCTGCACTGGGGCGCTCGTTTGCACAATGGGACAAGATCCAGATTTCTGTGACGGCCAAGCTGGCGCCGAACCTTTACATCCTGCAAGGCTCGCCCGATCTTGACACAAACCACCCTGACGCGGCCGGCGGCAGGGTCGCTGTGCTCTTCGGCCCTGACGGCATCTTGATGGTCGACTCCCAGGACGAGGAGTTGCACGAAAAGGTTCTGCAAACGATCAGAACCTTCAGCTCTGCGCCCATACGAATTCTGGTCAACTCGCACATCCATTCTGACCACACGGGCGGCAATTCCTTCTTCGCGAAGCAAGGCGCCTTGATCTACTCGCGAGAGGAACTACGCCAGGAAATGCTGCACCCGCCCCTCCAGGGCAACGGTACCCCAGCTCCCGCTCCCGACCCAGCAGGCGTTCCTGTTGTGACTTATCCGTTGGGCACGCCTGGCGCTGCTGCCGTGACGATCCACATGGACGGAGAAGTGGTCGACTTAATTCCGGTTCCGGCATCTCATACCGGCGGTGACACGGTCATTCGGTTCCAACATGCGAACGCGATCTATATTGGCGATTTCTACCGCAATTTCGGTTATCCCTTCGCCGATCAGGCCAATGGCGGCTCGATCAGGGGCATGATCACCGCGATCGATATGATCGCAAAGACTGCCGGTCCTGATACGACGCTCATCACGGGGCACGGTACGCTGGTCAAGAAAAGCGACCTTCTTCCGTATCGCGCAATGCTCGTCGATATTCTGGCAAAGACGAAGGAGTTGGTCGATTAGGGCAAATCGCTGAACGATATTCTGGCTGCAAACCTGACTGCTCCGTACGACCTGACGACGAAGGGTGACACGCCAGCGAGCAAAAACCGGTTCATCACTGAAGTCTATAACGAGGTAAAAAGCAACTGAATAGCCGATTCCCAGCGGGTGGCGAAGCTTTGAGAAGATTTTGAATTTCCTGGTGGGCGATGCTTCGTGGACTTCGAGGGAGCCGCGGGTTTGAGGTTTGTTCGGAATTAGTCTTGCAACTTACGGAAAAAATAAACATGACTGTCATTCCGAGGCATATCTTTTGCCGAGGAATCTCTCTGCGGTTTTGACTTGCAGAAAAGAAAGAAAGATTCCTCGGCGAAAGGCACGCCTCGGAATGACAGATGGAAGCGGGGTGGCTTTTTCCGCAAACCGATTAAGACATGGAATGTAGATCGAAATCGAGATCCCGACCCTCTAAGAACGAGAGGGTCGGCCATTCGGAAGTTCAATACCTGCGCGAAGCGTTGGTCACGTGCCAAGTTTACTCGGAAGGTTGACCTGACAACGTCATCTAATCAGCCTTGCAAGCCGTGCGGCTGTGGAATTTCAATTTGCCGCACGCGATGCTGGAATAGCATTCGAGGGCGCGAGCAGTGGCTCCGAAAATCGAATCGGGATTCCGAAATTCGATCCTCCGAAACCTTTCAGAATCGCATACGTGACGCCGATGACTTTGCCCTGACGATTGAAGAGAGGCCCGCCGGAACCTCCAGAGGTGGTTTGCGCGTCGAAGACGATTTTGTCGGGCAGGATGTCTCCGATGTGGCCCTGCGTAATAATCGGGTGAATGAGATCGCGACGTGCCAACTCCGACAGGATTCGCGAGACGTCCCCGCCACTTTGAGTCAATATCTCCTGTGCCGTGGCTTCGTCGGTGCGCGCAAGGATGCCGGCGAGCCCCGTCGCATAGCCCATCAGCACGACCGGCTCGCCTGTCACTGCAGCCCCCTTGCTCGAGTCAATCGAAAGGACCGGCCTCTTCAAATCTTGAATGTCGATGCGCATGGTAGCCAGGTCTGCGTCCTTGGAAATTTCCTGAATCTCACCTTGGAATGCGCGGGGGTCGCCGGGGAAATAAGCGTGAATCGTGGATATTTCAGCCAAAAAACCTTGGCCTGCCAACTGACTCAGCTCGTCGTTATTCCACCAGGGTTCGGCAACATGCCGGTTGGTGACGATTCGTCCGGAACTGCCCACCGGAAATCCCGTGCCGAATATGTCCACCTTCACTTCGGGACCGTTACCTCCAACGGTGAGTATCGGATTGCCGTCGCCATCCTGCAGAGGTTCGCCTTTCTGGTTCAAGCCGGAGTAGCGCAGACGCTGGCCGCTGTCGTGATTGCGAAAAGCGATCGAAATATGCAACAGGCAGATGCTCTGCACATCGTCCCGAATTAAGTTTTGCGCGGAAACGCCTTCCTGCTCGATTCGCTGCAGGCGGGCATTGGTTTCGTCCAATTGTTTTTGCAGCCTGATTCCCTGGTCGGAACTCGCGTTCGCCATCTCGGTCTTTAGGTCCTGTGCCTGCTTCTGTAGAGCGACTTTTCCAGCGGATCCAAGCAGGCCATCGTCGGCGCCGTGTTCTTCGCGCAGCTTTCGCGTGTCGGAAATCAAGTTTTGTTGGCGTAGAATTCCGCCCTGCAGACGGGCAATCGTGCTGGTGGTATTTTTGAGGTCTTTCTGAGCGGTGCGCGCAAACAGGAAATAGATTCCCACCATCACCGCCGCGGCTCCAAGGATTGCGGCAAATCCGATTTTCAGTCGCTTATCCAATGATTCTGCGTTGCTGGCCATTCGTTCCGTGACGGCAATGGCGTCAAATGCTGTGTAGGCGATTTGCTGGCCCTCGACGGCAATGCGCGTTTGTTCCAGGAGCTGTTGGTCGGCTCGCCGGGCGCGCAATTGCACTCGTGTGCGCGCCAAAAGTTCCGTCGCTTCCCATGGGCGCGAGACGGCGTCGTCGGCTCCGAGGTCAAGACCCATGGCACGATTGCTGGCGCCAGTACAGACAAGAACAATCACGCGCACTGCGGCTGTATGGCCAGAGCCGCGAATCGTTGCCAGCGTTTCATGGGCGTTCAACATTTCTGCGCCGCATGTATCTATGTCCAGCAAGAGCAGGTCTGCGCCCGCGTGTTGCAATGCATCCAGACCCTCGCGGGCAGTGGAAAAGGCGGAGACTTCAAAGCCTCCACTTTCCATTATGGAGACCAATGAGGCGCGGCTGGATGTGTCCGCTTCGACGATGACGATTTTTTCGCGAGCGCTATCCATAAAAGTGCATGAAAATTATACGGTTTTTGCCGATTTCATTCCAAATATCACAAGGGCCTTGGTCTGGACGTCGTGCCGGGTGAAAACTGGAATTCCCGATTCGCACCTCTAGCCCGTGCATCCTACGCTCCTCCTGCCCGCGACACAATGGGAGGGCCAACTTGGCGGAATTCAGCGCGGGGGGTTGCGCGGTCTTCGGGATGGTTTTCATTTTCCACGTTGGCGATGCCTCGTGGGCGTTTCCAACGTGGGCTTCGAGGGGGCGCTGGGTTTGGAGTTTGCTCGGAATTAGTTTTTATGGCTCAAGGAAAAAGCAAACATTTTTGTCATTCCGAGGCATGCCTTTCGCCGAGGAATCTCTCCGCGGTTTTAATCTGCAGAAAAGAAAGAGAGATTCCTCGGCGAAATAATTGCCTCGGAATGACAAACGAAATGAGTGTGAGAAGGTCGGCCATCCGGAAGTTCAAAAACCTGTTCAAAGCGTGCGCCACCCGTCCTGGCTGGGACTTCAGCTCTTGGAAGAGCTGGCGTAAAAGGGCTGGCGATCCTTGGTATCGGCAAGGTAGCCCTGGTAGAAGGCTTCCACGTGGGGCACAACCAAACGGCGAAGTTCGCGGCCGTGATTCTCCGCCTCTGTTCGAGGCTGCGATAATCTTTCTGCCAGCTCGGCCAACACTTTGTCGCGATCAACGCGCGTGAATTTGCCGTTTTCGTAAATTTTATCGCCGTTTACAAACACGGCATCGACGCAATCGGTTTTGGCGCGCTGTATTAGGGCATCGAGCATCGGCATGTCATCGTCCTGGTAGGGGTAGAAGGCCCGTTTGACGTTGATCATAACCGCGTCGGCAAAGCGACCGGGTTCGAGTTTGCCGATTGCAGTTCCAAAGGCGGTTGTCATAGCTCCATGTTCCGTGGCCATCCTCAGCACTTGCGGGCACGCAGGAACCTCGTCCTCCCGCATTCCCGGAACACGATGTGCCCGCAGAACCATGCGCATCTCCTGAAGCATATCGCGATCGTCATTGATGCCCGCCTCGTCCATTCCCATGCCTGTGGTGACGCCCTTGGCCGCATACATGTTTAACGGGGCAATTCCGCTGCGCAGGCGAAAATTGGAGCTGCAATTGTGGCAGACGCAAGTTTTCGTCGCGGCAATAATTTCGATATCCTCTTCCGTCAACCATACGCCGTGACCCAGGGTCATGCTGGGTCCAAGAAGTCCGAGCTTGTGCAGGTGTTTGACTGCTGTTGTGCCGGTGCGGCGGCGGGCATACTCTTTCTGGTAGGCGGTCTCAAGCAAATGCATATGCATGGGGACGCCCGCGCGATCCGATTTCTCTTTCAGCGCCAGCAGGGCATCATCACTGCACCATTGCAGATTTGCAGGGGCCAGTTGAATGCGCGTCAGATTCTGTCCTTGGTTTTCCTTAATAAGCATGTCGAACAGGGTGAGATAATCATCGAGCGACACATCGGTCGAAGCAAGGAATGCCGCCAGCACTTTGGCCGTCTCCGCAGGCAATCTTTTGAGAAACTCCGCATCCGATTCGTACACCACTCTGTTCTGATCACGGACCATGAAACAATAAGAAGCGCGCATGCCAACGGCCCGATAGGCTTCTAGAACCTTGGTGGAACTGTCGCGGAGTCGTTCCAGGGGGCCTCTCACCAGCCTTGCGTGGATATGCTGCACAGTAGTTACGCCCGAAGCGATCATCTCGAACGCCGAATAGAGCGTATCCAGATACAAATCGACCGCGCGCGCCGATAGCTGGTTGGGCAGCCATAGCTCCAGAGGAAGGTCAGGCGTTCCCAGTTGCAGCGGCGTCATTCCCACATGATGGTGACTATTGACGAAGCCGGGAAGTATTGCGTGATCCGCGGATCCATCAACCGAGGCCAGTGGATACTTGCGCCGCATGGTTTCACGAGGGCCCACCTCCACGACGATGCCATCACGACAAACCACAGCCGCGTCTCGAAGAATATTCGCGCGCTCGCGATCCTCAACGCCTGTTACAACCCATCCACCGACCAAAAGACTTTCCGACATGATTTCTCCTCGAGCCCCAATTTTGGAGCAACTGCCCGCCGGCTCGCCTAGCTACCCAAAGCATGCCTGCGCTTTGGCTTGACGCAACCGAAGATCATTCCGCGCGCGCCTTCAATGGAGATAGCCGGGAACCTGACTCGACGCGAGCCGATCGCATGTTTCCATTTGGAATTCCTAGTGTTCGGTTCCAAATTCGGTAATCTTCATTCAGCAATCTTCGGATTTTGCCATTCAAAATCGGCCAGCAGCATGAAATCTCAGCGCCAATCTTTGCATTCAGTTTATCTAAATTTCCAATTTGACTTGCCCGTTTGGTGGCACAGCGACTCTTCGCTGTGCGGGGTTCGCAATGGTAAGTGCAACTGAGGCTGCCGCTCGGCCTACAAAACCACACAGCCAGGAGTGGCTGTGCCACCTGAACCCCATCGCCCTGCAGCTTATGTTATAGTCACCAATGATGACAACTCACTTCTATCGGCGCAATTTGCCTCATTGGCAGCCACAGGCAGTGAGCATATTTCTGACCTGGCGTTTGCATGGTTCCTTTCCAGATGGTTTTGCTGGACATCTCAGCAAGTGGCGTCACGAGCCTCGCAGGCAATTTCTGAGCGCCGAGCGGATCCTGGATGCGGGATCGTGCGGCCCGCTGTGGCTCGTAGATCCTCAAATCGCCGGCATCGTCGAGAACATAGTCAAGCGCGGCGCCAAGTTGGGACACTACATATTGCATGCTTACGTGGTCATGCCAAATCACGTCCACGCTTTGCTTCAGCCGCTTGTGCCCTTGGCCAAGCTTATGTCGGGAATCAAAGGAGTATCGGCTCGGGAAGCGAACGCCAAGCTCTGCCGCAGCGGCAAGGCGTTCTGGCAGGACGAATCGTTTGATCATTGGGTGCGAGATCCTGACGAGTTTGCTCGAACCAGGAAGTACATTGAAAACAACCCGGTGAAGGCTCGGCTGTGCGCCAAGCCGGAGGAATGGTGCGCGTCCAGCGCGCACAAGTAGCAATGCAACCCTTCATTCTTATGAAATATTTTGCTTCACTTCAGTTTGACAGCAATCAGCTATGGTTCTGACTTGGTGGCACAGCGACTCTTCGCTGTGCGGGGTTCGCAATCGTAGCTACAACTGAGGCTGCCGTTTGGCCTGCAAAACCACACAGCCAAGAGTGGCTGTGCCACTTGAATCCCTCCCGGAAGCCCAAAACCGCCTGAAAGGCTGGGTCACTCGTCCCTGTTCTTATGGAAAACAAAAAGGGCGTCCCGACAAAGTCGGGACGCCCTTTTGCCTTGCAACTACGCGTTCCTTCGCTTTAGTACATTCCGCCCATGCCGCCGCCGGGAGCGCCGTGACCACCGGCTCCTGCTGCAGCTTGCTTGGCGTCTTCCTTGATGTCGGCCACCAGGGCTTCGGTGGTGAGCATCAGGCCGGCGATGGAGGCTGCGTTCTGGAGAGCCAGGCGCGTAACCTTGGCTGGGTCGATTACGCCCGCCTTGATCATGTCGCCGAACTCTTCGGAGTCCGCGTTGTAGCCGAAGTTTTCGTCCTTGCTTTCACGAACGCGGTTGACGATGACTGCGCCTTCCTGTCCCGCGTTCAGTGCGATTTGGCGCAAGGGCTCTTCGAGCGCGCGCTTGACAATGTTCACGCCAATGGCTTCTTCGTCATTGAGCTTGAGTTTGTCGAGCACCGCGATGCAGCGGATGAGCGCCACACCGCCGCCGGGGACGATGCCTTCCTCGACTGCCGCGCGAGTGGCGTGCATGGCATCTTCCACGCGAGCCTTCTTTTCCTTCAGCTCGGTTTCAGTTGCCGCGCCCACCTTGATGACTGCCACGCCGCCAACCAGCTTGGCCAGGCGCTCTTGCAGCTTTTCCTTGTCGTAGTCCGAGGTGGTGTCCTCGACCTGCGTGCGGATCTGCCGGACGCGTCCTTCGATTTCGCTGGATTTCCCGGCGCCTTCGATGATGGTGCAGTTGTCCTTGTCGATGGTGACCTTCTTGGCCTTGCCAAGGTCTTCCATCTTCACGTTTTCCAGCTTGATGCCCAGATCTTCGGTGACTGCCTTGCCGCCCGTCAGTGTGGCGATGTCTTCGAGCATGGCCTTACGGCGATCTCCGAAGCCAGGGGCCTTCACGGCGGAGCACTGCAGCGTGCCGCGCAGCTTGTTCACTACCAGGGTCGCCAGGGCTTCGCCCTCAACGTCTTCGGCAATGATCAAGAGCGGTTTTCCGAGCTTGGCAATCTGTTCGAGAAGAGGCAGCAGGTCCTTCATCGAGCTGATTTTCTTTTCGTGGATCAGGATGCGCACGTCTTCCAGGACGCATTCCATGCGCTCGGGGTCCGTGACGAAGTAAGGGGAGAGGTAGCCGCGGTCGAATTGCATACCTTCGACCACTTCCAGCGTGGTTTCCATGGTGCGGGATTCTTCCACGGTGATGACGCCGTCCTTGCCGACCTTCTTCATTGCTTCGGCGATGATGCTGCCGATTTGCTTGTCGTTGTTGGCGCTGATGGTGCCGACCTGAGCGATCATGTCGCCCTTGACGTCGCGGTGCAGCTTCTTGATTTCCTCGACGCAGGCTTCCACGGCGCGTTCAATGCCGCGTTTCAGTGCGGTGGGGCTTGCGCCGGCGGCCACTGTCTTCACGCCTTCGCGGAAGATGGCCTGTGCCAGCACGGTTGCGGTGGTGGTGCCGTCGCCGGCCACGTCGGAAGTCTTGGAAGCGACTTCGCGTACCATTTGCGCGCCCATGTTCTCGAGCGGATCCTGCAGCTCGATTTCCTTCGCTACCGTCACGCCGTCCTTGGTGATGATCGGCGCGCCGAATTTCTTTTCAATCACCGCATTGCGGCCCTTGGGGCCGAGGGTGATCTTTACCGCATCCGCCAGGGCATTGACGCCCCGCAGAATCGACTGGCGCGATGCTTCTCCAGTCACGATTTGCTTAGCCATGAGTATTTCTCCTCTTCTGCGATAATTTCAATTTCCAATCTCGTATTTCAAATCTGAAACTTATTTCAAATTTGAAATTTCATATTTCAAATCTGAAAATCGTTTCAAATCTGGAATTTCAAATCTCAAATTTGAAATTTCAAATTTGAGAAGTTCCCCCATGCTGCGGCCCTGCGCCCATTGCTAAGAGCGCCCGGGGTAAGCCCTTCGCACGACACGCTCAGGGTGAACCCTTCGCCCTATCAACTCCGGGTAAACCCTTCGCACACTGCGCTCAGGGTAAAGGAAAAATTACTTCTTGCCGCCGGCAGCCTTGGCTGCGCCGGACAATTTTGCAAGGATTTCATCTTCGCGAAGAATCAGATAATCCTCGTCGTCCACTTTGATTTCGGTGCCGCTGTACTTGCCGAATAGCACGCGGTCGCCAACTTTTACGTCGAGAGGGACGCGCACGCCCTTTTCGATTTTGCCTGCGCCAGCGGCAACCACTTCGCCCTCTTGCGGCTTTTCTTTCGCCGAGTCCGGGATGATGATGCCGCCCTTGATGGATTCTTTCTCTTCAATCCGCTTGATCAGAACGCGATCATGCAGCGGAGTAACGTTTACTGACATCGTTTCGTGCCTCCGTTCAATTTAGGTGAGTCGGGATGGTCCCAGGGAAGTGTTGAGCAGATCGTTAGCACTCCTCGAAGACGAGTGCTAATATAGCAAATGGGTGGGGGATGTCAAGGATTGTGAGGGAAAAATGGTCCTCCGCGTCGTTTTTCTTATAAATGTAAAACTAATATAATCAATAACTTACGAAGTATATGAGTCCAATTGAATCATGGGTTTACGTGGCATAGGCTTCAGCCTGTGCGGTTTTAGGCCTTGCTAGGAATAACCCCACACAGGCTGAAGCCTATGCCACAAAAACCTTTGCTTCTGCGCGCCTGCTCATCAACAATAGCGGCTGCCATGGACCACTTCATCGAATTCCGCAATGTCAGCAAAGCGTTTGGCGATCATCTGGTGCTCGATGATGTCAGCTTCTTTGTCGATCACGGGGAAACCTGCGTGATCATGGGGCGCAGCGGAGTGGGCAAGTCGGTCACGCTGAAGTTGCTCCTGGGATTCTTGCACGCGGATTCCGGCCGCGTGCTGGTGGGCGGGCTGGACATCACGGATTGGGACGAAGATCAGCTCACGGAAATTCGCCGGCGCGTGACCATGGTTTTTCAATCGGGCGCGCTGTTCGATTCGCTGACGGTGGCGGAAAATATCGCATTTCCGCTGGAAACGCGAAAGGACATCAGCGAGGAGCAAAAAGAGGCGCGCGTCGCGGAGCTGGCCGAGATGCTGGAGGTCTCGCAAATTCTGGACAAGCTTCCCTCCGAGCTGAGCACGGGGACGAAGCGCTCCGTGGCCATTGCGCGCGCGCTGGCGCAGGATCCGGACGCGATTCTGTACGACGAGCCCACCACCATGGTCGATCCGTTGATGGCCGTGCATACCGGTGACCTGATCCTGCGTTTGAAGGAAAAATTTCACAAGACGTCGGTAGTCGTCACGCACGACACGCATTTAGGAAAAAAACTCGCCGACCGGATTGTTTTTCTGAACGAAGGCCGAGTGGCCTACTTTGGCCCATGGGCCGGATTCGTGGCCGCTCCCGAACCGTACTTGCGCAATTTTCTCCGCCAGGATGAACTCATCCCCGAATTAGATGTGACATCGTGAGCGAAATTACAGAGGTTGGCGGCGGCGTAAAAAATCAGCTGCGGCGCGTGATGGGCTTCTGGGACGTGCTGCTGTTTTGCATCGCCACGGTTCTGGGGCCGCGATGGATCGCGGCGGCGGCGCGCAACGGGCAATCGTCCATCAGTTTATGGATTTTGGCGGCGCTGCTGTTTTTTGTACCCACTGCCTACATCGTGGTCGAGCTATCCACGCGATTTCCGGAAGAGGGCGGGCTGTATGTGTGGACGAAAATGGCCTTCGGCGATTTTCACGGATTCGTGGCCGGTTGGACATATTGGATTTACACGGTTTTTTATTTTCCGGGGTTGCTCCTGGCCAGTGCGGCCATGTCCGCTTATGTGGGCGGGGCGCGAAGCGCCTGGATGGCGGAGAGTCGCCCATTTTTGCTGTGGGGATCGCTGGCCATGCTGGTGGTGGCGGTGTGGCTGAATATCATTGGGCTGCAGATTGGCAAGTGGCTACAGAACGCAGGCGGAGTGGGCACTTATCTTCCGCTGATGATGATTGTGGGCGTGGCGCTGCTCTTGCGGTTCCGTTACGGGTTGGTGACGCACTTTAGCTGGGCGGCAATGATGCCGCACTGGAATTGGGACACCGTAAATTTCTGGCCGCAGCTTGCCTTTGCGTTCGCGGGACTAGAACTGGTTTCGGCCATGAGCGAGGAAGTAAAAAATCCGCAGCGCACATTTCCGCGCGCGATTTTTGCTTCGGGCGCGCTGATCGCGCTGATGTACATTGCGGGCACGGTGGCTGTGTTGATGATGCTGCCGAGCGAGGCCGTCGATCCGAAAAGCGGCGTGTTTCAGGCCATCACCGAAGGCTCGACGCTGTTGGGGATGGCGTCGCTGGGCGTGATTGCCGCGCTGCTGGTGACGGTCGGGAACGCCGGCGGCGTGGGTTCAACGGTGGCGGGAGTTGCGCGCATTCCGTTTATCGTGGGCATCGACCGCTACTTGCCGGCGGCCTTCGGAAAAATTCATCCGCGGTGGAAGACGCCCTACATTTCGATCTTGGTGCAGGCATGCGTATCGGGCCTGATTTTGCTGGTGGCGCAGATCAATGAAAATACGCGCGGGGCCTACCAGATTTTGGTGGACGCCGCGACCATTCTTTATTTCATTCCGTTCATTTACATGTATGCCGCGGCCATCAAGCTTTACGCGCTCCCGGACCGCCGCGAAAACCGCTCGGCCGTTTTGATTCCGGGCGGAAGAGTGGGAGTTTGTGTTGCGGGAGGCTTGGGGCTGCTGGTTGTGGGAGTTGGGATTGTATTGTCTTTTATTCCGCCGGGGGATAGCTCCAGCAAAGTATTGTTTGAAACGAAACTGGTGGCGGGGACGGTGCTGTCGGTGTTGCTTGGTTTGATTTTGTATTATCGCGGGGCGAGACAGCGCGAAAAGTAGCACAGCCAGGAGTGGCTGTGCTACTTAAGGGCACCCCTCGGCATTCAATTCATCCAGTTTTACTTTGGCTTCCGCATTTCCTTTTTTTGCGGCTGAAGCCAGCAGAATTCTTCCTTGATCGCAATTTTTTTCCACACCGTCTCCGTAAATGTACAGGTCGGCCAAAGTAACCTCCGCGGTGGTGTTTCCCTTGGCAGCGGCGGCGCGCAACAGGCGCACGGCAGAGGAAGTGTCGCGATTGCCATTGTCACCGTTCAACTGCGCCAGGGCGGCCGCCAAATCCGATTCGCCGCCGTCGGAAGTTCGTGCAGCGGGGCGTGTGCCTCCGTTTTCCGGAGCTTGCGCGGCGTTCCCCGAAACGGCCGCGGTCTTTGAAGGATTCTCATTTGGGCGGGCTGCAACGGGAGCTTCCGCAGATGGTGACGATGTCGCGCTTTCAGGGGACGGTTGAGCGTCGCTCGTTTCCGCTAACGGAGCGGTAGAAGGCTCCGATGTAATTGGCGGGCTTGCCTGAGAATTGAGTTCCGTCACAGGCCTGGCAACCGATTTGAATTCCGTTTTCCCCACATAGATACCGATCAGAAAGGCCGTGATTGCGATTGTGGCAGTCAGTATCCCGAACGTGGCCAAGAAGAGCATCGGAGTTGGCCACGGAGATGGGACAATCGATTCGCGGGGTAATTCTTGGGGCGCCGGGGTAATCGCCAAGACAGACGGGGCGCTAAAGATATTACGAGTCGCCGGGGCCGAAGCTGCTGCAACAATGTTCGCCGCCGGCTCAGTGGGCTTTTCGCCATTGGTATTCGCCGGGCGTACCGGTTTTGCCACGGGCGCCGTGCGAGATTGATTGGTCCAATTGCTCAGGTATTCCAGGGCGCCGACGGAGAGGGATGTGAATTTCATTCCGCAAACCGTTCCCATCTCGTTGGTCCAGACAACTTCTCCAGCACCTTCGATGCGGCTATGGCCGCGCAAGGAGAGTAGAAATTTTATTTTTTCTGCAGGCTGGACGGGCGCGACGGCGTGAAAGGAAAGGCCGCCGTCGGAAACATCCAGCACCAGGCCACCATTTTCCGGGCCCATGCCAATATAGGCAATCTCCACGAGTTTGGTTCGTGGACCTGTGCGGCGTTCCGCCGCCTTCGTCGATGATTCACTCGTTTGCAATGACAATCCTATTTCCGGCCGAAGTCTGCGCAAATTATTTTTTTCCTGGCAGTGCTGCCGCAAATGTTTTTTCATGAACCATCTGCGGCGCAAACTGCCGTGTCCACTATCGTGCGGGAAACAGGAGGCGTCAAAGGTGAAAGCAAATCGATATGTCCGAAAAGTATATTCGGCGAATTCCGGAGGTGCGACGGTCCCCTGAAATATTGGGACCAATGCCGGTCGCAAGTGTGCGCGTCCTGCACTTTCCGAAGTCCCGGAGGGACGATATATCGTAGCCCACCGTGAAGCGGTGGGAACGCGAGTGGAAAATTAACCAAGCCCCGGAGGGGCAACACACGCATAACCGTGTTGCGCCCCTCCGGGGCTTTCATCCGCCGATGCAGCGCCCCCACCGTTTCACGGTGGGCTACGATGTGTCGTCCCTCCGGGACTGAACCCGTACATCAATGACGCTCAACTGAAATCGCTGTTCAGCAAAACGCAACATTGAAATTAAACGAGGTACAATGCGGTTTGTGCTGGGATTTGTGGCAGGAATACAACTTACATGAAGCGCGTAACACTTACATTCGACAATGGTCCCACGCCGGGAATTACCGAAGGCGTGCTTGAACTTTTATCGGCTCGCGGGATTGCGGCTATTTTTTTCGTGGTGGGCCAAAAACTCGCGGGGCCGGGCGGTCAGGCGCTGGCCACGAGGGCTCGCTCGGAAGGCCACCTGATTGGCAATCATTCCTACACGCATAGTGTGCCACTGGGCGAGAAACCCGACGCGGATATTGCGCGGCGAGAGATTGAGGAAACGCAGGATTTGATCGGTGGCCTATCCAACGCCGACAAGCTCTTTCGTCCAATGGGCGGAGGAGGTGTGATTGGTCCTCACCTGTTAAGCCCCGCGGCGCTGCAAATTTTGCGGGCGGGAAAATATACCTGTGTGTTGTGGTCCAGCGTGCCCGGAGACTGGAAGGATCAGCAGGGCTGGGTGGATCGCTGCGTTGCGGACGTTGCCTCGCGCGATTGGACTGTAGTGGTCTTGCACGATGTAGAAAATGCCGCTTTACCACGGCTACCTGAATTTCTTGACCGGTTGAATTCCATGGGCGTCGAGTTTCGCCAGGATTTCCCCGGCGACGTCGTAATCGTGCGTGCTGGTGAATTGGTCAATTCACAGGCATCGAAAATCGTGGCCTGAAGCAAGAGGCCGCCCACGGTGGGGCGGCCTCGACGTTCGATGCTGTTAATAACTGGTCAGCGATCTCTACTTCGAGGCGTGCTCGCCCATATCATTTCGAATGATCTTCCCGCCCTTCATCACAAACTTCACATGTTGAAGTTCGGTGATGTCGGCAAGTGGATCGCCCGAAACCGCAACCAGGTCGGCATACTTTCCTTTGTCGATGGATCCGATTTGGTCCTGCCATCCGAGCGCTTCGGCATTCACGGTGGTGGCCGCCTGGATTGCCCGCACAGGCGTCAATCCGCCGTACTTCACGAGCATCTCAAAATCCAGCGCCTGCGTGCCATGCACGTAGGTTGAGCCGTCGGCGCCGCTGCCGAACATGATTTTCATTCCCTTGGTGGCGTTTGCCACTTGAACGGCATGCTCGAAAATGGGAATGATGGAGTATTTTCCACCGGTGCTTTTGGCATCGTTATCGCCAATGTACGGCTCGATGTAACGCTGCAGGGTGGGGTCGTAGTACAGGCCCTTGGCGACAATCATGTTGGCCTGTTCCTGGTCCAATTCGAATGCGTGTTCGATGGTGTCGCATCCCGCGATGATGGAGAACTTCTCTCCATCGCCACCATAAACATGGCAACCCGTTTTCTTGCCCATGCGGTGGGCTTCGTCGATGATTGCTTGCAAAACGGGCAACGGATACTCCAAGACATATATGCCCTGTCCCGTGGGGCTGAACGAATATGCGCCTGTCGGGTACAGCTTGATCCAGTCAGCGCCGTGGGCGATCTGGTCGCGCACGGCGGCGCGCCCTTCCTCGGCTGTGCGGATCACGGCGGCATCCAGCGGATTGTCGGGTTTGGCGGGATCGGCAGGCTTGTCCCCCCAAACAATGCCCCGCGTGGAAACCTGGTAGCGCGGCCCATCGATGCGGCCTTCGTTGATGGCGTTGCGGATGGCCACATCGCCGTATCCGTTGCCGTGAGTGGTCATATCGCGCGCGGTGGTGAATCCGGCCCGGAGATCGTTGGCCGCGTTCTGCGCGGCGATCAACATGTAATCTTCCGTCGTGCCGCCGGGCTTGCGAGTGTTGAACATGTGCGTATGCCCATCGATCAATCCAGGCAGCACCGTGGCGCGGCTAAGGTCGATCACTTCGGCACCGGCTGGAATCTTGACTTGCGAGGCAGGTCCGACATCGGTGATGCGCTCGCCCATCAGAAGGATTACTTGATTGGCGAGCATCTGACCATTCTTGCTGTCGAACATATGGCCGGCTCGAATCGCGACGAGGCGTGGCGCCGGCGCGCATAGTTCGACGCCGCCGTCGGATCCAACGCAGGGCTCAGGCCCAGCGCCGCGCCAGGGCTTATCAGGGCGCTTTGTCTGGGCGGAAAGGCCGGTTGCACTCAGTAATACCGCACATGTTGCTACCAACAAAATTTTGCTTCGCATTGCCCAGCCTCCTGGCCAGTCCTGGCGCATGAACCCACGCGTTCGGACGGCACGAACATCCATATTAACTGTGAATTGTTTTGTAGCTCTAGCGTGGGCACACTTATACACCAGCCGGTCCTCCGGTAGAACTGAATTTTTTTCCGTGAGCTAGGCAGTTTGCCGGGCTGGTTTCCGAAATTTCAATACTTGGGGTACTTTTTCTATTTGCAGCATGCAGCATTTCGAGGGGGATTCATATGAATAGGCATCTTGTGCGTCCAGCAATCGCAATGATTCTGGCGATCTTGCTCCTGCCGTGGCCCGCATTCGCGCAGGAACAGGCGGCGGGCGGGCAGCCGCTGCCCGCGCAGCCGCGAAGTGTGGACTTGAAGCTGGACTATTCCGTGGAGCGCAAGTGGTTTCCGAATATCGCCACTCCATACACGCCCATGAATTGGTCCGAGCCGTCCCTGACCAATTCGCCGCGCATCGAGCAGCTGATCCATGGCGGCAAACTGATGCTGAGTTTGCAGGACGCCATTTCGCTGGCCCTGGAAAACAATCTGGCTATCAACGTGGAGCGCTACGCGCCCTGGCTGGACGAGGTGAGTTTGCTGCGCGCCAGATCGGGGATCAACGGCCTGGTTCCATTCGATCCCACGCTGACCAGCAGCCTCAACCTGCAGGATTCGGCTTCGCCGCTCAACAATCCTTTGTTTGCCGGAATCATTCCCACTGGTACTGCGGCCGCCGTGGCACAGGCTCCCATCGCGCTTGTGCAGCACATCGCCAACGTAAATTTTCAATACAACCAGTATTTTCCGACCGGCACTCAGTTTCAGGCGGGCATGACCAACAGCCGCACTTCCACCAATTTTGGGGCCTTCGATTTGTACAATCCCTTTGTGCAATCGGCGCTGAACGTGACCGTCACGCAGCCGCTGCTTCGCGGTTTCGGTGTGCTCCCCAATACGCGCCTGATCATCGAGGCCAAGCGCAATCTCAAAGTAGGTCTGTCACAGCTGGAGCAGCAGATCATGGCCACCACTGCGCAGGTGTCCAACGATTACTGGGAGCTGGTGTTCGCGCGCGAAAACGTGAAAGTGGAGCAGGCCGCGCTGGGAGTTTCGCAGCAACTCTTCGATGAGAATTCCATGCGACTTCAGATTGGCACGCTCTCTTCGCTGGATGTGCTGACGGCGCAATCGCAAGTGGCCTCCGACAGGCAGGCGCTGGTGCAGGCGCAATCCGTGCAATTGCAGGATGAAACCACTCTGCTCAACGACATTACAGCGAATCCGCTGGACGCTCATCTGCTGGGCGCGGAGATTATTCCCACCACGCTGATTTCAACTCCGACCACGGGTGAAAATGTGCAGATCGAAGACGCTGTGAAAGAGGCCTGGCAGAAGCGCCCCGAGTTGAAGCAGGCTTCTCTGAGTTTGGAAAATGCAGGGACCGACGTGAAAGCCACCAAGAATGAACTGCTGCCAACGCTCAATGTGTTTGGCGAATACACCGCCAGCGGGTTGGGCGGAGTCCAGACTGTCACGACCACGTCGGGGACGGTCGTCTTCCCAGGAGGAGCGCCGGCGGATTTGAGCCGCGTGTTCGGCGGCAACTATTCGACGTTCGAGGGTGGAATTAATTTGACGCTGCCGGTTCGCAATCGCGCGGCGCAAGCGGACAACGCGCAGGCGCTGCTGAACGAGCGCCAGCAAAAAGCGCAGTACCGCCAGGAGCAGAACACCATCTTCGTCAGCGTGCGAAATGCGCTCATCGCCATGCGCGAAGACCGCGCCTCGCTGGCCGCCGCCGAGGAAGCCAAAAGACTGGCCGAGCAAACGCTGCGGGAGGAGCAGGAAAAATACCGCCTCGGCGCATCGACCAGCTACAACGTGGTGCTGCGCTCGCGCGACGTCACCGCCGCCGAGGGCACGGAACTGCGCGACCGAATCAACCTGCTCGAAGATGAATTGAAATTCAATCAAGCCATGGGCCGCACGCTGGAAGTGAATCAGATCACGTTGAATGATGCGCTAAAGCATTAGAGGATGTGCATAGAACGTCTACTTGTCATTATTCGCGTGCGCAGCCCTTAATTCTGCAACTAGACGTCCTTCAGTAGGAAAGAACACGATCAAACGGTGCATCATCTCCTCTTTTGTATATTCCCTTGCCCGAATTTAATAGAGAAGTACAATGTCGGCTAGTTAACCGGGAGTATTGACATTCTGGAGCTTTCAGCATGGTCCATTACAGCCGAGCGCTCATTGCACTTCCCCTGGCGTTGCTATTTTGGGGAAGTGGCCTTCCCGCAGCGCAGGGACCTATGGGCCAAGCCCATTTGATGTTTTTGTCACAAAGCAAAGCAAACCCGCAGGACCGCGTTACTTCCCAGCAGTCTATTACAGTTGAGGCGCACCTTACTCCGGAAGAAAAGGAGGAAGGTGAGCTGAATGACCTTTATCAGCCCGTATATTCTCAACAGAAGCACGACTGTGAGGGAGCGATTGAGAAATACATAACCGTCGTGATTCCGGGGGCCGAGCGCGCAAAGTTCGCTGTACCGAAAAATAAGTTTCTCTTCCTTGCCTACCGGGGCATAGCTGACTGCGAAATGGAACTGAAACAGTACATTAAGGCTGAAGAGACCTATCAGAAGCTCTTCGATTACTTACCCGTGTGGCCTGGAACTGACGATTCCGATTATCCGATCACTTTTCGTTCACTTGGTTTGGCGCGTATGGCGCAGGAGAAATGGCAAGATTCCGAACTGCCATTGCAGAAATCCGTTTCGATATTTGACGACCAGATCGATCGCGCTAGCAAGTCAGACACGGATTTTGTGAGGAACGAAATGGCAAATGACTATCGAATGTCGCAGGACTCGGCAATGTATCTGCTAGCAGTGGTGTATTTTCGCGAAAAACGAAATGCTGAAGCGCTTCAATTACTCGAGCGAGCTTACACCCAAGCCACCCAATTTCACGCGCCAGCCCCAATAGTAAAAAAAATCGTTGATGTCGGTTTAACCGTTTCCGTTGGGTCGGGGGATCTTTCATCGGGTCTCACTTGGTCCAAGCGGGCCCTAGGTATGAATTGAAAGTTGGTTGACTGAATTGGGGCGAGCTTACCCTCCTAAAATCCTTCTTCGATCAACTTTGCGATACTGAGGCGCGAGACTGGGGATTCCTCGCGCGCTTCCAGGATGCGGTCGACATGTTTTGCGAGGATGTCGCACTCCACGTTTACGGGATCGCCTAATTTTAGGGCTGACAAATTTGTGTGCTCATAGGTGTAGGGGATGATGGCGGTTTCCACGATGCCGTCGTGCCAGGCGGCCACCGTGAGGCTGATGCCATCCAGCGCGATGGAGCCTTTCATGGCCATGTAGCGCGCCAGTTCGTGGGGGATTTCAACGCCGAACCACCAGTTCGCGCCTTCCGGTTCCAGGCGCGCGACGCGGCCGATTCCGTCCACGTGGCCTTGCACGAAGTGGCCGCCGAGTTCCTTCACTGCGGTCAGCGGGCGCTCCAGGTTGACGCGCGTGCCGGGTTTTAATTTGCCGAGGCTAGTGCGGCGCAGCGTTTCGCCGGAAAGATCGGCGGCAAAAGTTGTGCCGGAGATATCGATGGCCGTGAGGCAGCAGCCGTTGACGGCGATGCTGCCGGATTTTTCGAGACCGACGATGAGCGGCCCTGCGTCCACCCGGATGCTCGCGCCGATTTGATCGGCGCGAGCACCGCCCGCGTCAGGGCGAGCGCCGACGTCGCACAGCTCTACCAATTCGATCGTGCCTACGTATTCAATGAGTCCGGTAAACATCGCGAAGATACCCCTCGATGGCGACATCCGGTCCAAACTGCGCGGTGGTGACGTTTCGCAATTCCTGCACAGCGCCAAGACACGCGGGCGATTCGGGCGTTCCTGATTGTTTCCCGGCAGGCCCGGCAATTTTGGGGGCGAGGAACACGCGCATCTTATCCACAATCTCCGCGGCCAGGGCAGCGGAATTTAGAATTGCGCCCGCTTCGAGCAGCAAGCTGGTCATTTCGCGGCGACCAAGTTCTGCGATGGCTTCGCTGAGAGCAGGCTTTGAGCCGCGCCCCGCGAGGCGCACGACTTCGACTCCGGCGCTGTGCAGGGCGCGGGCTTTGGGTGAATCTTCTTTTGCGCGCGTGAAGACCAGCACGTCGCTGTCCGCCGAGCGCACCAACTTGGAGCGCAGCGGCAGGCGCAGGCGCGAATCCATCACCACGCGCAGCAATTTGCGGCGGCGCGGCAGGCCCGTGCGGTCCGTGAGAAGCGGATCGTCCGTGAGGACTGTACCGATTCCTGTGAGCAGGGCGTCCGAGGCGTGGCGCATGAGCTGCACTTCGGCGCGCGATTCTGGCGACGAAATCCAGCGGTCTTTCAATGGAACGCGCGCGCCCTTAAGCGTGCCTTTTTTCGCGGAATGCAGCACAAGCTGGCCATCCAGGGTCAGCGCGGACTTCAGCGTCACCAATGGTTCGCGCGAAACAATCCAACGCGCGAATGCTTCATTCAGGCGGCGCGCTTCTGCCTCGCGCAAACCCACGCTGACTTCGATTCCCGCCGCGCGCAATTGCTGGAAGCCGTGCCCGGCCACAGCCGGATTGGGGTCCGCCATCGCGGCGACAACTCTTGAGACGCCCGCAGCGATCAGCGCTTGCGTGCATGGCCCGGTGCGTCCAGTGTGGCAGCATGGTTCAAGGTTGACATAAAGTGTTGCGCCCCGCGCGGATTCTCCCGCAGCATCGAGAGCCACAATTTCCGCATGGCGCTTGCCGTCATAGGTGTGAAAACCTTCGCCCACAACGCGACCATTGCGCACAAGAACTGCGCCGACCAGCGGGTTGGGACTGGCGAGTGCGACGCCGCGAGCCGCCAATTCAAGGGCACGATCCATGAACACAGCATCAGCGGCAATTGTAGAAGCGCTGCTCGATAATGCAGATGCGTTCATCTTTTTGCCTCGAATTGCGCCCTCGTCCTTTCTTTGTGTTCTCTGTGCCCTCTGTGTTAAATCTTCTTTTCCCGGGCGCACAAAAAAGATTTAACACAGAGGGCACAGAGAAATTCAGAAAGACCGCAAGCTTGCTCGCTCAATCGAAAAGCGAAGAAACGAAAGTTTCGGCATCGAACGGCACCAGGTCTTCCATCGATTCACCGGTGCCAACGTACTGCACGGGCAGGCCCAGCTCGCGCGTGATGGCCACCACGATGCCACCCTTGGCCGTGCCATCCAGCTTGGTCAGCACAATTCCAGTGACACCAGCAGTGGCCGTAAATTCGCGCGCCTGCGAAAGTCCATTCTGTCCGGTGGTGGCGTCCATCACCAGCAACACTTCATGTGGCGCGCCGGGAATTATTTTTCCGGCCGTGCGTTTCATTTTGTCCAGTTCGGCCATCAGGTTCATTTTATTGTGCAGGCGTCCCGCGGTGTCCACGATGACCACGTCGGCATTGCGCGAGCGCGCCGAAGACAACGCGTCATAGACTACCGCAGCGGGATCGCCGCCGGATTTCGTCTTCACGATTTCCGAGCCGGTGCGCGCGGCCCACACGCCCAGCTGCTCGATGGCGGCGGCGCGAAACGTGTCGCCCGCAGCCAGCACTACATTTTTTCCGTCCTGGTGCAATCGATGCGCGAGTTTTCCTATGGTGGTCGTTTTTCCCGTGCCATTCACGCCGACCACAAAAATGACTCGAGGGCGCGACTCGGGCGCGGCTGCCGACGTCCCCTCGGATTTGCCGGCGGGCGACGGGACGATGCGCAAAGCATACAGGAGCTGATTTTTCAATTCCGCCTTCAGATCGCTGGCGCTGCCCAGGGCATTGCGTTCCAATTTCTGGCGCACGGCTTCCAGAATCTGATGAGTGGTGCGCGGGCCGAGGTCGGCAGCCAGCAATGCGTTCTCCAGTTTGCTGAGCAGCTGGGGATCGATTTTCTTTTCGCCGGAGATCAGGTCTTCGACCTTGGCGGCAATCTGCGTGCGCGTCTTGGTGATGGACTGCTTCAGGCGGTCGAGCAGCGACCCGCCCTCTTTGGGTTTATTCTGGTCGTCCTCTTTTTTGCTGAAGATGGAGAACATAAATGTTTCGCAACGCGGCGTTGCCGGGAGTTCGGCGGCGAAACTATTATTCTAACAGAAGAAAACCTATAGGTACGCCGCACTGGTCGCCTGATATGGAAAGCGCTCTGACAGATGACGGGCGTGTGTCGCCCCTCCGAGTGTGCGTGAGAACTTCGACCTGCACGAGGCCAGCGGCTAAAGCCTAGTTGATTCTACATGCGTTACGGCACGGCTGAAGAGGTTGCGGAAAAAGTACTTTTTTGTCATCCCGAGCGAAGCGAGGGATCTGCTTTTCTTGTCGGCTTGCAAGAAACAGCAGATTCCTCGGGCAAACTCCGCCCTTCGGAATGACATGATGCGAGTTTTTCCGCAGCCTGTGATGCGGTGCCCTACAAAGGTGTGACAGCTCTCACGCACACTCGGAGGGGCGGCATACGCTACTGAAACATTCGAGAGCACCCACCACGGGAAAGCTTGCCAACGGCAAACGCGACACCCTTGATGTATGATGGCGCGCAATGTCTGGGCCGGGGCGGAGTCGGCCCAGCTAACCAAATCAATCCACAGAGGTGCGCGATGATTTCATTTCGATTGAGGACTGGGCTCGCGGTTTTATTGGTTCTAGGTTTTTCCGCCGCTGGTTCCTGGGCGCAGATGGTGTCGAAGACGGACGCCGATACGGCCGCAATTAAACAATGCGTGGCCAAGTGGGAAGATGCCTGGAACCGGCACGACGCGCACGCCACGGCCGTGGCATACGTGGAAGATGGAGATTTCTCCAGCACAACCGGCGTGCCCAGCCACGGCTGGAAGGAACTGGAAGCGCACTACAACGAAATTTTCACCACGTTTTTGAAGGACGCGCAGCGAACCGACACCGTGAGAAGCATTCGCTTTCTGACCCCAGAAATTGCCTCGGTGGACATCGACTGGCAAATGACCGGCGCAAGAACGCGCGACGGCAAGGACGCCCCCAATCGCAAAGGCCTGCTTAACTGGGTGGTGACCAAACACAACGGCCAGTGGATGATTACGATCTACCACGAGTCGGCGTTCTAACTGCATTTTGTGGCATAGGCTTCAGCCTGTGCGCGTTTAGTCCTTGCTAGGATTAACCCCGCACAGGCTGAAGCCTATGCCACATTTTTTTCAAGAACTAATCCCCACAACTCCCGATGGCGGTGCAGGATGAACGCCAAGCATGTGGTTTATTTAATGCCGATGAGAAAATTCCGCAGCGCCGGCTAGGCACCGGCGCCACGGAACTCAGCGAAAAACCACTTGGGAAATAGCTCCTGGCGACGATGGCATGCCGCTCACCCGCCCGGATTTTTTTACGGCAACACTACGGGACGACGACGTTAACCGAGGTCCCCCAGTTCGCGTTACCATCCCTGGTTCCGCCGCAGGTGGCGAGCGTCAGGGTAAACGCAGACCCCTTGCAGTTCGGGTACTGGATGTAGTTGGTGGCGAAATAGATCGAACCGCCAGACCACGGCAGGAAGATGGCGTTGTTATAGTCTCCCCAGCGAGGTTGCGTGGCGCCTGGATAACCTAGATATTCAGTAAAGCCGTCTTGAGGCGCTTCACCAAGATCTACGATGTTAATTTCGGATTCCAGCAAATCGCCGGAAGCGCTCGTGAGCCGACCGTAGGCGCTGCTTGGGTAAAAGCCACCATGATCCGCTCCCCAAGGCCCGCCGTTGCCTGACAGAGTGAAATCCATGATGGCTTTACCGTCTCCGCCATCCTGTTCAGGAAAACCGCCTGCTGCCATAGCCGGGAATTCCAAGTCTTCATGCCTGGGCGAAACATAGCCTTGGCTCGTGAGTGAGAAGAAACCGAAATTGTCGAAAGTGTCGGTGTTGACGACCCAATACGCGGCTCCCTGGTGCACTTCCGGGACTGGCGACCACCAGAACGTTTGCCCAATAGCAGTGGAAACGGCGCCCCACAGCTGGCCCTGAGCCTGCGAGACTTGAGTAAATCCGTCGCCGTTGGTTGCTATTCCACCCTCTGGGCAACTGGCGGGCGGAGTGGTGGCCGGCGCAATTGCCACACTGAAACCGGCAGCTCCGCATTCGTCGCCCAGTGGGATCGGTCCCTTTTTTTGCGCTGCCAGGAATCCTTCGCCGTAGTAATAGTTCACACCGGAGAAGAGTTGTCCGCCGAATTTTATACTCCCGCATGAAAAGCAGAACGGGGAGTTGAGATTGCCAAGGCCCTTCCAATCGAAGACTGCAAAACGGGTGTCACCCTGGGCATAAAAATCGAGAGAACCGAGCATGAATCCGGAGCCTCCATAACTGTTGTCATACTGGGTAGGGTCGGGGGGCATCGCCGGGATGTCTTGATACCAGCATGTCAAACCGGGGAGGTGATGCGTATTATCCGAAAAACAAGTTCCATCCGGTGTGGCCAGGAGACCCATGTTTTCGATAGCTACGTTGAAGAAAGGGTTTGGCCATCCACCCGGCAGTGTGGTGGGTCTACCCTGTTCGAGCGCATCCTTGTCAAACGCGAATTGCTGTGAACCGTTGAAAGCGCCGCCACCCAAGCCCGGCCCATTGAGTGGGAATTCGTCATAGAACATCAGGAAAGCGTCTCGAGTGACTGCTATCTTTGTGAAGTCATTCAGCAGGTAGGGGTACCCGGGTTCGGCTGGGTTGTAATCCGCATTCACGAAATAGACATTGTAGGGGCCATACGGATCTGAGCCTTCCGTCACGGCAATCCCTTCATAGCAGCCATTGGCGATGGGAGCAAAGCACCCGGAAAACGCGCCGCCACTTGCCTCCGTGGACGCAGAAACAAATTCCGTGAAGAACCAGTGTCCGCCGTTGTCGTAGTCGTAGAGGCAGGAGATGTCCCCACCACTGCTCCAGCCTCTGCCCGTGAGACCCATAATGGTGTCGAGTGGGATGACCGATGATTTCCGCTGCAAGGAAGTGTTGAAAATAAGAATCTCGCCAAGATTGTTGGTCTCGACCACGTACCCATTCCCAGCACATAGGCCTTGGTCGGGGGGTTCAATGTCCTGCCCCAACACGTTGGTAACTTGCGTGGCGCTATCAACCGCATTCAAACCCTTGACTCCGTAGGCACCGCCCGAAGACAACTGAATGACGTCGCAGCCAGGTCCCAGCGGCTCGCAGCTAACTGTGGGGGGCGCAGGATCGGGGGCGCCTGGGCGCGGGGGAACTGGTGACGGCAAGGCTTTTGGGCCACGCGGCAAAATCGCAGCCTGCGCTAGTGGCGTGGCGGTCAAAGGAGCAGCGGTCAAAGGAGCGGCAACTGCTGGATCACTCGATGAAATAGAATTCGTGGACGGTGAGAAAAAAGGTCCTGTGAGCAACGAACAGCCTTTGGCACAACCCGTGGCTGCCGGGCCGACAAATGTTGGAGCATTTTCGCCTAAACTTGCCGATTTAATGTTGGCTGGAATGGATTGAGCGTTGGTTTGAGACGGAATGGCCAGCGCGGCGAAAATCGCCGCCGCTATGAACAAATTTAGAAATCGGGTTTTCATTTTGTCTCCTGTCGGCGAGTGAATTAACTTTGGCAAAAAAACGTGGCAAGCGGGGAATGTATATTTCACCAAAAGGATCAGGTCAAGTTAATTCATTGATTATCTGCGCTAGGTCTGGCCACGATGCACTCGTCAGCAAGGTCCTGTACGTACTGGAACTATTGCGCTGGGGTCTCAAAATGCGGGTGCAATTTCCGAATTCCATCGGCCCGCGCTTGCAAATCCACGATGTGGCTTTTCAAAATGCGGCGTGAGGGACGCACATTGGATTTTTCGCAATGCGCTTCGCAAAAGTGGAAATTAAAAACCAATCCAAGATTTGGCTGCGGGATTTTCTAAGGAGTAACTAAAGATGCCGGTTAAATAAATCAAACTTCGACGAGGACGGCGCTGAGGCGGATTTTTCCGGCCTTAACCACGCGTTCGAGTGCTTGCACAACCGCGGGATCGAATTTGGTGCTGACCAGGGCGAGGATGCGGTTCATGGCGAATTCCAGGTCCATGGCGGATTGATAGGGGCGGTTGGTGGTCATGGCGTCCAGCGTATCGGCAACAGAAATGATGCGCGCCATCAAGGGAATGTCGTCGCCTTTCAAACCATGCGGATAGCCGCCGCCATCCATGTGTTCGTGATGCAGCTCGATGCCCGGCAGCATTTCCTTAAGCTGCGCGACAGGGCGCATGATGTTCGCGCCTTTCAGCGGATGTTGTTTCATCAGAGTGAATTCTTCTGTGGTCAGTGCGCCGGGCTTTTTGAGCACGCGATCGTCCACGCCAATTTTTCCTACGTCGTGCAGCAGCGCTGAAATCCTGATCTTTTCCAGTTCCACCGCGGGCATTCCCAACTGTTGCGCAATCAGGATGGAATACTTGGCCACGCGCCCGGAATGGCCGCGAGTATAGGGATCTTTTTCGTCGATGGCCGCGGCCAGCATGCGGATGGAGCCGAGGAACAGATCGTGGTTCTGATCGGCGGCCTGCCGCAGCTGCACGACAAACTCTTCGATGTCCCCGGCCATGTGGTTAAAGGTTTCGGCCAGCTCGCTGATTTCCGCCGCGCCTTGCACGGGCGTTCGCTGGTGGAATTCACCGCGGCTGATGGCCAGCGTGGAAGCGGCCAGCGCGCGGATGGGCGTGCTGATGCCCACCGCAAAAAAATATCCCAGAATCAGCGCCGCAAACGTAACCACGACTACGAACTTGAGGGCTTGCGCGTTGAGTTCCTTGACTCCGGCATCCTCGCGCGCCTTGTCCAGGCCGCGCGTCGCCACCACTGCCCAATTCAAATCCGGGATGGTGCTATAGGTGCCGACCATCTCCTCTCTGTTTCCATCATCCGTGGTTTCATAGCGGCGAAGAGTTTCCGTAGTGCGCAGCCCTTTTGGCAGTTCCGTAACTTGCATGACCACGGGCGAGCTGGGCTTGGCATCCGAGCCGGGCACGAACTGGCGCATGTCCGGATGAGCCACGATGTGCCCGCTATGATCCACTACGAACACCACGCGGCCGCGCACGCTGGTTTCCTGCAGCCGCCGGAGAATGCCGTCCAGAGATACCACTGCCGCCAGCATTCCAGAAAATTGATCGTTCACCTGTAGCGGCACGGCCATCACGAAGGCGGGGCGGTTCTCGGGGCCGATGGCCAGCGGGTCGCTGCGAAACACCAGCGATTGCATGGTGGTGGAGAAGGCCCGCTGCAAAGCCTTGGAAACGAATGGATCTGAATTGGCCTGAAAATTGCCGGCGCCGCTGCCCTTGGCTTCCTTGCCGACCGCCGTCAAATACAAGATGTTGGGATTGCTGGCCACAAAATTTTCCAGTACGCGGGACACTTGCGGAGCGCTCTGCGGGTTATCGACCTTGTCGATCAGGCCCGTGAGCGCCAGGATTTGCCTTTCGCTGATGAGCTGCTGATAGAGGTTTCCGTCAAACTGCTGGATTTCTTCACCCAGGGAGCGGGTGACTTCGGTTTGCTGGACGCTTTCGGTGTCGGTTAGCTTTCCCTGGCTAAGTTGCAGAACCTGACGGTGATAGAGGCCGAGGGGCAGTACGCTGACGAGCAGCATTGCGCCCAATACCAGCCAAAGAATCCTGGGCCGGTGGAAGATCGCCGATTTCAGTTCGTCGAGGTCCATGCTGGGGAAAGTCCTGCTCAAGCTATCTTACGACTTTGGGAGGGTCGACAGAAGAGAGGAAACCCGCGCTGCTACGCATCAATTAAGGGGGTAGGTGGCAGGGGGAGGAAGTGTGCCTGAGAACTTGGTATTTATTTATGTGGCACCCGCCTTTAGGCGGGCATCTGCTCGGCTCTAAAGTGCCCGCCTGAAGGCGGGCACTACGCAAACCTCGCGCAGAGGGGTTCTCAGGCACAGTCCAAGGACGCGAGCAACTACTCTTGCTTCAGGCGGCGCTCCATCAGGTCGCGAATGGCATCGCGTGTCACGCGGCCCTCGGTCAGGACCGAATGGACTTGTTCCGTTATGGGCATTTCGATTGCCGCACGGCGGGCCAGCTCCAGCGTGGCTGCGGCGCTCCCAACGCCCTCGGCGACGTGGCGGGTTGCGCCCAGAATTTCCCGCAGCTCGCGCCCCTTGCCAAGTTGAATGCCCACAGAACGGTTTCGGCTGAGTTCGCCAGTGGCTGTGAGGATGAGGTCGCCGACCCCGGCGAGGCCGGCAAGCGTTTCGCGGCGGCCGCCCAATGCCACGGCAAGTCGCGTCATTTCGGCCAGGCCTCGCGTGACCAGCGCGGCCACTGCGTTGCTGCCCAGTTCGAGACCCGCGCAGATGCCTGCGGCGATGGCGATGACATTTTTCACCGCGCCGGCAATTTCCGCGCCGAGCACATCGTCGTTGGTGTAGAGACGGAATCGCGGGCCGGAAAATTCCTCTTGAACTTCAGAGGCCACACTGGCATCCGCCGAGGCCAGAACCACTGCGGTGGGATCTCCGGCGGCAACTTCCCGCGCGAAACTGGGGCCGGAAAGAACAGCGACGCGCGCGGACGGTCCCAGCGACATTTCTTGGGCGATCACTTCGCTGATGCGCGCGTGCGTGGCGGGCTCGAGACCCTTGGTGGCGCTGACGAAAATTGCGCCGGGCGTGCAGAGCGGCCGCATGGCGCGATAAATCTCTCGCGCGTGCGCTGACGGCATCACGCCCAGCACGATCTCGGCTCCAGCGAGCGCGTCTTCGAGGTTGCCAGTGACTTCGACCTGCGCGGGCAATTCGTATCCGGAAAGATAAATGTCGTTGACGCGCCGCAGGCTAAGCGCCTCGACCACGTCCGCGCTGTGGGCCCACAGCGCCAGCCGATGCGCGCGCGAGGAGCGCGTCAGCGCAATGCCCAGCGCCGTGCCCCATGCCCCGCCGCCAATGATGGCAATTTTCTTCATAACGGAATTATCTTATGAGTGATCATCGCGTTTCTTTCACGAATCTCAGGTTGCAAATCTCAAATTTAAAATTTCAAATCTCAAATGAAGCCGCCTCATAAACGGTTAACCGGGTCGATCGGCCATCAGGGGTTAAAGCCCTTGATTTTCAGTGCGCTGAACGTCACGCCTAAAGAGGCCGCGGAAAAACCCAAATTTTTGTCATTCTGAGCGAAGCGAAGAATCTCTCTTCGATTTAAGTCGCAGAAAAGAAACAGAGAGATTCTTCGCTTCGCTCAGAATGACAAAATAAATCACTTTTTCGGCAGCCTGCAAAGCCGTGACCTACAAAGGTTCTTTATGAAATGACTTCCTATCAAATTAAGAATTTCAAATTTAAGATTTCAAATTTCAAATTGCAAATTACCAACCACGGGCCACGGATCACGAATCACGAGTCACTGCTTCTTGCGGTTCAACTCGAAGCGCGGCTCGGTGCCTGCCATCAGGCGCTCGATGTTGTCGCGATGCTTGGCGATGACCACGACCGCTGCCAGCAGCGTGCTCACGGAAACCGCGGTTGGCGGCGCGTGGCCGGGTGCGTACAGGATGTATACAAGCAGCGGCAAGGCAGCCGCGGCCGAAATAGATGCCAGCGACACGTAACGATAGAACAGCGCCACCAGCAGGAATAGCAAGACGGCCGCCGCCGTGGCCGGCCAACATATGGCCAGAAAAACTCCCAGCGCGGTGGCTACGCCTTTGCCGCCCCTAAATTGCAACCACACCGGAAAAACGTGGCCAAGAATGGCCGCGAACCCGGCAAACATCATGATACGGATATTTCCGCCCGAGAAGTGCCCGGCCACCCACACCGCCAGGGAGCCTTTTGCGGCGTCGAGCAGCAGCGTGGCCACGCCAACCGACCAGCCCGATGTTCGCGCCACGTTCGTCGCGCCAATGTTTCCGCTGCCGATGTAGCGGATGTCGCCGCCTCCGGTTGCGCGCACCAACAAATACCCAAACGGGATGGAGCCCAGGAAATATCCCAGGACCACCAATCCCCAGAGGGTCGCGGCGACCGTTGACACTTCCAGGTTCACTCGGGTTTGCTCCCTGCCAACGAAAAAGTTGCCAGCCGAGTATATTCCGCCCCGCCCGGTTTCAAAACGCTTTGATAGAGATCGAATTCCTCAACCGTGGCGCGTCCAAAGGAAAGGCGGCCGGCGCTTTTGACGGCGTCCTGAAAGGTTTGCAGGATGCGCGGCGATTCCAGCCGAGCGAGGGTGAGATGCGCCGAGTATTCGCGCTCCTCGCGCGGGATGCCCATCGCAGCGAGCGCTGCGTCGATTTCGCCTGCAAGCGCGGCGAGTTCCGTGCCACCCTTGACCCCGGCCCACAGAACGCGCGGGCGACGATCATCCGGGAAGAATCCCAGGCCGCGAAACGTTATGGAGAATGGGGCGCGAGGGGGAATCGCGGCCAGCGCGGCCTGGATTGCTTGGCACGCTTCCGGCGAAGTTTCGCCGATAAATTTGAGCGTGACGTGCAGGCCCTCAAGGCGCACCCAGCGCGCGTTCCGGCACGCCGGGCGCAGCTTGGAAACGAGTGCCGCGATGGCCGAGCGCACGTCTTCAGGTATGTCTATGGCGACGAAGAGGCGCATGAGTCAGGTCCGATTATGCTGAAGAAAATGTTGATCCATTGCTATAGGCAGATCTGCGGCGCGATTCATGTGGCATAGGCTTCAGCCTGTGCGGTTTTAGTCCTTGCTAGGCCTAAACGCGCACAGGCTGAAGCCTATGCCACGGGTCATACCTATGCCACGAAATTTCATGCACCAGATTTTGGCTGTGACGCGTACAGAAAATACCGGCGCACCAGGTCCAGCGCGGTCTGCGAGGCTTGCCAGCGGATGCGATCGCGCTCGCCGGGATAGTGCACGCCGCGCTCCTTGCTCCCCGATGCGTCAGCGATGGCCACGTGCACGGTGCCCACGGGCTTTTCGGGAGTGCCGCCGGTGGGGCCTGCCACGCCCGTGATTCCCACGCCCAGCGTCGCGCCGGTGCGGCGTCGAATTCCGTCAGCGAGCGCGACAGCCACTTCGCTGCTAACCGCGCCGCGCGATTCAATGACTTCCGCAGGCACATCCACCCACGCGGACTTCAGCGTGTTGCTATAGGACACCACGCCGCCCAGAAAATACGCCGAGCTGCCCGAGATGCGCGTGAGCCGCTCGGCCAGCAGGCCGCCGGTGCAACTTTCCGCCGTGGCGATGGTGGCTTGGTGCATGGTGAGTTCGCGGGCCACCACTTCTTCCATCGATTCGCCCTGAGTGGTGAACACCGTTTCGCCCAGCGCCAGCACGATGCTTTCCTGAATGCCTTGCAGCTGGCGTTCGGCCGCAGCCGTGTCCGTGGCCCATGCGCGCAGGTGAATTTGAATTTCGCCGGGCGCAGTCAGGATGGTGGTCTGCACGTCGCTGTGGCGCGTGTAAATCGGCGCGATGCGCTGATCCACGTCGGACTCGCCCATTCCCGCCACGCGCAGCTCGCGCGCCACCAGACGCACGCCCATGGAAAGGCGCGCCAAGCGCGGCTCAACCTGCGCAGCGAACATGGCTTTTAATTCGTGCGGCGGGCCGGGAAGCAAGATCACGATGCGGCCGCCCGACTCGAGCCACAGCCCTGGCGCTGTGCCGCGATCATTTTCGAGCACGGTGGCGCCCTCAGGAACCATGGCCTGCCGCGCATTCACTTCGGACATCTTGCGGCCCAGTTGGCGGAAGCGCGCTTCGATCTTGCTCATCACCGCGGGATCGCGCGAGAGTTTGCGTCCAAGAAGATCGGCTACGGCGTCGCGCGTGCGGTCGTCTTCCGTCGGGCCAAGGCCGCCACTGGCGATGATCAGTTCGACGCGCTTGGCCGCTTCTTCAAACGCGTTGCGCAGCGGGGCGAGATCGTCGCCCACAATCGCCTTGCGCGTGACCTCGATGCCCAGCTGGTTAAGGCGCGCAGTGAGGAAAAGGGAATTGGTGTCTACCCGGTCCGGGGTCAGCAGTTCCGATCCAACGGCGATGATTTCAGCTTTCAAATTCTGCCATCCTTGAAAATCCGGGGCGCTTATTATGTTCTTCAGAAATTTTCACACATCGAGCGAATTCATCGCCGCGTCCTTCGAGAAAATCTTTCAAAAAAGTTTCCAAATCAGATGCTAAACCGCGAAAAGCCTCCAGCGGATCGTCCGAGAAGCACGGATATTTGTTTCCGCCACTCGATCCAAGCAAGGACCGCATGTAAGACTCATGACTAATCACCAGGCTCCCCATGTGGTATGTGACAAGGCCCAAGGAATGCCGAAAATGGATCTCCATAAATCGATCTGATTTTTGGTATCTGGCGCTTGCGTAGTCGCCACCGCTGCTCTTGCCGAAGCCTGTCTCTCGGAACACAAAACCTTGTGGAATCAGAATTGGTTCTAGAATTTTTCGCCCGGCGCTGAGAATTTCGCGTGGGTTCATGGCGCGTTTAACGTGGAAGCGGGAGGCCTTCCACATCCCAATCGACGGTGAAGAGCGCGCCCGTGGTCGCCAGAATCGCGCGCTGGCCGGGCAAGAGCGCGAGGCCCACGATGCCGCTGCCGCCCAGAACCAGTTCGGCGCTGGCGTCCGGCGAAATTCGCACGATGCCGCGGCTTCCTCGATAGGACGCCGACACGTAGAGATTTCCTTTGCGATCGAATGCGAGGCCTTGCGGACGGCCAAGCCCGCGAAAAAAAGTGCTGACTTCGCCCTTCTGGTTGATGCGCAGCACGCGGTCGAAACTGGAAGTGGTCGGGCCAGTGACAAACAATTCGCCGGTGGGGCTGAAGGCCAGGTGATAGGCCGCCACGGACGGCTCAATCATGGCAAAGACGAAAATCTGGCGGTCGGGATTGATCTTGAAAATCGTGCCGCTGCGGTCTCCTACAAACAGATTCCCGATGGTATCGAACGCAATCCCCGTGGCCACGCCCATTCCTTCCACCCAAAGTTGCGAGCGCCCGTCCGGCGCCACGCGATGGATGGTGCCGTCATTGCGGCAGGAAACATATAGATAGCCTTCGCGATCCAGCGCCAGACCGGTGGGATTTACGAGTTCAGTGACGAAGGGGTTTACTTCGTAATTGGGCGTGATTTTGTAAAGCGAGACGGCCACTTTTTGTCCGCGATGGCCGCTATAGGTAACATAGATGTTTCCCTCGACGTCCACTGCCGGGTTGGCCACGGGATGAAGGTTGTCGGCAATCTGCACGCCTAGGTGAAATAAAAACGGCTGGCTGGACGCGCGCGAAGTTTCCACGCTGACGATGCTGCCGGCCGCGCCCTCGGGCACGCGCGCGATGAGATAATTTTGCGTGCAGATCAGCAGGCCGGCTTCGGTTTCGCCAAAGCGCACGTGCGGCCGCGTGTTGGGGCGCGGCACGAAGCCGCCGCCGTAAATGGTGACGTCTCCGCCGGGGATGGCTGCTCCCGGCTGGATGCGGTCGATATGCGGTATGCCGTTGGTTTCCAAATTTATTCTCGAACCGAGTTGCAGCCCGCCTCTTCAGAGGCGGGGCCTTTCGTTAAGCCACATCTAAACCCCCGCCTCTGAAGAGGCGGGCTACAGCAAAATGTCTAAAGTCCAACTGCCCGCGCGGCCAACAATCCCAGCGCCGCGTAAAATCCCGCAATCCAATCGTCCGCCATGATTCCCAAGCCGCCGGGGAGGGATTCGGCTTGCCGCGCGGGGAACGGCTTCCAAATATCGAAGACCCGAAAAAGTATAAAGCCCAGCAAGAAACTTTTCCAGTTTAGCAGGGTGAACGGCGAGAAGTACGCGATCATCTGGCCGGAAACTTCATCAATCACGACAAATTGCGGGTCTTTCTTGCCTGAATATTTGGCCGCACGATCTGCGACGTAAACGCCAAGCATCGCAACGAGCAGTACAATCAAATAATCCAGATACGATGGCGACATGTTGGCAGTCCAGAAATGGAAATTGGCGGATGGCACAATATCCATGTACGGCAAAGCCCTTCGCCAACCGATCCATTGCATCGCTAGAGAAATTACAACGCCGCCGAGCGATCCCCACGTGCCAGGTGCTTTCGGGAAATAGCCGAGGCCGAAGGCGGTAGCGATTGCCAGCGAAATGCGCGGCCTCTTCATGGCGCGGCTAGGTGATGGAGCGCGGCTACTCGTCGTCGATGTCGGGAGATTCGGGGTGGGCTCGCTCATTTGCTTCGATTTCTTCGGGTTCCGATTCGTCCATCATGGGCACGGCGATTTTGTATTTTCCAGTGGCCCAGTTGCCCAGGTCGTGCTCGCGGCAGCGTTTGCTGCAGAACGGAAATTCCTCGGTCGTTTCCGAATCCGTGGGCTCTTTGCAAATGGGGCATTTCAGTTTCATGTCTGCATCTCAAATGTGAAACGGCTTGAGTAGCACAGGCTTCAGCCTGTGCGGTTTTGGTCCTTGCTAGGCCTAAAACCGCACAGGCTGAAGCCTATGCCACATAAGCAATTCCCCTTAAGCCAAAATCCTCAGCGCCGCGCCGGTCAAGACGCGCTGGACTGGGGCGTTTACCGCCGCCTGCGCCGCTGCTGGGCGCGGGACATCCAGAATTTCCACTACGCGGCCGACCATGTCGTACTCGTGTGTCTCGCTGATTTCCGCGGTGACCACATCGCCCGGCTGCGCGGAGATCGTTGTTCCGGGCACTTCGATATCGTTCAAGTACAGCTTGCCGTCAATTTCCGGCGCCATGCCTTCCAGGCGCGCTTCCCACACCAGCGGCGTATCTTTGGAAGGGCCTTCCACCAGCGCGGTCACCTGCTGGCCGCGAAAACGGCGCAGCTTGCGCGCGGAAATTTTCTGCTGAATGGACATCAGGCGGCCCTGGCGATCTTTTATCGTTCCTTCGTCAACCTTTTCATCCAACGCGAAGCTCGACGCGTTGTCCACGTCGGAATAGGGGAACACGCCCATCCAATCGAATTCCGCGGCCTTCACAAAATCGCACAGCTCGCGGAAATCCGCGTCCGTTTCTCCCGGAAAGCCGACGATGAATGAAGTGCGCAGCGCCACGCCCGGAATTGTGGCGCGCATGCGGCCCAGCAATTGCAAAAACGCGTCGCCATTCGATCCGCGCTTCATGCGCGCCAGCACGTTGCGGCTGGCGTGTTGCAGCGGCATGTCCATGTATTTTGCGATGCGCGGGTGCGCGGCGATAGTGTCCAGCAATTTCTGCGTCACGCGATTGGGATAGCAGTACAGCGAGCGCACCCATTGCAGGCCTTCGACGCCCGCGAGCCGCTCCAGGAGCAGCGCCAAGCCGTCGCGCAGGCCCAGATCTTCGCCGTAGGAAGTGGTGTCCTGTCCGATGAGCGTTACTTCGCGCACGCCTGCCGCGGCGAAATTTTCCGCTTCGCGCACCACCGATTCAAATCGCCGGCTGCGAAATTTTCCGCGCAACTGAGGAATGATGCAGAACGTACAGGGATGGTCGCAGCCTTCGGCAATTTTGATGTAAGCGGCATGCTTGGGCGTGGACAGAATGCGCGGCGTGAGATCGTGATACAGGTAGGAGGGAAGCTCCGCAGCGCCTGCGGCGGCATCCGAGCGCAACTGACCCTCGACCGCCGCCAAAATATTTTCAATCTCTCCCGTGCCCACCACCGCGTCGACTTCGGGAATCTGCTCGAAAATTTGTTCGCGAAAGCGTTCCACCAGGCATCCGGCCACGATCAATTTTTTGGCCGCGCCAAATTTTTTGTATTCGGCCATCTCCAGAATCGTGTCGATGGATTCTTTCTGCGCCGGGGCGATGAAGCTGCAGGTGTTCACCACCAGGACGTCGGCTTCCTCGGCGTGGGGCGTAAATTCGTAGCCGTTGCGCGCCAAGACGCCCATCATGACCTCGCTATCCACAAGGTTTTTGGGGCATCCCAGACTGATGAATCCTGCTTTAGGCATAAGTGTGCGTCTCGCACGTGCGGGACGGTCCGACCATTCTAGCATGATGGGGGGAGTAGTGCCGCGATGTAGCACAGGCACTCTTGCCTGTGTGGTTTTTGCGATCTATAGCGTTACGCACGCGCGGAATTTGAGAAAAGCGCACAGGCAAGAGTGCCTGTGCTACTTCTACTTCTTGCGCGAGCGCAGGAAAGTTTGGATGCGATCGATCAGGGAAGAGGCGCGCTGCGGGTCGGCAACTTTGGCTCCATAGCGGGCGGCCTGGTACAGGGAGGTCATCTCGATCACGGGCGCGGCCAGCGTCCCGTCCGGTAGCGATGAGGCGAATTCCATGGGCGTCTGCGCTTCCGATTTGCGAATTCCGCTGCGCGCAAGGACGCGCAGCATTTCCAGGTACTGCAGCGTGGCCAGGTGCGGCGTCATCACACGAGCGTGCACAACTTTGGTGCGCCACAAGATGGTGAGTCTCTGGCGGACTTCCGGGCGCAAGACGAGCACGGCGACGGCCAGCACGCCGAAGATCACGAAGATCTCGGTCCGGCCAGTGGAGCTGTGAGACATTTCCTCCTGCCAGAATTTCAACTTTTCGGTGGCATGACGGCGCGCGTTTGTAAAATCGGTGCGAATGCGCTCCACCCAGTCGCGTGAGAAGCGGCCCAGGTTTTGCGCCACGGTAATCTGGTGCAGGAAGTCGTAGTTGATGACCCACTCGCTCCACTGCAGCTGGAACCAATCCCAATAGTGCGAGAGTTGCGAGAACAGGCCGGGCTGTCTTTCGTCGTTGGAGGGCGGCGTGGGATCGAACGTCAGCCAGCCGAAGCCCGGGAAATAGGCCTCCACCCAGCTGTGCGCGTCGCTCTCGCGCACCACCAGATCGCCCGCCACGTCGTTGTACTCGCCCTGCTGGAATCCGTTGATGTACCGCGCGGGGATGCCCTGCGTTCGCAGCATGACGGTCATGGCCGCGGCGAAATACTCACAGTGCCCGGCGCGCTTTTGGAAGAGAAAATAGGCCAGCGGATCGTTCTGAGGCGGGCCGCTGAGGTCCAGCGTGTAACCGTAGTGCGCGCGAAGATAGCCCTCCATGGTTCGCGCCTTATCGAATGGGTTATCTTGACTTGCAGTAATTTGTTTGGCCAGTTCGGGGATGCGCGAATCGAGCTTGGGCAATTGCAAATACGTCCCCGTGATTGTCCCCGGATAAACCGTGCCGGCCAGGCGCACGGCCGCGGGCTGCGGCGCGGGCAGCCGCGAGGTGGCTTCGTACTCCATGCGCGCGTAGCTGTGATAGGGATTGAAAATGGAGCCGGTGAAATCTTTCAACAGGTAGGCGCGGCGCACGCCAAAGGGCGGCCTGCCGGTCTCGTCGCTGAAGCGCCCTCGAACGCTCTCCGCTTCATTGGCAAAAAACAGCGCCGTGCTGCCAATGGGTTCCAGGAGCACCGTGTAATGAATCTGCGTGCCGGTTTTGGGCGCGCGCGGATTTTCAGGATTCAGTTGAAACCAGCCGCCGTCGCCCGGAGCGGTGAGCATGGTCGGTTCGTGGGCATCGTTGTACCAGCGCTTGCCGTCGAACTTGGAAAGCGCCACTCCGCGCCAATGCATGCCGTGGGCCACGTTCAGACCGCCATCGACGGTCACGCGCATCACCACCGTGCTGTTCTGCTTAATCTGTCCGATTTCGCCCAGCATCACATCTTCGCTGAAACCGGTAATCATGGTCGGCTGCATGTTCAGGCCGGACATGTAGCCGCTGCTGAATCGCGGCAGGATCAGAAAAATGATGGCGCCCACGGCCAGCGATCCCAGCGCGATGCCCACGGCGGTTATGCTCAGCGCGTTGTGCAGGCGATCGGCTGCGGCCGAGCCGCGTTCCATGGGGCGCGTGACCGTCCCTTGCGCGCTGCGCCACATTTCCAGAGCCACAAACGTGGAAACTGCCAGGCCCAAAAAGATAAAGAAAAAAACCAGGAAAACGGTGTCCACGGTGAGGATGGCCGCGGCCAGCATGGATGTGAAGCCCATCATGGTGAGGAATAGATAGTCTCGCGTGGTGGTGGCGCTATAGAGGCGCACTACGGTTGCGAACAGCATGAGGTGAACGGTTGCCAAGAGGGCCGCGAAAAGGCCCGGATTCTGCGCGCCCGCGGCCAGGGCACGTGAAATGATCCAAAGGTCGAATGGGAAGAAAACAAAGTAGCAGACCGTCAGCCAGGTGGCCGCGCGATTGGAGATTTCAGGGCCCTTTCCATTCCACCAACGGTAGCCCTTGAAGATCATGAACGCTGGAAGCACGATCATGGTCAGCAGGTCCAGCTTTCCGGTGGAAACCAGGGTCAGGACGCCCGTGAGCAGCAGAAAATAAAGGGAAATCTCAAAATGGCGCCGGATGGCGGAGAGGTGCGCCGGGAGCACTTCAGCGGAAATTTGGCCTGCGGGGTCCATGGCGCGAACTCCTAGTTTAACACTTTGCGGGCGGCGCGGGATTGCCTGCGGCGTATCGGGTAATGGCGGGGAGGCGGAGGGGGTGGCAGGTGGCAGGTCGCAGGTGACAGGTGATTGGTGACTAGTGACTGGTGAGTGGTGGGCCAAGGCTCTTGATGGCCGCCGTGGCAATTTTTCGGGTGGCGTTGGAGATGGACGTGTCAGGTACTTTGGCCAGGGAAACTACGTGCATTCCATTGGCCCGCGGCAACTGCGCTAGGCGAATCATGTATGGCTCCAGGCGAATATTGCGAAATGTCACTGCGTGGCGGGCCGCCGCGAGCGGTTTTAGATTTCTCTTGATCGTCACTCCGAATTTCTTTTGCAGGTACGCGGCGAGAGCCCTGTTCCCGGTTTTTCCGGTGGTGTCCAGGGCAGGGAACTGCCACATGTGTGAGAACAGGTCGCCGTCGCCTCCGGTTTGTCGTACCAGCATTGTGTTTCCGTTCGGGTCGAGCAGAACGGCTGCGGCGAGAGTGATTTTGATCGTAGCGCGTTTCTTGCGCGCGGACGGCAGTGTTTCCTGGATGCCCAGCTGGCGAGCGCGGCACCATTTCTCGACTGGGCAGTCCGCGCAGCGCGGCGCCTTGGGCGTGCACACGGTTGCGCCCAGTTCCATCATGGCCTGGTTCCAATCGCCGGGAGTCTCTTGCGCGAGCAATTCCTGCGCTGTGGCCTCCAGTTTTCGCCAGGTGGCAGGGGCGCGCAAGTCACTGCGCACTGCGGCGATGCGCGCCAGCACTCGCGCGACGTTTCCGTCCAGCACGGCGTGCGGCGCGCCATAGGCGATGCTCAAGACCGCTGCGGCCGTGTAGCGTCCGATGCCCGGAAGCGCCAGCGCCGCCTCGTACTCGCGCGGGAATTCGCCCGCATGGAGCGCGACAATCTCCTGCGCCGCGCGCTGCAAATTTCTGGCCCGGCTGTAATAGCCAAGCCCGGCCCAATTGGTCAGTACGCGATCGGCTTCCGCGCGCGCTACTGCCCGCACATCGGGAAAATTTTCCAGGAATCGCTGGTAGTAGGGAATCACGGCCGCGACGCGAGTCTGTTGCAGCATGATTTCGGACAGCCAGATGCGGTAGGGATCCTGTGTGCGCCGCCAAGGGAGATCGCGTTTGCGTTCCGCGAACCAGGAAAGCAGCAGCCGCCTGAATCGCGGCATTTCCTTGGCGGAAATTGTCAGCATTTTCACCGCCGCGATTTTCGCACATCGCTAAACGGAATGCGAAGTCATGTGGCATAGGCTTCAGCCTGTGCGCTTTTAGTCCAAGCAAGGATCAAGACCCACAGACCTCTTAGAAATCAAGAAAAAGGCAGCAAGAAAAAGCCTGCGCGAAAATGTCACCTCAATTTTTGTCATTCTGAGCGGAGCGAAGAATCTCTCCTGGTTTTTCGCCCTACAAAAGAAAGAGAGATTCTTCGCTCCGCTCAGAATGACAAAAAGTTTTAGAATTTTTCTCGTAGCCTGCTTAAGGCAACAATTCTGCGTGCAAGTTGTAGGGGCACGGCACTGCCGTGCCCTTGCTCGGCAGCGTGCAAACCCGCAGGCTGAAGCCCGCGCCACTGAATTTGCATTTGAGATAGAAATTTAGAGTGAAGACACAAAAAGAAAATAGGCGCTGTTCCAAAGTGCGGCGGGAATGGTCCCCTGCGGATGGCTGGTCAACACAATTTTGAAAATGTCCGGCGTCTCCCCAATGGTATCGAGAAAATTTTTGCCCGGCTCCTGTTTCAGCGGCGCGACGCTGGCCAGATAACGGAGAATATCGTGAATGATTTCGCCCGCGCCCATGCGCGGCGTGGCGAATCCCGCGGAGCGAAACTCCATCACGGAATTGATTTCGCAAAAATGCCAGGCGAGGCCGGCGCAAAGCGTGACGGCGCGCTCGAACTGCTCGGCGGCCTTGGCATCCGTGGCTTGCGCGGTCACATAGGGATCGAACACCAGCATCACCCGGCGCTCGTCTTCGCGCGCAAATTCCTTCACCTGCAGCGCGCCGAGCTTTGCCGAGGCTTTCCAGTCCACGTGGCGCGAGTTGTCGTTGTATTGATAATCGCGAATGGCGTAGAGATCGTTGCCGCGCCCGCGCTGGTAGCTTTCCAGCTCGCCGCTCACCAGCGGCAGCACTTCGTAAAATTCCTCGGTGGGCTGGATTTGCGGATACACCATCACTTCGATGTGTGAATTTACACGGCGCGTCTTTTGCAAGAATCCAAATGGAAACTTGGTGCGCAGTCCCAGCGAATCCTGGCGGTAAATTCCGCGGCGCGGAAAAGTCAGCTCCACGCTTTGCCGCACCGTTTGCTGGTGCGGAATGTAAGGAAAATAAACGGGGCGATCCAGAATTTGCGGCGTGGCAATCGCGGGAGCTTTTTTCTTGGCTTGCGGCGCGTCTTCGCTGATGAGCGAAATGGAAAAAGAGGGCGTTATCTGCTTCACATTGTGAAGCTCCACAACGGCCAAAATGGTACGCCTTGCGAAAATATGTTCGGGCAATTCCAGATGCACATCAATGCTGGCAAGGACCGCGAGTGAAAGCAGCCCTGAAATCAACAATCCAGCAATCAGGCAAGCCAGAACCATGAACAATAAATTGTTGCCGGTATTGAGAGCGGCGAGTGCAACCACGAAGATCCCGCCGAAGTAGACCTTGCCTTCGCGCGTAATATTCCATTCGATGTGATAGCTCACCCAGGCCAGCGGCGTGCGCCGCGCGAGCGCCGGCACCACCGTAAGCGCAACCCATCCGGCCAGTCCCAGCGCCGATAGCGCCGAGGTTGCCGCCAGCAGCAGATGACCATCCTCGGCCGCGGCGCCCGAATACAGCGCCAGAAAAAGTGCGCCGCCCAGTGCGCCCATGGCGATGCCAAAGCTGCGCCAGCTGGGGCGATCCAGTGTTTCCCGCAGACGGGCCCACTGGGCCGCGCGAGAAATTCCCACCACTTTGCGTAAAAGCGGCGGGCCTACACGGCGCTCGACAAATTCGGGGCTCATCAGAGAGGTACGGGCGTGCTTTCCATGATTTCGCGGAGAACCATTTCGGACTGCATCGATTTTTTCTGGGTTGCGGCGTAGCGCGAGTTGACCACCACGCGGTGCGCGAACACAGGGATGACCAGCTGCTTGAAATCATCGGGCGTGCAATAGTCGCGCCCTTCGAGGAAGGCCCGCGCCTGCGCCGCGCGCTGCAGCATCAGCAGGCCGCGCGGGCTGACGCCCAGCGTGAGCTGATCGGAAGTGCGCGTTCGTTCTACAATGTCCAGTGCGTAGTCGCGCAGGCTGTCGTCCACGCGAATTTTTTCGACGGCGCGCTGCATGACTTCCACTTCCTCGGCTTCCATCACCGGGACAACTTCGGCGGCGGCGTTGCGCCCGCTGGAGTGCTGCTGCATGATTTCGCGCTCGCTGTCGCGCGAGGGATATCCCATGCCGATGCGCAGAATGAAGCGGTCCAGTTGCGATTCCGGCAGCGGGTACGTTCCGTGGTGCTCGACGGGATTCTGCGTGGCCAGCACCATGAACGGGTGCGGCAGCTTGTGGGTGTGATTGTCCACGGTCACTTGCGCTTCGTTCATGGCTTCCAGGAGCGCCGACTGCGTCTTGGGTGTGGTGCGGTTGATTTCGTCCGCCAGGATAATGTTGGCGAAAATCGGGCCGGGCTTGAAGTCGAATTGCTGCACGACTTGATTGAAGACGCTGGTTCCAACCACGTCCGAAGGCAGCAGGTCGGAAGTAAACTGGATGCGCTGGAACGAGCAGTGAAAGGAATTGGCAATGGCCTGCGCCAGGGTGGTCTTGCCCACTCCGGGCACGTCCTCGATCAGCAAGTGGCCTTTTGCCAGGAGAGCTACCAGCGCAAGGCGAATTACTTCGTCCTTGCCGCGAATTACCCTGCCGATCGATGCCTGTAACTGTGTAAGCTGGTTTGCCGTCGCCGTGGTCATGTGGTTGAAAATCCCTATGGCTTCTGCTACAAACGAAGCTTGGTATATGGGCGATTAGCTCAGTGGTTAGAGCGCTCGCTTCACACGCGAGAGGTCCAAGGTTCAAGTCCTTGATCGCCCACCACTCTTCACGCCATTCCATCATGCCATTGATTGCCGAAATTCCTTAGTACTTGCCTGCACATTTGTGTTCAATAAGTTGTTGATGCGAAGGCAAGGCGCGCGGTTTTATGTTGCCCAAGCCTCTTATCTTGTAGGGGCACGGCAATGCCGTGCCCCTACCGCGTAAAAAGTCCGCGCCACGGTGTGATACTCTGGCTAGCATCTGTTCCAAGCGCACGCAAAGGAGCCCCAAGTGGCCGCAACACTGCGATTTCTTCAGTTCCTCTCCCTGGGCTGCTGGCTGGGCAGCATTATCTTCTTCATTGTATTTACGCAGGGAATTTTCGGAGTGATGCCCAGCAAGGATCTGGCCGGCGTGGTGGTGGGCTATTCACTGGCTCGGCTGCATATCATGGGCCTCATCGCCGGGTCCGTCTATCTGCTCTCCACGGCAGCCGTGGAGAAATCCATTGCGGCGCTGGCGCGTCCCGCCGCGCTGCTGGTGTTTCTCATGATTCTGTGCACTATGGTTTCGCAATACGGCGTCATCGCGCGCATGGACGTGCTGCGCGCGCAGATGGGTTCGGTCGATGCCACGGCCGCCGGCGATCCGCTGCGCGTGGCGTTCGATCGCCTGCATCAGTATTCCGTGCGCCTAGAAAGTGTGGTGCTCTTCTCCGGCTTGGCAGCACTATTCCTCACCGCGCGGCGCGGGCCTTAGTGGCACAGCTACTCCTGGCTGTGTGGTTTTCTCAATTTCATGACCTCCGCATTCCATTCAATCACAAAAACCACACAGCCAGGAGTGGCTGTGCTACTTAAGGCTTCTTCCGTTTCTTGATTTCCGCCGATCTCAACGCATTTCTCTCCTCCACTGCGCGCCACAAATACCAGCTGGCAATCGATCGATAAGGGCGCCAGCGCTCGCCGTGCTCCAGAATGGCCTGCGGCTTGGGCGTATCTTCAAGCCCGTAAACGTGCTGAAACCCCTTTTGAATTCCGTAGTCGCGAATGGGCAGCACATCGGGCCGCCCCAGTTGAAACATCAAAAACATCTGCACGGACCACTCGCCAATGCCGCGCACCTGAGTGAGCCGCTGCAGAATTTCTTCCTCGCTCATGCGCCGAATCTTGGCCAGCGCGGGCACCGTCCCGTCGAGAGTTTTCTTTGCCAGATCCTTTACCGCCGCAATTTTTTGCCGCGAAAGCCCCGCGCGCCGCAATTTCGGTTTGCCGGCGCGAAGAATCTCTTCCGGCGTTGGGCACTTGCCGTCCGAGCCCAGCGCTTTCACACGCCCGAAAATCGTTTTGGCCGCAGCGCCAGCAAGCTGCTGATACACGATGGCACGCAGCAAGCTCTCGAACGGCGGCTGCGGTTTTTGTTTTGCGGTAGGGAAGCAGCCGACCTTGCGAATTATCGGGGCCAGATGCGGGTCGACGCGGCAAAGTTCGAGCATCACCTGCTCCGCGTCAACGGGATAGTGTGTTCTTGGCATAATTGAAATCGAAGCATAGAATTGCGGCGAAGCATCGTCAAGAGTTGCATGGGGGGCCACATTCTGAGAGCGCTATTTATTAGTCTGAATGCCGTCCTCATCGAAAAATCGAAATCCACGGAGGTTCCCGAGGATCATGCCCAATTCTAAAAAAGTATTTATCCTGATTGCCGCAATACTAGCGTCGGTTGGATCGGCGCACGCGCAGCAGACTCGTTTCCGGCTCCAGGAAGCGACCATTGATGACATCCATCGAGCCATCCGGAGCGGCCAGATTACCTGTCGAGGACTGGTGCAGCTCTATCTCAATCGCGCCAAGGCCTATAACGGCGTCAGCGATATGCTGGTTACAAAAGATGGAGCGGCGATTCCACCAGCGCCGGGAGTCGTTCGCGCTGGCTCCGCGCTCAAATTTCCCAGCGAGACAATCGCCATATCCACGCTGCTGCCCAATTTCGATCAGTACGCCGGGCCGCCGATTGAGTTTGGCAGGATGGAAGCAACCGCGTCCGATCCGACGGTGCAGCAACAGTTCGGCATGACCATCGGCATTCCTAACGCAGGCCAGCTCAACGCGTTGGGCACGCTCAACATTCGCGGTGAGCGATCTGTGACCTGCAAAGGAGATCGCGACCGGCGTCCTTCCGACGGGCCGATGCCGCCCGGCTCGCCCGCCGTGTGCGAGGAATTTCGCAAGCAGCCGGATGCCCTCGAGCGCGCAGCGGAACTCGACGCGCAATACGGCAGAAATCCCGATCTCGCCAAGATGCCCATGTACTGCGTGGCTTTCACCTTCAAAGATTCGTACGACACAAAAGACATGCGCAGCACGGGCGGCGGCGACGCGAATTACGATATCGATTTCCCCGCGCGGGACCACACGCTGGTGGCGCAGCTTCGAGAAAAAGGCGCCATCATCTACGCCAAGACCGCCAACACGGAATACAACGGGCGTCCGGTTCCTGCCGTTCGCGGCGGCGCCGGCGTGGAGCGTGGCGTAAACAGGCCCACAAAAATATTTGTCTCCACGCAGGGCTATCAGCGCAGCACATGGGCGGGAAATCCCAGCGATGCCTATGACACCACGCGCGCGGCTTCCCTTGGCTCCAGCTCCGGCTCCGGCGTTTCGGTCAGCGCAAACCTGACCACTTGCAGCATCTGCGAAGAGACCAGCATGTCCTGCCGTGGTCCATCCAATCACAATTCGGTGGCGCTGATCTTGCCTCAAAAGTCCATGATTTCATTTTTGGGCGGCGCCATCGGCGCGGATATTTACCTGGATCGTGCAGGCATCATGTGCCGCACCGTAAAGGATGCCGCGAAAGTGTTGGATGCGCTGAAGGATCCCACCAACGGATATTACGATCCGCGCGACATCTTCACCACGGTGGCCAGATCAAGTGTTTTGGATAAGCCCTACGCCAATAGCGCGGCCTCGCCGGGCACGAAAGGCTCGCTGCGTGGTATGCGCATCGGAATCGTCCGCGAATCGATGCTGACTTTCCCGGGCATAAAGGCTGACGAGCCGATTTCGCAAGCGGCGTCCAAGGAAATAAAGACCATTCTTGGCGACTATCTGGGAGCGACCCTGGTCGAGTCCGTCGATCCTCTTTGGCCCGACGATCCCAGCATCGAAAACATGTCGCCTTCCTACACTCAGGCCCTGGCGCAGCTTGCTCCCATATTTTTCCCCGATATTTTTTATCGCCTGGATCGCAACGGCCAGCCTCAGTTCCCTGAATTCGCCGCAAAAATTAAACCTACCGAGTTCGCTCCGGGGAAGACGTTCGGTACCGGCACCATGAAGCCTATCGACTACTTCCTTGAGTTGGCAGAAGGACGCGTGCCCGTCCCCAAGAATTTAAATATTCGCGCCATCGAAGAGGTGGTGGAGTCCAACGCCTTCACTCTTCAATTCAATCAATATGCCTCGCGGCGCGCGGCCGATTGGAAAGCGCGCGGATTCATGGAAACTTTGATTGATTTTCCATCGCTCAACGCGCGCTCCAAGTTTTGGGGCGACGATCAACGCGCGGCCTTCAAGAATTGGGAAGAGATGGACGACATGCGCAATGCACTCGGCGATCGCCAGGGAATCGACGAGCACATTATGATGCGCGAATTACTGCGGCGCGTGGAAATGAAAGTACTGTACGAAAACCATCTCGACGCCGTGGTGCGTCTGCACTATTCACTGCCGCCGGGGAAAATTGGCCTCGCCGGTCAGCCGGAACCTCCCGGCGATATCCGCGGCGAACTTCGCATGGGGCCGTTCGCGGGCATCACCGAAGTCCTTATTCCCGCGGGGTACGTGCAAACGGTCTACGATCCCGTCTTTGTGTTGAGCGCCGACAAGAGGCGTTATGTTTCAACCAATAACAACACCGCACCTACAACTTTGCCGGCGCCCGGCCTGCCCTTCTCCCTGGTCTTTCGAGCGGAGCCGGGAAAGGAAGATGTCATTTTGAAAATAGCATCGGCCTATGAAGCGGCATCCAAACGGCGCGTCCCTCCGCCTCAGTTTGGGCCCTTGCCGGGGGAACCGTAGAAATTGGCGCGAAATGAATTAAGGCAAGCCTGGGAACGCCAATCTCCTGATTGGCGCTTTGCAACCCGCCAATCAGGAGATTGGCGTTCCCAGGAATCATACGATTCCGTGAGAAATCAGGCTAGCGCCGCTCCGTAACGGATTGCGGGCCGCTGGGGACAGTTGTTTCGGGGGGATATACGAGGATCTCGACCTTTCCCCATCCGCCCGCGTCGTCTCCCAATTTCTTTCCAACGCCTAACGTTTTAACTTCCGTGTCATCAAAACCGAAATTATCCACCAGGTATGTGCGCACCACCATTGCCCGAGCCTGCGTCAGCGTCAAATCCTTTTGCATATCTCCAGCCGTGCCCGTGGAAACAACGATGACGGCGACCCCGAACTCATTGTCGGCCAGAAACTGGCCCGCGGCGCGCAATGACTTCTGGTTCTTTGGTTTTGCGCTGTCCACTTTGTCGAAGAGCTGCTTGGAGTCGAATGTAAACGTTTTCAACGGCTCCCCCTCCGGAAGAGTTGCGATTTGGTTTTTCAGCAGGTCGGCGGAATTATCGTAGCCGCGATTCTTGAAATAGCCGCGCAAGAGGAAGTTGCTCTTGAGCGCCTCCATATTTTCCTGAAAGTCGCCAACCCCCGCCTGGGCTTTGATCACGGTATCTCGCAATCCAGCCGTGGTTTGGTCCAACTGGGAATAGATTTTTTTATCGTTGATCAGCGCTCCAATGGTGCCCTGGCCTTGGTTAATTTTGGAACTGATCGAACTCAGATTGGCGGTCACTACCGTAACGTTCGAGAGCGCTGCCTGGCTGCTATCCAGGATGAGATCTGCTTTCTTGAAGAGGGCCGCCATTTCCAGCGGCGGCAGGCTGCCAATCGTGCCCCCATCGGCCACGTTGCTTCCGCCGGCGGACCCAAAGGAGATGGCAACATATTCATTGCCCAGCAGCCCTTCGGTTTCGATGGTGGCAAGCGAATCTTGCTTGATGATGTTTTGGTTCGATCTATCGAGGTCCATCCACACCGTGATTTTATCCGTCGGCTTGCTTGGCAACTCCACGCTGCGAACGGACCCGGCATGCACGCCGCCTATGCGAACGTCCGCTCCGGGATCCAGGCCCACGACGTTGCTGAAATGCGTGCTCAGCCGGTATGTGGGCGAAAACAGATACTGCTTTCCGCCGATGATGAAAATTCCCGACACCAAAATTGTCAGTGCCGCGATAAAGAAAGCTCCCAGTCGCGCTGCTCTGGACATATTCGCTCCTTACGAGTCCCTCTTGAAAAATTCCCGCACAAGATCGTTCTGGCTCTCGGCCAGTTCCTGAAAGCTTCCCTCCATGACCACTTTTCCCTTGTCCAGCAAAGCCACATTGTCCGCGATGGTCTTCGCGCTTTGAAGATCGTGCGTGACCACAACCGAGGTCAGCGCATGTTCTTTTTGCAGCTTGAGTATCAGGTCGTCGATTTCGCCGGAACTGATGGGATCGAGACCGGCTGTGGGCTCATCGAGCAGCAAAATTTCCGGCTGCAGCGCCAGCGCGCGCGCCAGCCCAACCCGCTTTTGCATGCCGCCTGAAATTTCACTGGGCAACTTTTTGAAATCCTTTTCCAGCCCAACGCTGCTCAGCAACTCCTTCACCCGCGCGCTGCGCTCGAATGCGCTCATCTTGCTGTGACGCTCCAGAGGAAAGGCAACATTCTGCTCCACGGTCAGCGAGTCGTAGAGCGCCGCATTTTGAAACAGGAATCCCATCTTGATGCGCAATCGATTCATCTCATTGAGCGCGATCCCCGCGATCTCCTCGCCTTGAATACAAATCGATCCGCTATCCATATGTTCGAGTCCGATGAGGATTTTCAATAAAACGCTCTTGCCCGTACCGCTGCGGCCGAGCACGGCGAGTGTCTCGCCGCGAGCCACCGTCAGGTTGATCCCATCTAGGACATGCTGAGCGCCGAACGATTTTTCGACATCGCGAAGCACCAGCACCGGTTCGCCGGGCGCGCGGCTGGTCTCGCTCCTGTGCAATCCCGCTTCTGCGATGGAGTTTTTCATGGGAATAGAATGAGAATCAGCTTCACCAGGATGACGTCGGCGAGGATCACGAAAAGGGAGGACAACACTACCGAACTGGTCGCCGAACGCCCCACGCCCTCGGTGCCGCCCTTGGTGCGCATTCCTTGAAAGCAGGACACCATGCCGATGATCAGGCCAAAGGCGCAGGTGCGAAATGTCGGTGCAAGAAAATCGCTGAAGTCCACGCCGGCAAGACCCTTGTCGAGGAAGTGGCGGAAGGAAATCGCGTCGGACAGAGTCACTGTGATCCACCCGGCGAGTACGCCGCAGAAGTCCGTCACAAGCGTCAGCAGCGGCAGCGCCACAATGCACGCCAGGACGCGGGTGAAGACCAATAATTTATAAGGATTTACAGCCGAAGCCTCAAGGGCATCGATCTGCTCCGTTACTCTCATCGAACCCAGCTCAGCTCCGATGCCTGCTCCCACTCTCCCCGCAACCACCAATCCGGTAACGATCGGCCCCATCTCATGAACGATAGCGAAGACGATGGCGGCCGGGAGGACGGACTTCGCTCCGAAACGCACCAGGCTGGCGCGGCTCTCCAGGGCGAGGACGGTGCCAACCGCGGCGCCGGCAAGCGCCACCAGCGGAAATGATTTCGATCCTATTTCATCCAGCTGCCGAAATATCTCGCGGAATTCAAATGGCCTTGCGAAAGCTGCACAGATTACCTTCCAGGAAAACTGCACTAGATCGCCAAACCACTCCAGCGAGCGGTTGACCGTCCCCTCGGATGAGAAAGTAGTCGTGGATTCCATATTTGACAGACTCTATGTCCAGTTTACGTCAACACTGGAACGGCGATCTGAATTCGTTCCGTCTGGATTGCAAATCGCCGTCCTGGTTCCCGGGCAAATCATCGTAGTTGGAACGGCCGGTAGTGTCTGTCATGTTTAGAACACTTGGTGGGATTCGCTAATTGCACTGTTTTGAAACAGGTGGCTGCTATCGAAAATCAAGTATTGCCGTGATATACTCCGCCCATCGATCCTGGAAATTCGAAAATACCGATTGGAGGTTTGGCATGAAGCGCATTGTCATGATGATTCTCGGAGTAATGGTGATTTCGATCGGCGCGTTTGCGAAACCGCAGGACGATCCCATTGCCACAGCAGTGCTGGCGCTTCCACCGGGCCTGCGCGACGCGGCCACGGTCATCAAGTGGAAAGCTGACTTCACATACGACACCCTGAGGAAGGGCACCAACGGTCTGGTCTGCTACGATCGCTCGGGTATGCCCGAGCAGCAGCCGGTCTCGATCGAGTGCACCAGCATGGGGAATTTGGACCGCGAAGCGCAGAATCTGAAGGCCGAATCGATGGGAGACAAGGCCAAGACACAATCGGCGCTCATGGACATGGAAAAGAACGGAACCCGCGCGAAGCCCGAGTACGGCTCGGTGTGGTATCACCTGGCTGGCGCCGACCGCGAGCACGCTCGAATGCACATGACCATTGCCATGCCCGGCGCTACCACGCAATCCACGGGGATCCCCGACAAGCGTGTGGATAATGGCGTGTGGCTGATGAATGCGGGAACGACCACAGCCCACCTCATGACCCCGGGCGAATAAGACGCGCCCGCTGAAATTTACACGGGCCCCGAATTCAGACGGGGCCCGAATCTACACGAGGGATGATGAAATTTCTGATCCTCAATATTTTTGTGATTGTTGCGCTTGCCGCGGCTCCCGCCAAGCAAACGTTCACCGGCATCGTTACGGACGATAATTGCCCCAAGGCGGATCACTCTCAGATGCAAATGGGGCCGACGGACGTCGAGTGCGCCAGGGCCTGCGTGAGTTCCCACGGGGCCGTGCTCGGCCTTTACGACGGGAAAAACTTCTACAATCTGAGCGACCAGAAAACGGCGGATGGTTTTATCGCAAAAAAAGTGAAGGTCGTCGGCACGCTGGACCCCAAGACCAGAACGATTCAAGTGGACTCGATTACCCCTGCAAAGTGAGCAGTGAATTCGGTGACTGCCGCGCACTGGATTCGATCGCGTAATTTTGCCCGATGGGATCTCAGTTTCCCCAAATTGGAAATATTGGCCCCGTGAGTTCGCGCAACATGAGTCGGCGCAACTGCAACTTGTGCGTGCAGTGAGGCGCGGCGCGCATGGGTATGTTACGATTTCGACCCTATGCAAACTGGAATCATCGGGCTCCCTCAGGTTGGAAAAACGACTTTGTTCAAAATTTTGACCCGTGCGCGGCTGGACGAGAAGGCGGCGCGCGCGGCCACCCACGTGGGCGTGGCGCGCGTTCCCGAACCGCGCCTGGAGCAGCTGGCCAAACTGTACAATCCCAAAAAAATAACCTATGCCACTGTCGAGTACGTGGACGTTGGGGGCATGGTGAAAGATCGCGCCAAGGATTCCGCCGTGCTTGCGCCGTTGCGCGAAGTGGACGCGCTGGCCCACGTGCTGCGCGTATTTGACGATCCCGCAGTGGCGCACTCCGCGGGATCGATCGATCCGCTGCGTGACGCCGAAGTGATGGACCTCGAGCTGATGTTTTCCGACCTGGATCAAATCACGCGGCGCATCGAGCGCGTGGAAAAAGATTTGAAGAAAAAGAAAGAGCCCGTTCTGGAGCAGGAGCTGGTGCTGCTGAATCGCTGCAAGGCGGCCATCGAGTCGGAAAAGCCGCTGCGCGAATTGGAATTCAACGCCGAGGAACGCAAGACCATTAACGGTTACAAATTTTTGTCGCAGCGGCCCATGTTGTATGTTTTGAATCTTGGCGACAGTGAAGTGGCCGACCTGGACACGGCTCTCGAACGCCACAAGTTATCGAAACTGCTTGGCCGCCCCAACACCGTGGTGCTCTCCATTTGCGGGCGCATCGAGGCCGAGCTGGCCGAACTGGAACCCGCCGAAGCTGCCGAGATGCTCGCGGCCTACGGACTGAAATCCTCGGGGCTCGACCGCATCATTCAGGCCACCTACCAGCTTCTTGGCCTGACATCGTTTTTCACCGCCGGCGAACCTGAAGTGCGCGCCTGGACCATCAAGCGCGGCATGAACGCGCAAAAGGCCGCCGGCGCGATCCACTCGGATATCGAGCGTGGATTTATTCGCGCCGAGGTCGTGCGCTGCGAAGTCTTGCTGGCCGCCGGAAGTTTGCCCATTGCGCGCGAGCGCGCTCAGGTGCGCCTGGAAGGCAAGGAATACATTGTGCAGGAAGGCGACGTCATTCTGTTCCGCCACAGCGGCTAGAGCACATATTGCATTTCGGTATTGCCAGTGTAGCGCCCGCCTTCTGGCGGGCATGTGCGTGAATTACGATGCCCGCCTAAAGGCGGGCGCTACATGAAGCCCGCCACAAAAAATAATGCTCGACGCTCCCTCAATTCACGTCCCGCCTTCCCGCATGGTGCTGGCGCTTCTGCTCGGCCTGACGGCCGCGGCGGCCAACATTCTGGGCGGGCTTTTCATTCTGCATCGCGAATGGTCGCGCCAATACTTGAAATATTTTCTGGCGCTGGGCGCGGGCTTCATGCTGGCTGCGGCCCTTCTGGAAATTCTTCCGGAAGCCGTGGCGCTGTCGGGGAATATCGCCTATTTCCTGGTTCTGGTCGGATATTTCATCGTTCATTTTTTCGAGCACACGCTGGCGCCCCATTTTCATTTTGGAGAAGAAACGCATGTCGAACATTTTGTGCCCGATCACGCCGGAATTTCCGCGCTGCTGGGCCTGTCGATTCACACCTTTTTCGACGGCGTAGCCATCGCTTCGGGATTTTTGGTTTCCGGCTGGCTGGGTGGGGTAATTTTTCTGGCCATCGTTTTGCACAAAATTCCCGAAGGTTTTACGGTGGCGTCACTGATGATTGCCAGCGGGCAGAGCCGCCGCACGGCATTTTTGGCCGCCATCTGGTTGGGCGTGGCAACCGTGGCGGGCATTCTGCTGATGGGCTTGCTGCATTCGCAGGTGGGCTACGCACTCCCGGTTTCGGCCGGAGTTACGCTGTATGTTGCCGCGACCGATTTAATTCCCGAAGTCAATCGCGAGCCGGACACGCGCGTCGCCTTGCTGGTTTTTCTAGGTGTTTCGCTGATGTTGCTGCTGGCGCATTTGTTTCATGCCTGAGGTTCACGTGGTATAGGCTTCAGCCTGTGCGGGGTTAGTCCTTGCAAGGCCTAAAACCGCACAGGCTGAAGCCTATGCCACGTCTCGGCATTGAAATCTGCGCGTTGCGGATGTATGTTGCCTGCATATTCTGAAAAAGTCAGAATCTCTATCGCGCCGAGAAAGAATCCATGAGCAATCTGACTGGCCGTCGAACGCTGCTGAAATACGGAGCCGCTGCGGCCGCGTCCGCGGCGCTCGGAAAATTTGCAATGAGTCAGAGCAAGCCAGGGGCGCACCAGCGCGTCGTGGTGATCATGTTCGACGGCTTCGATCCGCGCTATCTTGCCGCAAGCGACATGCCCGTGCTCGGCCGGTGGAAGCGCGACGGGATGTACAAGCAGGTGAAGGGCGTGATGCCTTCGGTGACCAACGCCAACAACGCCTCGATCTGCTGCGGTGCCTGGCCGGAGACGCACGGAATCAACGCCAATTCCTACTTCGACGAGAAGAGCGGGGAAGAACTGTACGTGGAATCCGCCGACCTGGTGCTGGCTCCAACGCTATTTGAACGGGCCGCTCGGCAAGGCGTGAAATCCGCGCTGCTTTCCAGCAAGGCCAAAACCGCAACGCTGCTGATGCGCGGCGCGGAAATCGTTCTCACGGCGGAGCACCCGGGGCCCGAGTGGGTGAAAAAACTCGGTCCTGCGCCGGAAATCTACAGCCGCGAGATCAATTACTGGCTGATGCAGTCCGCCATGGACATTCTAAAAAATCGCCCGGACATCGGCGTCCTTTACGTGCACACCACGGATTATCCCATGCACACCTGGGCTCCCGAAGCGCCCGAATCGAAAGAGCATCTGGCGCGCATGGACGAACTTTTCGGGCACGCCATGAAAGTCGCACCCGACGCCGCCTTCCTGGCCACCGCCGATCACGGCATGAATGCCAAGAGCGTGTGCTGGGACCTCGATCAAATCTGCGCTCACAAGGGAGCCCCGATCCGAAAAGCTGTCTCCACCGGGCGCGACCGATACATGAAGCATCATCGCGGTTGCAGTGGAGCCTCCTACATTCATCTCAAGGATGCCAAGGACGCCGCGCGCATTCGCGAAATCATTTCCGGCGTGCAGGGAGTCGAGCGCATTCTCACGCGTGAAGAGGCCGCGCGAGAGTTCCATCTGATGCCCTCGCGCATCGGCCAGCTCATGGTGCTGGGCGACAAGGACACCGTGTTCGGCGAACTGGACGACGAAAAAGAAAGTTTTTTCGGCCTGCGATCGCACGGGTCGTTGCACGAAACCGATGTTCCGCTGTTCGTCTACAACGCCAAGGGCGCGCCGGCCGCCGACTACTTCAATCACAATCTGGATTTGGCGCGCTGGTTATATCCCAGCTGACATTGTGAAACATCTCGCGACGCCGCAGCGGGCACGGCAGTGCCGTGCCCCTACATCGGAATGGCAAGCGAGCCTGAGACTTGTGGACGGTTTAGCAGTTGTAGGGGCACGGCACTGCCGTGCCCACTGCGGCCCACCGCGCAGGCCAGAAGATACAGAGGGTTTCCCTGTGGATATGTCCTTTAGATTCAGTTATTCACAGGACACTTAACCTGTGGAAAGCGGTGATGTGACCGCTTTTTTCATATACAATTCACATTGATTTTATCCCCCGCAAGCCGTGGCCGGAATTGTCCTGAATTTTCCGCAACTTTTAGACACGGCACGGGTTGTATAGAGCGTGGAGGCCATGGCCAGGACCGACGTCCAATTGATGCTGGACGTGAAAGCCGGGGACGAGCAGTCCTTTGAGCTTTTACTCCGCAGGTACAGGACTCCCCTTGTAAATTTCCTTTACAGGATGGTCCGGAACACTGCGGCTGCGGAAGATTTGGCCCAGGAAGTTTTTATTCGCGTGTATCGTGCGCGCCAAGAGTACGCTCCCAGCGCCAAGTTCACCACCTGGATGTTCCGCATCGCAACGAATCTCGCGCTGAACTCGGTGCGCGACAACCGCCACCGACAGATGGAAATTTCCATGGACCAAACCATCGATACAGGCGAGGACGAGCAGCAAACGTTGCAAGTTCCCGACCGCGCGCCAAACGTCGAACAGGAACTGGTGGCGCGCAGCCGCGCGGAAATCATCATGAAAGCGATTCACGCGCTGCCCGAAAAACAGCGTGCGGCGGTGCTGCTGCACAAGTATCAGGAACTCGATTACGATGAAATTGCGCGCGTTCTGGAATGCTCGGAGAGTGCGCTAAAATCGTTGTTGTTCAGGGCCTATGAAACGCTGCGCGTTCAGCTCGCGCCCCTGGTCAATAATTCCGTGAGCAACAATTCGGTGAAGGTTTGAAGAGGTTTGCTGAAGGAAGTGAGGCCAATATGTTCGGCTCAAATCGTAATGAAAAAGGTGGCCTGAAGCAATGCGCCGCCATGGAAAGCAGGCTGGTGGAATACCTGGATGGGCGCGCCCTGCCCGCGGATCGCCGCGCGGTGGAGGCGCATCTGTCAGCGTGCGCTGCGTGCAGCACGCGCGCCGAGGAATTTCGCGCCGTCTGGAACGCGCTGGACGACCTGCCGGAAATTTTCCCATCGCCTGCGTTCGATGCCTCCTTGCGCGCGCGCATTTCCGCGGAGCCCGCGCGCCGCGGCTTCTGGGAGTGGGTGCCCACTCCGCGGCTGGCCTTTGCGATTACTTCGTTGGTCATTCTGTCTGCCTGGATTTCTTCCGCGCCCCGCGTGATCAAGAGTCCTACGGTGATTAGCCGGGCCATTCAGGAAAGCAAGGTTTCCGCGGAAAAAGATTTCGGAATGATTCGCGATTTGCCGGAGCTGGAAAATTTTGACGTGATCTCCAAATTTGACGCGCTCACCGAGCTTCCCGTTCCGCCGACCGCGTCAACCCAGGAGTCGCAAAAAGAAATCAGGTAATGAAGTCACGCTTCCAACTCGCGTTCGTTCTGGCCGCATGGCTTGCGGCGGTACTCCTGTGTGCCCCGGCGTATGCAAGACAAAGGTCCAACGCGGCTGCGCAGCAGGAGGGCAAAGCGCCGCGGCCTGTTCCGCCACGTCCGCAAGTGCGCCCCAATCTGCCCAATGCTTTGCCTGCCGCGCCGAATGCAAAAAATCTGCCGCCCAAGGCCATCGAGAGGCTTCAGGACATGCCTCCGGCGCGCCAGGAACAGTTCCTGCGCAACAACGAACGTTTCCTGAGCCTGCCGCCGCAACAACAGGCCCAGATTCGCCAGCGCCTGGAAGCCTGGAACCGACTGACTCCCGGGCAGCAGCAAGAGTTGCGCGACCGGCAACAGGTGTGGGAGCAGATGACTCCCGAGCAGCAGAGAAATGTTCGACAATCGTTGCTTCCTCGCTGGCAGCAATTGCCTCCGGCACGCCGCCAGGCCATGCTGCAAAAATTGCACACGCTTCGCGACATGACCGAAGCCGCGCGCCAGGCCAAGCTCAACGATCCTGCGTTTACCGAAGGATTGAATCCCGAAGACCGCGAAATGCTCGGACAGCTCGCCCACCTGCACGTCGGGATGGCCCCCGATCCGTAGGGGTTGTAATTGGTCGATCGAGTAAGTTGAATGAAATAAATTCTATCCCACAAAATTCCACGCAAGCATGCAAGCCTGTCCCAAGGAATAACAAAAAAATCGCACAGAAAGATAAATGCTGGCTCCACGGAACGAAAAATCTCTTTTTTCATTTCTGTCAGTCCCGGAGGGACGGCACATCATAGCCCACCGTGAAACGGTGGATGCGGATGAGAGTAGGAAGCGAAGCCCCGGAGGGGCGGCACAGGTTTCACCCTGTGCCGCCCCTCCGGGGCTTATGTCTCTTCCTTCCTACGCACCCACCGTTTCACGGTGGGCTACGATGTGGCGCCCCTCCGGGGCTTTCCGGAACGCAAAATCGGTCACCACGCACCCACTGTTTCGACGGTAGGCCACGATGCGCCGTCCCTCCTCGTTGAATCACATTTCCTGGAACACCCAACTATTTATCCACATTTACATTTCATATTAATTATGGTTAATATAGTTCGTGATTGCCGGTTAATTCTTGCGAATCTCTTTTTGCCGCCACATTCAATTTAGGATCAATGAGTTGTCGGGGCGACGGATGGGGAGGACTTGAACCATGTTGCAAATCGTCGCCTTGAGATTGTTTCTCCTCTGCTCGTTTCTTTTTCTTACCGCTGGATTATTTGCGCAGGGCGAAACCACCAGCGCGATTGACGGGCTGGTGAGCGACGCAAGCGGAGCGGCGGTGCCGGGCGCCATGGTGACGATTCACAACACGGAGACCGGACTTCAGCGGGCCGCCACAACTGACGACTCCGGCCGATTCAACTTCACGCAACTGAAGCCGGGCACGTACACGGTCCGCGTGGAAGCGCAAGGCTTCGAGCCGCAGCAAAATGACGCTGTGACTTCCGGCCTCGGACAGAAGCAGACCGTCGATTTCATTCTCAAGATCGCCCAGGCAAGGGAAAACATTGAAGTGAGTGGCGAGGCTGTGATCCTTAACCCTGAGAATGCCAATACGTCCACGACTCTCAGCGCCCCCGCACTGGAGAATCTGCCCAATCCGGGCGGCGACTTGACCTACCCTCTTCAGTTTGCCGCGGGCGCTCTCATCAACACGGCAGGCAGCAGCAATGACTTCGTTGGCGGAACGAATGGATACGGCAACGTGGAATTCAATGGACTGCCCGCGCTCTCGAATGGCTACATCGTCGATGGTTTGGAAACCAATGATCCGCTCACCAATCTGAACAGCGGACTTTCGACCAATCTGGTGCTAGGACTCAATTCCATTTCGGAAGTCACGGTCAATACGCTCTCCTATGCCGTCGATCAGGGGCGCTACGGAGCTTCTCAAGTCGACTACGTCACCAAGTCCGGCTCCAATCAGTTTCATGGAAATCTTTATGAGTTGTGGAATGGCGCCATATTAAACGCAGCGGATTATTTCACAAACGCGGTTCCGGGAAGGCACAAGCCGGGCGCCGTCGTGAATCATTTTGGCGGCAGTGTAGGCGGCGCCATCCTTCACGACAAATTATTTTTCTTCTTCGATAGCGAATGGGTGCGCATCGCACTTCCGATCGTCACGGCCACCACCGTTCCAGCTCCTGCATTTCAGAATTTCGTTTTGCAGCAACTTCCAATAGGCCTGCCCGATCCCGCCCACCTCGGCAAGTTCATCTACCCGCCAACTCCGCAATCGGTTCCTTTCTATCAGAAGATGTTTTCGCTTTACGGAAATACCAGCGGGACGCCCACCGCCGTCCTCGGCTGTCCGCTGGGCGTGGGTGGTAATGGTTGCGAAAATACCCAGAGCGTCTCGCATTCCAGCGACGATCATGAGCAAGTCCAGACGCTTCGCATCGATTACAACATCAATGGGAAAAACACAACCTGGGTTCGCCTGCAGGCCGATACCGGCGTGCAAGCCGCCTACACCGATCCGATCAATCCCTTGTTCGA